>Ga0182014_10003845_pt1 | contig 17750 bp, 21 predicted proteins | sample 612S2DmetaG_FD_120489 | JGI IMG/M metagenome (GOLD analysis project Ga0182014, IMG submission 120489) | Permafrost microbial communities from Stordalen Mire, Sweden - 612S2D metaG | ecosystem: Environmental > Terrestrial > Soil > Wetlands > Permafrost | place: Sweden: Stordalen | collected... | reverse complement strand
TTTAGCACGTCAAATCCTCAGCGGTTCAGTTCAATGGCGGTGTATCCGCAGTAGTTCGGCGAGAGTCCAACTGTTTTCCCACGCCCACTGGCCGAACCACTGCGGATACACCGCTAAGCATTACGGGCACTCATTTGCTGGTCGAAGTGGGCGGGCGCATCCGTTCCGTTTCGTTCAGCCAGTTGGAGCATTTTCATGTCTGTCGGCCCAAGGAATTGAAACTGGCTGCTGGCGACCGATTGCAACTCAAGGGCAATGGCGAAACCGGAACGGGCCGCAATCTCGCCAACGGCGAACTGGTCACAGTTAAGTCTGTTTCATCGGATGGCCGCATCTTTGAAAAGCACTACCGCGAATTTGTGCGGGGTTACGCCGTCACGTCCTATGCCTCCCAAGGCAAAACTGTGGCCTATGTGCTGTTCTCGGATTCCTTCCCGCCGCCTTGGAGTTTGGCTCGACCCCGCTCGATCGCCAGAAGTCTGAGGTCTGGAAATGATTCCATCGCAGGGCAGTCACCCACCAAATGCACCGACTCCTGTGATTGGACTCTCACCTGTTTCAAAGGCCGCTGAAACGTGCGTTTCTGTGGCCGGATTCCCATCCGGGCTGGACGGAGTTGGACCAGAAGTTCCCGACCGAGTCCCCGCCCAAACTGTAACTCCAACAAAATCAAGCAGCCGCTTCGGACTAGAAGGCCGCCAAACCAAATCTCGTTATGAGCACTCCGTTTGGTCCGGAACTGGCACAGCTCTGTAAAGCTCGCCTTGACGAGATCACAGACGCCGACATCGCCGCCCTGACAGAATTCGCAGAACGCCGCCTCGTCGAGATTGGCGCCTCTTCCTCCTATGGAGAGGATGTCACACAACGGGCTCTGCACGCGGTCCTTCATGGGCTGGAGCAGGACCAGGGTGGTCGCAAGCCGCGCCTGGTGGATGTCAACGACAAAACCGCTTTTTTAAATTACCTGCGCGGGATTGTTTCATCGCTCCTGTATTCAATGACCCGCACACGCGGTTTTCGAACAACACAGCAATGGGACGACAGCGCCCCTTCGCCAGATGCGGGACGGCCATCGCCAGCGAATGAAGCCGCCTGGCGGGACCTAAGTGAACAACTGTTCCGTCGCCTTCGCGCACGGGCCCCGCGAAGGCTGTTGCCCACGATCAACGCGTGGGAAGCTGTATTTCTCTCCAGCGATCGCATCCCGGCACGGGGCCACCGCAAATACGTGCGCGAGGTCAAAAACCTCGCCCAGGAGGTCCTCGCGGAATTGGGCGGCCTCCGTCAATGAAAACCCAGGGGCAATTTTACAACGCCGACCAGAGACGGCGCCTTTTTTCTCAATATTCATTCCCCATCGGGTTCGAAGAGGACCCAAGCTCATTTCCCAAATCGGGGCGCTCCGTGAGGAGCTGCGCACGGTGTGGTGGCAACAGCGGCCGCCACATCGAGGGATAAATGAAAAGGTTAATGTTTTCCGGGACCGCCGTCGGCCCGTCACCCCATAAGGCAGAGGAACGGTCCAACGTGGGCCAAAGCACGCCGGCCCTGACTTCGACTCGGACGATGATTGAAGCCAACGGTGCATGCCTTAACAACCAATGATACAGGCCCACCAACCAGCTCGATGGCAAATTCTCCATGCCCGCAATGCGTTGGTCGAAGCGGGAAAGAATTTCATTCCGGGACATCCGAGGCACACAAAGCGGCCACGCGGCAGTGACGATGGCCGGCGCCGTCAGCAAGCGGTGGCCGCGCCGGTGCATATGCAACAGAAACGAAGTCGCCCCGGCGACTGGCTCGGCGGCCAGAGCCTGGCGTTCCCGGAGCTTCGAGACGGCTTGGCTCAAATCGTCGGGCTCTTGAGATTGGGTGGCGGGCGCGGAATCAAAAAACGTGGGTTGAAGCCATACGGGCGATTCGGTGCAAGTTCCGTCGGCCAGCTTGGCGAACGCTTGGTGCTGCTGGAGCCGTGCGAGAGTGCCGGGAGCGCAGACGGGTTCACGGATCAACGATTCGGACTGTCCCCTGACCAAGACGTTCCCTTGGTCATTTGTGATGGTTTGGCGGTGGCGGCGTTCTGTCGTGCCGAGCGTCAACATCGCATATTCATCCAACGAGCTCTCCCTTGAGGCAAAAAAGAAGACGCTGTTGAAATTCGCCAGCAGGGCTTCCCGGCCGCGCCAGCCAAGAACCTCGTCCAGTCCGTTGACCGATTGGGCGGCGGCGACAACGATGCCGCCCTTGGCGCGAATGACCGACAGGGCCTGCACGTCGGCCGGCATGACAGACAACGCCAACTCGTCGGCGATGAGACCGCAAAGCCGGTCTTGATCTGGCCGCACGACCTTTCGGGATTGCACGGCCGCATAGAATTCCTGCCGCACAATTCGGAAGATCAGCCGCGCCAGGTCCGGATGGGATACCGCGTCCAGCGAGACGACTAAAATTTTCCCATCGAGCACAGATCGGGGTCGAAACTCGACCGGCTTCGGGGCAAAGAACGCATGCGCGACAGATGAGAGGAGGGGGCGCAACGCGTTATGCAAAGTGCCTCGGTGGGTTTCCTTCGTGCGTGGATCGAGGTTCCTCCAGTTTTTGACTTCGGCCAGAGCCAGTTCGAGCCGGCGTTGTGACAGCGGGCGCAACATGCCCTCGACCAGAAGTTGCTTCACGAATTCGACCGCTGCGTCCATTTGTCTCGAGTCCGGTGCAAACCACCACTCCTGCATAAATGAAACCACTTCGGCGAACCGGACACGGCATCCGTTGGCAAGCATGAGAGTCAAGGCGGTATGCACCAACCCGTCCCGGCTCTCCGTCCAGTACGCGTTTTCTTTGCCGAGATCCCGAGTCCCCGCCAGCAGGCGGCTGGCGTAAAACTCGATTTGGTCCAGTCGTTCCAGTCCGCCCAAAAGATCGAACCATGCGTTGCCGCCGGCCGACAGCACGACCAGATCCGATTCGCGTCCCGCCTCCCGCGCGAATTCCCGGACTTTTGCAGCGGAATCATCCCCTTTGGGATCGAGCACAAGGAGGCCGGGACGCAAACCGGGTTCGTTGGCGCGCCAGGCGAGAAGTTGCCGAAGGACGGGATTGATCAGCGCGGTGGTCTTTCCGCTCCCCGTGGAACCGAACGCGATGACGTGGCGGGTCAAGTCGTCCGGGCTTAACTCCAAAACACGCCCCGCAGGCTCGTAGCATGGCAGTCGAATCATGGTGGTGGATATGGTTAGAATAGAACGGCCTCTCGGGCTTCCGCCGGGTCCGGCGTGACAGCTCCGTTCGGTCCAGCGCCGTTTGCCTTGGATGCTGGCAGGATCAAGTGAACCGACTCGGCGATCAAGACGAGCCGGGAAGGGTTCGCACCATCCTGTTCCCAAGTTTCCGTTCGCAGGCGGCCGGTTGCCAGAACGGGGTAGCCCCGATGCTTTTGGGCCAACTGCTCTGCCGTGCGATCGAAGGCGGAACACGGAACGTATGCCGCCTCGTCCTTCCATTGGCCGCCTCTGCTTTGGTAATGGTGGTTTGCGGCAATTGCGAACGACGCGACGGTCGTTCCAGTCGGCTCAAACCGGACTTCCGGGTCGCGAATCAGACGGCCGAGCAGAGTGACGTTATTTATATTGCTCATGGCATTTTTTCCTTTTGGCGAGATGATTATGGCGTTCAGCGCCGCTGAGGGGTTATAACCTTTGTGAAAACGCGGACCCGGAGTTGATTTTGCCGCAACGCACCGTATGCGTGGGCAGCGCCAACGTATGAACTTGGGACTCTCCGCCGGAATGCAGATGCATTCGGCAGCCTTGCCGGGATCGTCCCTTTTGCAGACAGCAAGAGTTGTTCAGTCGTGGAATTCATGTTATCGTTTCCATTAGGAATAGCTCTGCCGGTTGATAATTTGTTCCCGAAACCCTCCGGGTGCCGAAACTCGTCGATCAATGCGCAACGGCGCAAAACGACGGCTCCGTGAGACGACATCTGTCATTACCAGGATTTTGTTCCATCGTGACGAGTCCCAAACTCCGGCAACGCGTGCATGCGGCTGCATGATAGACAGGGCTGCGAATCTCCCTGGGCTAGTTGAGGATGATTCGGAGGGCGGTGACTACGGCTCCCCGTTCAGGTGAACGCTAAATCAAGTCGAAGACCATGCGCCGCCACTTGGTGATGGCCAACTATTGGGCCGTATTACGTCGTCGAAGTTGGGACTATTTTAATGATCCGGTGAACGCCTCGGCGGCCGATGGCAGCAGCTTGGGCCTGGCGTGCGGGTGTCCGGAAAATATTGACGCGGATGCCTAGCTCAGCCACCGCCTCCACCACTCCCGGCAGCCCGAAAACGAGCTGCAATAGTCGCCACGCTCGTCGCGTGAGGTTTTGGCGAAGCATGCTCATCATCTCATTTATCTCGACATCCCTTTCCTCAAGTTCGTAAGGGGCGGCTTCTATTGCTGCAGGTATCACGTCTTCCAGGGACGCTTCGGAAAAGTCGTGGAGCGGCTCTTGTAGAGATAATGCCGGTTTTGCTGATAACGCGCCGAAAATCGTCGCCTCTTTCACTCCGAGCAGGAACGCCATTTGTTTGACACTTGGCGGTGGCTGCCCCTTGTCGGCGGCCTTCTTGATTATCTCTGCAACTTTCGGAGCGATTTCGAGTATATGCTGCGAAAAGTGGATGACATGGCCTTGCTGCGCGACGGCGCAGGCAAGCGCATTCAAAATCGTTTGCGTGAGATATGTGGACAGGGCGGCGCCTTTGCCGGGATCAAAGCGTTGAATTCCCTTCATCAATCCCAAGTTTCCTTCCTGTACGAGATCGTCGAAATCCACGCCCCGGTTCCGAAAACGTTTTGCCGCCGAAACAACCAGCCGTTGATTGGATTCGCACAAGTTTTCGAAGGCGGTCTTGGCCTGGGCGACGAGGGCGCGGATCGTGTCCGCTGGAATTGGGGTTGTGTTTTCGTTGTGCCCAGGGACGACGATTTGAGGGAGTGGAGAATTCGGGGTTCCAGGTTCGTTGGCGCCACAAGGAGGAGAACCTTCGCCGCTGCAACTCGCTGCGTAGGACGCCAAATCCAACAAAATGTTCGGCCAGAAGCGCCAGAATTGAAGCGGCATCGAACGAATATCCGGCGCCGTTGCGAGACGATTGAGGTGCAAATCACAATTCTGCTCGTTTGGCACGTCAAAAAGCGCCGCCGTCGACCATCCACCATGCTTGGCGTGCTGCAAGAATCCCTTGAGCAGCACGAATTTCATCGGCACGTTGTCCAGCAATTCAACGCAGCCGCGCACCGCAGCTCGATATGTCTTCACCCATTCCACTTGTCGCTCCGTTAGCGCCGCTGGGTGGAGTACCGACTCCGCCACTTTGGCGTTGGCTGGTGGGTTGCCGGCAAGATTCGCCGGTGGGCCCTGGTTTGCGACAGCCGGTGGAGTTGGACCTGGCTCCTCCCAGCCTTTGGAAACATCTGTTGGTGCTTTGTTCATATTGCGATCAGATACGCTCGCATCTGCCATCGTTTAACAGAGATGCTCCATTAGTGCCATACGAAAGGCAGTTTGCCTCTATTACTCCATGTCCAGCCGATCGATAATGGCATCCAGCCCGCTTGCGCCGCTTTGGCCGCCCCCGATGTTTTTCGGCGTCGGCGGTTGAGGATTAACGCTCGGACAAACCCGGAAAGCCACGCTTTCGGTCGTCCGTTTCGTCACATTGGAAAGAAGCTCCGCCGGCGATACAGCCTTATAATGCCGGGTCCCTTTGCGCGGGCTTCCATCGGCGGACGGAGGGCAGAGCACAACACTTTCGGATCCTGGAACCATTCGGTTAAAGGCCTCCAAGCTGGAGGAATCGTAACCTCGGCAGTTCCACCGGCAGTCGTACGCCACGATGCTCGTTCCGCCTTTTGTCTTGAGCACAAAGTCGATTGTGTAACCGTGCTCCGCATCTTCCCAATACGAAATCGTCGCCCCGGGATGGCAGCTTCTAAGTTGCGACAAAACCAGGTGCTTCCAAAGCAGATCGCAGTCAATATCATTGATATTGTCCCACCCCTTGGCATAGGAAATCAACCCCGTGTCGAAAACATAGAACTTCCGCCATTCGGCTGTCTCCTTTGCGGAGGCCCGTCCAAAGGGCGGCACAAACGTCACCAGGCGCGTTTCTTCGAGGGCAGAAAGCCACTCTTTGGCGGGACTGCGGCTGGCCAGGATTCTGTTTTTGAATGTTGCGTCCGCATCACGGCCCTCGACGCTTTGGAGCGCCTCTTTCAGGAGGGATCCGCTGTGCCCGCAGAGCCGAAGAATGAAGCGATGTAGAGCCGCAACGGTCCGGCACTCATAATGCCATAAGAAATCCCGCATCAGAAAAGTTTCAAACCAGCGCGCGAAATAATCATGAGGAAAGGACGGCGAGAGAAAAGCGGTTGGAAGACCGCCTTGGTGCAACCGGCGCCGAAGCGTTGAAATCCGCATGTCTGGGAGTTCGTCGGTTCGCAACGGCGCCATTTCGTGAACGTCGGCATTCTCCGGCAGAAGGCCCGGCGGCGGAGCTGGCCACGAAGAAGATGTTATCACAAAACGCGACGCTGTGCTCGCCAGCGCCGCGCTGAGTAGTCGGGCGGCGTACTGGGCACGGTGAACTTCAGCGATGACCACGACCGGCGCGGACACATTTTCGAACAGCTTGGCTGGATCTTCTCCGGCAATGATCTCTTTTGACTCGCAGTCAATGTAAAGGCTGTGTTGCGCGGCGAGGATCGCCGCCTTGCCTGTTCCGCGGGGCCCGCCGAGCCAAACGATTTTGTGCTCCGCGAGGCTTTGTTTCAGAACATCCGTCCACCGCGAGCGGTTGAGCGCGCTTATGGGATGTCGATAGAAGGCGGATTCCTCGACATTCGAACGGGCGGGAGGAGGTCCCCCAACCATTGGCGCTTTGACCTTCATGAACGGTGCCGGAGAATCTACAATACTTCGGATTCCCTGGCGAGCTCGTGATTCGGGCGCTGCGGTTTGCGGAAGAAGTTGAGCCGTTTGGTGAAACGTCCGGCTGAGCCAATGATCGCGGCGACCCCACGCGTTCGACGCAGGCGCGCCGACCTCGGCGTGAACAGATGAGCGAACCATGCCTGCGGGCGGCTATGCATCATGCTTTTGGCTTGGTTCTTGGGATGATTTGTGGTCCGCTGACATTTGGCCGACGCCAACGAAAGTATGACAGTCCTAGAGTTAATTGAGATTCTGAGGCAATTTCCTGAAGATCAGGTGATTGAATTTGGGTTGCTTGATCCCGACAAACCAAACGAACTAATTGCGTTGCCTATCGTTGACGTGGTCCTCTCCTCCCGGGTGCTCATGCTTGTCAGTCAGCAAACACGCGACCTGATGGATGGCATAATATCCAAGAACTTAAAATCGAAAGATGCCCCATGACAGTCCAGCCGGTGAATTCGACGAACCGATCCGTTGGGCGCCGCGAATTTCCCATCGCCCAATTCCGACGGGGTTCCCGGAATACGCTGAAAACGCACTTCTTCCAAACAGCGCCGTTTACAAGGTGCAGAGGTTCCGGCGGCGTGCTTCCCCTGAATTCGAAGGTCATGGCCAACCTCAGCGACTTGATTTAGAAGGTGTGGACGCCGATTGCTCGGCCCCCCTCACGCATCCCAACAGGCGGTTTTCGCATCGAGACCTTCAACCTGACACGCCCAATCGCCGGGAGGAAGGTTTGCCAGTTTGAATCCGTCGTTCTCACGGAACTGATTGCCTGTGCCATTTCACTGCCTTTCCCTTGTTGGCTGCCTCCTTGTTGGGTTCCACTAACGCGACAGCGTCCTTGCCTTCGGACTGAAGTGTTCCGAAACTGGATTATTTAACTGAGCCGCTTCATTTAGATCCGAGTGATTCCCTCGACTCACCGGGAGCATCAGTTATATCTATAAAGGTAACTGGCAAACTGCATAGCGCGCGCATTTCCTCATTCTTTCTGGCCGTAACAGTTTCAACGCAAACGGGTTGCGCGTCATTCATGCACTCGACGATGTTTCTCTTTGTTCCTGGCCGTTGCAGTTTCGTCGAATCGGCCAATAACAATGATAGATGAAAAAAATGCAGAAAAAAGTAGTGCCGGGCGCTGATGGCGCAAGACAGAAGGCCGGCGAAGTCGGCACGCATTGTAACCCCCAGCAAAATCCTGCCCTACAGGTCGAACAGGACGATAAGGAACCAGGTACCCCCAATGACGAACAGGGCGTGGACCCACCCCAATCTGACGCCCGGGTCACTATAGATACCGAGACGGTGGCCCGATTAGCGCTATTGGCGAGAGAGGAACTGCTGACGTTGTCCGAGGTCGAAAGAATTCTGAAAACGAAGCGGACTTCGGTATGGAGGATGCGGAATCGAGAAAAGAACCCTCTTCCCTCAATCGTGATCGATGGGGTTCCGCGCGTCAAAAGAGGCGAGCTCCAAGACTGGATCAACAGCCACAAGAAGCAATAATGGTCGCAGCCGTTCCATCCTTAATCAGCCAGCCAGGCTCGCTGGGCGAGGTCGTGCTTGCCGCATGCGACAACCTCGCACGGGCCGGGGTGAAAATCAGGCCAAACTCGTTTTTCGCGATGAAAACCGAAGACGAGAATAGAATGGGCGCGTTTGTCCGGCTGGAGGAGGGGCTCTATCGCCGAGGAAACCGCATTTTCGCTCGCGTCACAGTCAACGGGAAGTTGACCTGGCGCAGCACCAAAACGAACAAACTGCCTCAGGGGCGGCAATGGAAGGAGAAATGGGAACGGCGTCAGTGGCTGGCCGAAAACGGGTTTATGGAAGCGCCAAAACCTGCTTCCGGGCCGTCCGAGGGAGCCGCCAATAACCAAGGCACGACGGCCAAGTGCGATGTCTCCTGCCCGCGTGTCAACTTTCTTTTTGACCAGTACGTCGAGGCGGGGCACCCAATCCTGACAAAAGGTGGATTGAAAGCAAAAGCGCCACGCTCCATACGCGGCGAACTATATCAGATGAATCCCCTGCGGCCGTTCTTTGGCGAAAAGGACTCCACCGCTATCACGCACGGGGACTGTGACCAATACCGAGAGTGGCGGAATTCCGGGGGTTATGTCGCCAAGTTCAAAGTTCGCGGTAAGAACGTAACCCGCCGGACGCGCGGCGGGGACCGTGCGGTGGACCTGGAATTGGTCGTCCTTCGGAATGCCTTTGAACTCGCCGTCCGGCGTGGCCAGCTGAAAACGAACCCCTTAACGGGCCGTGGCCACTACAATGATAAATCCACGGTACGGCATTGCCGCGAGGTGGCGCCGACGCCGGCCGGCCTGAAACGGATCGTTGTTTGGCTGGACGACCACGGCCACCCGCATGATGGTGATCTCGCCGAGTTTCTCGCTTACACGGGCCTTCGAATTGGGGAAGCCATGCAGACGCAGTGGCACACTGTCGATTGGCACGAGGACCTCTTGCATGTGCGCCGCAGCAAGAAGGGGGTGTTTCCGTTCGTGCTGCTCCTTCCAGAACTGCGTCGTTTGCTGCGGAGAATGAAGCGCAAGGCGACCGGCGAATGCCTCTTCCCCTCGCCCTTCGATCCTTCAAAGACGCGGGATGATTCCTGTTTTCGCCGGCGCCTGGCTCACGCCTGCAAGGATCTGCAGCTGCCGCACGTCACGCCTCAGGGGTTGCGGAGCTACTTCGTCACTCAGGCGCGGCAGAGTGGATTGAGTGACGCTGAGATCGCCCAACTCATCGGCGACAAGACCGGGCCGATTCTCATCGCCCAGGTGTACGGGGATGTCCGTCCTGACCATCTCCTGGCCGTGGCGCGAAAAATCCGCTTGACAGCTACTACACGGAAGCTTCGCCGAAAAGAACAAAGAATGTCCTAGAATTTAAAACCCCATCACTCACATGATTTCACCTGCGGAGCCTAGAGTTGTTTCCAGAGGGGGCGCCTCTGCCCTAAAGACCTTAGTCGCAGCCGCCTGCAGCGATTTGCCGGGCGTGTTGGCATCAGGGTGTCGCGGGGAATGCCGTTACGATCTTGCGTCCATTACGCGCACTGCGCCGGTTTGCCCGCTGCCAAAGCCGCCGCCTTCGTTAGACTGCGGTGTCCTTATGTGGCGGCCGGGGTTTTTGGTGAGGCAGCGCAGGCGGAGGCGCGGAAATATTTCGGCATCGATTTCGGCGTGGGAGTTTATCGGCCGCAGTATTGCGGTCCAAAGGCTCTGCCCCTGGAGGAGATCAGGAGGGAACCATGACAGCATTCCCATTTCTTCACCCCGTTACGCCCAAAACGCCCCGTGCGCAAACGCCGCGGCACACCCGTCATCATTGGAAGCGGCATTACACAATAGCAGTATCAAATAAACCATCGTGAACACGGAACCTCAAATCAATGGCCGCTTTAAACCGGACGACTTCAAGGACGTGGTAGGCCTCGCCAGCAAGTTGTGTGCTGGAACAACGACCATTGACAAATATTTAGTCGGCAGACTCTCCGCAGCGGGTGTGGACGCGGTGGCCAAGGCCGCAGAGCCGGAGGCGGATTTGAACGCGCTGAAATCCGCCTTCGCCACAGAGCTAAACCGGATCTGCGATGGAGAGTTAATCTATGACGAGATTCGCTTCGCAGCCATAGAACGTCGTCGCTCCACGCGCAGGCTGTTAGGAAAGAATCCCCAAGGTCCGGCGCTGTTCCGATTGAACAAACTATTGCTCGAAGACGCGTTCCTCGCTGAAATATACCGACAAAAAGGCAGAGGAAGGAACGCAGTGCAAAAGCCAGCCACGGTCCACTATTTCAAAAAAAGCAATGTCTGGGGCGTGCTGGTCAACCTCGTTGCGCCTCGCGAGCTGGAAGGCAAGATGCGCAGCGGCCGCCAGAAATTCGAACGGCAAACCCAGGACCTGGCCAACGACCTGTGCCTCGAGATCAACAACAAGCTTTTTGGCAAGGAACTGGCAAGACAGTTGAGCAAGCGCGAAGAAACCACAGCCAAAAAGCTGTTCTGGGAGTTGCTTGAGCCCAAGCATCCAGACTGGATAGACCACACCGATAGAATGGTGGAGCACTGCGAGAAAACCTGTTTTCGGGTGGCGCACGCTGACATACCCAACACATTTGAGGCGGCGAAAATATACTGGGCCGAGCATGTGAGGGGACACGAACCTCAAAGCAGGATTAACAGTCGCAATATGTTAGCCTACCTCTTGCCAGCGTTTGGAACGCTCAAGCCGTTCGAAATGACCGATGCGATGGTGCTGCTCATGGCGTACGGCAAAAAGCCGCTCGCGTTTTGGAAAACCACATCTAAACCGAACCAGACTGTAGAGGAGGAGGAGAAGCGACGTTGGGATACTCCGACCATATCGAAGTCAAAGCGACCTTGGACACATTATATGAAAGTTGCATTCCTCCGATCTGTCCGCGCGTTCAAGAATTGGATGCATGCGTCGAAGGATCCGGTCACGCAGGAAAAGCGGAATTGGTGTCCGCCGCCTGAAATAACGCTTCCAGATCCACCGAAAATCGTGCCGGGAAAGGCAGGGGAGAACGAGGAGTCAGACGAGGTGCTGGATGCACAATGCAAGAAGAACCCGGCTCTTACAATCCCTCAATGCCAAGCTGTGCTCGACGTTGCACACATCGCCTTCGACGGTGGTTACGCCGCGTTTTATGCGCATGGGTTCTTTGGAGGCAGCCGTGTCACGGAAACCAAGAAAATGGGGACAAGAGGCTTTGACCCGGATGACGGGGTCCAGTCAATCTCTGCTGAAGCAGCGAAAAAAGATGAAGCGCGCGAAAGCACGCTCTTTGACAACCTCATTATCATGGTCTCGGCATTGAAGTCCGCCGGCCTATACACGAACAAGAATCTGCGCCCCAACCAAAGCCACCGCGCGGTCATTCATATGCTGGCCGGTTTTACCAGCAACTCCAAGCAAGCTCATCGTCGCGCAAACTGGGAACGGAAGAGACTGGCGGCCTTGGGCATTATTCTGCCGCGGTACAACTGGGAAATCCCCTTCCCACCAAATTCGTTGCGTCGCACGTCATTGTCTATGCATTACAAGTTGTTTAAAAGTGTAGGGCTTACCGTTGAATGGGCCGGCAATTCGAAGGAAGTGTTCAAACCGTACTACAAACGTCTAGTCACAAAAACGGACGCCAGGAAATTTTGGCTGATGCTGCCTTCGCTTCTGAAAACCGGGGGCGACATCCAAGTTAATTTGCCGGCTAATCATCAACTGGATTCAGCCATGACCAAGGAGGTGGCGGCCGCAATTCCTGTTGCCTGTCAAGCCATGAGCCGGGCTACCGCGAAAACCGCAGCGGCCAAGGCCACGCTCGCAGCTGCCAAATCTAAGGCGCTGAAGGCCCGCAATGCCGCTCACAGCAAAAAATCCCGTGAGAAGACCCAGGCCAAAAAGCGGGCGGCGCAACCAGAGAAAGGATCCGATAATGCGGCCGGTGCTCCACCACTTCCCAAAGCAGCGTAAAGCGGCGCCCCCTCCGCGAGAAACCGGCGAGCCATTCGCACTCTTTTGCTGCCGTCAATTACCGCTTCAGCATTCCGCTACACTCGCGCAAGAATTGCAAAATGACTACGATACGAAACCGAGGCATCTCAGGCCAAACCCCTATAGAAAATCACAGCGGCGGCCGCAGTGAACAAACAACAATGATGCTTACGTCGGAACAGCAGGAAGACAGCGTGCAACTCGTTGAATACCAGTATCTGGAAACACGCAGCAACAGCGTGAAACAGCGTAAAACACCATTGAGTGATAATAAGGTATATCAAGGTCGTCGGAAATGAGTTTATCCGCTACGTTCAGCGTAGCAAGATTGGCCCACGTTCGTGAGAAATCACCACAGCATTTTTAGACCGTGCAACGGATTGAAGAGAAAGGAAGATCAAGCTTTGGCAGACACTGAGAAACCGGAAACAGTTTGAAGTTTAGCAATCAGTGCTTGCTCGAAGTTCTTGACATAAGCGGCTCGTAGGCGTCCGCCCAGTGGAGAACGCAAGGCCGGTAGCGATGACTAATGGCCATCTGGTGTGAGCTGGGCGTTCCTGTTCTGTAACACTATATTATCAGGTGGCGGGACTCACCGGAACACAGAGTGAACAACCGAAACAACGATCTGCGCTTTGAGGTAATTGGCTTCTGGTATTAGTTGCCCCAGGAGAGTAATGGTGGTTTCCAAACGATATCAACTACTTCATGCTGTTTGGGCGAGATTCCCGCTGGTCAAACCACTCCATGACAGAACGCGGACGATAGAAAATGAGGCGTCCACGGCGAATGTGGGGCATCATTCTTCGTTTGGTTTCCTTCCTAAGCCACTGAAGACTGGGCCTGCTTTTTGCGTCCCAGATAATTTCTAACAGGCGTGGACCCGACACCCATTGGCCCATTATGGCGGACCCCGGTGGAGTGCATGTCTCGACAGGCTTTGGGTTTGTCGCTTTAGCTGTACTGGTCTGCATCAGTGATTCGGATATATTCATACGTTAACGGAATGTTTAATTGAACGTGTCGGATTTTCGTCCGTTTATAGCGCTGATGACATTTCGCAGGCAGATCGTTGTCGTTCGTTACGAGGGCCTGCGACTATAATAGCTACAAAAAAGGAAATTTTGTTCCTCTACGCACGGTGCCGAGGCGCATTATTATCGCGGAGGAACGCGATCCCTGCTGGGTGGCGGCACGATGACAATCTGCAAAGAAAGATAGCCAGCCTAAGACCTGGAGGCAGGAATCCGTTGAGGATTGGTTCCTGCGCAATCGGCAATCGGTACCCGACCAGGAATCAGGCTGGATCAGGACAAAGTTCTCATCCACATCCCACCCTGGAGGCGGTCTGGGTCACCGACCCTGCCAAAACAGGGATGCGCTCATCAATTTAGCCTGCATAGCCGATTTCGTGGCCTCTTCTCTAACGCTTGAAAAATCGGCTCATTTGCTAAACGGCCTCAGCCGGTCTCCGGTAAATCTCGAGGCGCAAAATGTGTTGCGCCGTTCCATTCAATCCACGACGCTTTGCCGAGCGATGTCTCTTTCCATTGCGTTATCCCCGGGAGGGCATTTGGTTGTCCAACCCGACGATCAGGCGGAACCAAAACTGAGCCAGGCAACTGTGGCGCACCTGGGCGAAGCGTTTTCGGTTTCCACGACGCGCGGCTTGGAAACGCGGGCCTCGGAGTTTCTGCACGAACCATTGCCGCCGACATTCGTCTTCTGGCGCGGATTCGCCCAACGGCTTTTCGCCGCTTTGTGCCATAATTCAAGTCTCGAAAATGCGTCCACTATCGTCATTTCCAGGCCGGTGGAGACGGAGTTGACCGCGATGGCGGAGTCGGCGCCGCCGATGACGGGGCTGGAATATCTGAACAGTGCCATTCTAAGGCGACTATGGGATGAGTTGGACGCCCATGTTCACGCGGCCATCGGCCGGACGCCGGGCGGCGCCGCCGCGTACTTGAAGAAATGCAATCCGACGTGGAACGCGGTGGGGCGCGCCACGTTTCATCTCGCGGAGAATAAGCGCAATCGGGCGTATCCGTTTGGCTTTCTGGCGACCTACACGAATCGGGTTTCCGAGCAGGGCAAGGTGCAGCATGTGCCACTGGGCCAGGCGCTGGAGGAATACGTCGGGGCAAAAAACAGGACGACGCTGGCGGCGTTGCTTTCGCCCGTCCAAAGCGCGGCCGAACAGAGCAAACTGGCACGCGAATTGCTGGATTCCCGCGCCATCTTTCATCCGCAGGTTTGGCGGCGGGATCAAGCCTTCGCGTTCTTGCAGAACATCCCCTCTTCGAGCAAAGCGGCCTGGTCGTCCGCATTCCGGATTGGTGGAAGGCGGCCCGTCCACCGCGGCCGCAAGCCAGTGTGCGAATCGGCGCGGCCAAGGGAAACCTGCTCGGCAAGGAAAGGCTGCTGGATTTCCAGGTGGATTTGTCGCTTGAGAGCGAATCGCTGACGGAGTCGGAATTGAACGCCTTTCTGCATTCCACCAGCGGGTTGGTTCGGCTCAAGAGCAAATGGGTTGAAGTGGACAAGGAGAAGCTGCAACAAGTCCTCAACCACTGGGAAAATGTTCAATCCGACGCCGGGCCGGATGGCTTGCCACTGCCGGAAGGTCTGCGACTGTTGTCGGGCTTTAATTCGGGCCAGTCGGGCCAGCCGGAGGCCGAGGCGGCGCAGGCGGATTGGTCGAGCGTGGTGGCGGGCGGCGCGCTCAAAGAAGTGCTGGACCAGATGCAGCAACCGGGCGTTTCCGGTGAATCCGACCCGGGCGCCGAGTTGCAGGCGCAATTGCGTCCGTATCAGCGGCAAAGGGCGCATTGGCTCTGGTTCATGAATAAATTGGGACTCGGCGCCTGTCTGGCCGACGACATGGGCTTGGGCAAAAACCATTCAGGTGCTTTCCCTCTTGCTGGTGCTCAAGCGTGCGCGCGCTGCGTCGAGCAACGCCGATGCCAACTCGCCGAGCCTGCTCATCGTGCCCACCTCACTTATCACCAATTGGAGAAGTGAAATCCAGAAGTTCGCGTCGTCCCTGGGCGTCTTTTACGCTCATCCGTCGGAAACGCCCAATGAAGAACTTGCGGCTGCGGCCAAAAGCCCGGTGGAGGCGCTGGGCGGCAAAGACCTCGTCATCACCAGTTACTTCGATGGCTGTTCGGCTGGCTTGGCTCAAGGTAACGACGTGGAACCTCGTTATTCTTGATGAAACCCAGGCGATCAAGAACGCCGGCGCGCGGCAGAGCCGGGCGGTCAAGGAACTGTCCTGCCGTCACCGTGTCGCCCTCAGTGGCACTCCCATCGAAAACCGGCTGTCGGATTTGTGGTCGCTTTTTGACTTTCTCTGCCCCGGATGCTGGGTGGCGCCAAAGACTTCGCCACGTTTGTGAAGAGCCGCTCTGCGGAGGACCAAAGCCACTTCGCCCCGTTGCGCCGATTGGTGCGGCCCTACCGCAATCAAGACCGTCAGCATTACTGCTCCAAGCTGGATTGCCGCCACGCCAGCAAGCAGGCCAGCCAGCAGCGTTGGTTGGCCGACCTGGGACGACTAAGAATTCTGGCACTTGGAACACGACGCTGCGGCTGTTTGCTTTCGGAGAAATCCTCCCCGTCAGAAATCCTGCTCACTATAACGCGTTTTGATAGAGCAACAAGGAGGGGGGAGGTTCAGACGAAGATTCGTGAGGGACTCCGGCATTTTACCCGGGTCACTTGATCGCGGCTGCGACGCCGAGAATCTGCTTGCCGATCGAATCCCTCAACTCTTTAGGCACGACGTTCCTTTGTTCAAGGGTCTTCCATGCGGCAACGGTGCGCTCGGCTGTCTCGACGGCGATCCGCCACAGCGGACTGGCCGGAATCCGCGCCGTGTCCGCAAAGCGCCGCATCTGGTCGGGGGTGATTGCGGAGAGGCTGCGACTGCCGCCGAAGCTCAGTGCCAGTGTGTCGTTCGCAATGTACGGGAGCGTTGCGACAAAATCGTAGCCCGGCGAGAGTTGGGGCGTGCGCCGGTCTGAGTAGAGGAGCGACCAGTTTTTCAAGTGCATGTCGGCATTGCCAATCAGCACCGAGAAAACCAGACGGCGGACGAACTCCCAGACGGCAGCGTCGCCCGCTTCGGCCCAGAGGACGGAGGCGATATTCGCGTAGCTGTGGAATTTGTACTTGTTGTCGGGAAACTGTCCGAAGACCTGCGCGAAATCTTCCATGTGAACGGACTCTCCGCCCGGCAAACGGTCGAAACGCCGGACGGCGAGAGCCTTCCCCCCGGGCGCGCGTGCCTCTTCCGGGAGTCCCTTGATGTCCGCCACCGGGACGAGGCGGTTCTCAGGGACAGCGATGCCGACGCGGAGCGCCAGCTCGAGCATGGCAAATTCGTTCTCAGGGACAGCCGGGAAACGGTGGGATGGCAGCTTGACGATCCATGATCCACCCATGCCACCCGCGGGAATGGTCAGTCCGCCAGAGGCTTCCATGACCGCAGAGAACTTCAACTGCACACCAGCCAACGAAAAGCGCAGCACCCCTGCGCGAGGATGAGCCTTGTCCAGCTGATCATCTTTTTCGTGCTGGTGCTCTCCGACTTGCTGGGCCTCGCCGTCAAGCGGTGTGACCACGAGCGCGCCAGGAAGATCGGCACCCAGGACGGCCAGCAGGAAGAATTCTCGTTCCGTATTCACTTCCGCGAGTTTCGCGAGGTATTCACGCAGGTTTCCCTCGGGCAGCAAGTTCGAGAAAAACGGCGGCACGCGGCGGGTCACGGGGCGCAGAGTTGTCACCAGCCCGCCGGTGCGGCCCTTGAAAGAGAGGCTCAAGGTCGGGCGCTGCGGATCGTCGATGTAGTCCTGCTCGAAGGCAAAGAGATGGCGGTCGCCCGCGAGGCGAGTGATGACGCCGATTTGGCGACCGTGCAGCCGGACGGAAAGCGCATTCAGTTTTTTCGGGTCAAACTTCATCGTGCGGCTTTTCGGTTGTATCCTCGCTAGAGTCGTCGGCGTAGAGGGAGCGCTCTTCGCCCTCGCCGGATTGGTCTTTGAGATGATCGCGAATCAGGGACTGCACCACGGGGACGAGGGCGCGCGGGACCATGAGGAGATCGTGGTCGAGAATGCGGACCAGTTCCAGAAGCGTGTCGTAGCGCGGCACGATCTTCCCGGACTCGATGCCGGAGACGTGCCTCTGGGTGAGACCAATGCGACTGACCA
>Ga0182014_10003843_pt1 | contig 17759 bp, 14 predicted proteins | sample 612S2DmetaG_FD_120489 | JGI IMG/M metagenome (GOLD analysis project Ga0182014, IMG submission 120489) | Permafrost microbial communities from Stordalen Mire, Sweden - 612S2D metaG | ecosystem: Environmental > Terrestrial > Soil > Wetlands > Permafrost | place: Sweden: Stordalen | collected... | reverse complement strand
GGCGCCTCAATCTCATAGTCGATGCTGATGTTGCGCAGACTTTCGTGGCGCGCGCCAACGCGAATAATGTTGCCCGTCTGCTCGATCGGCGGATTGGCCGCGATCTCTCGCACCCGCTGCTCGCTTCCGCCCCAGTTCGACTTCACCTTGCCGAAGATGTGTACCTGGCTGCCTGAGCCGTGGGTCAGACGGATGTTGCCCGAACCGGTCGCCACCGAAAGCTCCACTCTCCCGTTGACCGTAAGGTTGCGTTCGAAGGTGGCCTCCGAAGCCAGCGCCGGAACCGCCGCCAGCGCCAGTACCGCCGTTACTACAAAAAGATGCTTCATCGTGCTCCTCATTTCAAATACAGAGACCAGAGATCAGGGATCAGGGATCAGCCGCCAAGCTGGCTGCATCCAGAATGCCAAAGCCGAAGTTGCGCCAACTCCAATGAATCCTGCCTGCGAGCGGGAACAGGAATGCTTCGTTAGTCCATGCGGTGTCCGGTTCTGAACACTGGTGTGCGCTTGCGGACAGGTCACGATTCTTCAGTCGTGAGTTGCGGGAGGTCAAGCCCAAGCCATTGGCCAAGCGCTGCCGCTGAAACTGACCCCTGATCTCTGTTCCCTGCCTTTCTCACTGCTGCAACACCACCTGCTCGCCTTCCTTCAGTCCGCTCAGAACCTCGGTCACCGAGCCGTTTGAAAGCCCCACCTTCACCGGAACCTTGCGCTTGCCTTCCTTCTGCCTCTTGTCCGGAATCTCCACCGACGCATTCTTCTGGTTGTCGTACATAACCGCATTCTCCGGCACCGTCAGTACGCCCTTGTGCTCGTCCAGCAGAATCTCGGCGTTGGCCGTCATGTTGGCCTTCAACTCGCCGCCGGGGTTGTCGATCGAGACCCGCACCTCAAACGTGGTCACATTGTCCTTCTCCACGCCCAGCGGGGCAATCTTGGTCACCTTGCCGTTAAACACGCGGTCGCGGAAGCTTTCCACCTTGATGCGCGCCGGCTGGCTCATGTACACGTGAGCAATATCGGCCTCGTCCACTTTGCCCTGCACGTAAACTTCGTTGATATCGCCCTCGGTCATCACCAGTGTGGCCGTCGAGCCCAGCACCAGAATCGAACTGACCGCGTCGCCGATCTCAACGTCTCTCGAAAGGATCACCCCGTCCATCGGCGCCACAATCGTCGTGTAGCCCAACTGCTCCTCAAGCTGCTTCAGGCTCGCCTGGTTCTGCATCACCTGCGCCCGCGCCTGTTTCAGTTTGGCTGTGTCCACGCCGATCTGCGCGTGGGACGAATCCCGCCTGGTCAGTGCCGCAAGGTAGTCCTTGTTGGCGTCGTCCAGCGCCTGCCGGCTCACGATGCCTTCCTTTTGCATCTCCAGGTTGCGGTCCAGCGTGGCCTTGTACATCGGCAGGTCCGGCGCCGCCGCGTTCACCTTGTCCTGCTCGATATTCGCCTGGTATGTGCCCACGTTGGCCTCGGCCGACGCCAGTTGCGCCCGCTGCGCATCCACCTGCGCCACAATCTCCTGCTGGTCCAGTTGCGCCAGTTCCTGCCCCTTGTGTACCTGGTTGTTGATGTCCACGTAGAGCTTTTCCACAATCCCCGAAGCCTTGCTCTTGACCTCTACCTTGGTAATCGGCTGAATCTTTCCCGTAGCCACCACCGACCGCGCCACGTCGCCGCGCGTCACCTTGACCAGCTTATTCGGATCGATGGCCGAACCTTTGGCCAGCCGCGCAAGCCCAAGCCCCAGCAGCGCCACAATTACGACTGCCCCGATGCCCAGCCAGATCCAGAATCGTTTGCTCTTGCGCGACGCAGCCACTCAAAAACCTCCCCAAGCGTGAAGAAAGCCACAGCTCTCCAATGCATAAATAAATCGATGAACTAGAGCTATGATCTCAGACGGGACCCACTCGCCGCCATCACCCGCAACGGCGCGCCAGCGCCGCTCCGTTGCTTCCCCTCTATACGCGACCCGCCGCCACTTGGTTCCAGCCCCCGCGCCGCCGGCGTCGTCGCCCACGCCATTCTCGTTTCCGCTCGCGCTTTCGACCAGGAAGCAAAGGTACTCAGGCCGATGGAACATCCACCATCCGCCGGTAAATTCGCTCCATCTCCAGGGCGAAAGCCGCCGTGTCGCACACTGGAGATTGGCGCAGCCAGGAACGCATATTCCGCCGAAGCTCCCCTAGGAATCTGCGCCTGTCTGGCGATTGCGCCAGGTGGATCGCTGTCGACACGTACTCATCGAGTCCCTGGCCCACAAAATTGGACAGGTTCGCCGACCGCAGGATCGAAGCACTGATGCGCGCCTCCCACCGGTCTCCGTGGAAGGCCACCACCGGCACGCCTTGCCAGATCGCTTCGGTGGTCGTGGTTCCCCCACTGTAAGGGAACGTGTCCAGCGCCACGTCGATCTGGCCGTAAGTCTCAAGGAACTCGTAATGCTCCGCGGGACCAGCCAGCCGGTATCTGTCGGGAGAGATATCCTGCCCGCGGAACAGCCCGTGCACAAATTCAACTGCTTCCGGTGAGCCAAGAGCCGAATTTCTGAGCATCAAAACGCTATCCGGCGCGCCTCGTAAGATCCGGCTCCATGCGGCCACCGCTTCTCCCGTCACTTTGTACAGCGGAGCAAGGCAACCAAACGTAAATTGCTCTTTGACAGAACAAGGGGGAACCGCTACCTCCGGCACCGGATAAGCGACCTCAAAGGTCAGGTAGCTGCCTGGGACGCGGACAATCCGCTCGCAATAGTACCGCTCTTCCTCCGCCGGAATCACCACTTCGTCGCCGATCAGGTAGTCGAAGCCCGACATCCCCGTGGTTGCGTACATATTGAACCAACCCACGATCACCGGCGCCGGCCGAAGCGCGAAGATCGGCAGCCTGTCGACCCTGCTGTACCCGTTCAGATCCACCAGTACGTCGATCCCGGCCTGCTCGATCAGCTCCGCCACCGCGTCGTTTCCCAGGCCGCTGATGTCATGAAAACAGTCCTCCGGCTGCCGCCTGTATCCGTTCTTGATCTGATCCGCCGGCGCATCCGAAAAAAGGTGAATCTGAAACGAACTGCGATCATGTTGGTTGATCAGTCCCCACACAGGTTTCATCCAATTGTCGTATTGGAGGAACGAAGAGACATAACCGACGCGCAGCCGCGCCCCGCTCAATTCCGGCCGCCGGCTGCTTCTGGCCGGCCGCGCCGCGGGCAGATACTTTTCGGCCCAGGTGCGCCGCGCGTCGAGAATCGCCTGGTTGTCGCTCTTGGGACTGCCGGGAATAATCACCGCAATGGCCGCATGAGCAGCCTCGGGAAAGCCGCCGGCCGCGGCCTCCCGGTAGATCGCCAGCGCCTCGTCCACCTGTCCGAGTTGAAAGCACCGCCAGGCTGCGTCGAGTTCGGTCCGGCAAGCAGGCTCGGTTCCCGTTCCCAGCGCCCGGTCGAGGAACGGCACCGCATCCTCGGATCGCCCCAATGCCTCCAGAACCTGGCACAAACCTGCCAACGCTTCCGCGTGCCACGGATCGGCGCGCAAAACCTGCTGGAACGCCGCGAGGGCCTCGTCCGTCCGGCCCGCGCGTTGGTGTTCCACGCCTGACTCGTACCGCTGGTCCTCTCGATTCACGCGACGCCTATCGATTGGCCATTGTCGTGGCTCGTCCGCCATGCTAACATGTGGCTCTTCGCAATTTCCCCTAAAAGGAGAAACCATGAGTTTTCAAGGCTACACGTTGAGTTCGGCCACCAATCAAATCAAAGCCCATCTGGCGGGAAGGCATCTTCTCTGCTCTTTCAAGCCGCTCTCTGGCAGGGCGATCCCGCCGGGCAAGTACAAACTTTCTGCCCCCATGAAGAACGTGATTTACGGCCCGTTCGTTCTCCTTTCGCCGGTGAGCCGTAGTTCGGCGCCGCGCGATTGGATCGATATTTATTCGAGGAGTCAGGGGCTCGGCAGAGCCGGAATCCAATCGACCCAGTGGATTGATAACCCGGCCATCGATTGGATTGATAACCCGGCCATCGCATGGATTGAAAACGCGGCCCCGTGTTTCAATCAACAGGGAATCTTTGTCCTTGTGGGCAAACCGCTTGCCGGGCGAAACGCCATCCTCATCACCTGGGGTTTTGCCGATTTCATTTCCGCCCTGGCCCAGACCGGCGGATCGGAAATCACGGTTTCTTGAGAGGCGCACAGACCGCCTGCCCCAGCTCTCGCCCCTGATATCTGGGAAAGCACAAACGCCAACGAGCCGGCGCTGACTCGCCGGCCCGGCAGCCTTCTGGTCTCTGATCCCTGATCCCTCGTCCCTGATTTATCGTTGAATCCAAGCCATGAAGCAGACCCTCACCCGCCTTGTCCTCACTCTTCCGGTCGTCTGGCTGGTGGTTTCGCTGGTTTTTCTGCTCATTCACCTGGTCCCCGGCGACCCCATCCTCCAGATGCTGGGCGAAGGCGCAACTCCAACAGATATAACGGCTTTGCGCCACCAGTACGGCCTCGATCAGCCGCTCTGGGCGCAGTATCTGCACTACTGGAACGGTGTCCTCCACGGCGACCTGGGCAGCTCCATCCGCCTCCACTCGACCGTAGCCAGCCTGATCGCCGCCCGCTACCCCTATACGCTGGCTCTCACGTTGACCGCATTGGGGTTAGGGCTTGCCTTGGCTCTGCCCGCCGGCATCCTCGCCGCCGTCCGTCGCGACCGTTGGGTCGATCAAGTGCTCTCCGTAGTCAGCCTTTTCGGCCTCTCCGTCCCCGGTCTCGCGTTGGGTCCGGTGCTGATCCTGGTCTTCTCCATCGGCCTGGGCTGGCTCCCGGTTTCCGGCGCAAACTCTGGCGGAACTCACTCCATCGATTGGCGTTATTTGGTGCTTCCATCAATAGCCATGGGCGCCTCACTGGCCGCCATCCTGACCCGCATGGTGCGCACGGCAATGCTCGAAGAATTGGGCCAGGACTACATCCGCACCGCACGCGCCAAGGGCCTGAGCGAGCCCGCCGTCGTCTGCCGCCACGCCCTGCCCAACGCCCTGGTTCCCATCGTCACCGTGGTCGGCTTGCAGTTCGGCGCCTTGTTGGCCGGCGCCATCGTGACTGAAACCATCTTCAGTTGGCCCGGCCTGGGCCGCCTGACGGTCAGCGCTATCTCCAATCGCGACTACGCTTTAGTGCAGGGCTGCCTGCTGTCGATCGGACTGACCTATGTGCTGGTAAACCTGCTGACCGACGTTGTTTACCGCTGGGTCAACCCCAGAATGCGCAGTTGAGAGTGCTGTTGCGTTTAAGGGGGCGCGGCTTCAGCCGCGCCGCTTGGCGAAGCTAAGAACACATGTGGTGAGGGGTACAGGCTTCAGCTCGTACATAAGCGCAATGGAATCAACGTGAGCTTTAGCCCCTGAGGGAGGTTTTTCGGGAAACTCGCTTGCTGTTCCCCTTTTTCCGCGGCCTTTAAAGCTGTGCCCCTTTCAAAGCAACGAGTTTTTCCGTAGCCAGGTAAGCCCCGCCCGCATTAGATCGCGATTCCGGCTGAGCGATAGATTTGCGTGATGTATTGCATGTCGCGAAGGCCTTCTTCGCCGGGGGACTTGGGCTCCAGTCCGTTCTGGATGCAGTGGGAGAAGTGGTCGGCCTCAGCCTGGAAGTGGGAGGGGTCGCGAGCGGGGTTGAGTTCGTCGATTTGCGTGCCACCGATCTCGGCGCGCAGGCGCAGGCCTTCGTAGACAAAGGCCGAGTCGACTTCGAGCCAGCCCTTCGATCCATGGACGCGATAGAGGCCCTCCATGGGGGCGCCGTAGGTGGTGTTGCAACTGGCCACGATGCCGGAGGGGAACCGCATGGTCCACGACACATTTTCTTCCACTTCGGAAAAGCGGCCATCGTGGTCGATGGTGGAGGCGAATGCGGCGATGTGCTCCGGTTCTTCGCCGGTGAGATAGCGGCAGGCGTTGAGAGAGTAGATGCCGACGTCGAAGAGCGGGCCTCCGCCGGCGAGTTTCTTGCTGAGCCGCCACTCGCCGGGTGCGATGTTGAATCCGAATGCGCTTTCGATGGCCTGCACCTGGCCGAGTGCGCCGTCGCGGATGAGTTTGACGGCCTTGAGGTTGGTGGGCTCGTAGTGGCAACGGTAAGCGATCATGAGCTTGACGTTGGCGGCTTTGCAGGCCGCGATCATGGCTTCGGCTTCGGCAACGTTGGTGGACATCGGCTTTTCGCAGAGCACGTGTTTGCCGGCCTTTGCGGCGCGGATGGTGTACTCGGCGTGCATGGAGTTGGGCAGCGCCACATAGACGGCGTCAATGGCCGGGTTGTGCGCGATTTCGTCGAAGTTGCCGTAGTTGTAGATCGAGGTTGCCGGGACTCCGTACTCGGCCGCGATTCGCTCTGCCTTGTCGCGGTGGCCGCTGACCAACCCGGTGATTTGCGAGTTGGTTGTGTTGCGCGCGCCGGGCATGAAGTGGCCGGCGATGCGGCCGAGGCCGATGACGGCGTAGCCGATTTTACGCGTGGACGATTGGCCCGTCGACGATTGAGCGTTGAGAGCGGGCACGAAGCGGGCGGCGAGGCTCAGTGCGCCCAGCTTGGCGAAGTCTCTTCGAGTAAGTTTCATGGCGATGGATTCTTCCTCTCGTTGGGCAGCTCAATCCGGAACAGCGCGGTCGTTCCGGCCAGAACCGACCGTGAATGTCCGGAATGGGGGTGTTTCCACTATAGACGTGTGCTCCCGCGTACTGAACTGAAAGAAACGGGTCTGTACCGGAGTTGTCTTCCAGACTAAGATCGGGCTTATGAAACCTGTGGTTTTGGACGGCCAGCCGCTGACTCTGGCCGAGATTGAAGCTGTTTCGCTGGGTGGCTGCCCGGTGGCGATCGCTCCTGCCGCGTTGGCGCGCGTAGCCGCGAGCCGGGAGCTGATTGAGGAGATTCTGGCCGAGGGTCAGACGGTTTACGGGGTCAACACCGGCTTTGGGAAGCTGTCGGACGTGCGCATTGCGCCGGGCAGCCTGGCGCAGTTGCAGACCAACCTTGTTCGCAGCCATGCGGGCGGAGTGGGCCAGCCGCTTTCCGAAGGGGAGTCGCGGGCCATGCTGGCGCTGCGCGCCAATGTGCTGGCCAAAGGGTTCAGCGGCTGCCGGCCCACGCTGGTGGAACTGCTGGTCGCGCTGCTCAACGCCGGGGTGCATCCAGTGATTCCGGAAAAGGGCTCGGTGGGCGCGAGCGGCGACCTGGCGCCGCTGGCTCACCTGGCGCTGGTGGCGATCGGCGAGGGCGAGGCGTTTTACAAGGGGGAACGAATCGCAGGAGGCGAGGCGCTGCGGCGAGCGGGAGTTGAACCGCTGGCCCTGGCTGCCAAGGAAGGGCTGGCGCTGTTGAACGGAACCCAGGCGATGACTGCCGTGGGCGCATTGGCGGTGGCGCGAGGGCGGCGTGTGGCGCAGCTTGCCGATCTGGCGGGCGCCATGTCGCTGGAAGCGCTGATGGGCACGCCTTCCGCCTTCGATCCGCGGATTCACGACGCCCGGCCGCATGCCGGCCAGATTGCCGCTGCCGGGCACCTGATGCGGCTGCTGGAGGACTCGGAGATTCGCGAGTCGCATCGCGAACGGGACTCGCGGGTGCAGGACGCGTATTGCCTGCGCTGCATGCCGCAGGTACACGGAGCGGTGCGCGATGTGCTGGGGCATGTGGCCGGAGTGCTGGAGATTGAGGCTGGTTCGGCTACGGATAATCCCCTCGTATTCCCACATCTCTCCTCCAAAACGCAAGACCGCGAAGCGGTGCTTTCGGGGGGGAATTTTCATGGGGCGCCGCTGGCGTATGCCTTCGATTACGCGGCCATTGCACTTACGGATTTGGCCAGTATGACGGAGCGGCGGATCGACCGGCTTCTCAATCCGGATATCAACGAGGGGCTGCCGGGGTTTCTCTCGCCCGATCCGGGGCTCTCGTCGGGATTCATGATCGCGCAGATCGTTGCGGCGGCGCTGATCAACGAGTGCCAGGTGCTTTCGCATCCCGCGTCCACAGGGAGCATCCCGACCAGTGGGGGCAAGGAAGATCACGTTTCGATGGGTATGACGGGAGCGCTGAAGCTGCGGCAGATTGTGGAGCACGCCGAGCGCATCGTAGGCATTGAACTTATGTGCGCGGCGCAGGGGTTGGAGTTCCGCAGGCCGCTAAAGGCCAGCCGGGAGGTTGAGCGCGCCTATGCGGCGGTGCGCGCGGTTGTGCCGCGGTTGGAGCAGGACCGGGTGCTGGCGCCGGATATCGATGCGCTGGCCGCGGCGGTGAAGGCAGGAGCTTTCAACGCGTGGTGCGCGTAGCTATTGATTCGGCCTCTTTGGAATGCGACAGTGGAATCCCACCCTAGCCGCAAAAACAAGGACGCGGCGAGGGTGGGGCACCCAGTTTCGTTTGAATCGTTAAGGGCCGGATCAATAACGGCCGGTTGCGCCACGAGGCGACAGTCCCGCTCTAATTCACGCTCAGATCGCCGTCCACGTCCATGACCAGTGCGTCGCCCTGGATCTGGATGGAATGAATCTTGAGTCTTTCCAGGGTGACCTTGTACCCGGAGGAGGCGGTAGAGCCTTCGAGGGCCTTGCGGAGCAGATCGGCGGCATTGACTTTCATGGCGGAAGGAATCTTGTGGCTGAGGAACGGTGTGAGGACGAAGTTGAGTTCCTGATGGTCGCTGACACGGTCCACGCGGGCGTCGCGGAAGCCGATGGTTTCGCTCTCCCCGTCGGGGGCCAGGGAGACCTCGGCCGGAAGCGAGAGCGCTAGCCCCAGGCAGGCGCCGCGCACGGATTCGCCCAGGCGTGCATGGGTTTTGACCCGCACGACGATCCTGTCCTCGACAAAGCGGAGTTGCGGGTCCTCGGCATAGATGGAGCAGGGGGCCTTCGCGTTGCCCTTGAGGTAATAGCGGCCGTCGGGGCCGTTGAAGAGCTGCTGTTTGAGGGTACGTTCGAGAGCCTCGCGGCTGACCTTCAGTTCGACGGCGCCGCACTGCGCCGCTCCGGCGGCCAGAAACAGCAGGCCGGCCGCCAGCATTCGCCGGGATATTGTCATAAGAGTATCGTGCCACCGGAGGCCGGGATATTGCCAATCTTGTCAATGCAAAGGCTGTGCCGAACTGGGCATGGAACCGGTGTTTCGATCGCCAATCCTCCAGGACACAATGAGATGCACTTGTTTCCAGTTCGACCCCGCGGCCCATATTTAAAATGGGCAGTGAGCAATTTTGCTATTGATTTTCGAACAAAATATCCGTAAAATAAGAATCTAGAGTTACCTCCGGACTGACAGGTCCCCCAGCTTGTTTCCGAGGAAGTACCTGCAAATCACGTTTTTTCTCAAGGAAACCAAATCAATGGCAAAGCGTCGTGGAAATCCAAATTGGGGCAAGCCGGAGCCCATTGGCCCGGTTGTACCTACAGTGACCTCCTTCGAGCAGATTGTGAAGGAGTTCAAGCTCAGCCCGGACCAGTATATCCGGTCGACCCGCCTGCGGGAGTGGGCTCGGCGGAACAAGAATTCCAAGTATATCCCTGAGGCGCTTCTCGAGGCCTGGGGATTTGAGATCGAATCGACGTTGTAGGCCTTTTTCTGCAGTATTTTTCAAAAAGCGCCGCCTTCGGGCGGCGCTTTTGCTGTTTGCGCCTGCCATGGGCGAGAATGGGAGGGTGGCCATGCCCAATCCTTCACGCACCTTCGAGCCCCCTTTCACAGACGTTCCTGGCGCGCTGGCCGAGATCCGCGCCGGCCGCATGGTGGTTGTGGTTGACGACGAGAACCGGGAGAACGAGGGCGACCTGACGCTGGCCGCCGAGCACGTGACGCCGGAGGCCATCAACTTCATGGCCCGTTACGGCCGCGGATTGATCTGCCTGACGCTGACCGAGGAGCGCGCCGATCATCTGCGGCTGTTCCCCATGACGCAGCAGAACTCGTCGCGCTTTGGAACGGCGTTTACCGAGACCATTGAGGCGCGGGAGGGGGTCACAACGGGCATCTCGGCCGCGGACCGGGCGCATACGATCCGCACCGCGATCGATGCCGGCGCAAACTTTACGGATCTGGTGCGGCCAGGCCACGTGTTTCCGCTGCGGGCGCGCAGGGGCGGCGTGCTGGTGCGCGCAGGGCAAACCGAAGCTTCAGTGGACCTGGCGCGGCTGGCGGGACTCAATCCCTCCGGCGTGATCTGCGAAATCATGCGCGACGACGGGGAGATGGCGCGGATTCCGGACCTCATCCCGTTCTGCAAGGAACATGGGCTGCTGATTTTAACCGTGGCCGAGCTGATCCGCTACCGGCTGCGGCATGAGCGCTATATCGTGCGCGCCGGCGAGAGCCTTATCCAGACCCGCTACGGCGAGTTCCGCATGATTGCCTACGAGAGCGAGGTGACCGGCGGCGAGAGCCACATCGCGCTGGTGCGCGGCGAGCTTTGCGCCGACTGTCCGGCATTCCACAGTGGTCCGGCACGTGGCGGCTCCGCAGTCGCTGGATTGGCAGGGGATTTGAGTTTGACGGCTTCCGGCGAGCAAGAGTTGCGGCCTCCGTGTGCGCACGCCGTTCTGGTGCGGGTCCACACACGGTGTACGGCGGGCGACGTATTTGCCGCCGACTGCCAGTGCCGCGAGACGCTGGATCAGTCGATGCGCATGATTGCCGAGGAGGGTTGCGGGGTGCTGCTCTACCTGCACAACACCTCGCGCGGCTTTGAAGTCGATCGCACACCGGCCTTGAGGGACGCATTCGAGCCCGGCGGAGCGGTCGCTCTGTCTCATCCGCCGGTGCCGAGCGGCGCGCGGCTCATTCTGCACCAGGAATTGCGTGCGCGCGAAGGCTCACAGGCCCGCACCGGGCGGATTCTGCGTGCGATTGGACTCGGCGGCCAGATCTTGTCGGACCTGGGCATCCAGCGCATCCGCCTGCTGTCGAATACCCAAATGCACATTCCGGCCCTGGAGGGCTTCGGGCTGGAAATCGTGGAGCAGGTGGCGATTCCGGTGGGGGAATGCAGCCGGGTGGTGTGAAGCGCTCGATATGCCGCTTTTAGGGAATTGACTTGTTCTCTTTTTCGGTTATCAATCGATGTGGCGCCGATTTCCATCGGTATGAATTGAAGCGCCATAAGGTTTAGCCGGACCAGGGAGGTCGGCGGCCATGACTCTCGCTCCCCTAGCGAAGAGCAGGCAGGGCCTGTATGCGCTGAGCTGGACCTATGCCCAGGATGGCAAGTGTGCGATTGACGCCGCCACAGGGATCGTGGTGGATGCCAACCCGGCAGCGGAAGCATTGATGGGCTATTCCCGCGAGGAACTCATCGGGATGCATATAACCATGCTGCACCCGGAGGCGGAGCGCAAGCGGGTTGAGGGTGAATTCCGGAAGGCAACGCAGCATGCAGCGCCCCACCTCGGCCTTCACATCCAGCAAAAAGACGGCAATTGCGTGCCGGTCGCGATCTGGTCGTCGGAATTGTTGAAGCTGGCCGGCCGATCGCTGGCGATTGTCGAGTTCCGCGATATTTCCGATCAAGTGCAGAAGGAGCATCAGCTTTCGACCCAGAATTGGGCGTTGGGCGCCTATGCGCTCGCGGCTTTCGCGCTGGGGCGGGTACGTTCTACCGAAAACCTTTTGTTGCAGGCCATTTGTGAGGCCATCACACACCAATCTATCTACGTGCTCGCCTGGGTAGGTATTGCGGAAGATGGTCCGGATAAGCCGATTCGAATTGCCGCGGCGGCGGGGAGTGCTAAAAGCTATCTGGACGGACTGCATCTGAGCTGGTCGGAGGATGAGCCGGGGGGATATGGCCCATTGGGCATCTGCATTCGCACCGGCGAGACGCAGCTTATGGAGGATTCCGAGGAATCTGCTGCGTTTGAGCCATGGCGCGAACTTGCGAGGCAAAGGGGTGTACGCTCCAGCATAGCGATTCCGTTCAATGTCGAGGGTAATCGGCGCGGCGCATTGATCGTGTATGCCGAAAGGCCCAAGGCATTTGAGGCCGTTGCCATCGAGGTATTCCAGCACCTTGCCGAGCAGATTGGCCGCGGTATCCATGCGCTCGAGCAGGAGCAGTTACTACATGCCGAACGGATGCAAGTGGCAAAGATACAAACGCAACTGAGCGAGGCGCTGTCAGCCATGGTGGCGCCTATCGTCCTGGCGATGGAAATGCGCGACCCCTACACCGCAGGTCACCAAAGCCGGGTGGCAGAGATCGCAGTCGCCATTGGCAGGGAGATGGGCTGGCCAGAGAGTCGATTGCAGGGGTTGCGCGTGGCGGCACAGGTTCACGATGTCGGGAAGATTTCGATACCTGCTGAAATCCTGACCAAGCCGGGGCAGCTCAACGCGGCAGAACGGGCAATGATCAACGGGCATCCGGAGATCGGATACACCATTCTGAAAGACATTCCGTTTGTCTGGCCCATTGCAGAGATCGTGCGCCAGCATCACGAAAAGCTGGACGGCTCGGGCTATCCCAAGGGCCTCAAGGCGGATGAGATACTCCCCGAAGCCAAGGTTTTGGCAGTGGCGGACATCGTGGAAGCTATGGCCTCCTATCGGCCATATCGGCCGGGAATCAAGCTGAATATCGTATTGGAAGAGATTGAGAGCCAGGCCGGGACGACGCTGGACGCAGAGGCTGTGCGGATCTGTGTGGCTCTGTTCCGCGAGAAGCATTTTGTAGTGCCGGGTTGGACTCGCATTGATCCTGCATCCACGCCGGCCAACCAATCTCAACCGCGCCGCAGCCCCCAGCAGGCTGTGGGGAAAGGCCGAATTTCGAGCAAAATACTCGAAAAGCATACCTCAGAGGCTAAGGCCCCCATTGATTCCATTTCGCTTATGGCCGGGCTAAAGTCCGGACCTACCGCCCCAACGAGTTATTCCGCAGGCTTATAGCGTTCGATTACGCTCTTGATTGCCAGGCTGGCTGATTGGCGGAGGGTGCGCGGCGAAGCGGGGCAGGAAAATCTCCGAGCATTCATCGAGGATGAATCTCACCCTGGCTCCGGCATTCCCCCAGAATTGATGGACAGGTTGTGGTCTTGTATTAGTCCGCAACCGGCGTTGCCAGCCCGCGAGGTATGAAACGGGTCTGCTCGGCCTTTCCGTTTGAATGGTTCAACGTGCAACGCAACCGGAATCCTATTTCTTTTCCGGGCACGGCTTCAAGAGCGCGCCGCGGCGTCTCCACCTCCGCTCCTTGCGCAAGATAACCCTCCGCCGGCGCACAATTGGAATGGAAAGGAAGAGCGGAGAAGCCGCCAGGGCCCCCAGCGACAGGTCTTCGTCGCTGGAGTGGTTAAGCCACCGGGGCCCCCAGCGATGCCCCGACCCTGGAGGGTACCCCGGCGCCCACTTCGTCGCTGGGGTGGTTAAGCCACGCAGCGCCGCCGGATTGCGAACTCATGAAAAACATCACTCGAACTGCGCCCGCTTACCTTGCCGCCAACCCGGATTCCCCCAGGCTCGCCAGCGCCATCCTGCCAAAAAAAAGACAGCGCTTTTGGGCTGTGAAACTGCGGAGTTGCACCTAACCAAAGCAGAATCAATGGGTTCCTCCGGCCAACCGCACAGGCGTACAGGATGTGTGAATCTGTGAAACTGTGGACTTTACGCACGGTTGCCTCCGGCGGTCGAGGCTCCGTTCGCCGCAACAAGAATTGATATTCACTTCTTCGAATTGGGGTCCCGATTGGCCAAAAGCGGTCAATATTGACTGCTCAACGTCACGAGACGCCTGATAAGTGTAAAATCGAGAAAACAGTCCGGCGGGAAGAATCGACATCGGCAATCTTGCGGAGATCCATCTCCGCAATCGATTCGATCGATTACGAAGACGCTCTCTGAGGCCACCATACTCGCACGAGGAAAGGTTGGAATCGTTGAGCGTTCATCTCGTCAATCCAAGCGACAATTCTTTCGGTACCGCGGTTATCACCCCTAGATGGTTGTTTGTGCTTGCGGCAGCGACACCGCAAGTGGTGGGAGATCCCATTCTCGTCGATGAGTCGCTGGAGCAGATTGTGCCGGAGACGATTCAGCCGGGAGATATTGTGGGCATCAGTGTGCATACGGGCAATGCTCTGCGTGGCTACGAAGTTGGCAGGATGGCGCGCAGCCGGGGCGCGTGGGTGGTCTATGGCGGAATTCACGCGACGCTGTTTCCCGAAGAGGCTCTGGAGCACGGGGAAGCGCACGCGGTGGTGAAGGGGGACGGGGACATCGCCTGGGGCAAGGTGGTGACCGATTGCCTGGCAGGCAAGCCGGAGAGGATCTACGAAGGCGGCCGGATTGAAGGCAGCCAGTTCCTGGCTGCGCGCTGGGACCTGATGAATCCTGAAAAATATATGTGGGCCTCCGTGCAAACCGTTCGCGGATGCCCGAAGCACTGCTCCTTTTGCAGCGTGTGGCGGACGGATGGGCAAAAGCCGCGGCAAAGGAAGTTTCAAAGCGTGATCGACGAGATCGTAGTTCTGCGGCGGCTCGGGTTTCGCTTTATTGCCCTGGCCGACGACAATTTCTATCCGGTGACGTTGACCGATCTGCGGCTGGCCAGGGAGCAAAACGACATCGCCAAGATTGAAGAGCTGACGGCCATCCGCACGGAGCGCTTTCAGCTGATGGAAGAGTTGGCCAAGCTGCCGAAAGACATGGTGTTCTATACCCAGATGACGATGGAAGCGGGTGAGGATGGCGGTTTTCTGGATGCGATGCGAAAGGCCAATATCAAGGGCGCGCTGGTAGGTGTGGAGGCAGTGACGCCGGAGGGACTCAAAGCGGTCTTCAAGGACTGGAACTACTCCGGCGAAGCTCTGGCGAGGCAGTTGCAGACGTTCAAGGCGCACGGAGTCCATGTGCTTGGTTCGTTCATCTTCGGGCTGCCTACAGACAGGCCGGCGACCTTCGATGCAACGGTGCAGATGGCGGAGAAGGCGGGAGTCACGTTTGCCCAGTTCGTGATGATGACGCCGTTTCCGGGCACGGTGGATTTTGGGCGCTGGGAGAAGGAACAAGCGCAGAATCCCACTTTGGTTGGCGATGTGCCGATTACCCGCTACTGGATGATTCCTACCGCGATTCGGCCCAAGATGTTTACACCGCATCCTACGATGAGTTCGGATGAGATTCGGGAGCGCACACAAAAGGTGTGGGACAGGTTCTATAACTGGGGCGCTATCTGGAAGAGATCCGCTTGCTGCCCGAATATAACTTCCAGGATCGCCTTCATGTTTCTTTCGAAGCTCTACAGGCAGATGTATGCGGGCACGGGAATCTCGACGGATAGCGCGCGCCGCAAGAAATCGAAGTCCTGGGCCCGGTGGACGGCGCGCCAGTGCAAGAAGCTGTTCCAGGCAAAGCCCATGCCCGAACTCGCGCAGCCAGCGTGGGAGATTGGGTTGAGGGGAGCCGGGCAGGCAGCGTTTGCAGGCGGCGATGGACCGGAAATGCCAGGGCCTTTCGTTGTGATCCGGAAGAATTGACTCCTTTGTCGATGAGTCAGTCTCATGCGGAGCCGAAACGATCTTGAAGAACAAGTGGAGCCGGGAACTAGAATAGAGGGATTCCATGATCCCGCAACCTGGTCGCAAAAGAGCCACCGGAATCGACAGAATAGAGCAAACAAGTACAATCGACCGAGTAGAGAAGCCTTTCATTCCGGTGAAGGCAGTTCATGACTTTCAGGTTTCGATCGCTTCGTCCGAGAGCGGCAACGGTACGGTGGTGGTGATGATCGTGGACCGCGCGGTTCACTCGTCCAGCGACAACAACGGGAGCGGCGACCCGCGGACCGTGGTTGCGGATCTTTCAGCTTGAGCAGCTTCTATGCCGCGAGTTTGCTGACCATCGATGCAGTGACGAGCGTCAGCAATGGACCGGCAGGGGCCGGAGTGACGCCGGCTTCCCGCATGAACGTTACGCTGCCGGGCTATGGAGTGGCGTTTCCGCAGTTGACGCCGTAGAAGCGGGGGATTGACTTGAGGGGCGCCGGCCATGGTATCTCACGGTTGGTCTACGACCCTCTTAGTCAGAGCATTTTCAGAAAGCGCGTGGTCCGTTCCGACGTTCTCTCCGCCCCAAATCTTCTGCGCTGTCCACGACCGCGCCGGAGCGCTCCAGAACAGGTCCGTTGCAGCCAGTCCCAACGGCAGCCACGCCGCGGAGCAGAGGTAACAGCTTCCTGTCGAGATATATGCCTCTCCAAGAGCCGGTTGGTGTCCGGCAAACCCAATCGTCAACCATCCCTGGTCGTCGAAGGTCCCTTTCGCAGCAATCATGCGCGTCATCACTGCGGTCAGCGCGGCACGGACCTGAGCCGGATGCACACCCTCGGGAAGCTCCCGCCGCAGCGCCATCTCCGCCAGCAGTTGAAGCGCACCAAACCTGTAGGCCAGCGACCGTCCAATGGCGGGAAATGTGCCCTCCGGGCTGATCAGCCGTTCCTGGATTGCCGCATACCGCCGCGCCCGTTCCAGCGTTGGAGGGCGCATCGGCCTCCAGCGGTCCGTGGCCGCGTCAACTGCGTCCAGGACGTTCAGCAGCATTGGCTGAATCACAAAGCTGTTGTAGTAATCCCAGTGGAACTGCGGACCATCGCCATACATCCCATCGCCCACATACCACTGTTGGTGCTCGCGCAGCGCATAGTCGACGCGCACCGCGTCCCACGGCTCGCCAATCTTGCACAGGCAGGCCTCGATCATGGCGCAGAACAGCAGCCAGTTGTTGAAACCCGGCTGTACAGAATGCGTTGCCCGCAGAGCTCGCACCACATTCCCTTTTGTCGCGTCATCCAGCTTTGCCCACAGTTGGTTTGGCGCGCGCACAATTGCCTGCGCCAGGAATGCGGTATCCACAAGCGACTGAGGATTGGTTCCGAAGTTGAAGGCATCCGGCGAATGGGGATCAGTGCCGTAGCGGATCGCCAGACGCGCCCACTCCCGATAGCGGCTACGCAGCGTTTCCTCCGTGGCATCGTTGCCGGGCGCGGCCTCCAACCATGGAGCCAACCCGGTTAACAGCCGCCCCACGGCCTCCAGATGCGCCGACTGCATCCGTGCCTCACGCAACCCCTCGGCTGCTTCCACCGGCATCGTTGCGCGCAACCGCTGCTCGCTACAGGCCTTCAGGACCGGGTGCGACACCCGCTCCACTATCTCGATCCACCGCGTCCGGTCGTTGGAATCGCCGGAAGCGCGCGTTGCCGCCATCATCTCATTCTTCGCCGCCGGCGTTATTGCTCCCGCCAGCAACGGAGCCGAGGCCGCCAGCGCGCCTTTCAAGAAGGTTCGCCTGGTCGCTCCGCTTTGCAATCGCATTTTTTCCATAATGGACGGGCCGAAGCCCACAGCTTTCAACGCTTCTCGCCGGCGACGGACGGCGAAAGCGGGAGTTACCAGCCGAGCACGCAGGCAAAGATCAGCGGCGCCACGATCGAGGCGTCGGATTCAATGATGAACTTTGGAGTATTCTCGCCGAGTTTGCCCCAGGTGATTTTCTCGTTGGGCACGGCGCCGGAGTAAGAGCCGTAGCTGGTGGTGGAGTCGCTGATCTGGCAGAAGTAAGCCCACAGCGGCACATGCTCGCGCTGCAAGTCCTGGTGCAGCATGGGAACGACACAGATAGGGAAATCGCCGGCGATGCCGCCCGCAATCTGGAAGAAGCCCAGCGGCGTTTCGGCCGTGGTGGTGGTGTACCACTCGGCCAGCTCCATCATGTACTCGAT
>Ga0182014_10003842_pt1 | contig 17760 bp, 16 predicted proteins | sample 612S2DmetaG_FD_120489 | JGI IMG/M metagenome (GOLD analysis project Ga0182014, IMG submission 120489) | Permafrost microbial communities from Stordalen Mire, Sweden - 612S2D metaG | ecosystem: Environmental > Terrestrial > Soil > Wetlands > Permafrost | place: Sweden: Stordalen | collected... | reverse complement strand
CGAATTGGCGGTTTCGTCCAAAAACCCTCCAGTCGGAAGAGCAGATCAGAGGGCGGCGTCGCCTTCGCCCCGGCAGCCACGACGGGCCCCTCGAGCAACGCATTCGTAATGCGTGGGTCTACCAGCACCACCCGACATACAAGCGCCCCTCCGGATCCGGAGATTCTCTATCTCGCCAAACCGGATTTAGGCGACCCGAATGGGTCGCACTAAGAATGGCGCGCGATAGCGCGCTCCTTATGGGGTATGCCGGGTGGGTGGGGGATCGCGAAGCGATCGAGCCGGCAGGGGGCGTAGCCCCCTAAGAGGCGGTGCTGGGGTTTAGCGGCGGTGACTTATGCACAAGCGATTTTTCGCTGTTTTGGAGATGTTAAATACGTTAGATAGAGTTAAGCAAAAATGGGCGCTTGCAACAAATTGAAATATAAAGGAAAAAAAAACGTTACCCACAGATTCGGTGTGTAATAACACGAAGTTCGGTGTGTAATAACACGAAGTTCGGTGTGTAATAACACGAATCGTGGTCGAGACCGAACTCCGGGTTATCCACAGGCGAATCGCCACTATTCGGTGTGTGAAAACACGAACGATATTTGACACGGTGTGTGAAAACACGAAGAGTCCGCGGGTGGGTAATAACACGAAAGATATTGTGAGCGCGGTGGGTGATAATACGAAAGCGCGCTCCCCCCTGCTGCCAGTCCGTCATCAGCCGGATTTCTTCGTGTGCGACGTCTTCGACGCAGCCCTCAAGGGCGACAGCGCGTCGATGGAACATCCGATTTTCTCGCTATCGAAAAAGCCGGACATGAAGACCCGGCGCTATGAAAACGGCGACAGCTGGGCCGAGGTCCGACCGGGCGCCAAGGGCCTGGCGACGGTATTCGACCGCGACATCCTGATTTACTGCATCAGTCAGCTGATGGCCGCATTAAACGATGGTCGACCGATTTCCAAAACCTTGCGGTTGCGCGCCCACGATCTATTGATTGCGACCAACCGAGACTCGAGCGGCCGTGGCTATCTGCAACTCAAGGAAAGCTTCGAGCGGCTGCAGGGCACGCAGATCGCCACCAACATCATCACCGGCGGCAAAGATGTGTGGGACCTCTTCAGCCTAGTCGACCGGGCACGGATCGTGCGCGAGTCGCGCGATGGCCGCATGCAGGAAGTGGAAGTGGTGCTATCGGATTGGGTCTTTCAGGCCGTCGAGGCGCAGGAGGTCCTGACGCTGGATAGACGCTATTTTCAGCTCGCCAAGCCACTGGAACGGCGCCTGTACGAGCTGGCACGCAAACATGTCGGTCAGCAGGCGAACTTCAAAATCGGCCTGGAAAAGCTGCGCAACAAGAGCGGCTCACAGTCGACCATCAAAGAATTCCGCCGACTGTTGCAGTCGATCATGACGGACGATGCGCGGCACAATCACATGCCAGGGTATTCGTTCCATATTGATGGCGATATGGTGGAAATGCGCCGCAAAGCCGGAGAACAGCCCCCTCCCCTACCGGGCCCGGCGATCCGGCTCAAGACTGACACCTATGAAGGCGCCCGAACTCTGGCGCCTGGCTGGGATGTCCACGCAATCGAGGCGGATTGGCGGGATTGGATCGCCAAGAAGTCCATTACGCCGTGGCACGCAGACCGGCATTTTCTGGCGTTTTGTAAGCGGCGCGGGAAATATCCGGGGTTTCGCTAGCGCAGTCTATACGCCTATATTTCTATACTGCTATACACTCATACATCGCCAACCGTCGGGAGCCCGGCGATTTCCGGCTTACCGCGCTTGGCAAACACGGTGTTGATGCCCTCGGCCAACAACGACTGCATGGTGGTGCCCTCCTCGGCCGCAATGATGCGTAATGCCCGCTGCACCTCGGACGCAAAATGACCGCCGATCAGCACTCGTCCCAATCGAGACCCGGCGCCGCCCCGGCTTGCCCTCGCAACATCTGGCGCTGTCGCGGCCGGCGCCGCGGCGCGGCGCGCCTGGTTAAGCCCTTGCGCGAGTGGATTGGGTTTCGGCATGTTCTCGGCTCCTGGTAATGTGCCTAAGTGTATACTCGTATAGCTGTAGTGCTTCATCGGCGGCTTTACCGCGAGGCTCATGCTCAGCCGCCACTTTGCCGACGTTCCCGGCATGGCGATGCGCGGCTCGCAGATACAGCACGACCGGACATACCTCGAACCCCTGGGCCTTCACATGCTCGATGGCGTCCCGCGCCTCCGTGCCTTGGACCGCGGCTTTATTGATGACGACCAAAGCGGGCGCCGTGCCGGCGATCTTCAGCAGGTCCGCGAGCTTCGGCAGGGTCTCGAGGGTAAAGAGATGCGGTTCGACCGGCGCCAAGACCAAATCAGCACGCCGGGCGGCCTCGGTGGCGTCGGCGCTCGAATGGGGCGGGGTGTCGATCACGATGAAATCCACCCCCTGCAGGCGGGCTTGTTCGATGGCGGCGCCCAACCGGGCGGCGTGCGTCGGCACCACCCAGGGCATTTCGGCATCGCGGCGGTCGGTCCATTTAGACGCGGTCGATTGCGGGTCGGTGTCGAGGACGGCGACTTTGCGCCCGGCCAGCACCGCAGCGACCGCCAGCGTGAGGGAGAGGGTGGTTTTACCGACTCCGCCTTTTTCCGCTATTACGGCTACAACAACAGGTCTATCCATGTATACACCTATACCACACTAACTATATAATCGTATACGAGTCGATTGGAGTCAAGTAACGAGCTACGCGGCCTTGCACCGCGGCGCATCGATGATGGATCAACAATGGGGCGTGACGGGCGATGGGGACCAATTGGGCAGCGGGATTACTAAGATGGAAGCCCCATACCGACAAAGAGGGCGTCGCCTATTCGCTTAACCACCTCCATCCATTTCCCATGACGCTGGAATTGGCCGCCAAGGGCGGACTCCCGGCGCGTATGGTGCAACTCCACATTGCATTCAGCCTCCACACGTTCACCCGGTCGATCGAGGAAACGGACGACCCAACCGACCGATACCGAGACAATCGGGAAGTACGGACCTTTTGTCGCGACCGCTACCGCCTATCCACCGAACTCCCCACCATTGCGAGCGAGTTACCTAGGCGACCGTGCCAGTTCGCCACCAGCAAATCAGGCAGGATTAATTACGTCACCATCGATGTCAGCCAAGGTGTTCGCTATGGCGTTTTCTTTGATCTGATGCGACGCAAAGAGGCCGGGCCGGACGTGATTCTGCTGATGGTGCAATCGGCGTACGCGCTGGAATCGGGCAAGCCGGATCCCGGGAAAGGGAAAATTTCGTTCTCTGCGCTACTGGGAATGACATTACGGGGGAAAACGCCGAAACCGCCCCCCAGATAAGCGAAAGCCTCACGTTTTGAGGGTGAGGCTTCGTCAGTCCGGATCCACTTACCTCGCGCCGGGCGAGACCTCTTGCGAGGTGGGTGAGTACCAAGCCGGCTTTTGTACTCTGTGAGCCACCTTACGCCGTAGGGCTGGACCCGTCAAATGCAGAATCGAATTCCGGGACTCAGATGGGTTAATACGTATTAACTCCTTGGTGTGCGCACATCTAATTAGTTGGAACTAATTGACGCCAAAGGACGCCACGTGTTTCAACACACTGATAATAAAGACATTTTATGATACTTATTGAACGCTACGAATGCTCGCTTCTCAATTGACGCGGAGCGCGGGTCATCGATTAATCCAGATTAACTGCCGGCTCGTAGCTGTTTGTATACTCCTATAATTTCATACTTGTATAATTGTATATATTACGAAAATAACCGAGTTGGATTTCCGCTATGTTTGAACAAGCTTTCCGTAATGTCGATGACGTACTCCGCAAAGAGGCGGGGTGCACGACCGAACTCGACTACACCGAACAGACATCTTGGTTGCTGTTTCTCAAGTACCTGGACGGTCTCGAGGAGGACAAAGTCGCGGAAGCCGAGATCGACGGCAAGAAATACACCTACATCCTCGACAAGCCATATCGGTGGCTCAACTGGGCGGCACCGAAGGGGAAGGATGGGAAGCTCGACCACAACAAATCCCTGACCGGTGACGATCTGCGGGACTTCGTCAACAAGAAGCTCTTCCCCTACCTGCAGGGATTCACGCAACGGGCCACCGGCCCGAACACGATCGAGTACAAGATCGGGCAGATCTTTGTCGAGCTCAAGAACAAGATTCAGAGCGGCTACAACCTGCGCGAGATCATCGACCACATCGATGAGCTGCGGTTTCGTTCGCAAGCCGAAAAGCACGAGCTCTCCCACCTCTACGAAGCCAAGATCAAGAACATGGGGAACGCCGGCCGGAACGGCGGCGAGTATTACACCCCTCGGCCCCTCATCCGGGCCATGATTCAGGTGATCCAACCCAAGATTGGTGAGCGCATCTACGATGGGGCGGTGGGCTCCGCCGGGTTCTTGTGCGAATCCTTCGATTTTCTCAAGTCGAAAGGCAAACTCACGACCAAGGACATGACCACGCTGCAAACCCGCACGTTCTACGGCAAGGAAAAGAAGTCCCTGGCCTACGTGATCGCGATCATGAACATGATTCTGCACGGGATCGAAGCGCCGAACATCATTCATACCAACACGCTAAGTGAGAACCTGGCCGACATCCAGGAGAAAGATCGCTATGAGGTGGTACTCGCCAATCCGCCCTTCGGTGGACAAGAGCGCTCGGAAGTGCAAGCCAACTTTCCGATCAAGACCGGGGAAACCGCTTACCTATTCCTTCAGCACTTCATCCGTATCTTGAAAGCCGGCGGCCGCAGCGGCATCGTCATCAAGAACACGTTCCTATCCAATACGGACAACGCCTCGACCAGCCTGCGCAAGCTGCTGCTCCAGAGCTGCAACCTGCACACGATCCTCGATTGTCCCGGCGGCACGTTCCAGGGCGCCGGCGTCAAAACCGTGGTGCTGTTTTTCGAGAAGGGCAGCAAGACGCGCAAGGTCTGGTACTACCAGTTGGATCCGGGACGCAACATGGGCAAGACTAATCCGCTCAACGACGAGGATTTGACGGAATTCGTCAAGCTTCAGAAGACGTTAGCGGATTCGCCGAAGAGCTGGAGCATAGACGTCAAAACGGTTGATACAGTGACCTTCGATTTGTCCACCAAAAACCCGAATGTCGGAGAGGCAATCGCCCACCGCAGTCCGCAGGCGATCATCGAGGAAATAATTGCGCTGGATGCGGAGAGCGCTGAAATTCTCAAAACGATCAAGGCGCTGATATGAATCCGGGATGGGAGAAGAGACCTTTAGGCGAATTGTGTGAATATCAGCGTGGACTGACCTATTCCAAGGGTGATGAGGTAGATCATTCAGACAACGTGGTCCTGCGAGCCACCAACATTAGTCTCGCGACGAACCTACTTACATTTAACGAATTGAGATATATCAACGACACGGTTGTCGTGCAAGCCAGCAAGAAGGTCAAGAAGGGATCCCTGCTTGTCTGCACCGCGAGTGGCAGTAAAAGCCACCTTGGTAAAGTCGCTTTAATCGACGATGACTACGGGTACGCATTTGGCGGTTTTATGGGGATGATTACGCCGAAGCCTGTACTGCTTCCAAAATATCTCTTCTACGCGATGACCTCGAATGTTTACAGAGATTTCATCGGAGACCTATCAGACGGTGCGAACATCAATAATCTGAAGTTCGACGATCTGAGCAAGTTTATGGTGTCTTATCCACCACTCCCCGAACAGAAACGGATCGTCGCCATCCTCGACGAAGCATTTGATGGAATCGTCACCGTCAAGACCAATGCCGAGAATAATCTACGGAGCGCCAGGGCCATCTTTGAGAGCTACCTCGACGCAATTTTCGGTCAGCGCGACGGGAACTGGGACAAAGTGACATTGGAAACGCTGCTTGAGCGCGGGTGGATTGAGAGCCATTTGGACGGCAACCACGGGAGCGACTATCCGAGAAAGGAAGAGTTCATACAAGAAGGCGTTCCATACATTTCAGCGAACTGTCTGGATGATGACCGCATTGATATGTCGCTGGCAAAGTATCTGTCACCAGCAAGAGCGGCCCTTCTTCGCAAGGGCATCGCAAAGAACAACGATGTGCTTTTTGCACACAACGCCACTGTCGGTCCGGTCGCCATACTTCAGACCGTCGAGGAGAAGGTGATTCTCGGCACTTCGCTCACATACTACCGCTGCAACCTAAAGCACATTCTCCCTGAGTATCTCGCCCACTACATGAGATCTTTCAGCTTCAAGAAACAGTATACGCAAGTAATGGGCCAATCCACACGCAACCAAGTGCCCATCACCAAGCAGCGCGAGTTCCTTCATATCATTCCGCCGCTTGAACAACAGAGACGGATTATCGTCGCGCTTGATGGTCTGCTTGAAAATGGCCAGCGCCTCACCCGCATCTACGAGCGTAAGCTCGTCGCGCTGGATGCTCTGAAAAAGTCGCTACTTCATCGCGCATTTGCGGGAGAGTTAACGGCTAATAAAGTCGCCGATCTGATAGAAGCAGTGGCATGAACGAAGCCGAGACCCGCGCTGAATACATCGACCCCGCCCTGAAAGCAGCGGGGTGGGGCGTCGTCGAGGGCAGTCGCATTCGACGGGAGTACTCCATTACCCTGGGTCGGCTCGAGGGTCACGGAAGGCGCGCCAAGCCGCTGATCGCCGACTATGTGCTCGAGTACCGCAATACCAAACTGGCGGTCGTCGAAGCCAAAGCCTGGGACGAAGCGTTGACCGAAGGTGTCGCCCAAGCCAAGAACTACGCCGGGAAACTCCAAATCCGGCATACCTACTCGACCAACGGGCAGGGCTTCTATGGCATCGACATGGAAACCGGGACAGAAGGTCCGGTTGCCCACTTCCCGACGCCGGCCGAGCTCTGGAAGGCGGTATTCACTCAGCCCGACACCTGGCGCGATCGCTTCGCCGCCATACCGTACCCGGACAAGAGCGGGACCTGGGATATCCGCTTCTATCAAGAGATCGCCGTCAACCGCGTGCTCGAGGCCATCGAAGCCGGACGAGATCGCGTCTTGTTGACGCTCGCAACCGGCACGGGCAAGACCTCGATCGCCTTCCAGATCGCCTGGAAACTCTTCAAAGCCCGATGGAACGTCAAGGACTGGAAGAGTGGGAAGGAACCGGAGCGGCGGCCTCGAATCCTCTTCCTGGCCGACCGCAATACCTTGGCGACCCAGGCGTACAACGACTTCACGTCGTTCGCTGCTTTTCCGGACGACGCCTTGGTCCGCATCGCCCCGGAGTCGATCCGCAAAAAGGGCCGCGTCCCGACCAACGGCAGCATCTTCTTCACGATCTTCCAGACGTTCATGAGCGGGCCGCCCAAAGACGGCAAGCCATCACCGTATTTCGGCGACTACCCGCCGGACTTCTTCGATCTCATCATCATCGACGAATGCCACCGCGGCGGTGCCAACAACGAAGGCAATTGGCGCGGCATCCTCGACTATTTCTCGCCGGCGGTGCAGCTCGGCTTAACCGCGACGCCCAAACGCAACGAGAACGTCGACACCTACCAGTATTTCGGCGAGCCGGTCTACATTTACTCCCTCAAGGACGGGATCAACGACGGCTTTCTGACCCCGTTCAAGGTCAAGCAGATATCCACGACCCTCGATGAGTACGTGTACACGCCGGATGACACGCTCGTGGAAGGCGAGCTCGAGGCCGGCAAACGGTATGAGGAAGCGGATTTCAACAAAATCATCGAGATCAAGGAGCGCGAAGCCTACCGGGTGAAGGTCTTCATGGAGATGATCAACCAGCGGGAAAAGACGCTGGTGTTCTGCGCGACCCAAGACCACGCGCTCGCGGTGCGCGACCTCATCAACCAGATGAAAACCAGCAAAGATCCGAACTATTGCCAGCGAGTCACCGCCAAAGACGGCAGCCTCGGCGATCAGCACCTGCGCGACTTTCAGGACAACGAAAAGACTATCCCGACCATCCTGACGACCTCTCAGAAGCTCTCGACCGGTGTGGACGCCCGCAATATCCGGAACATCGTCTTGATGCGGCCGATCAATTCCATGATCGAGTTCAAGCAGATCATCGGGCGCGGTACGAGGCTGTACGAGGGCAAGGACTATTTCACGATCTACGATTTCGTGAAGGCGCATCAACATTTCAGCGATCCCAGCTGGGACGGCGAGCCGATCGATCCCGAACCCACGACACCGGAGCCGCCGGACACCCCGACTGACCCCACCGATCCGGAGCAGCCGCCCATTGACGGTCCGCGGGAACCACCGGGACCCAAGCGGATCCGCGCCAAGGTCAGACTCGCCGACGGTAAGGAGCGAGCCATTCAGCATATGGTGGCCACCACGTTCTGGCATGCGGACGGCACGCCCATGTCGGCGCAACAATTCATGGAATTGCTGTTCGGCAAGCTACCGGAATTTTTCAAGAATGAAGACGAGCTCCGCACCCTGTGGAGTGACCCGGAGACCCGCGCGAAGCTACTGATCGGGTTGGCGGAGAAAGGCTTCGGCAGCGCACAGCTCACCGAGATGCAGAAGATTATCGATGCCGAGAAGAGCGATCTTTTCGACGTGCTCGCCTACGTGGCCTACGCGTCACCCATGCTCAGTCGACAGGAGCGCGCGACCCAAGCGAAGCGTGGCATCAGCGCTCAAATTAACTACAAGCAACAGGTGTTCGTGGATTTTGTGCTCTCACACTATGTCGCGGTCGGCGTAGAGGAATTAAGCAGGGAGAAACTGAACCCATTGTTGCGGCTCAAATATCACGACTCCATCGCGGATGCGGTGGCCGATCTCGGCAGGGCTGACGAAATCGGCAAGATGTTTGCCGGATTCCAGCGGTACTTGTACGACAAAGCCCCGGCGCTCTCAACGCTTTAAAAGACGGAGCGGCCCATGGACACGATCACCACAACAATCTCTTAACCAGTTATGCGGGTCACGTCCGCGTTCGCTTGAACTCGATCGTGCCACCATCGAGTTGGCCAAAGCATCCAAGGAGGAACGTGTGAACGCCGCACATATGCTCTCACAAATCTCTATTGCCGCGATTCTGTTCTCATCCGTATCTATCGCATCGGCAGACAAACTGCAGGAATTCCAGCAGCTATGCGATTCTCACGGGACGGCGCCGGTATCCGTGAATATCCCATGCATGGAGGCTTTGCTTAATGCCTCTCATGACCCGGTTTACGCCATGGGAGACCCGGCGACGCAATTATTCATCCTCGACGCCGAGAAACTATTGACCGCAGTGGATAAGAAGCGTCTTTCTGAGAGTGCTGGCAAGGAAAAATTTCTGCATCTGTTGCTCGGACTGCAAGATCGGCACCGCCCCGATCTGCAAGCCTCGCAGACCGCCACCGCAATTCAACTAAACCGCCAGGAAAACGATCAAGCGGCGGCTGCCCGAACTGCAGAGGACCTAGCACGGCAGGAAAAGCGCGAGGCCGCGGCAGCCATGCGGAATGCACAAGTAGAACAACAACGTCAAAATGAGCGGCAGGCCGATCAAGACTTGCAACGCCAGGAAGCCGCCGCCAGCCGTGCGGCGGCTAATCAACAATCGCGGGCGGAAGCCGTGCGGTTTTGTATTGTGGAGGCCAATGAACGGAGCCCGTATGCATTCAGCGCGTCAGCCAATTGCACGGCGAATCCCAACTATTACCAAACCGTCCTCCGAATCCAGAAGGCTGTAGTAACCAATTGCCAGCGCCTGGGCAGTGTCGATCAGGTCACATGTAGAAGCCAATGAACGCATCAATACGCAACTTTAAATGTCGAACCGTCCTCCGGCCTGGTCTTCCGATGATCATAGATTCGCGTCGTCGAGATGTTCGCGTGCCCGAGCCACTTGTGCACTTGGCAATGTCGGCCTGGTGATCGAGCGCGTTGGTGGCGGCTGTCGCCCGCAACGAATGCGCGCCAATCTCAAACCCCAACCGGGCCGAGTACTCCCGCACCATCCGATACACCCGTCGGGGTGGTGGCCTGGTCGAACTGACTTCAAGAAACGGAAATTTACGTACGTTAGCGGCAGTGCACAATGAAATGAATCAAGCGCTTGCGCAGCCCGCAATGCTGCATAAAATCGAGCATTGGTGGCCCCGCTTCCGATCGCAAAAGAATCAATCGCTTGTCGCGTCTTGACGTACGTGATGATCCGAATCTTGAGGTGACCCCTTACCTGACTGCACCGTCCACTCGAACTACGGATACTTGATCATCGTCTCACAATAACTCATAATTGTCTCATGAAATCAGATAATCGATTCATGAGTGAGCTATTCCGTATCGTTAATGGCGCTCTTCGTCTCGATATAGACAAGGTTCGTAACTATACCGCCTTCCTCGCCGAGAAGCTCGAAAAGGACGGCGATACGTCTTCGGCCGACCGGCTGCGGAAGATGCTCGAAGAGAGCGATCACCAGCTTCGGCCGGCTGGCGCTGCCTTCGCTAAAGCGCTCCCCGTGGATGCGGACAGTCGCTTCCCTCTCATCGAGCGCGTGAACCTCAAGACGATGGCCGAGCCGCCCGTGGTGCTCGCGCAGGATCAATGGGACACGGTCAACGAGTTCCTGAGCATCGCGAAAAGCTACGCGCAGGCCGACGTGCAAGGCGCGACTTCTCTGAGCCTGCTGATGTACGGCCCGCCCGGCACGGGCAAGAGCCGCCTTGCGCGGTACGTTGCGAAAGAGCTGGGCCTTGAACTTTATGTGGCGCGGCTCGACGGCCTGATCTCGTCGTTCCTCGGCAGCACGTCGAAAAACATCCGCGCGCTGTTTGATTTCGCGGCGGCGACGCCGTGTGTCTTGTTCCTCGATGAATTCGACGCGATCGCCAAGCTGCGCGGCGACAGCCAAGAGCTCGGCGAGCTCAAGCGCGTCGTCAACAGCTTTATCCAGAACCTCGACACGCTGGGCAGTCAGTCGATCGTGCTCGCGGCGACCAACCATCAGGAATTGCTCGACTCCGCGATCTGGCGGCGCTTCGGCTATCGCCTCGCACTTGATTTCCCGGGCGCGGAGTTGCGCCGGACGATGTGGGAGAACTTCGCGAAGGAGTTGCACTTCTCGCTGCGCGATACCGAGCTGCTGGTCGATCTGTCGGAGGGTTTCTCCGGCTCCGACATCAACGAAGTTTGCGTCCGGCTGCAACGGCGGCGGATTACGAAGCAGCAAGTCCCGCTGTTGAAGGACGCCTGGGAGGTCTTACGCAATATGAGCATTGGCGAGGGCGAGAGCAGGCGTTTCCTGTCGGCCCTCAAAGGCAAGGACGAACACGAGATTTCGACGGTGCTGCGCGAGCGGAACAAAAAGCTCTACAGCCACGCCGCGATCGCCCACCTGTTTGGCGTATCGAAGGCGACGGCGCACCGCCGCGCCAGGGAAGGGAAAAGCTAATGGCGGAGAATACGCGACCGCCGCGGCAGGAACGCCTGCTCATCAAAGTCATCATGCCCAAGCAGGGCACGGAGCGAAAGGTTCCGGGCGGAGGCTCGCCGCCGAAGCCGTTCCGCACGGTAGACAAGAAATACCGCGCGTCCCTGTCGAGCCAGGTGTCGGCGATCCGCACGGCGATCGTGCCGCAGATCAAGACGGCCGGCGCGGCCCCCGTGCGTGTGAAGCTCGTCTCCAAGGCGGCCGCGAAAAGCCATCGGCCGGAAAACCTCTTCTCGGCGCAATCCTGCCCGATCGTGGGCGGCGGCGGCCTCGGCGAATTGTTCATCAAGGCGACACCGGAGGGGCTCGATCGGCTGACGCAGACGATCGAGCACAATGACACCGACCGCATGACGAAAGAGCTGTCCTGCGTGGAGACGATCGAGCCGGTGACGCCGGGCTTCCGGCGCGCCGGCCTCGAAGCGGCCGACGTGCTGCGTCACAGCCCGCGCGGCAAGGCGGGGTTCATCACGCGGGTGAATCTCTTCAACTTCGGCGCGGACCAAGACCAGCCGAAACTCGTCAAGGATCTGGAGGCCGTCTGTAAGCATCGCGGCATCATCCTCAGCACGAAGGGCTATTCGCCTTCGAGCTTCACCTACGGCGCGGAATGCCGGACGGTCGAGAACGTGGAAGCGCTCTCGCGCGTGGTGGGCGTTCGCTCGATTGCGCCCATGCCGCTGATCCGCACGATCCGGCCGCGCATGTTCGCGGCGCAGCCACTGCCGGCGTTGCCGGGGAGGGCAGACGTGACGGGTGATTTCCCGGTGGTGGTCGTGGTGGACAGCGGCATCGCTGCCAACATCCCCGGGCTTGAGAGCTGGGTCGTCGGCCGCGATGCGCAAGTGGCGCCCGAATACAGCAACACCGATCACGGCACCTTCGTCGCCGGCCTCATCTGCTGGGGAAGCCAGCTCAACCCGACGATCTCCGGCATCGACACGAGCCCGTGCGGCGTCTTTGACCTGCAGGTGATCCCGAACGGCGATCCGGCGAAGGGCAACACGCTGCCGCTGTTCGAGCAGGAGTTCCTCTCTTCGCTCGAGGAATCCCTGAGACAGCACGCCAATGCCTATAAGGTCTGGAATCTCTCGCTCGGCACGGATGAGGTCTGTTCGCTCGACAAGTTCTCGGCGCTCGCCGAAGAGCTCGACAACCTGCAGGAGAAATACAAGGTTTCGTTCGTCATCAGCGCCGGCAACTACGACACGCCGCCGCTGCTGGATTTTCCGCGCACTGGCCGACAGTTGACGGCCGGGCGTATCACGACGCCGGCCGACAGCGTGCTCGGCATCACGGTCGGCGCGATCTCGCACGTTGACTACAAGGCGAAGGGCCCGAAGGAACATCACCCTTCGGCGTTTTCGCGCCACGGCGCCGGGCCCAACTACGTCATCAAGCCCGACCTGGTCCACTACGGTGGCTCTTGCTCGACCGATCTCGCGCATATCTCCGGCATCCGCTCCGTCAACGGCACTGGCTCAGCCGAGAACCTCGGCACGAGCTTCGCAACGCCGCTGGTCGCGCGCGCCCTCGCGCAAATCTATCACCAGGTCACGCCAACGCCGTCCGCGGTGCTGGCCCGGGCGTTGCTCACGCATCACGCGCGCGATCCGCGCACGTCGGCGCGCGTGCCGGACGGGGATGAGAATTTCTTCGGCTTCGGCCTTCCAACGCCTCCGCCTTATTGCCTCGAATGCTCGCCGCACACCTCGACGCTCGTCTTCGACGACGTGCTGCGGCCGGGCTATTTCCTTGAATGGGACGACTTCCCCTATCCGCCGTCGCTCAAGCGTGACGGCAAATATTACGGCGAAATTTGGATGACGGTCGCCTTCGCGCCGACGCGCGGCGCGCGCTGGGGCACGGAGTACTGCGAAACTCACATCGACGCGCATTTCGGCGTCTACCGCAAGGAGCGCTCGCGCGAGATGGGCGAATTCAAACCGAAGTTGAAATTCGTGGGCCTGGTCCCGCCGGAGCACAAGAACGCTGGCCAGCTCTATGAGAGCTACCAGGTCGAGAAACTGCGCAAGTGGGCGCCGGTGCGCACCTACTACGGCGACATGGGCAACGGCGAACGCGGCGAGCGCTGGCGCATGATGCTGCGCCTGCTCACGCGCCACGGTATCGAACACGAAGACGCCTTCGCGCCGCAGGCATTCTCGCTGATCGTGACGATATCTGATCCCGAGAAGAAGGCGCCGGTCTACGACGAAATGGCGCAGATCGTCCGCAACCGCTTCCAGTCGCAGAACCTTACGGTGCGCGCGGCGGCGCGGGTCCAGTCCCGGCAATGAGTTTTTATTCTACAACGTAAGGAGGTAATGAACGATGACGAAAAAACCAAGTGGATTGAAGCCCGGTGAAACCGTCCCTCAGTCCGGCCTGTACCAGCAGATCGGACCGCGCGGTGGCAAGGGCCCGGAGGTGACTTCCGTGAAGGGAGAGCCGCTGCCTCCGGCACCCGTGAAAGGGACCACGTATAAGCTCGTGGACCCTGCGCGACACAAGTCCGGGCACTAGTTAAGGACGGCGCGCGAGGCGGGCCGGGCTGAAGCACGGCCTTTCCTTATCAGCCTACACCCAGGGTAAAAAAGCCCCAAAACCAGGCCAGTGCAAGGAGGATGCAATTGAATGATCAGAGCGTTTTGCTGAAGCAATGTAGTGATAAGAGATTCCAAGCCTTTGGAACAGGAAAAATATTTGAAAGGCGAGTGAAGCGACTTGAACGCCGCCGCAACTGGATTACTTACCTAGGCATCGCTGTTCCATTGCTGGTAGGCAGTTTGGGTTTATCCTTCGGTGGGAATTGGGTGAAATACCTGGCGGTTCCCGCGGGGATAGCGGCAGCCATTCAATTGATCCTATCCCTATGGTCCCTGGTTGCCCGATGGGACGATAAATATGTGTATGCCGTCAGTGCCATGCAGGCGCAAACAAAATTGTTTAACTCGTGGGATTTTTTGGCGAAACGGCAACCCGCCAATCTAGAGCAACGCATTGATGACTTGGCTGCGGAAGATCAACGCCAAGAGACGAGCGACATTGCTCAGGGTATATTGCCAGAGGAAAAGCGTTTCGCTATGCGTGCGGCGCTGTATCATTACGGCCTGGTTTGCCTCGCATGCAAAATTCAGCCGCCTTCAATGAAGGCATCAAAGTGCGATACTTGTGGCAACTTTTAAGGAAACGTCAACATGGATCGAAAAGTCGCTGTAGTGATGAAAGGGTTTACCGCGCTCAATAGCGCGGAACGAGACGAATTTGTAGAGGAACTTAATAAATATCGCTCAGGGAAGACACAAGACGCCATATTGCGAAAATCACTCGACGAAGCGACAAGAACGACCATGAATTTTGGTCCTATCCCTGGTGGTTGCCCCTGCTGCGGTAGATAGCGGGCTCCCCAAAGAGCAGGCTTTGTTATGTCGGAGGGGCATTCACAGCGGCTTTCTTCAATTCATCCAGCAAGCCCTGTTCGGGGCGAACTTCCACGGTCTGCCCGACTGACGTGAAAATCTGCGCAACGAGTCTTACATTCCGCACATCGCGGACATGATTGGGCGTGAATTATCGCCGTGCAGATCGAGGGTCTGCAATTGAATCTCGGTGAGTTGCGGCGCAAAGGATTGGACAAGGGTGTCGTTGCACAGCAGAGTGTGCCGCTCGGCGAGACTGAAGAGTCGCAGGATCTGCTCGGTGGTCGGACGCTTGCAGAGACGCTGTTCGGGGTAGATCGGTAATTCTTTGATTTTCTCGCGCTTCATCGCGAGGCGCAGTTCCCGCTCGATGAGCGCTTGGACCAGCAAGGCCAGGAAATACAGGGTGAATAGCGCCTCGATACGTCCCGGGTTTTTCAGAAACACCGGCGCGATCTGGTGGACGGTTTTGATCTGCTCGAAGCGCTTCTCGATGGTCGGCTGGCCTTTATGGGCCTCGAGGACTTGGGCGGCGGTGAGATTGCGGTCGTTGCAGATGAGCGGATACATGCCGTCGCTCTTCTTGTCGTAGTCGATGGCAGCCTGATCGATAGTCCATAGCAGATCGTAGCGACGAACGGTGACTCGCCGATACTCGGTGTCGGGTCCGGGGCGACCGCGTTGCTTCTGCTTGAAGGTGTGCTCGGGGCGGGGAACGCGCTTGACCCTCAAATACCGTTGCACTCGGTTCTCCTGGAGGATCATCTCGACTTCCAGGTCGATGCGCGCGCCACCTCGGATCCGAGATCGGGCCCCGAGGATGCGCCGACGCAGCGCGGTGAGCGCCTCGGTGGCGGTGGCGATATTGCGGTGACGACGCGCCTGCTGACGGGTTGCTGAAGATCACCCTAGTATTTTCGGCAGGGAGACGAAAAGCAGGGGAAATTAAATCGCCAGCCCTGAAGCGAGATGGTTTGACTCAAACGGAGTCGGTACAACACCATCCTCCTTTTAACGGAGATAGAAATGACCCCTCAATCAATCAATCCACCCACCACGCCGCCGGTGCCCGACCCCAACTTCGTGCCGTTCGATGATGAGCCCTCACAGGGGGATCCCGGAACCGGCGATGCCGCCGTCGACACCATGATGTAAACAAGGCGGTTTGCTAATACGACACCTTGAACGTCGGACTGTCCTCCGGTCGGGTTTTACGGTGATCATAAATCCGCGTCGTCGAGATGTTGGCGTGGCCGAGCCACTCCTGCACCTTGGCGATGTCGGCCTGATGATCGAGCGCATTGGTGGCGGCCGTCGCGCGCAACGAATGCGCCCCAATCTCGAACCCCAGCTTCGCTGAATACTCCCGCACCATCCGATACACCCCGTCGGGCGTGATGGCCTGGTCGGATAAAAGGTTGCGGCTGTTGTGAAGCGGGCGGAAGAGGGGACTCGCCTCGGCGCCGGCCTGGCCGGCCGCCTCGAGGTAATCGCCGATCAAACCGCTCGCGGCTGGGTGGAGCGGCACATAGCGCGTCTTGCCGCCTTTGCCCGACACTTTCAGATGTGGCACGCCGCGGCGCTCCTGGCGATAGTCTTTGACCTTCAGCTTGCACAGCTCGTCCCGGCGCAGCGCGTGATACAGCAGGGTTGCCAGGATGGCGCGGTCACGTTTGGCCTTGAGCGTGTCGCCGGCGGGCGCGGCCAGTAACTTCCGGGCCTGGTGATCGCCGAGCGCCGGCGTCTTGCCCTCGGTGGTCTCCGGCACTGGCCGTTTCACGCCCTTGACCGGGTTGTGGGTGACGGCGTTCTGGTCACACAGATAATCGAACAACGACGCAAGCGCCGAGAGCCGGTGCCGGATCGTCGTCGCGGATAAAGAACGGCCAGCGAGCTCGTCGCGCCAGGCGATGACATGCGCTCGGGTGACGGTCCGAAATTCCTCCGGCCGCTCGATGCCGGTGAACCGCATAAAGTCCTTGAGGGCCGTTTCGTATGCGCGACGGGTTGCCGCGGTACCTAGGTTGGCGAACCATTCGATTTCCGGCGGCACTTGGGCGAGCTGGTGAAATTCCGGGGCGGTCAGGGCACGCGAACTCGTCGGCCGCACCACTAAGTCGTTACTGGCCATCAGCTGCTCGGACCGCTTCCATCGCCATGGAGATTTTGTCGATCCGTCGGTGGATACGGGCTCTGACCCGGCGCCAAAATCCTGTGGGTTCAGCAGCAGGCGGCACGAGGCCTTGATCCCTCTGTGCACACCACTGTTCACGCAAGACGGCCAATTGCTGCGCCAAGGCGGCAAGCTCGTTTCCTGCCTTGTCCGCTGCGTGCCGTTCCAACATATCCTTAGGCTTACGACCGGCGCCTCGCATGGCGATGACATACACGAAGTTTGGTTCGCCCTGTTCCTTGGAATCCTTCCACCAGAACGAGAGCGGGTTATGAGCCACTTGATTGCGGATCGCCGCCAGGCGGCGCGCATCATTCCACGCGCGCAGCGCTTTGCGGCGCCATCCTTTGTCCGTACTGCCGCGTGCCTCGATGTGGCGCTCGATCTCCAGGATCCTCGTTTTGAATACCTGGCCGAAGAATCGGCTGGCGTCCTCGTGGCGCTCGGTCAGTTGCACGAACCAAAGCACCGATTCCAGCTCAACGGCCGAGGTGTTCATGATGATCCGACCGATACGCTCGGCCCAGGGTCGGGTGTGCGGAGAATCGACCGCGTACTTGAGTTTTGTCATGCCCCCAACTTACCCCCGATAAAATAGGTTATCAAGAGGAACAGTATTAATAGATTATGGCCAGCAATAGATCAATTTGATAAACCCAAGCCGTTGGCTTAATGTGTCTCATGAGCAGGGTGTTTATATCGG
>Ga0182014_10003841_pt1 | contig 17760 bp, 11 predicted proteins | sample 612S2DmetaG_FD_120489 | JGI IMG/M metagenome (GOLD analysis project Ga0182014, IMG submission 120489) | Permafrost microbial communities from Stordalen Mire, Sweden - 612S2D metaG | ecosystem: Environmental > Terrestrial > Soil > Wetlands > Permafrost | place: Sweden: Stordalen | collected... | reverse complement strand
CGTCGCGGTTCCCGGCCTGCGCCGGAACATGGTGACGATCTGCGCCATGACCGCGACCATCATGCAGGCGCTGGACACCACCATCGCCAATGTCGCGCTGCCCTACATGCAGGGCTCGCTGTCAGCGTCGCAGGACCAGATCAACTGGGTGCTGACCTCCTACATCGTCGCCGCCGCGATCATGACCGCGCCGGTGGGGTGGATCGCCAACCGTTTCGGCCGCAAGCGGATCTTCATCATTTGCTCGGGCGGGTTTACGATCGCGTCGGTGCTGTGCGGGCTGGCGCAGGACATCAACCAGATGGTGCTGTTTCGCCTGCTGCAGGGCGTGTTCGGCGCGGCGCTGGTGCCGCTGTCGCAAGCGGTGATGCTGGATTCCTACGCGCTGCACGAGCGCGCCAAGGCGATGTCGATCTGGGGCATGGGCGTGATGATGGGCCCGATCATGGGGCCGTCGCTGGGGGCCTGGCTGACCGAGACCTATTCCTGGCACTGGGTGTTCTTCGTCAACCTGCCGTTCGGCATCTTCACCGTGCTTGGCCTCATGGTGTTCATGGACGAGACCGGGAAGAACTTCGATCTGCGCTTCGACTGGTTCGGATTTCTGGCGCTCGCGCTCGGCATCGGCTCATTGCAGCTCGCGCTCGACCGCGGCGAGCAGCTCGGCTGGCTGGAATCCAGCGAGATCATTGCCGAGTTCATCGTCTCGGCGGTCGGCTTCTATTATTTCTTCGCGCATTCGCTGACCACCGCGAAGCCGTTCGTCCAGTTCGCGATCTTCAAGGACAAGAACTTCGTCGGCGGCTGTGTCTTCATGGCTGTCATGGGCCTGGTGCTGTTCTCGACCATGGCGGTATCGTCGCCGTTTCTGCAGAACGTGATCGGCTATCCCATCATCACCGCCGGCCTGTTGCTGGCGACGCGCGGCTGCGGCACGTTCGTGGCCATGATGATGGTCGGGCGCCTGATGCGCTATATCGAGGCGCGCACGCTGATCATGAGCGGCCTCGGGCTCACCGGCCTGTCGCTGTTCTACATGACCGGCTGGACCGACCAGACCGGCGTGCCCGAAATCGTCGTCGTCAGCATCGCGCAAGGATTCGGATTTGGCCTGGTGTTCGTGCCGCTCTCCACGGTGGCGTTCCTGACGCTGCCCAACCATCTGCGCACCGACGGCACCTCGATGCTGACGCTGCTGCGAAATGTCGCCTCCTCGATCGGGATCTCCATCGTCATCGCGCAGCTGACCGAAGGCGGCCGCCGCGTCTATGCGGTATTGAACGAGCACGTCACCCCGTTCAACCACGCCATGCAGATGCCTGATGTCCGCGGCCTGCTCGACATGAGCACCGACACCGGGCGCGCCATGGCCGATGCGATGATCGCCGTGCAGGCGCAGATCATCGCCTTCTCGCAGGACTACCAGATGGTGATGCTGTTCACGCTGTGCACGATCCCGCTGGCGATCATGATCGGTTCCACCAAGGCCGCCTTGCGCAAGCAGGCGGTGGCCCCGGAACATGCGGTGATCGAGTAAGGCGCGATCCGCGCTCACCTCGCCCCGCTTGCGGGGAGAGGTCGGATTTTACGCGCAGCGAAAAATCCGGGTGAGGGAGACTTTCCACGCGCTCCTCTGCTTCAGAATTTGCGGAAGTAGCCCCTCACCCCAACCCTCTAAGAGCGAGCTTCGCTCGTCTCGCCCCCGCAAAGAGCGGGGAGAGGGAGAAGTCACCAGCCGCCGCAGCGACCAACCTGACCCTTTGTCTCTCAGTTCAGCTTCTCGATCGCCATCGCCACGCCCTGCCCGACGCCGACACACATGGTCGCCAGCGCGCGTTTTCCGCCGCGCTTCTCCATGCCGTGCACCGCCGTCATTGCGAGCCGCGCGCCGCTCATGCCGAGGGGATGGCCGAGCGCGATGGCGCCGCCGTGCGGATTGACGAAATCGGCATCGTCCTTCACGCCGAGCTGGCGCAGGCAGGCGATGCCCTGGCTGGCGAAGGCTTCGTTGAGCTCGATCAGGTCGAAATCGCTGATCTTGAGGCCGAGCCGCTCCATCAGCTTGCGGGTCGCCGGCACCGGGCCGATGCCCATGATGCGGGGCGGCACCGCGGCCGAAGCGATGCCCAGGATTCTCGCCCGCGGGGTCAAACCGTGTTTCTTCACCGCCGCTTCCGAGGCGAGGATCATGGCGGCCGCGCCGTCATTGACGCCGGAGGCGTTGCCGGCCGTCACCGTGCCGGGATTGCGCACGATCGGCTTCAGCTTTGCCAGAGCTTCCAGCGTGGTTTCCGGGCGCGGGTGCTCGTCCTTGTCGACCGAGACCGGGCCGGCCTTGCCGCCGGGCACCGAGACCGCGACGATCTCCTCGGCGAAATAGCCGGACGCGATCGCGGCACCGGCGCGCTGCTGCGAGCGGATCGCGAAGGCATCCTGATCGGCGCGCGACACCTGGAATTCCTCGGCGACGTTCTCGCCGGTCTCGGGCATCGCGTCGACGCCATATTGCGCCTTCATCAGCGGGTTGATGAAGCGCCAGCCGATGGTGGTATCGAAAATGTCGGCGGAGCGCGAAAACGCTTCCGCCGCCTTGCCCATCACGAACGGCGCCCGCGTCATCGATTCGACGCCGCCGGCAATGGCGAAATCGATCTCGCCGGCGCGGATCGCGCGGGCGCCGGCGCCGACCGCGTCCAGCCCGGAGGCGCAGAGACGGTTGAGAGTCTGGCCGGGAACCGTCTCCGGCATGCCGGCCAGCAGCAGCGCCATGCGTGCGACGTTGCGGTTGTCCTCGCCGGCCTGGTTGGCGCAGCCGAAGAACACCTCGTCGACGGACGACCAGTCGAGACCGGGATGTTTGGCCATCAGGGCCTTGATCGGGGCCGCCGCCAGGTCGTCGGCACGCACCCTGGCGAGCGAACCGCCGAAGCGGCCGATCGGGGTCCTCACGGCGTCGCAAACAAATACATCGCGCATCGAATCTCTCCCTGAATGCCGCATTTCGCGCCGGCCGGCCTGAATGGATGGCGAGTTTTAGGAGCGCCGTCCCGGCAGGTCAATTGAGGTCTGGCGCCCTGGGCCGCGCATTCGCATCAGGTCCGCCATGCCCTGCAGCCGTAGCCCGCACGCGCGGAGGTGGAAAACACGCCACGCGGCGGCAAACCGATAGGATCGGGCCATAAAATTTTGTAGTTTGCGCCGCGATGACGATCCCCCAATCCATTCCCGCAGCACCCGACGCCGAGCCTGCCGACGCCGCGCCCTCCGCCGAGGCGGCGGCGCGCGTCACGCCGATGATGGAACAATACCTCGAAATAAAGGCCGGCCATCCCGGGCTGCTGTTGTTCTACCGGATGGGCGACTTTTATGAATTGTTCTTCGAGGACGCCGAGATCGCCTCGAAGACGCTCGGCATCGTACTGACAAAGCGCGGCAAGCATCAGGGCCTGGACATCCCTATGTGTGGCGTGCCGGTGGAACGTTCCGAGGACTATCTGCATCGCCTGATCGAGGCCGGGCACCGCGTCGCGGTGTGCGAACAGACCGAGGATCCGGCCGCGGCGCGCGCCCGCGGCAACAAGAGCGTGGTGCGCCGCGCCGTGGTGCGGCTGGTGACCCCGGGCACGCTGACCGAAGACACGCTGCTCGACGCCCGCACCAACAATTACCTGCTGGCGATCGCGCGTGCGCGCGGCTCGTCGGGCGCCGACCGCGTCGGGCTCGCCTGGATCGACATTTCCACCTCCGAATTCATCGTCACGGAATGCGGAACCGGCGAACTCGCCGCGACCCTGGCGCGCATCAACCCGAACGAGGTCATCGTCACCGACGCACTGTACGGCGATGCCGAACTGGGGCCGCTATTGCGCGAATTGCCGGCGGTGACGCCGCTGACCCGCGACGTCTTCGACAGCGCCACGGCAGAGCGGCGGCTGTGCGATTATTTCGCGGTCGCGACCATGGACGGCCTTTCCGCGATGTCGCGGCTGGAAGCCACGGCGGCGGCCGCCGCCGTCACCTATATCGACCGCACCCAGGTCGGAAAGCGCCCGCCGCTGTCGCCGCCTTCGCGCGAGGCCGCCGGCACCACCATGGCGATCGACCCGGCCACCCGCGCCAATCTCGAGCTGACGCGAACGCTTGCCGGCGAACGCCGCGGCTCGCTGCTGGACGCCATTGATTGCACCGTCACCTCGGCCGGATCGCGGCTGCTGGCGCAACGGCTGGCAGCACCACTCACCGACAGCGCAGGCATCGCGCGGCGGCTGGACGCCATCGCGGCCTTCGTGGCCGACAGCGCCGCGCGCGAGGACATCCGCAGCATTCTGCGCGGCGCGCCCGACATGTCGCGCGCGCTGGCGCGGATTTCCGTGGGGCGCGGCGGACCGCGCGATCTCGCCGGCCTGCGCGACGGCATCCTTGCGGCCGACGCGGCGCTGGCGCGGTTATCCGCGCTGGAAACACCGCCTGCAGAAATCGCCGCCGTGATGGAGGCGTTGCGCCGTCCGTCGCGGGACCTCGCGCGCGAATTCGAGCGCGCGCTGGCCGAGCAATTAACGCTGATCAAGCGCGACGGCGGTTTTGTCCGCGAGGGCTATGAAGCCGCCCTCGACGAGGCCCGCAATCTGCGCGACGCCTCCCGCCTCGTGGTCGCCGCGATGCAGGCGCGCTACGCCGACACCACCACCGTCAAGGGCCTGAAGATCCGCCACAACAACGTGCTCGGCTATTTCGTCGAGGTCACCGCCCAGCACGGCGACAGACTGATGGCGCCGCCGTTGAACGCGACTTTCATCCATCGCCAGACGCTGGCCGGCCAGGTCCGCTTCACCACATCCGAGCTCGGCGAGATCGAGGCCAAGATCGCCAATGCCGGCGACCGCGCGCTCGGGCTGGAACTGGAGATTTTCGAACGGCTGTGCGCGCTGGCCATCGCCGCCAGCGAGGATCTGCGCGCCGCGGCGCATGCGTTTGCCATGCTCGACGTCGCAACCTCGTTGGCGAAGCTCGCGGTCGACGACAATTACGTGCGGCCCGAGGTCGACGGCTCGCTCGGCTTTTCGATTGAGGGCGGCCGGCATCCGGTGGTCGAACAGGCCTTGAAGCGCGACGGCCAGCCGTTCATCGCCAATGCCTGCGACCTGTCGCCGGGGCCGGGCCAGAAATCGGGCCAGATCTGGCTGATCACCGGCCCGAACATGGCTGGTAAATCGACCTTCCTGCGCCAGAACGCGCTGATCGCGCTGCTGGCGCAGATCGGCAGTTTTGTCCCGGCGTCGCGGGCGCGCATCGGCATCGTCGACCGCTTGTTCTCCCGCGTCGGCGCCGCCGATGATCTCGCGCGCGGCCGCTCCACCTTCATGGTGGAGATGGTGGAGACCGCCGTGATCCTCAACCAGGCCAGCGAACGCTCGCTGGTGATTCTCGACGAAATCGGCCGCGGTACCGCGACCTTCGACGGGCTGTCGATCGCCTGGGCGTCAATCGAGCATCTGCACGAGGCTAACCGCTGCCGCGCACTGTTCGCCACGCATTACCATGAGCTCACCGCGCTCTCCGCAAAGCTGCCGCGGCTGTTCAACGCCACGGTGCGGGTCAAGGAATGGCAGGGCGACGTGGTGTTCCTGCACGAGGTGCTGCCGGGCTCGGCCGACCGCTCCTACGGCATCCAGGTCGCGAAACTCGCCGGATTGCCCGCGCCGGTGATCGCGCGGGCCAAATCGGTGCTGGCAAAGCTCGAGGCGAATGATCGCGGCCAGACCGCCCGCGCGCTCGCCGACGACCTGCCGCTGTTCGCCGTGCCCTCGCGCGCCGCCGCTGAACCCGCGCCGCCGAGCGAAGCGGAACGACTGATCGAAGCGGTCAAGGCGCTGCATCCCGACGAGATGTCGCCGCGCGAGGCGCTGGACGCGTTGTATGCGCTGAAGGCGAAACTGCCGAAGTAGTGATTGAAACCGTCATTCCGGGGCGATGCGAAGCATCGAACCCGGAATCTCGAGATTCCGGGTCTGGCGCTAGCGCACCATCCCGGAATGACGGTCAACTGCCAACCTCCTCCGCCCATACCACCACAATCCCAAATTCCAGCTCACGCAAGTCGCCAGCGCCAGGCTGAGCGCGATCGCCGAGCCGAATTGCAACGCCGCGACATGCAGCACGGCGACCGCGATGCCGAAGCCGATCAGGCCCCAGCCGCCATTGGCGATCACCGCGGCGGTCGCAGGTCCGCCGATGCGCGGGTGCAGGATCAGCATCATGGACGAGAACACGATCGGAAACAGCGCGATCATGCCGCTCACGCTTGGCCCGACCCAGCGCGACAGCGTGACCACGGTGACCACCAGGGTCGCGACCAGCGAGGCGCGCAGCGGGATGTCGTACCAGCGGCGGGTGATCAGCGGCATCCTGACGTGGCGGAAGCGCCGCAGCAGCGGCAGGCAGATCGCGAACGTCACGGCATTCGCCGCGAGGCCGCCGGCAAGCGACCAGTGCACCGTTCGCGACAACCCCGCCAGCACGACCCACACCGCGACCGCGCCGCCGCAACTGGCCGCGACGCCGCGGCGCTGCGCCAGCAGGACATAGGTCAGGGCCAGCCAGATCGTCGCGGCGTTGACCGGCAGGCTCGCCAGCGCGCCTTCGGCGATGAAACCCGCATCGTGATCGAGCGCGAGGAACACGTAGGACGGGCCGGCGGAAATCGGCAGGGTCGCGACCAGCGCACCGATCACCGGCCCCGAGCGCTCGGTAATGACCGAGGCCGACACCACGAACGCCGCAGTGATGGCCATGCGAAAGCCGAGCGTCAGGATGAAAACGAGATCGGGAGACATTGGAGGCTCGCGCGGACGTTGACCTCCCTCCCCCCTTGCGGGGGAGGGTTGGGGTGGGGGGTGAGCCACAAGCACCGAGCCCGCGGCACCCCCACCCCCGACCCCTCCCCGCAAGGGGGAGGGGAGCAGTCCAGCAGCTCACACCCGCTGCATCGTCACCGAAACCTTCGGGCCGTGCTTGATGGTCTGGTAGACCACGCAATAGCGCTCGGTGAGTTTCAACAGCAGATCGAGCTTGTCCTGCGGCGCATCGGTATCGACGTCGAAGCGCAGGCGGATTTCGGCAAATCCCACCGGCGCCTCCTTGTCGACGCCGAGCGTGCCGCGAAAATCCAGATCGCCCTCGGCGGTGACGTTGCCCGCCTTCAGAGGCACCTCGATCGCGGTCGCGACCGATTTCAGGGTGACGCCGGCGCAGGCGGCCAGCGCTTCCAGCAGCATGTCGCCGGAGCACAGTTCGAGCCCTGAGCCGCCGGTGGCGGGATGCAGGCCGGCCACCGCGAGCGCGCGACCGGTCTCGACCTTGCAGGCGATGCCTTCGTTCTCGATCGAGCCGCGCGCGGTCAGGGTGATGACGGCGGCTTTCGGATCGGATTTGTAGCGCTCCTTGATCGGAGCCTGCATGGCGCGGAGGGCGGCGGCGTCCATTGTATTCTCTCCCGGATATTTCTTCCGTACCGCATTTAAAGGGTCAGACGCCGGATGTCACCACCACATCGCCTCGCCTGTGGTGGTTTTCGCTTCGTTATCGGGCACGTTGCGGTCGAGCGAGCGATCGAGCGCGGTCAGCACCCGGCGCTTGAAATTGTCGAACAGCGGCGACTGGCGGTCGCGTGGCCGCGCCAGATTGACGTTGATCTCCTCGAACAACCGGCCCGGCCGCGGCCGCATCACGAAGACGCGATCGGCCAGCACCACCGCTTCGTCGACATCGTGGGTGACCAGCACCAGGGTGGGCCGTGTGTCGGCCCAGAGGTCGAGCAGATGGTCCTGCAGATCCCGCCGCGTGAAGGCGTCCAGCGCCGAAAACGGCTCGTCCAGCAGCAGCACTTCCGGCTGCGGCACCAGCGCCCTTGCAATCGCCACCCGCTGCGCCTGCCCGCCGGAGAGTTCGCGCGGCCAGGCATCGGCCTTGTCGGCGAGGCCGACCCGCTCGAGCGCGCGCGCCACCTTGTCGCGGCGAAGCCGGGCCGGCAATTCCGAAAGCCCAAAGCCGATATTGTCGGCGACGCTGAGCCAGGGCAGCAGCCGCGGTTCCTGGAAGATGATGCCGATCTTGGCGTGCGGCGCGGATATCGCGATGTCGTCGAGCGTCACCGTGCCTGACGTGGCGCGGTCGAGCCCGGCGATGGCGCGCAGCAGAGTCGACTTGCCGCAGCCGGAGCCGCCGATGATGGCGACGATCTCGCCCAGCCTGATCTCGGCGGAGAAACGCTCCAGCGCGTTGACGCCGTTCGGATAGATCTTGCCGAGGCGGTCGAGAACCAGCATCAGGCCGCCCCGTTGTGACGGCCGAAGGCGTCCTGCCAGCGCAGCAGCGGCGTGGTGGCGATTTCGATCAGCCAGTCGGTGGTCTTGCCGAGGATGGCGAAGATCACGATCGCCGCCAGGATCTGCGCCGGCTTGCCGAGCTGCTGGCCGTCGATCAGCAGATAGCCGAGGCCCTCGGACGCGCCCATGAATTCGGCGGCGACCACGAACATCCAGCCCAGCCCGAGCCCGACCCGCAATGCCACCACATAGGCCGGCAGCACCGCAGGCAGCAGAATGCGCCGGATCATCGCCGGTCCGCTCAAACGGAAGGTGCGGCCGACCTCGACGATCTTGCGGTCAACCGACAGGATCGCGCCCATCACGCCGAGATAGACCGGGAAGAACACCCCGACCGCGATCAGCGCCACCTTTGATGTCTCGAAAATGCCGAGCCACAGGATGAACAGCGGCACCCAGGCGATCGAGGGAATCGCGCGCAGCGCCTGCACGGTCGGATCGAGCAGCCGCCGCGCCAGCCCCCAATAGCCGGAGACGGCGCCGAGCAAGGTACCGGCGACCACGCCGAGCCCGAAGCCCGCGGCGACACGGCCGAGCGTCGCCAGGATGTGCCGCGACAGCTCGCCGCTCTCTGCCAGCTGGACAAGGGTGGCGAAGATTTTCGAGGGCGGCGGCACCAGCCGTCCGTTGGATCCCCCAAACCAGACGATCAGTTCCCAGGCCAGCGCCAGCCCCACCGGCAGCAACAGCCCGAGCGCCGGCCGCGCGAGGCGGCGCAGGCGGCCTGATGGCGCGGGCGGCGCGACCGTATCAGCTGGTTCGGACGCGGAAAGTTCAACCGTCATGGCCATAGCAGAACCGCGTCTGGCAGGAGATTGCAAGTTGGCCGCTTACCCTCCCCTGGAGGGGGAGGGTCGACGCGAATGAAATGAGCGGCGGGGTGGGGTGACGGTCTCTCATATCAACAGGTGTCCGAGTTGAGAGATCACCCCACCCCGTCTCACATTCCGCCCATCGGGCGGCGCTTCGCGCCGACCCGTTGGCTCCATGTGAGCCGACCCTCCCCCTCCAGGGGAGGGTAAGAAAATCAATTCGTCGGCAGCGGAACCTGGTCGTCGATCAGCGCGTCGACCGTCGCCTTGACGTCGACCTTGGGCTCGACCACGCCGGCTTGCTGCAACGCCAGGCCCGCGGCGAGGATGGAGTCGCGCTGCGGCGCGCCGATCCGGCTGTAAGTGAGATCGGTGCGCTTCTTGAGCTGCTTGTCGACCACCGCGTCGGGCAGTTTGGTCACGGCGATGAATGTCTTCTTGAGGTCGTCGTAATTGGCCAGCGAATATTTGCGCGCGTCCTCGTAGGTGGCCAGCACGCGGCGAACCACGTCCGGATAGTCCTTCAAAAACTGCTCGCGCACATTGAGGATGCCCCAGGTGTTGGCGTCGGGCTTGCGGAAGAACAGTTTGGCGCCGTCCTCGATTTCCGCCTGCGCCATCATCGGGTCAAGGCCGGCCCAGGCATCGACATCGCCGCGGATCAGCGCGGTCTTGCCGTCGGCGTGCTGCAGCAGCACCGGGGTGATGTCCTTTTCGGAGAGGCCGGCGTCGAGCAGCGCCCGCACCAGGAAGATATGCGGATCGGTGCCGCGCGTCACCGCGACGCGCTTGCCCTTGAGATCCGCGACGGTGGCGATCCTGGAATCCTTCGTCGTCACCAGCGCCGTCCATTCGGGGCGCGAATAGACATAGATCGACTTGATCGGGTTGCCGTTGATCCGGGCGACCAGCGCGGCGGAACCCGCGGTCGAACCGAAATCGATCGAACCGGCGTTGAGGAACTCGAGCGCCTTGTTGGAACCGGCCGACTGCACCCAGACGATGCTGATGCCGTCTTTGGCGAATTCCTTTTCCATGAGCCCCTTCTGCTTCAGCACCATCGACACCGGATTGTAGGTCGCCCAGTCGATATGAATTTCCTTGAGCGCGTCGGCGGCCGAGGCGGCGACGGGCAGCAGCATCGAGGCGGCGATCAAGCCGGCCAAAGCGCGCCGTGAGATTTGAGACATCGTCGGAACTCCGTTGAGGTGAGAGCGATCGGATCGGATGGCGGCGAAGCGTTGACGCGGCAGATGCGCGGCGGCCCCGCGCGGCTCTTGCAGTCTCTAAAAAGCACCTTTATTTCAATGAGTTAATCCGGAACGTCAATGAGAAAAACCTGTCGCCCTTTGCCCTGCAACGAGAACAGTCTTGCCGGTGCAGCGCAAAATCCAGCATGGACCTGTCGTTATCTCACAATGTCCCGTGACAGCGCGGGCGCCGTCCGATATCGGGGTAGATCATGGACGTTGTGACAGAGAGCCGGCCCGCAGCCGACGAACGTTTCGATACCGCGCGGGTCTCCGCCGCGGTCGACGCGCTGGCCGAGAAACATGCCGGCCGCGAAGATGTTTTTCGTGCCGCCACGGCGCAGCTGCTGAAGTCCGAACTGCTCGCGGCCCGCGCCACCGCGCAGGCGGTGCTGCTGAAGGATCGTCACGGCCGGCGCTGCGCCGAGCGGCTGTGCCACGTGCAGGACGAAATCATCCGCATCCTGTTTTCGGCCGCCACGCGGCATCTCTACCGCTCGCCGATCCCCTCCGGCGCCGAGCGCATGGCGGTGGTCGCCACCGGCGGCTATGGCCGCGGATTGATGGCGCCGGAATCCGATATCGATCTGTTGTTCATCCTGCCCTACAAGCAGACCGCCTGGGGCGAGCAGGTCGCCGAGGCCATTTTGTATTGCCTGTGGGACATGGGGCTGAAGGTCGGCCACGCCACCCGTTCGGTCGACGAATCGATCCGGCAGGCGCGCGGCGACATGACCATTCGCACCGCGATCCTGGAGACGCGGTATCTGACCGGCGACAAGCCGCTCTATGACGAGCTGGTGGCGCGGTTCGACAAGGAAGTGGTGCAGGGCACCGCGGCCGAATTCGTCACCGCCAAGCTCGCCGAGCGCGAGGAGCGCCATCGCCGCGCCGGGCAATCGCGCTACCTGGTCGAACCCAACGTCAAGGACGGCAAGGGCGGCCTGCGCGACCTGCACACGCTGTTCTGGATCGCCAAATACGTCTATCGCGTGCGCGAAACCGACGAGTTGCTCGAGCGCGGCGTGTTCGACGCCCAGGAATACCGCACCTTCCGCCGCTGCGCCGACTTCCTGTGGTCGGTGCGCTGCAACATCCACTTCTTCTCGGGCCGCGCCGAGGAACGGCTGTCGTTCGACATGCAGCGCGAGATCGCGATCCGGCTCGGCTATACCTCGCATCCCGGCATGCAGGACGTCGAGCGCTTCATGAAGCACTACTTCCTGGTCGCCAAGGACGTCGGCGACCTCACCGCGATCCTGTGCGCCAAGCTGGAAGACCAGCAGGCCAAGCCGGCGCCGGTGCTGAGCCGCATGATGGCGCGCCTGCGGCCCAACCTGAGCCGGCGGCGGGTGCCCGACAGCGACGATTTCATCGTCGACAACAACCGCATCAACCTGGCCGCGCCCGATGTCTTCAAGCACGACCCGGTCAACCTGATCCGGATCTTCCGCCTCGCGCAGAAGAACAACCTCGCCTTCCACCCCGACGCCATGCGCACGGTGACGCGGTCGCTGAAGCTCATCAACACCCAGCTGCGCGACGATCCGGAAGCCAACCGGCTGTTCATGGAGATCCTGACGTCGAACGACGCCGAGATCGTGCTGCGGCGCATGAACGAGACCGGCGTGCTCGGCCATTTCATCCGCGCCTTCGGCAAGATCGTGTCGATGATGCAGTTCAACATGTACCACCACTATACGGTGGACGAGCACCTGTTGCGCTGCGTCGGCTACCTGCAGGAGATCGATCGCGGCGGCAACGACGAATTCATCGTCGCCAGCGACCTGATGCGCAAGATTCGCCCCGAGCACCGCGCGGTGATCTACATCACCACACTGCTGCACGACATCGCCAAGGGGCGCCCCGAGGATCACTCGATCGCCGGCGCCAAGGTGGCGCGGCGGCTGTGCCCGCGGCTCGGATTCAACGCCGCCGACACCGAACTGGTGGCGTGGCTGATCGAACAGCATCTGGTGATGTCCACGGTGGCGCAATCGCGCGACCTCTCGGACCGCAAGACCATCGAGAATTTCGCCGCCGTGGTGCAGTCGGTCGAGCAGATGAAGCTGTTGACCATCCTGACCACCGCCGATATCCGCGGCGTCGGTCCCGGCGTCTGGAACGGCTGGAAGGCGCAGCTGCTGCGCACGCTGTATTACGAGACCGAGCCGGTGCTGACCGGCGGCTTCTCCGAGGTCAACCGCGCCCGGCGCATCGCGGTGGCGCAGTCGGAATTCCGCGCGGCGTTCACCGAATGGCCGGAGCCGGAGCTCAACGCCTATGTGGGGCGGCACTATCCGGCGTACTGGCTCAAGGTCGACCTGCAGCGCAAGGTGCGCCACGCCCGCTTCCTGCGCGCCAGCGAACAGGCCGGCCACAAGCTCGCGATCAATGTCGGCTTCGACGAGGCGCGCGGCGTCACCGAGCTGACCATCCTGGCGATCGACCATCCCTGGCTGCTGTCGATCATCGCCGGCGCCTGCGCCTCGGCGGGCGCCAACATCGTCGACGCCCAGATCTACACCACCACCGACGGCCGCGCGCTCGACACCATCGCCATCACAAGGGAGTACGACCGCGACGAGGACGAGGGACGGCGCGCCACAAGGATCGGCGAGATGATCGAGGACGTGCTGGAAGGCAAATTGCGGCTGCCCGAAGTGGTGGCGCGGCGCTTCGGGCGCGGCAAGGCGCGGCCGTTCGTGGTCGAGCCCGAAGTCACCATCAACAACCAGTGGTCGGACCGCTACACCGTGATCGAGGTCTCCGGCCTCGACCGGCCGGGCCTGCTGTACGAACTGACCACCGCGATCTCGAAGCTCAACCTCAACATCGCCTCCGCCCATGTCGCGACCTTCGGCGAGCGCGCCCGCGACGTGTTCTACGTCACCGACCTGCTGGGCGCGCAGATCAACGCGCCGACGCGGCAGGCCGCGATCAAGAGCGCGCTGATCCATCTGCTCGCCAACGATGCCGCGGCGGCGCAGCCGGCGGCGTGACGAGGTTGCACGAGCGATCCGTCTCGAGCGCTGGCTGATTTCCGGATTGCTTCACTTCGCTCGCAATGACAGTCTCAGGACATTCGCTGGCTCGGGGGAACGCGCCATGATCTTTATCGCCAATGCTCTGGTGGCGCTGGTCGCAGCGTTGCATGTCTATTTCCTGCTGCTGGAGATGTTTCTCTGGACCAGGCCGCTCGGCTTGAAGACCTTTCGCAACTCGCCCGAGAAGGCGGCCGACTCCGCGGTGCTCGCCGCCAATCAGGGGCTCTACAACGGCTTTCTCGCCGCCGGACTGGTCTGGGGACTGCTGCAGGGCGTCCCCGGCTTCGCCTTCCAGATCAAGACCTTCTTTCTGCTCTGTGTGATCGTGGCCGGCGTCTACGGCGCGTTAACCGTCAGCCGCAGGATCCTGTACGTGCAGGCGGCGCCCGCGGCCGCAGCCCTGATCCTGCTCTGGCTGGCGTAACTTCGGTCATTTTTGCGCCGGGCGTTATCTTGCATTGCCCCCTCCTTTCCCGCACTATTCCGGCAGCGATGGCGGCCGCCCGGGTCTGAAAAAGCATCAGGCGGACAAGACCTTCGGCACAATCAATGGACATGAGGAACGCAGCGACATGAGGAATGGTTACTTCCGTCTGGCCACCGCGACCGCACTGACTGTCGCGCTATCGGCTTCATCGGCCTACGCGCAGAAGAAGTACGACACCGGCGCCACCGATACCGAGATCAAGGTCGGCCAGACCAATCCGTTCAGTGGCCCGGCTTCGGCCTATGCCACCATCGGCAAGACGCAGGCCGCCTATATCAAGATGATCAACGATCAGGGCGGCGTGAACGGCCGCAAGGTCAACCTGATCCAGTATGACGACGCCTACAGCCCGCCGAAGGCGGTCGAGCAGGTGCGCAAGCTGGTCGAGAGCGACGAAGTCCTGCTCACCTTCCAGATCATCGGCACGCCGTCCAACGCCGCGGTCCAGAAATATCTCAACACCAAGAAGGTGCCGCAGCTGTTCGCCGCCACCGGCGCGTCGAAGTTCACCGACCCGAAGAACTTCCCGTGGACGATGGGCTTCAACCCCAACTATTTCGTCGAAGGCCGCATCTACGGCCAGTACATCATCAAGAACTATCCCAATGCCAAGGTCGGCATCCTCTACCAGAACGACGATCTCGGCAAAGACTACCTCAACGGCATCAAGGCCGGCCTCGGCGACAAGGCGGCGGCGATGGTGGTGGCGGAAGCCTCCTACGAGGTTTCGGATCCGACCGTCGATTCGCAGATCCTCAAGATCAAGGACGCCGGCGCGGACCTGTTCTTCAGCGCCACGACGCCGAAGCAGGCCGCACAGGCGATCAAGAAGATCGCCGAAATCGGCTGGCATCCGGTCCAGATCGTCGACATCAACGCCACCTCGGTCGGTGCCGTGATGAAGCCGGCGGGGCTCGACGCTTCCAAGGGCGTGATCAGCGTCAACTACGGCAAGGATCCGCTCGATCCGACCTGGAAGGACGACGCCGGCATGAAGAAGTATTTCGAGTTCATGGCGAAATATTACCCCGACGGCGACAAGGACTCGAACTTCAACACCTACGGCTACTCGACCTCGCAGCTCCTGATCCACGTGCTCAAGGCGTGCGGCGACGACCTGACCCGCGAGAACGTGCTCAAGCAGGCCACCAGCCTGAAGAACGTTCAGCTCGACCTGTCGCTGCCGGGCATCGTCGCCAACACCACGGCGACCGACTATCGCGTCAACAAGCAGTTGCAGATGATGAAGTTCAACGGCGAGCGCTGGGAACTGTTCGGCCCGATCCTGGAGGACGCCGGCCCGGCCGGCTAGAGCCATTCCTCTGCCGACACCGACGAACGGCGGCCTGTCGGGCCGCCGTTTTTTTGCGGCTAGAGCCACTTCCGCTTCGATGGAATCGAAGCGGGGCTCTAGATTCTGGATTTGACGCGTTTTCTCAATGCGAACCGGTTTCCACTTCGCTTGAAAATGCTCTATTGCGGAATTTCCCCAAAAGTCTTGCCGACCGGCAGCACGGCGTGCCGGATCAGGCGGGAATCCTCGACCGCCGCCTGCCGGTGCTTGACCGCCTCGCGATAGGCGGGATCGCGGATCATCTCGGCGAAGGCGGCGACGCCGGGGTATTCGGCGATGAAGCAATGGTCCCAGCGCTCGTCCGCCGGTCCGATCAGCATCAGTTCGAACCGGCCCTGCCAGACGATCCGGCCGCCGAGCCGCTCGAACACCGGACCGCTTTCCCGGCCATAGGCCGCATAGGCTTCCGCGCCGGTCGCCTGACGGCCGTCGGGATAGGCCGCCTGCTTTCGCAGCCGGACCAGATTCAGCATGTGAATGGGACCTGGGCGATCATCGGCCCTGAATTGCGCGAAGACTTCCTTGGTCGGATCGATGTGGCCCATACCGCTCTCCCTGGCTGGCAGTCCGGCGATATCTAGCACGCGGCGCCGCAGCTCCTAATCCCGCGTTAACCTTTGCGTAACCGGCCCTTAAACAGCCGACGCTAATTTGCGACGGGACCTGTATGGGCGGCGTTGGCGTATGGCGTGGGGACGGAAAAAGAGCGGCGGACGCAAGGAGCCGCAATTCGGGCTCGCCGCTTCGCTCTCCGAATTGCGCCTCGGTCCGCAGGATCGCATAGCGCCCGCCGAGGACGCGAAGCCGAAGAAGCCATCCGCCAGGCGCAAGCCCCGCGAACCCCACGATGACGACGACGAAGCCCCGCGCGAGCGCAAACCGCGCGCGACCCGGGCGAGCCGCAAGCGCAAGGCCGGTGGCCGGGCGCGCAGCGGCCTGCTTCGCCTGTTCTATTGGGGCGCGGTGCTCGGCCTGTGGGCGGCGATCGCCGTCGTCGGCGTCGTCGTTTATGCCGGCGCGCATTTGCCGGCGATCCAGGACCTGGAAATTCCGAAGCGGCCGCCGACCATCCAGATCACCGGTCTCGACGGCAGCGTGCTGGCGACCCGCGGCGAAATGGCCGGCGCCAATGTCGCGCTGAAGGACCTGCCGCCCTACCTTCCGAAGGCGTTCATCGCCATCGAGGACCGCCGGTTCTATTCGCATTACGGCGTCGACCCCATCGGCATCCTGCGTGCGGCGGTCACCAACGTGCTGCATCGCGGGGTTTCACAGGGCGGCTCGACCTTGACCCAGCAACTCGCCAAGAACCTGTTCCTGACCCAGGAACGCACGCTGCAGCGAAAATTGCAGGAAGCGGAACTGGCGCTCTGGCTGGAGCGCAAGCATTCCAAGAACGAGATCCTCGAACTCTATCTCAACCGGGTCTATTTTGGTTCCGGCGCCTATGGCGTGGAAGCCGCCGCCCAGCGCTATTTCGGCAAATCCGCCAAGAGCGTGACATTGCCGGAGGCCGCGATGCTGGCGGGGCTGGTGAAATCGCCGTCGCGGCTGGCGCCGAACCGCAACCCGGAAGGCGCCGAGAAGCGCGCCCAGATCGTGCTCGCGGCGATGGCGGACGCCAAATTCATCACCGACGCGCAGGCGCAGGCGTCGATCGGCCACCCCTCCTATTCGGTGAAGCCGGCGGGCGCCGGCACCGTCAATTACGTGGCGGACTGGATCGGCGAAGTGCTGGACGACCTGGTCGGCCAGATCGACCAGAACATCGTGGTGGAGACCACGATCGATCCGAAACTGCAGGCGGTCGCCGAAGCATCCGTGATCGACGAACTCGCGGCGAAGAGCGTGAAGTTCAATGTCAGCCAGGGCGCGCTGGTGGCGATGACGCCGGACGGCGCGGTGCGCGCCATGGTCGGCGGCCGCAATTACGCCGAGAGCCAGTACAACCGCGCGGTGACGGCCAAACGCCAGCCCGGCTCGGCGTTCAAGCCGTTCGTCTATCTCACCGCGATCGAGGCCGGCCTGACGCCAGAGACGATCAGGAAGGACGCGCCGCTCGACGTCAAGGGATGGAAGCCGGAGAATTTCAGCCACGAATATTTCGGCGCGGTGACGCTGACCCAGGGGCTGGCGATGTCGCTCAACACCGTCGCGGTGCGGCTGGGGCTCGAGGTGGGCGCAAAGAACGTGGTGCGCACCGCGCACCGGCTCGGAATCTCCTCGAAGCTGGACGCCAATGCCTCGATCGCGCTCGGCACCTCCGAAGTCTCGGTGCTGGAACTGGTCGGCGCCTATGCGCCGTTCGCCAATGGCGGGCTCGGCATCTCGCCGCATGTCGTGACCAGGATCCGCACCAGCGAGGGCAAGGTGCTTTACGCGCGGCAACCGGACCAGCTCGGGCAGGTGATCGAGCCGCGCAACGT
>Ga0182014_10003840_pt1 | contig 17766 bp, 14 predicted proteins | sample 612S2DmetaG_FD_120489 | JGI IMG/M metagenome (GOLD analysis project Ga0182014, IMG submission 120489) | Permafrost microbial communities from Stordalen Mire, Sweden - 612S2D metaG | ecosystem: Environmental > Terrestrial > Soil > Wetlands > Permafrost | place: Sweden: Stordalen | collected... | reverse complement strand
TTGACGCCTTTGTTCAGCACTACAACCAGAAGTGCGCCCCCTTCACCTGGGTGGCCACCGCAGACTCGATCCTCGCAAAGCTCAAACGACTTTGTGAACAAATCTCAGGGACACAACACTAGCCAGATGTTTCCCAACGAGCACCTTGGTAGCCATTTGAGCGGAAGTGGTCATGACGGAGCGTGACCCTCCACATCTGGGCGGGCCGTCGCGGTTTGGATGTTCGACAGATCAGGAGCCCGCAATTGCCTGTTGACGCCGCGCGGGCTGAATCGCTACTGGATACTGCCGCCGGCTGCGGCGATGACCTGGCGGACGCGGGCTTCGTTGGCGCCGATGACGGTGCCGGCTTCATTGCCCAGCTTGTCGAAGATGATGATGTGCGGGATGGCGGTGACCTTGTACTCTTTGGCGAGATCGCGTTGCTTGTCGATATTGACCTTTTGCAGGACGATATCGGAATTACCTTCCGCGATCTTCTCCAAGACCGGGCCGATCCTACGGCATGGGCCGCACCAATCGGCATAGAAATCAACAATCGTTATCTTGCCGCGTTCCGGCTGGATGGATCCCCTCTCGGGAGAACGGGAAGCGGATGCGGACAGAGTCGGGGGTTTGGGTCGAGGCGGCGGCGGTGGGGGCGCTACGGCCTTCTCATCGCTGACCGTGATATCGGTGACCTCGGTAGCGGCGATGAGTTGTTTCGTGCCACGGGCGGTAGTGAGACTGAACATTCCGTTTTCGAGGCCCTGTAACTCACCATTCAAAGTCACGCGGCCGCGGGTGGTGAGCATGGCGGTCTTGGAATCGAATTCGATCCGCTTGACCTGTTGGAAATCGACATGGGCGACGCTGCCATCCTTGTCGGCATACTCCAGTCGCTGGTTAAACAGGCTGAGGACCTGGCACTTGGTTTTCGCGCCGTTCTGGAATTCGATCACGTCCGCCCGGGCGCCAAGAGCACCCGCGAGACACAAGCCGGCAAGCAATATTGGCTTCACAGGAGGTTGATAAGAGCATGTTTTCTGCCCGAAATTCATGGTCTGCCGGTCACGGTTGCGACCAATGACTGCGGGGCCCGGTCCACGTCTCGCTACTTCTTCTGCTCGTGGACGCTGAGTTGTTTGACGCCATCGAACAAGTACCAGATGCCGGACACGAGGGTGAAGAAGCCGGCGGCATACAGCGGCCACAGGTAGGACGGGCGCTCGACCTTCAGCAGCACCCAGCCGAACGCGATCATCTGGAAAAACGTCGCGCACTTCCCGACGATGCGTGGTCGCGCGATAACACGGCCCGCCAGCATGTGAATCAGCACGCAGCCGCCCAATAGCATCAAATCACGGCTGACCACCAGCACGGGGAACCATAGCGGCAACAGATCGAACGGCGTGCCATCTTTGAATCGTATGCTCAGCAGAATCAGCGCGGAGAGGAGCAGCGCCTTATCCGCCAGTGGGTCGAGGAAGACGCCCAGTTCGCTCTTTTGATGGTAGCGACGCGCGATGTAGCCATCCACGGCGTCGGAGATGGCGGCGATGGCGAAGACCGCACAAGCCAGCACGCGCTCCCATTCCTGCTCCTGTTCCTTCTGGTAGTCGCGGATGTAGTCCAGCGTCAGCCACACGAACACCGGGATCATGAAAATGCGGGCGAGAGTGATTTTATTGGGCAGCGTCATGTGTGAAATTTCTCGGAGGCGCGGCACAACCGCGCGAGCACGCGGTCGCGGCCCAGCACTTCCAGCATGTGATACAGCGACGGGCCTGCCGATTTGCCGCTGACGGCGACGCGGCATGGATGAATGAGTTCGCCGGTCTTGACGCCGATCTCCGCAGCGAGAGTTTTCAGCGCTGTTTCCAGGCTGGCGGCGTCCCACAAGTCAACCCCTTCAAATTTCCCGGCTAGCTTCATGAGGCGCTCGCTCGTGTGCGGACCGCCACACGACTTCTTTACCGCCTCGGGATCGAACGGGTAGTCATCGCTGAAAAAATAGACGGTCCAGGAAGGCAACTCTTTCAGGAGTTTGACCTTCTCCTTCACGAGGCTGAGCACGGCGCGTACATACGGCTCGGCGGGAGCCCCGCCCTCCAATTTCAGAAATGGCCGCGCCAATTCAATGAATCGATCCAACGACATGGCGCGAATATATTCGCCGTTCATCCATGTTAGCTTGGTGACGTCGAACCGGGCGTTGTTGCGCAGGATTTGCGGCAGATCGAACAGTTTGACCACATCGTCGATCGGCAGGATCTCGCGATTGTCCTTCGGCGACCAGCCGAGGAGGCAGAGGTAATTGCGCACGGCCTCCGGCACGTAGCCATCCTCGACGTAGGTTTGGAGCGACGCGAGCCGTGCCTTGGCGGGGTCGGAGTCGCTCTTGCTCATCTTCGTGCCATCGGGATTGAGGATCATCGGGATGTGGGCGTATTTCGGCGGCTCGACGCCAAACGCGCGGAACAACGCAATGTGCTTGGGCGTGTTCGAGAGATGATCCTCGCCACGGATGACATGCGTGATCTTCATCTCGATATCGTCCACCACATTGACCAGATGAAACACCGGATTGCCGTCGCTGCGGACGATCACGAAATCGGGGTCGAGCATCTCGGTTTCGTTGAGCGGGCGCACCACGCCACCGGCGATCAGGTCGGGCACTTCGATCGGCTGGCGCGACATCTTGAAGCGGACTGCGCCGTCGCGCTCGTACGCCAGGCCCTTATCCTTCAATTCCTGGATGCGCCGCCGGTACACATCGGCGCGCTGCGATTGAAAGTACGGACCGAACCCGCCATCCTTCCCCGGGCCTTCGTCCCAATCCAACCCCAGCCACCGCAACCCGTCGAGAATGGTGCGCAACGATTGTTCGGTATTGCGCGCGGTATCGGTGTCTTCGATGCGCAGGACGAAGGCGCCGCCCGTGTGGCGGGCATACAGCCAGTTGAACAGGGCGGTGCGCACGCTCCCAATGTGCAGAAAGCCGGTGGGACTGGGCGCGAATCTGACGCGGATGCTCATGGTGTGTGCGGAAAATAGCAGATGGCGCTCGCAAGCCGCAAGACCCAATCCGGTTCTGGAGAAGTCGTGTTGCCAACAGAGGCGGCGGACTGGTGAGGCAACTCGCGGTCGGGGACGACGCGGACGTCAATACCCGACCGGATGCGATTGCAACCAGAGCAACCGCAGGGCCGTGCCGAAGGCGAGCAGCAGATTGAACCACGTGAGGATGAAGTCGAGATAGTAAGGCGTTATCGGTCTGGCAGCGGCGGTCATGACTTCCTTGTACCGTCGCAATTCGGCGAACACACGCCAGAACAACAGGCCCGTTGGAAGACGCACGCCGCGACGGTAGAGGGCAGGGCAAATGACAATCCAGTGCAACAGGATGTTGGCTGCCAATGACACACCCAACACCAGTATCAGTCCGTAGACATCCTGGTTGTGAGTGATCAACTTTGGCATGGCTATAGTGAGTGCAGGAAGTCTGCCAATTCCATGGCGTTGGGGCTCCTGGCTGTGCGCACGTAATAGCCAGATGCACCCACGCCGATCTGTAGTGAGATTTCGTTGTCCGCACCGATCAATTTGCCGAGGCAGAAGCCCGCATTAAAGTGGTCGCCCGCACCGGTGCTGATGAGCGGCTTTTCAGTAAATGGACCGGTTGCTTTGACCACTCCGTCCGCGGACGCGGCGACAGCGTAAGCGCGTGGGTGAACCACAACGCCCGAGATCCTGATCTTGTCATGGATGAACTTCGCCACCCTCTTGACCGCCGATTCACCGTCGTACTCACCCTGGCAGCCGAGCACCGCGCCGATCTCGAATGATTCCTTCTCGTTCAGGCCGAGGTACACATCGTAATACTTCTGGAACCTGCCAATCAGATCGAGGGCATGCCGAATGTCTCCGGGTTTGCGCTTCTCGGGGTCTGCCAGGTCGAAGAAAAACGTGTGCCGCGGCTGCGCGGGCATGTTCGGACATATCTCGGTCAGCACGTGCTCCCAGATGTCGCTCATGTGCGGCAACATCGTCCAGTTCTGAAGTCCGACCAGACTCGCGTTTGCGAAACAGTCGGCAAGCGTCCTGTGGCCGATCCGCTCGACGAGATTCGCCCAGTTCACGTCGCCCAGCGAGGCGTGTTTGCCCATCATGATCTTGCCATCGTCGAATTCCAGCGCGTCGGTGAGCCCGGGTTCGGCAATGCTGTAGACCGTGGCGTGCTTGGCAAATTCGGAAAACACGGGATGAAGGTTCGGATACCCGAGATTACCAATGTAGGTCACCTTGGCGCCGAAAGCGGCCAGCGCGTTGGCCATGATCGGACCGTTGCCGCCCAGTTTGACGCGTTCGATCACCAACTCGGCGTTCGCGCTCCTGCCGGCGGCGGCGCTGACCCGCGCTCCGAAGGCGGTGAGCGTCGGCACTCGCGTGAATTTTTCCGCGGACTCGCGTTTGTCGACGACGCTGATGATCTCGTCCACAAATCCGTCCAGGCCGATGGTGAGGCGGTGCGTCGCAATCGTGTGTGCGTTGGCGCGCAACAGTTGCGCGGCGCGTTGTGGAAGTCGTTCCATATCCAACCGATTCTCGATGAAATCGACAGTCAGCTCAATCGCGAAGCTGCCGTGTTTTCATACCTCCGTGTTGTGTCTAACAAAAAGGGATGCGTCACTCAACCACTTTCATGGTTCTGTGAACAAGGCCTTGACCTTTGCGGGCGCGCTGCATAGGCTTTACCGGGTCATGATCGTTCAACGACGGAACAACGGGTGGGACACAGGGAGTTTGGTGAGACGATGAAGAAAATCGAAATCGGCCAGCGCGCGCCGGATTTCTCTCTTCCGGGAGTGGACGGCAAGGATTACTCCCTGAGTTCATTTAAGGGCAAGAAAGTCGTGGTCGTGATGTTCACCTGCAACCATTGTCCCTACGTGCAGGCCTACGAGGATCGGTTGATTGCCATTCAGCGCGACTACGCCGCCAAGGGCGTGCAACTGGTCGGCATCAATGCCAACGACGAAGCCGGCTATCCCGAAGACGGTTTTGACAACATGATCAAGCGCTCGCAAAAGAAACAGTTCAACTTCCCCTACCTGCGTGACGAGAGCCAGCGGGTGGCCCACTCCTACGGCGCGGAATACACCCCCGAGGTCTTTGTGCTCAACGCCAAACAGGAAGTCCGCTACATCGGGCGCGTCGACGACAACTGGCAACATCCCGACAAGGTGCACTCCCACGACCTGTGCGCCGCCATCAACGCCGTGCTTGCCCACAAGAAGGTCGCCAACCCAATCACCCACGCCATCGGCTGCACGATCAAGTGGAAGTTGTGATTTGCCGCCCGAGCCGCCATGCTTTACCGTCTTCTCATCCTCATCACCAAACTCGCCATCAACGCGCTGGCGCTGCTGGTGGTGACCTCCATCTTCAAAGGCATCCGATTCGACAGTAGTCAGGCGATGATCGTCGCCGCCGTCGTTCTCGCGCTGGTCAATGCCTACCTGCGTCCGCTGGTCGTCATCCTGACGCTGCCCATCACCATCCTGACGCTGGGCACGTTCACGTTTGTCATTAACGCCTTGATGCTGGAACTGGTGAGCTGGCTCATTCCGGCGTTCCACATCGATACGTTTTGGACCGCGGTGGGCGGTGCGCTGGTGATCAGCATCGTCAGCTTCCTGCTGAGCTGGTTTCTGCGCCCCGACACGTTCCAGGTCAAAGTGTTTCGCGGGTGAAGAAATTCTCCGCCATCATCTTCGACATGGACGGCGTGATCGTCAACAGCGAGCCGCTCCACCAGAAGGCCTTCGAAACGCTATTTGAAGAACTCGGCAAAAAACACGATCACGGGATTGTGTTTCAGGAATACTACGGACGCTCCGATGGCGCGTTGTTGCGCGACTTCATCGACAAACACAAGCTTCCGAATGAACTCGAGGACCTTTCCGCCCGCAAGCTGAAATACTTTCTCGGCTACCTGCGCGAACGTCGGCCGGTGTTTCAGGAGTTGCACGCGCTGGTTCCCGAACTCGCCAAGCGCTACAAGCTTGCCGTGGCCACCAGTTCAAACCATCACGTGGCCGACGTGGTCATGGAGATTTCGGGGCTGGGTCCGCAGTTCCACCTCATCGTCGCCCGCGAAGATGTCCGGTTTCCGAAACCCGATCCAGAAGTTTATTTTACCACCGCCCGGAAACTGGGCGTCCGGCCATCGACGTGTTGCGTCATCGAAGACAGCGTGCACGGCATCCAGGCCGCCAAAATGGCCGGCATGACCTGCATCGGCCTCGCCACCAGCCTGCCGCCCGACAAGCTTTCCCGCGCCGACCACGTCGCCCGCAACTACGACGACGTGCGGAAGTTGCTGCTGTAATGACGGCCTAAGAGTGCCGCCGTTCTTCGAGGAAAGCTCTCAAGAACTTCGCCGTGTGGGAGTTGGCTTTGATGACCTGTTCCGGGGTGCCTTGGGCGACGATGTGGCCACCGGCGTCGCCGCCTTCGGGGCCGAGATCGATAATCCAGTCGGCTTCGGCAATGATGTCGAGATTGTGCTCGATGATGATGACCGTGTTGCCGGCATCGACCAGGCGATGCAGCACGCGAATCAATTTCTCGACGTCGGCCATGTGCAGGCCGATCGTCGGCTCGTCGAGGACGTACAGTGCGCCCGACTTCAGTCGCGCGACATCCGATTCGTCGCCTTTCGCCTTGGCCAACTCCGTCACGAGCTTGATCCGTTGGGCTTCGCCGCCGCTGAGCGTTGGACTTTGCTGGCCGAGCGTGAGATAGCCGAGACCAACCTCCTGCAGTAATTTCAGGCAGTGATTGATGTGCCGGTGCGCCGCGAAGAATTCCACCGCTTCATCAACGTTCATCGCCAGCACGTCGCCGATGGATTTGTCCTTGTAACGGACCGCGAGAGTTTCGGGCGTGAATCGTTTCCCGCGACATGCGTCGCACGTGACGTGAACGTCCGGCAAGAAGCTCATCTCGATCTTCTTTCGCCCCTGGCCTTCGCATTCCGGACAACGTCCACTGGCGACGTTGAAGGAAAACCGAGGCGGCAAGTATCCGCGCATCTTGGCTTCCGTGGTGCTGGCGAACAGCTTGCGGATCTCATCCCAGAATCCCACGTACGTTGCCGGACAGGAACGCGGCGTTTTGCCGATGGGGGCCTGATCGACTTCCAGCACACGAGCTACATGTTCCAAGCCCGAAATCCTCGCGCAACCTTTGACGGGTAGGGCGCGACCGCCGGGCGCGCCGTGCTCTCTTGCGGATCGGGCCGCCCGGCGGTCGGCCCCTACCAACGACCTCAGATTCTCGTGCAACACATCCCGCACCAGTGTGCTCTTGCCACTGCCGCTCACGCCCGTCACGCACACCAGCCGCTTGAGCGGTATCTTCACGCGGACGTTCTTCAAGTTGTGCAGGTTCGCGCCAATGATTTCCAGCCAATCATCAGCCGCCAATCTCCGGCCACCGTCCGCCAGCGGATGCCGTAACGGTTCACGCAGCAGCTTGCCGGTCAGTGACTCTTCGCAGCGCATGATGTCTTTGATCGTTCCCTCGGCCACGAGCCGCCCGCCATTGGAGCCTGCGCCGGGGCCGAGGTCGATGATGTGTTCGGCGCGGCGGATCGTGTCTTCATCGTGCTCGACGACGACGACGGTGTTACCCTTCGCTTCGAGTTCGTGGAGCGTGTCGAGCAACATCAGGTTGTCGCGCGGATGCAGGCCGATGGTCGGTTCGTCGAGGATGTAACAGACGCCGCGCAGGTTGGAACCGAGCTGCGACGCGAGCCGGATGCGCTGCGCCTCGCCGCCGCTCAAGGTCGGCGCGGCGCGGTCGAGCGAGAGATACGACAAACCAACCTTGTCGAGGAATCGAAGACGCGATTGCAATTCGGCGACGATGTCGCGCGCGATTTCCGCGTCGCGTCCATGCAACTTCGAGTCGCGGAAATAACGCTCGGCATCGGTGACCGACCACGCGGTCATCTTCGTGATGTTCATGTCCTGGAATTTTACCGCCAGGGCTTCGGGACGCAGCCGCTGCCCGTGGCAGGCAGGGCAGGGACGTTCCTGCCCCTCGAACCAATCATTCCACCAGATTTCCTCGCCGGTGTGCTCCTCGGTGAACCCGTAAAACAACAATCCCGTGCCATAGCATCGTGGACACCAACCATGTTTCGAATTGAACGAGAACAGGCGCGGGTCGAGTTCCTCGAAACTGCGGCTGCATTTCGGACAGGCGCGTCGGGTGGAGAAGAGCACCTCCGTGTCTTCGGAGGGCCTCGCTTCTGCGAGGCCGCGTCGTTGGGATTCGGTCGCGCAGGAGCGCGACCCTCCAACAATCACCAGCCCTTTTCCATACTCCAATGCGGCATCGAGAAGCTCACCGAGCAGCATCTCATATTTCGGCGACACTTCGCGCCCACCGACGGGCAACTCGATGTTGTGCTCCTTGAATCGGTCGAGCCGCGGCCAGTTGGCGGTCGGGAGGAATTCACCGTCGACGCGCAACAGGGCGAACCCCTTTCGCAACGCCCATTGCGCCAGATCGGTGTAATAACCTTTGCGGGCCACGATCAACGGCGCGAGCAATTCGATCCGCTGGCCGCGATAATCCTTCATCAACTTCGCAAGGATCACCTCGCGGGTCTGTGGCTGGATCGGAATGTTGCAATCCGGACAGTATTGCGTGCCGAGCTTCACGAACAGCAGCCGCAGGAAATGGTAGATTTCCGTCACGGTCGCGACCGTGCTCTTGCGTCCACCGCGGCTGGTCCGCTGTTCGATGGCGACGGTCGGGGGAATCCCAAAAATCGCGTCCACGTCGGGGCGCGAGGCCGGTTGGACGAACTGGCGCGCATAGGCGTTCAGCGATTCGAGGTAGCGGCGCTGGCCTTCGGCGAACAGGATATCGAATGCCAGCGTGCTCTTGCCGCTGCCGCTGATGCCGGTGACGACGGTAAACTTGTCACGGGGAACATTGACATCGATGCTCTTGAGATTGTGCTCGCGCGCGTTGTGGATGCGGATCGAATGATTTGGGCCTGTTGCGTACAACGGCGCGGGAGATTCAGCGACCTTCAGGAGCGCCGACGAGCCGCGCAACGCGGCGCCGGTGTGACCGCGTTCGCACTTCGCCACGTCGGCGGGCGTGCCCACGCAGATGATTTCGCCGCCGGCATCGCCGCCCTCCGGCCCGAGATCGATGATCCAATCCGCCGCGCGAATGACATCGAGGTTGTGTTCGACCACGACGATGGAGTGGCCGCGCTCGATGAGTTGGCTAAAGGCGCGCAGCAGCGTGGCGATATCATCGAAATGAAGGCCCGTCGTCGGCTCGTCGAATAGGAACAGCGTGCGTTTGCTGGTGGTTTGCACGAGATGGCCGGCGAGTTTCAGCCGCTGCGCCTCGCCGCCGCTCAGTGTGGGAACGGGCTGGCCGAGTTTCATGTATCCGAGCCCGACGCTACGCAACGGCTCCAGCGCGCGCAGTACTTCGGGATGCGTGGCGAAGAATTCGCAGGCTTCGTTCGCTGTCATGTCCAGAACGTCCGCGATGGATTTCCCCTTGATTTTGACTTCCAAGACTTCCGGGCGGTACCGCTTTCCATCGCAATCGGGGCAGCGCAGGTAGACATCGCTGAGAAACTGCATTTCCACGTGCTCGAAGCCGTTTCCCCCGCAGGTGGGACAGCGTCCCTCGCCGGAATTGAAACTGAACGTGCCGGCGGTATAACTGCGTTCCTTTGCGAGCGGTTCGGCGGCGAAAAGTTTGCGGATTGTGTCGAACGCGCCGACGTAACTCGCGGGGTTCGAGCGCGTGGTGCGGCCAATGGGCGATTGGTCCACCATCACCACGTCCTCGATCTTCTCGTGGCCGGAGATGGAGCGGTGACGACCGGCGGGTTCGTCGGGTTTGTGTTTCAGTTTACACAACGCGTTGTAGAGAACGTCCTGGATCAGGGTGGATTTTCCCGAACCGCTGACGCCGGTAACGCAGACGAGCCGATTTAACGGAATCTCGACATCGATGTTCTTCAGGTTGTGCTCGCGCGCGCCGATAATCTTGAGCGATGTCGGCTTTCCGGAAGGGACAGCACGGAGAAACCCCATGCCCACGGTCTTCTCTCCACGGAGATATTGCGCCGTCAGGGAGTGCTTCGCCCCGAGCAATTGCTGTAGCCTTCCGAAAAGCACGATTTCGCCGCCGCGTTCGCCGGGGCCGGGACCGAGATCGAGAATGCGGTCGGCAGCGCGGATGACATCGGGGTCGTGCTCGACGACGAGCAGGGTGTTTCCCGCGTCGCGGAGCCGATGCAGGATGCCGATGAGACGGTTGATGTCGCGCGGGTGGAGGCCGATGCTGGGTTCGTCGAGGACGTAAAGCGTGTTGACGAGGGAGGTGCCGAGCGCGGTGGTCAGATTGACGCGCTGGACTTCGCCGCCGCTGAGGGTGCGGGACTGGCGGTCGAGCGTGAGGTAGCCGAGGCCGACATCGACGAGATAGCGGAGGCGCGTGCGGATTTCGGCGAGCAAGAGATCATCGGCTTCATCGAGCGGGGCGGGCAGTTTGAGGTCGTTGAAGAACTCGAAACAGCGGTCGATGGGCAACAACATGACATCGTGGATGTTCTTGTCATTGACGCGCCACAAGAGCGCATCCGGTTTCAATCGCGCGCCGCCGCAGGCTTTGCAGGGGACATACGTGCGGTACTTCGAGAGCAGGACGCGGATGTGCATCTTGTAGCTCTTCGTCTCCAGCCAATCGAAGAACCGCTTCACGCCGTACCAGACCTGGTCTTCCCAAGGGCCTACGCCGTCGATCACCCATTTGCGCTGCCCGTCCGTAAGTTCACGCCAGGGAACGTTTGTTGGGACGCCGTTCTTGCGCGCGAACCTCACCAAATCGTCTTGGCATTCCTCGTAGCTTTCGGTTTGCCACGGTTTGACGGCACCGGCAGCGAGCGTCTTCGTGTCGTCAGGAATCACGAGATCGTAGTCAATGCCAATGGTGCGGCCGAATCCGCGACATGTCTCGCATGCGCCGATGGGGGAATTGAATGAGAAGAGGCTCGGCACGGGATCGCGGTAGTGAATGTCGCACTCCGCGCAGTGCAAATCGCTGGAGAATTTGCGACCGTTGACGGCGACGCGTCCATTCCCGACTTTCAGCGCGGCTTCGAGCGCTTCGACGATGCGGGCGCGATTCTTATCGGCAAACAGCACGGTATCCTGGACGACTTCCAGAGAGTCGCCGCGTTTTTCGATCTTGTGATAGCCCTGCTTGGCCAGAAGTTCGCGAATTTCGGTCTCGGTGAAGTTCTTCGCAATCGGCACGGGAAACGTGATGAGCAGTTCGCCCTCGGACCCGGGAAGTTGCTCGTAGATCGAATCCGGCGTGTCGCGGCGGACGGGTTTGCCGCAGTTTCGGCAATAGAGTTGCGCCGCGCGCGCGAAGAGAAGTTTCAGATGGTCGTTCAATTCCGTCATCGTGCCGACGGTGGAGCGCGAGGTTTTGACGGGATTGGTCTGGTCGATGGCGATGGCGGGCGGGATGCCGTCGATGCGGTCGGCTTTCGGCTTGTCCATGCGGTCGAGGAACTGGCGGGCGTAGGGCGAAAACGTCTCGACGTAGCGGCGTTGTCCCTCGGCGTAGATCGTGTCGAACGCCAGGGATGATTTGCCCGAGCCGCTGACGCCCGTGACGACGATCAGTTCACCCAATGGCAGCTTGAGATCGATGCCTTTGAGGTTGTTCTGCCGTGCGCCGACGACTTCGATGAACTGGCCAGGATTTGCCCCCATACTCGCGGCGCTACTGTAGCGCAAAGCGGCGGGTTGGCAAGTGGCGGGGTCGTGGATTGCGGGGGCAGTCCTACGAGAGGCGGTCCATCCACTCGTCGTCGATGAGAACAGCCAAGTCGAGGAAGACTTTCTTATTCATGGCGACTTCGAGTTCTTTGCGGGCGGCGGAGCCGATTTCCTTAATTTTCCTGGCGTGCTGACCAATGAGCATGCGCTGGTGGCGGTCATCGGTCGTCAGGATTGTCGCCTTCACGTACACGAGGGGCTTGCCCTGTTTGTCCTTCCGATCTTCGACTTGTTCGACCTGCACGGCAGCGGTGTAGGGGACCTCTTGATTGGTTTGGAGGTAGAGCTTTTCGCGGATGAGTTCACCGATCCAGAATTCGTTGGTGACATTCGTGATCTGGCCGACGGGATACTGCGCCGGGCCGACGGACAGATGGCGGAAGATTGCCTGGATGATGAGGCCGATGTTTTTGTCCTTCAATGCGGACACTTCGATGACCGAGGCGTATTTGGGGCCGCGTTCGAGCCACGTGTCACGGTAGTAACGATCCGGCAGGTCGAGCTTGTTCAGGACGAGAATCTTCGGGAGCACGCTGCGGTCGACGAGGTCGTTGACCCGCGAGTCTTCGGAACCGATGGCGCGCGTCGGATCGACAACATGGATGATGACGTCGATGCCTTCGAGGGCGTCGCGCACTTTGTGGTGAAGGTTTTGGACGAGCTTGCTCGGTTGCGTCTTGAAAATGCCGGGCGTGTCGACGAACACGATCTGACCTTCGGGCCGATGAACAATGCCGTGATAGGTGTCGCGCGTTGTCTGCGGTTTTGGCGTCACGATGGCGATCTTGCTGCCAACCAGGGCGTTGAGGAGCGTGGATTTGCCGACATTGGTGCGGCCGACGAGCACGGCGAAGCCGGACCTGAAATTGGGAGAGCTTTCCATCACGAGTATTGTAACCACAGAATGCAGCGAATGAACACCAATCTTTGGCCACCGGGTAAGGTTAAGCGCCCGGCGATGCATCTTTTTTGTTGCGCTTCAGCGGAATTGATACAAATTGCACCTTACAATGACCTGGAAGGAGAAACTGGCGGGCAAGATGCCGCGTGCGTTAGCGGACGAGATTGACGTTTACGAGACGCAACTCGAACTTCGCAAGATCGGCAAGATCGACGAAAAATTGTTCGCCGAGACGCGCCTGCGTCGCGGTGCGTACGGGCAACGTTATGACAACGGCCAGAGACATGACGGCGTCAAGACGCAGCAACTGAAATTCCCCGCGTCCCCGTTGACCAAGGGCCCGGAAACATTGTGGGACGCGCCGGGGATGCAGCGCATCAAGATCCCGTTTGGTGGATTGACGTCGGCGCAATTGGATACGCTGGCGGATTGCGCGGAGGAATATTCCGATAGCATCCTTCACGTCACGACGCGCCAGGATTTCCAGCTTCATTTTGTCCACATTGAAGACACGCCAACGATCATGCGGCGGCTGGCGGCGGCGGGGATCACCACGCGCGAAGCCTGCGGCAACGCCGTGCGCAACGTTACGGCCTGTCCGCTCGCGGGGGTGTGCCGCACCGAGGCGTTCGATGTGACGCCGTACGCGAAGGCCATTGCCTACTTCTTGCTCGGGCATCCCGACACGCAGGATTTCGGACGCAAATTCAAGATTGCGTTCTCGGGTTGCGAACAAGAGGCGTGCGGACTCGTCAACATGCACGACATGGGCGCGCTGGCGTTGATTCGCAACGGCAAACGCGGCTTTAGATTGTATGTCGGCGGCGGGCTCGGTCCGGTGCCGTATCAGGCCAAGGTGTTTGCCGATTTTGTTCCCGAAGAGGAACTGCTGCCGATCGCGCAGGCGATCGCGCGCGTGTTTGCCCGGCTCGGGGAAAAGCAGAATCGGGCACGGGCCCGCATCAAATTCCTTGTCGCGAAGCTCGGTGTTGACGAATTCAAGCGGCTGGTGATGGAAGAACGCAAGATTCTACCAAACGACCCACGGTGGACGGCGTTCATTCCTGACGCGCATGGCTTCAAGGAAACACTGCTCAAATCACCCGCCTCACTGAATGGCCAGTCGAAGCCCGAGGGCTACGCGGCGTGGGCGGAGACAAACGTCTACCACCAACTTCAGCCGGGCTACGCGGCGGTGACGATCTCGTTGCCGATTGGGGATTTGACGTCATCGCAGGCGCGACGCCTTGCCGATCTCGCGCGGAAATACTGTGGCGACAACATTCGCACGACGGTGGAACAGAATCTCGTATTCCGCTGGGTGGCGGAGAAGGATTTGCCGGAGTTATATCGTGAATTGAAGGCGATCGGGCTTGGTGATTTCGGCGCCGGAACGATTCTCGATATCGTCGCGTGCCCGGGCACGGACACCTGCAAGTTGGGCATTGCCTCCTCGCGAGGTCTGGCGCGCGAATTACGGCAGCGACTGGCCGCGCAGTACTTCAACCTGGATGCGGCAGTCAAGGGGCTCCATATCAAGGTGAGCGGGTGTTTCAACTCCTGCGGTCAGCATCACCTAGCCGACATTGGTTTTTACGGGAATAGTCGCACAATTGGCAATCGCAAGGTGCCGCACTTCCAGGTGTTGTTGGGTGGCAAGTGGCGCGACAATGCCGGCTCGTACGGTCTGGCCATCGGTTCCGTGCCATCGAAGAATGTGCCGGCGGTGGTCGAGCGCATCACCCAGCGGTTTGTGAAAGAACGACGGGGCAACGAGAGCTTTCAAGATTTCATCACGCGGATCGGCAAGGCCGAGAGCCGCAAGATGATCGAGGATTTGATGGAGGTAACCGCGTACGAATTGAGCCCGGAGCTTTATTCTGACTGGGGCGATCCACGGGAGTTTACGATGGGTGACATGGGCATGGGCGAATGCGCCGGCGAGGTCGTGTCGCGCCTGGATTTCGACCTGCAAGCGGCAGAGCGATTGTGTTTCGAGGCGCAGCTCAAGCTGGAAGCGAAGGATTTGGCCAAGGCCGACGAGTTGGCGTACAAATCGATGCTTCAGGCGGCGCAAGGATTGGTGAAGGAACTCTGGTACGACGTCCCCAACGATCCCGACGTAATCGCGAAAGAGTTCCGCGCGCGGCTGTTCGAGCCGAAACTGTTCTGGGATCGGTTCGTGGGCGGCAAGTTTGCCCAGGATTTTTTCCGCCGACATGAGAATCCGCCAACGCGATATGAGTGCGATGAAGTGCATCGGCTCATTGAGGAGTCGCAGTTGTTTATTGAGGCGGCACACGCTTGCGCCGACAAGCTGCGTGAACAAAAGGCCGCGCAGATGGGGGCATTGGTGGGGGGCAGCAAATAACCCTCACCCTGACCCTCTCCCTTTAAAAAGGAGAGGGGAGCGGCGCCGCGAAAGAGTTTCGCGGCTACAAAAAGAGAGAAATGGACCTTTACAAAATTGGCGTCAAGATTTTCGTAGCGAATCCGCAAGTGGTGGACATTCACGACTTCATTCCCGTATTTCATGGCTGGATTCAGCAGCAGAAGATCGAAGGGCATCAATTGATTGACGTGCATGACTACGCGCACGTCGAGAACGGCCCGGGTATTTTGCTGGTGGCACACGAAGGCAATTTCAGCATGGACCGGGAAGGCGGACGGCTTGGCCTGTTCTATTACCGCAAGCGGGAGCTTTCGGGTGGGCTCGAAGCGAACCTGAAAACCGTATTGAATACGGCCTTGCACGCTTGCAAGCTGTTGGAGGCGGAGCCGAAGCTGAACGGGGTCAAATTCAAGACGGATGAGATCCTCGTCGTCGCCAATGATCGACTTCTGGCGCCGAATGACGCGGCATCCCGAGCGAAGTTTGAGCCCGTCATTGCCAAGGCGTTGGGCAAAGCCAAGGTCGCGCCGCAGGCCGCCGACCCTCGTGAACGGCTGGCTTTTGTGGTCAGCCGCAGCTAAACTGGCGGCGTGACAATTCTTGCGGCACACCGTCAGCATTCGCGGCGCTTTGAGGACTTCAAGTACGTCTATCCGGTCCTCTCGCGGCGCAGTCATGGCATTTCCATCGGGCTGAACGTCAATCCGGACAAGGCGTGCAATTTCGACTGTATTTATTGCCAGGTGGACCGCACGACCGAGTCCGCCGTGAAGAATTTCGATCTGGTTGTCGCGGAAGAAGAATTGCGCGACATGCTGGAGATGATTCGTTCGGGCGAGATCGCGCAGCACGAGCCTTTCAAGTCGGTGCCGCGAGACCTGCTGCGGTTAAACGACATCGCACTCAGCGGCGATGCCGAGCCGACGACGCTGCCGAATTTTGCCGAGACGATTTCGATAATGGCGCGGGTCAAGCCGAAGGACGCGAAGATCGTGTTGATAACCGATGCCGGCGGGTTGGATCGGTCGGACGTGAAGCGCGGGCTGGAGATCATGGATGCCAACAACGGCGAAGTGTGGGCGAAACTCGATGCGGGGATGGAAGATTATTTCAAGCTCATCAATCGCACGAAGATTCCGTTCGCGCGGATTCTGAAGAACATTGCCCAGACCGCGAAGGTCCGACCGATTGTCATCCAGAGCTTGTTTCTCAAGATTCGCGGGGAAGGTCCGTCGACGGAAGAGATCGGGGAATACTGTCGGCGGTTGCGGGAGATTGGAAATATAAAGTTGGTGCAGGTGTACACCATCGCCCGAAAAGCGCTGACGGTGGTGGACGGTGTTCCCGCTTGGCAATTTCTGTCTGCATTATCCAATGAGGAAGTTGATGCGATTGCCGAGCGCGTGCGGAACGAAGCGGGCGTGAAGGCAGAGGGGTTTTATGGCAACTAGGGCTCGTGAGTTCTGTCCATCGCTTTTTCCCACGCTGACCGCAGCGCGTGGTGCAGTACAAGGTGCCCATCGCGGAATTGGCTAAGCCCAACGGTCTTGTTGCCGTCGAGACTGACGACGACGGTTGCGATCGTGTTACCCCTGCTGTGGAAATCTTTCACGCTAATGTCGCGAATATCCTCGAATTTCAACTTGCGTGTGTGGAAGGGATACCGCACCTCAATTGCATCTTCGGTGAGCCGCACTGCGCGTGGGGCCGTTGCGAAAGAGACTAGACAGACCGCAATGAAAACCAGACCGAGAATGACAGGTTCCCGCGATCCGGTCACTAAGCCGGCGCATATGGGAATCAGCCAGAAAGCGGTCATGACGAGCCACGACACGAGATTGAAGGTACTCTTCTTGAAACTGGTCTGTTGCGCCGAGGCCTCAAACAGATGCTGAAGGTTCTCCTCAATGATCGTCTGCAGAATTGAAAAGCCCTCGATTTGGTACTCCAGGCTCATTGATCGATTGGCGAAATCATGGAGTTCCATCCGCTGCAGTTTTTCGCGCGTTACAACCCTGCGGACATCTGTCCATGGCATGCGCAGGCGATCCCCGTTGCGGGACACGTAGGTAATGGCTGCTTCGTCCACTTCGACATGGTCGTCCAGTTTTCGGATGATGTGAAGCATTACGGCGGCAACGGAACCGAAAAAGATGATGCCCACGGCTCCCAAGTAAGTCTCGCGACGACTGGTGGCTAGAAATCCATATGTTGCACAGCCCACCATCGCGAAGCAGAAGAAAGCGAAACAGAAGTACATCAGCACCTTGAAGCCGCGCGAGAATCGGAACACCTGCATGGGTCGAGCATATAAGGGCGTCGGTACGAGTCAAGCCACTCTCGATCTGCAACGTTGCGGCTTGGAGCCAAAGGTGATTGCAAGTGTTTGGTGGAAGGATATGGTGAGTGCGTGGCAACGGAGTTACCGCTGAAACAAATGAGCGTGCGCGAGAAACTGGCGGCGATGTGACCTTGCCCCCTGAAACTGGACAGTTTCCAAAGAGAGTCTTGGCTAATAAAGTGGCGGGAGCCACGAGGAGCCAAGATGAAACGGAAGCGATTCAGTGAAGAACAGATTATTGGGATTC
>Ga0182014_10003838_pt1 | contig 17772 bp, 12 predicted proteins | sample 612S2DmetaG_FD_120489 | JGI IMG/M metagenome (GOLD analysis project Ga0182014, IMG submission 120489) | Permafrost microbial communities from Stordalen Mire, Sweden - 612S2D metaG | ecosystem: Environmental > Terrestrial > Soil > Wetlands > Permafrost | place: Sweden: Stordalen | collected... | reverse complement strand
GTGCAGGGGCCGGGCGAGAACGCCGGCATCATCGACGTGGGCGACGGCTGGGCCTGCGCCTTCAAGATCGAGTCGCACAACCACCCCAGCTACATCGAGCCCTTTCAGGGAGCGGCCACTGGCGTCGGCGGCATTCTGCGCGACATCTTCACCATGGGCGCGCGGCCGCTGGCGGTGATGGATTCGCTGCGCTTCGGGCCGATCCAGGCGGACGGCAAACCAGGCGGCGCCGAGCCCGAGCTTGTCGCCAGGAACCACTCGGTCGTGGAAGGCGTCGTGAGCGGCATAGCCGCTTACGGCAATTGCTTCGGGGTGCCCAACCTGGGCGGCGAAACCAAGTTCGAGGCCTGCTACAGTGGCAACCCGCTTGTGAACGCCTTCGCCCTGGGCCTGGTCCGCATCGACGAGATCTTCTACGGCAAAGCCAGCGGCGCGGGCAATCCGGTGATCTACGTCGGCGCGAAGACCGGGCGCGACGGCATCCACGGCGCAACCATGGCCAGCGAGGAGTTCAAAGAGGGTTCCGAGCAGAAGCGCCCCAACGTGCAGGTGGGCGACCCCTTTATGGAGAAGCTGCTGCTGGAGGCCTGCCTGGAGGCCATGCGCACTGGCGCCATCGTGGGCATTCAGGATATGGGAGCGGCGGGGCTGACATGTTCCACCTGCGAGATGGGCGCCCGCGGCGGCGTTGGGCTCGACGTCGAGCTCGACCTGGTTCCACAACGTGAGACCGGCATGACGGCCTACGAGATCATGCTCTCGGAGAGCCAGGAGCGGATGCTGCTGGTGGCCATAAAAGGCCGCGAAGACGAGGTTCTGCGCGTCTTTGCGAAATGGGGGCTGGACGCGGTGATCGTTGGGACGGTGCAGCCCGAGCCGCGGCTGCGCATCCGCCATCACGGCGAACTCGTAGCTGACATCCCAAACACGTCCCTTACTGACGACGCACCACTCTACCACCGCCCCGTGGGCACATGGAAGGTGCCCGTCCCGGCCGACCCGCCCGATGAGATTCTCACCCAACTGGCCGAGGACCGCGACTACACCGCCGATCTGAAGAAGCTGCTGGCAAGCGCCAATGTCTGCTCCAAGCGCTGGGTTCACGAGCAGTACGACACCATGGTCCAGACCAACACGGTGATCGGTCCCGGCGGCGAAGCCGGCGTAATGCGCATCAAGGGCACGGCAAGACCAGACGCCGCGGAAGGGCCCATAGGAGAGATCGGCCTGGCCATGGCTTTGGATGGAAACGGCCGCTGGGCCTACCTCGACCCGAAACTGGGCGCGATGCACGCCGTGGCCGAGTGCGCGCGCAAGGTAGCCATGACCGGAGCGACCCCGGTGGCCGCCACCAACTGCCTCAACTTTGGCAATCCGGAGAAGCCGGAGATCATGGCCCAGCTATCGGCGGCCATCGACGGCATCGCGGAGGCCTGCACGGCGCTGGGCACGCCCATTACAGGCGGCAACGTCTCGCTTTACAACGAGACCCGCGGTGAAGGGATCTACCCCACGCCGGTGCTGGGTATCGTAGGCATTCTGGACGATGTGACGAAGGCGGTTCCAGCGGATTTTCGAGCCGAGGGCGACGCCATTGTGCTGTTGTGGCCTATTCCGCACGGCGAGGAGCCGGCCCCTGGCCTCGAAGTCCCCGTGGACAACCGCAACCTGCATTGGCAGGTTCCCATCCGCGAAGTTCTGCCGGAGGATCCGATCGTTGTTCCCGAGGACCTGACGGAGACTGAGGCCTCGGCTGCCGTCAAACTGGCGGCATTCGGCAGCTCGGAGTACGCCAAGGTGGTGCTGGGCAGCCTCTGGGGCAATCCACCCGCGCTGGACTTGGAGGCCGAGGCGGCTCTGCATAAGCTATTGGCTACACTGGCCGAGCGCGAGCTTCTCCGCTCTGCGCGCGACATCTCAGACGGCGGTATCGCTGTTTCTCTGGCCCAGGCCGCATTCCCCTTGGGGATAGGCGCGACCGTCGAGCAGGATCAGTCCCTCATGGTCCACCCGCTCTTTGGCCTTTTTGCCGAGCCTGCCACCACCGTGCTCGTCACTACCCACCCTTCGAATGTTTCCACCATTGAGAGGCTGGCCACGAAGCACCGCTTCCTCACGGCCCGCATCGGGACCACCGGCGGACTCCGCATCGAGATCGCGGTGGACGGCGAACCCTTCATCTCCGCTCCTCTGGGCTCCCTTCGCAAGCCTTGGGCCTCGGCTCTGGAAGCCACTCTTCACGGAGAGGAAACCGCATGACCAGGCGGCTCTACGAGGGGGTCAACTACGTCGCCGGCACCACAGAAATGGGTGCCCCAGGTCCCGATTCTGGGACCTGGGATTCATCCGCATCCCGCTGCCACGACCCTAAGGAAGACTCCAAGCTCCGCGAAGAGTGCGGGGTAGTCGCCATCCACGGCCATCCCGACGCCGCCCGCCAGGCCTATCTCGCCCTCTACGCTCTGCAGCACCGTGGGCAGGAGTCGGCCGGGATCGCTACCGCCGACGGCCTTCACCTGGCCAATATCAAGGGCATGGGCCTGGTCTCGGAGATCTTTACCGACGACATTCTTGCCAAGCTCCCCGGCCAGATGGCGATCGGCCACACCCGCTACTCCACCACCGGCGATTCGGCCCTACTCAACGCCCAACCAATCCGCGTCGACTCGGTCAAGGGCCTCATCGCCATTGCCCACAACGGCAATCTGGTCAACCTGGGCAATCTCCGCAGCCGCCTCGAGCGCGACGGCGCGTACTTCCAAACTACCTCCGACTCCGAGATCATTGTCCAGCTCATCGCCCACTCTCGCGCCGGTTCGCTCGTTGACGCAATCGCCGACTCGCTGCGCCAGGTCGAGGGCGCCTTCTCGATCGTCATGATGACGCGAGACCGCATCTTCGCCGCTCGTGACCCTCGCGGCTTCCGTCCGCTTTCAATGGGACGCATTAAGAACCCCGACGGCCCCGACACCGTCGTCTTCGCCAGCGAAACCTGCGCCTTCGACCTGCTCCGCGCTGAGTATATTCGCGACGTCCTGCCCGGCGAATTGGTGATGGTGACGGAAGACGGCGTCACCAGCCGCCAGTACGCGACCGGCTTTCCGCAGTCCAGTTGCATCTTCGAGCACGTCTACTTCGCCCGCCCCGATAGCCGCATCTTCGGCCGCTGGGTGCAGGAGAGCCGCGACCAGATGGGCCGCCAGTTGGCCCGCGAATCCGCCGTTCCCGCCGATGTGGTGGTTCCCGTTCCCGACTCCGGCGTCACGGCGGCCATGGGATACGCAGAAGAGGCTGGCCTGCCCTTCCGCATGGGGCTCATCCGCAATCACTACGTGGGCCGCACCTTCATCGAGCCCGAGCAAAGGGTCCGCGACTTCGGCGTCCGCCTCAAGCTCAACCCCGTCCGCAACCTGCTGGAAGGCAAACGCGTCATCCTCATCGACGACTCCATTATCCGCGGGACAACGAGCCGGAAGATCGTGCGCATGGTGCGCGGCGCGGGCGCAAAAGAAGTCCATCTCCGCATCAGCTGCCCGCCAACGATCTCGCCTTGCTTCTACGGAGTGGACACGCCCAGCAAGCGCGAGCTGATTGCCGCCAACAAATCCATAGAAGAGATTCGCCAGTTCATAGAAGCCGACTCATTGGCCTACTTATCGCTCGAAGGCCTGCTTGCGTGCTGCCGAGGCGAAGAGCAGACCGGTTATTGCACCGCCTGCTACACCGGCAACTACCCCACGCAGTGGGTCGATGTGGAAGAGATTCTGCCCGCGACGGTGAGTCAATAGCTGCCCGGATAAATTCGACCTTGCCTCTGAAGTCAGCTCGGCGGCAGTTGATTGCAGTTTGCCTTTCCTAGCGCCCAATGCTTAACATCACTTGCAGCAGCCTCTCCAGCGCGCCCTCCGGCTACCGGGATGCTGATGCGCTTTGCCAAGGACTCCGAGTGGACGAAAAGCCTCAATACCATCTCTTTGCACCGGAATCGATAGCAGGCAGAATAGCCACCTACCAGCGGCGCAGGATGTATGAGGCATTTCTCACTTCGACCGGGATTCAACAGAAGGATACGATTCTCGACCTGGGAGTCACAAGCGACCGCTCCTGGAGCAGTTCCAATTACCTCGAATGCTGGTATCCTCTCAAGAATCGAATTACGGCTTGCAGTGTGGACAACGCACGATTTCTGGAGGAGATGTATCCCGGACTGAAGTTTGTTCTTGCTGATGGAAGGAACCTCCCTTTTGCCGACCTGGAATTCGACTATGTCCACTCAAGTGCGGTCGTTGAGCATGTTGGCAGCCGGGAAAACCAGGCAGCCTTTCTAAGGGAGGCGTATCGAGTAGCGCGCAAAGGGGTATTTGTTACAACACCAAATCGCTGGTTCCCTGTCGAATTTCACACGGTCACGCCATTCGCGCATTGGCTTCCGGCCGCCTTTTTCCGGAAGTTGTGCAAGATGCGAGGTTTGGACTTCTTTGCCTCTGAGGAGAATTTGAACTTGCTTTCCACCTTTCAACTAGGGAGATTGGCCAAGGAAGCTGGATTGACAAACTTCAAGGTGACGTCTCTATCGCTGGCTGGCTGGCCGTCCAACCTGCTTCTATCCGCTACCTTCAATCGCGCGGAACAATAGGAGGGAAGAACTGTGCAAGAGAGGTGCTTGTCCGTAGTCGTTCCCGTTTACAACGAGGAAGATACTCTTGCGACGGTTGTCGAAAAACTGATTGCTGTGCCGCGCCTGCTTGAGATCGTTGTTGTCGATGATTGTTCGACCGATAAGACATGGGAGATACTTCAGGAGTTGGGTCTGCGGCATTTCGTAATTCACCCCGTACGCCACGAGAGGAACCGAGGGAAAACGGAAGCGCTCAAGACCGGATTTCGCTTCACCCAGGGTGAAATAGTGATCATTCAGGATGCCGATCTCGAATACGATCCGCGGGAGATATCGGATGTAATTGCTCCAATCTTGAATGGTCAGGCGGACGTAGTTTTTGGCTCCCGCTTTCTGGTGCGGAAGGCTACGCGGGCCCTGTACTTCTATCATTACCTTGGAAACAAGGTTCTGACCTTCCTGTCAAATCTGGCGACCAATATCAATCTTACCGACGTGGAAACCTGCTATAAAGCCTTCCGCGGCGATATTATCCGCCAAATGAAGATTACTTCAAGCGGATTTGGCTTTGAAATTGAAGTTACCGCCAAAGCAGCAAAGCTTAAATGCGCAATCTACGAGACGCCAATCAGCTACTATGGACGAACCTACGAGGAAGGAAAGAAGATAACCGCATGGGATGGCATCGCGGCTGCATTCTATGTCCTTCGCTACAATTGGTTCTGCAGCCTTAAAGGGAGCTACTATCGCGTGCCTGAGATTGGTCGGCGCGGGTACGCAAGTCGAGTTACTGAAGGGCATAGCCAGCCTGAGGCGTCTGCAGCTTCCGGCGTAAGCGGCGATGAAGTGCGGGAGTCCGAGCGATGAGCGCAAGCAGTGCCGAAGAGACCGGCCAAACTCAACCGAAGAAGCAGGTCGTCTGGATCAGGCCGATTGCGCTTTCCGCTTTGCTGATGATTCCATGCCTTTGGCAGCCGATCGTCTCTGCTATTGACCTGCAGAGCCATCTCTACAACGCGTGGCTGGCGAACCTGATAAGTCAAGGCAGTATCCATGACCTGTGGATTGGCCATCAGAGCACCAATGTCATGATCGACATCCTGCTCCCGTGGCTGCTGAGAAACTGTGGGACCTCGGGGGCCGAACGAGTTATATCCGCCGCGCTCCTTCTGGTTTTCTTCTGGGGCGCATTTCAATTCATTTCTGCGGTTCGAGGCCAGGCAGCCTATTGGCTTGCGCCCTGGATCGCCATCCTCTCCTACGGCTTTGTATTTCAGATGGGGTTTCTTAACTATTACTTGGCGTGCGGAATCGCATTATGGATCTTTTCGGTTTTATGGAGACAGAACTTCGGCTGGAAGGGGCTTTTGCTTGCGCCTGCTCTCGTTCTCTGCTATCTCGCTCATCCCATACCTGCATTGTGGCTCATGGGTCTGGCGGCGTACTGCTGGCTTGCCCGGCGGTTGAGCGCACGCTTTCAGCTTTTGATTTTTCTTTTCGGCGTCGAGGCACTCTTTCTTATTCGCGGCTTTATTTTGGTAAAGTACTTCACACTCTCGACATCTGCGCAGTTGACTTTCTGGACTGGAACGAATCAGGTTTTATTGTATGGATGCAAATACCTGCCGGCAGCCATGGGATTCCTTGTGTTTTGCATTGTTCTCCTATGCGAGCCGGAGAATCGCAAGCAAGCAATTGTGAGCATTTCCGCGCAGGCCTATGCCCTCACTGCCGCCGCCGTCATGCTGATTCCATGGGCAATCGGAACATCGATGCAAAGTGCGGCGGCAAGTTACATATCTGAACGCCTTTCCCTTCTTTCCGGTGTTCTATTACTGGCCGTTGTGAGCCGTTCCACCTATAGGCGCTGGTATCTTTCAGTAGGTTTGCTGATTGCAGCGTTGTTTTTTACCGCTCTATACTGCGACTTAGGGAAAGAATCCCGCATCGAGGCGAAGATCGAGGGCTTGGTCCACACTCTTCCCGTCGGCGCGCGCGTGGTATGGTTCGAGGGCCTCGGGAACCGGGTAGCAACAGGCCATATCCCGGCGCCTGAAGGGTCGATTCCGCATTTGGTTAAGCGAGTGTCATCCATTTGCTGCGGTCAATTATCTGAGACGGAAACTCATTTGCTTTCCCGCGCTTGCTTGGGGCATTGCTTCGACTATATGAACTACGAGCCCTCCACCGCCCTGTTTCGAGTCCGTGCAGCGCCCGGAAACTCAGTGGTAATGGCCATCCACAGTGAATTAACCGCCATGAGATCAGGAACCTATGTCGTAAAGGCAAGCGATCTTCCTCTCTACGGTCTGATCCAGTGCGGGCCGGAACGGGATAACTTGGTCATGCTGCCGCTTGCGCAAGGTGAATCAGGCATAGCGCTTGCTTGCCCTGACGCGCACGTTCGGTAATAACAGATTGCTCACTTATCACTCGGCGTTAAGGGATTTGTTATGACGCGACTGCTCCGCACAGCGCCAAGCAACTCTTTTGTCTGCGCATTATAAACCTTCTTTCCTATTGATATCGAGCGGAGAATCGTCAGCTTTAACACACACCATCCGGAGAAATGCTCTATCCTTGAAGAAACACCCCTTGAGACGGCAATGCGGCATTTTGGCTTTCAGCCTGCGACTACAGCAAGGGTTTATTCGCACGATACAAGGAGCAGCACGTGGCTCAGGGTTCAGATTCCGGCGCGAACGGCGAGGCGGCGATCGCAATCTCCGGCACAATCAATGGGGTTGAGCCGGCAACAAGATCGAAGTGGTACCGCTGGCGCAAGGACGGCAAGGCGCTCGTCGCATACCTGCTCGACAGCGAGGTGCATACCTTCGCCTTCAGCGTGGCGGCCAACGCGATCCTCTCGTTCATCCCGTTTGTTGTGCTTCTTTACGAACTGGCGCTCAAACCCTTCTACTCGCAGACCATGGTGAGCGTGGTCACTGGGATGGTCAACTATTTCCTTCCCACGCACACCAAGGTAGCGAACTGGCTACCGAATAGCATCGAGGCGGCGGCAGAGGCTTCTTCCCGGCACGGCGTGCAGGCCATGTCGCTGATCATGATTCTCATCTCTTGCACCGGCATCTTCCTGCCGCTTGAGGTTGCGCTGAACCAGGCCTGGGGCGTGGCCAAGAGCCGAAATTACCTTATGAACCAGACGCTTGCCTTCGGACTGGCTCTACTGATGGTGGCACTGGCAGTCGCCTGCATGTTCCTGAACGCCGGCGCGCAGGATCTGCTCGGCGTCGTCTTCTTCCATCACATCGACAACATTGCGTTCAAGAGCCTGAGTTATGTCTGGATGGCCGTGACGACCGGCGTTGCGTCGATCGTATTCTTCTTTTGCATTTATTGGCTCCTGCCCAATCGCAAGGTTCCTTGGCGGCCCGTATTGCGCACCTCGATCTATACGGGGATTGTGTGGCTCGGCGCCAAACTCATCTTCGTGGCCGTTCTGCCATATTTGGACCTGGAGGCGCTCTACGGGCCGTTTTATGTATCGGTCGGATTGCTCTTCTGGGCCTATGCCTCAGGGCTGATTCTCTTTGCCGGAGCACAGTTCAGCGTGGCGCGGCTGGGAGACATGAAGAGTTAGAGAAATGTAGCCAATCGGATTTCATCGGCCTCGGTGTTCTTGTTCATCGCGCAAAAGATTCCCAGGGTTCAATGCATCCCTGGCGGCGGCGCGGCGTTCTTAGGGGGCTTCTTGAAGAGCCATGCGGAAGCGGCGCAGATGACGGCCAGCACAGCGGTCCAGCGGAAGACATCGACATAGGCCATGAGGGCCGATTGCTGCTCCATGAGGCCGTAGATCAGGCCGAAGGAGCCGGGGCGGGCCTGGGCGGGGCCGACGCGGTGGCCCAGGTAGGCGGCTATGGCCGCCGACTTCTGCTGGAAGACCATGGTGGACGGCGTGATGTGAGTGCCGATCTCGGTCTGGTGCAGAGCGGCGCGGCGGATCAGCGCAGTGGTGGCCATCGAGATTCCGATCGACCCGCCGATGTTGCGCAGCATATTGAAGAGGCCCGTGGCGTTGCCCATCTCCTCGCGCGGGATGGTGGACGTGCTCATGGTGGCCAGCGGGACAAAGACAAAGCTGAGGGCAAAGCCGGTGAGGGTGATGGGAATAAGCAGCGTATAGGGGCCGATGTCGAGGTTGACAGTGCCGAACATCAGGGCGCAGACGGCAAAGCCAAGGAAGCCGCCGCAAAGCAGCTTGCGGTTGTCGATGCGCGAGCCGAGGATGCCGACCACGGGCGAGCCGATGAAGGAGCCAACGCCGCGCGGGAAGACGACCAGGCCGGCGGTGAAGGCGGTATAGCCGAGAACCTCCTGATAGTAGAGGGGCAAGATGGCAATCGTGATGTAGATGCACATTCCCAGCATGGCGATCAACAAGCAGCCGGTGCGGAAGTTTCGGTTCCTGATGACGTGCAGATCGACCAGGCCCTTGGGGTGCGTCCAGGAGTGCCATATCCAGAGCACGAGCGAGACGACGAGAGCCGCGACCGTCCAGCGCACCCACGCGGCGCCAAACCAGTCGTCTTCCTGACCCTTGTCGAGGACGATCTGGAGGCTTCCCGTCCAGACCATCAGCAGGCCGAAGCCGATGTTGTCAAAGGGGCCAACCTTGGCGTTCTTGATGTAGGGCGGGTCGTAAACGAAGCGGCTGATGAGGATGACGGCAAGAATGCCGACGGGGATGTTGATGTAGAAGGCGTAGCGCCAACTGAAGGTATCGGTGAGCCAGCCGCCCAGCGTGGGTCCAATCACGGGCGCGACGACGATGCCCAGGCCGTAGGCGGCCATGGACATGGATCGCTTGGAGACGGGAAAGCTCTCGAGCAAGATGGATTGCGAGAGGGGCTGCAATGCACCGCCGCCTGCCCCCTGTAGGACGCGGGCCAGCAGGATGATGCCGAGGGACGGAGCGGCTCCGCAGAAGAAGGAGGCGATGGTGAAGAGAATGACGCAGGTGAGCAGGAACCGTTTGCGGCCGAAGCGGCGGGCGAACCAGTTGGAGGCGGGCAGGATGACGGCGTTGGCCACCAGATAACTGGTGAGTACCCAGGTGGCCTCGGAGTTCGAGGCGGAGAGCGAACCCGCGATGTAGGGCAGGGCCACTGAGGCGATGGCCGTGTCCAGCACCTCCATGAAGGTGGGCAGCATGACGGATACGGTCACCAGCCACGGATTCACGCCCTGGGTGAGCGGGTAGCGGGCGTGGGCGGCGTCGGTGATCATGCGTGAAGGATCATCTCAAGGGTAAATGATCGAGGGGTGGCCGCTAGTGACAGGAATCGCCGGGGTTCCAGCTATTGGCACAAAGCCAGCACCGAAGCGGCCGCTATCTGCCTGGCTGTCCTGCGCTCAGCGTTCCGGCGCGCAGCATCTGAATGGCCTGCCGGTAGTCGATTCCCTCCGGCACGGGCGTATAACCTATCATCTCTTCCATGGTATCGATGGGTTTGGTCTTGAAGAGCACGCGGAGGTTCATTTTCATTTGAAAGCGCGCAATCCTCCACTGCCCCTGGCCCACGGCGGCCTGCTCAATGACGATCCATCCGCCCTTGTCGAGCTTGCCCAGGATGCCCCATCCGTAGTCGGTGTCCTGCTGCAGATGGCCCTCCAGGCGAGTCACGCGCTCCTGCGCGGTATCGATCCAGATCTCTCCGCTCATGGCGGTCAGCGCCTGTGTTTCGAAGTCGGGCGGGCTGAAACCGGGGCTGGGCCGGAAGGTGAACTTCTCCACTCTGCCGGAAGGCCCTACGCCAGCGCCCGAGTATTGGTAAACGAAAGCGTTGGGCAGCATCCGCAGCAACTTCAGGACGATCCCTATGTCTCCTTCCTCGCTCTGTTTGCGATGCCGCTGGCGGCTGGGATCGCTGGCCAGCGCATCGAGGCGCGCCTCTTCCGCCTGCTCGGCAGCCTGGCTGAGCGGCTGGTCGAAGACCGATACCAGGCGGGCCACATCGCCGTCGCGGGTCTCGATGATTTGCTTGGTCGAGGTCAGCCGCGGGCTGGACTTGCGCAGGATGTAGCGCATGGGGTGGCTCGCGTCCTGCGCGGTTCGCAGTTCGGTGGCGAGCGCACGCTCGACCAGGGCCTGCGCGGGCGCGAGGGCGACAGGGCCGCTTTGCTCCCCGGAGACGGCAGGCATCAGGAGGGACCACGATAGCAGAATGAAGAGGATCGAGAATCCGCGCACAGGGGCCTCTTGCAGAATTCCATTGAGACTGCAATAAGTGTCAGGGCACGACTTTAGTCGTGCCGAAGGAGCAACAAAAACAGGTTGGGCTTTAGCCTCTGCGGTTTTGTTCTCAGAGAACTGAATTTCCTCAGCGGCTAAAGCCGGGGTCTAAATTGGTCATTTGCGGCACGACTGAAGTCGTGCCCTGACACAATTTAAAGCCCGAAAGCAACTTTGCAGAAAGCGCACAGGATCAGTTTAGCGGGCGCCGCTCACAGGGGTCGAAAGTGGGGCAGTTTCGTTAATTGTTCGACGCGAAGGCACTTATCCGGTTTCCAAGATTGAAGCAATGAGGCCGGTTTGCGTATAGTTCGGGCAGGGCCTTGTTCTGGCCCACGGAAGGAACAAGACCATGGCAGTGGAGAACGCTCCGGCGCGCATCGGCAAGACCGTCGTGATTTTCGGGCAGTTGCAGGGCAGTGAAGACTTGATTTTCGATGGGCGCATCGAGGGGACCATCAACCTCGCTGAAAGCCGTTTGACCATTGGCCCAAGCGCCAATGTTGCGGCCGACATCTTCGCCAAGGACGTGCTGGTGATGGGCCAGTTGAAGGGCAATGTGGTGGCCAGCGGTCGAGTTGAGCTGCGCGCCGGATGCAGCGTGGAAGGCGATATTTGCGCCCTCCGCTTCGCGGTGGAAGACAACGCGGTCTTCCAGGGCAAGGTAGACCTAACGCAGGGCGCCGCCAAGCCGGCCTGAGGCCTTACGCGGCGGCGGCAGGTTTTGTTCAGATCGCCAGGTTCCGGTTTGCTGGGCGGTTTGAGCGGTTCCACAATTCAAGTGCGCTTTCAGGCATTGTGCAAGTGGCATTTTCTTAAGGAAAAATGCCGCTTGAGGACAGTGGTTTCAGGGTACAGCAATTGCGGAACCGCTATTACCGGCTGACCGCAAGGGGATCTCGAATTGTTCAAGCGTTGGTTCGAAAAGAAGCAGGAGAAGGGTTCTCCCACCGTACCCACCGGCCTTGTCGGGCCCAGGGTGCCGCGCCACTCCAGTGGCTGGGCCTTCCTGCGCCAGCGCCTTCAGTCGGAATCCGGCCTGCGCATTATTGACACCGGCTATACCTCGCCTACCAACATCAACTACCTCACCGGGCTCGGCCACAGCGTCTTCATGGCCGATCCTGTCGCTGTCGCCTGGAGCGGCGAATGGCAGTGCGGCGTGGGCGAGGACGGAAAGCCTGCCTGGGACATCGCAGGTTTTCAGGAGCAGGCACTCGATTTCGCCGGGCGCACCTTCGATGTAGTGCTTCTGTGGACGACCCTCGACTACCTGCCCGAACCGCTGGTGGCTCCAGTGGTTGCGCGTCTCTTTGCTGCGATGAATCCTGGCGGACAGGTGCTGGCGCTCTTTCACACCCGGATGCAGGGCGAGGAGACGGCCAACTGCCGTTTTCACGTCACTCCCGGCGACGATGTCGAGGTGCAGTTGGCGCAGCCTATCCCCATTCAGCGCGCATTCGCCAACCGCAGTATCGAGAAGTTATTTGCGGGTTGGTCGGGCCACAAGCAGTTTCTGGCCAAGGACAGCGTATCCGAGGTCATCATGACGCGGTAGGTCACGCGTTGCGAAGGTCTTTCCCCAGGAGGAAACACCATGTCGTCGATGGGAACGCGCATCACCTGGCTTGGTCATGCCACCGTGCTGATTCAGAGTCCCAAGGGCACCAACATTCTGATCGACCCATTCATGGCGCAGAATCCAAAATATCCAAAGGGATTCCAGCTGCCGGCGAATATCCACTATATTCTGCTGACTCACGGACACTGGGATCATATCGCCGATGCGGCCCCGGTGGCGGCCAAACACGAATCCACCGTAGTGGCAATGTATGAGCTGGCTACCTGGGTCGCGGGCAAGGGCGTAGCCAAAACGATCGGGATGAACCTGGGTGGAACCGTGCAACTAGGCGACGTGGCGGCCACCATGGTCGAGGCCAAACACTCCGCGGGAGCGCAGGACGAGACTGGAACTCACTACGCCGGCATCGCGGCCGGCTACGTGCTTGCGGTCGCGGACGGCCCCGTCCTCTACCACGCCGGAGATACGGCCGTCTTCGGGGATATGAAGCTGATTCGCGAACTCTACCGGCCCAAGGTAGCCATGCTGCCCATCGGGGGGCACTTTACCATGGGCCCAAAGGAAGCGGCGATGGCGGCGCGCTTTCTGGAGCCGGAGATCATCCTGCCCATCCACTTTGGAACCGTTCCGCAACTGACAGGCACACCTCAGGAGCTGGCCGCGCTGCTCCCTGCCGGCGTCCAGGTGGTCGAGTGGATCCCGGGCGAGGAGTACTCAGCCTGATTCTCATGGTTGCGTGGACCAAGGACGGGCTTCAGGACCGGCCGATAGCCAGTTTGCGGCGATGAGCGAATCCTAAATGGTGCCGGATGTCTTGGGCGGCAGCGGGGGCAATGCGGCCGGAGGCCCGGAGGGAGGGTTGACACTGCTCTGTTGGCCCAGGCGCAAGGAGGCCGGGGACTCAGCGGCGCGATAGTTGCGCAGATCCCGCAGGATCTCCTGCTTTTCGCGGGCGTATTGGCCCGCCAAGCGTGTGAGGGCATAGGTGATGATGTCGCTGTGATGCAGGTCGGGCACGGAGGGATCGCGGCGCATATTCACCCAAAGCCGGTGCACTAACTGGACGTCGTCGGGACTGAGGGCGGGCGCGTGCGGCCCGATGTAATAAACCTTGACCTCGCCGCTGGGAGCGACGATACACAGGTTGAACTGGCGTTTCGGCGCGGGCAGGGCCTCCCATGCCTGGCCCATGTGAAAGGCCTGGTCCTCAGGCGTCATTCGGGTGGAAGCTCCTGAAACAACCGAGTCCATCTCCAGCGAGTTTGCGCTTTGGACCAGCGCAGTAAAGACATCCGAGGCTGGAACAACCAGCAGCGAGACCTTTTTGCCAAAGCTCTCGGCAATGGAGACTGCTTTTGTGAAGAGCATCTGCTCGTGATCGCTGAAGTTCTGGTCCTCGGCGCTCAGAAGCTCCGGGCCTCCAACGCCCGCCATGCGGACGCTGATGACCACGACGTCTTGTTCTTCGGTGCTGGTGCGGGAGAGAGCCCATTTCAACGCCAGAGGATTGGCAGGGTCACGCATGCTCACCATCACCCCCCCGGGGCGCAGAGCAGCCGACTCCCGGCTGACGGTGTCCTGATGTTCGAGCTGGAAAAGGTCCTTCATCTGCCGCGCGGTCTGCGCGTGCTTGCGCAGATTCTGGCGCTCGGAGAAGTAGAAGATGATGAAGAAGGCGGCTGCAAACACCAATCCGCTTACCGTGGCCACTGACTTGGTGAAGAGGTTGACGACGGCGATCGAGAGCAGCACCAGGAAGACTGAAAACAGCCCGATGGGAATCTCGAACTTACCAATGCGAAGATTAGGCGGAACCTTCCAGCCGCGCTCGCCGTGGTACTTCCAGCGCAGCACCAGTATGGCCAGGCTGTTGAAGGTGAACGACCAGATGACGCCGAAGGCGTAGGCCTCGCCCAGGGTGATCACGTTGCCCCTGGTAGCGATAATCGTGAACATCTGGAGAATGAAGATCAGATTGATGATGCGATGACTGGTGCCGAATTTGGGATGGGGCTTGCGGAACCAGTCGGTCAGCACGCCGTCCTCGGCCACGCGCATCAGTACGCCGGTCGATCCGATCATCGAGGTGTTGATGGCCCCTGAGAGGATGAGGAATCCGACCAGGACGACGAAGATGCGGAAGGCGATGCGCCAGAACAGCGGCCCCACCATGTACATGGCCAGGCCGGCGATCAGGTTGTCCTGGTAGATGTGGGTCCGTTCCCACGCGGGAATGAGCATGGAAGCCAGCAGGGTTGCGCCGCCGGTGAAGATGAGGCTGTAGATGGCGATGACGATGGCCGCGCGCTTCAGGTTCTTGAGCTTGGGATGCTCAATCTCGCGGTTTACCTGCGCCAGGGTCTCCTCGCCGCTCATCGCCAGCACGGAGTGGCCAAAGGCCATGAGAATCCCGAACATGCCAAACAACGGCACCAGTTTGGTCCCCTTGAGAAAACCGAGTGCATCGTTGCTGAACTTGAGGTTGGACGCAGTGGGCGGAGGAGGAAGGTGAACGCCCCGCACTAATACAGAAAAAACGCCCCACACCAACAGAATCCCCACCATAACCGTGGTGATTTGCATGACGCGCAGCGCCTTGCTGCTCGATTCCTCGATGCCCTTGATGTTTTCCCACCAGTAATAGATGGTGACCGCAGCCGCAAAGACCGCCGCGGTGTGATTCATATTGAACTGAAAGGGGTTTCCCTGCGCGTCCATCAGAGCCGGGGGAAGCCAGTGGCTGTTGTTTGCCACCGTGAACAGCTCATTCATCAAGCCTGTAATGTATTGGCCGGCCGAAACGCCCGAGATCGGCCCGGTGAGGATGTAATCGAACATCAGGGCCGAGACGCTGAGTTTGGCAAAGGTGCCCCCCAAAGCCTCCTTGACCACGCGGTAGACGCCGCCTCGGGTGAACATCGAACAGCTCTCGACGTAGACCGCGCGCACCGCGAAACTGAAGAGCATAATGGCGAGGATGAACCACGGCGCCGCCGCGCCCACCGCCTCCTCGGCGATGCCGCCGGCATAAAAGGCTGAGGAGCCGAGGTCACAAAGGACGATCGCCGCCGCCCGCCAAAAGGAGATGAACGTGAGCATCACGGAGGACGCCACGATGAGGCGAACGCGGTTGGAAGGTGGGGCTACGATCGTTCTGGAAGATGCCATCGCGTGAGTGCCGGCTGGAGTGCTGGCTTTTTAAAAGTCGAAAGAGCGCCTTTTCCCCCGCGCCCTGCGGTGAGTTTATGTCTGAATCGTGCGAGAGTCAATGAAAAACTGGGAGCGCCTTACCAGAAGGCCGCGGCAAAGGCCGGAAGCAGCTAAATCTCGTCCTTGCCGAAGAGTTCCTTCCCGTCTTCAACAAAGCTGATGAGGACCACCACGGCAGACCCCACAAGGCCGACGAAGAACATCAACTCAAGCAACCGCATGGCGAAGATTGCAAGTCCCATACACATGATTGTAGCCCGACTTTCCTCCCCTCGAGCCACTTGCAAAACTCTCTAGGGATTGCCAGAAGCGTCAGGGCACGACTTTAGTCGTGCCGAAAGATCAGCAAGAAGAGGGAGGGCTCTAGCCCCCGCGTCTTTTATTTTCATCAATTTGCAATTTCACAGCGGCTAAAGCCGGAATCAAAATGGGGCGTTGGCGGCACGACTGAAGTCGTGCCCTGACGCATATCGCAGCTTGAAAGTAATTTTGCAAGTGGCTCCTTCGGCTGGGAATGTCTGCGCTCGCGGCGGGCCTGGACTCCCAAGGCGCTCGTCCCGTTTATCACAGGCTCGCGCCCGATGCGATACACTCGGCGCAGTATGCAGCGTCCATTCTGGAAGTTGGAAACCTGGAAGTTGTGGGCCGCCGCCGCTCTTTCCGCAGTCCTGCTCGAGTTGCCCTTTCCCCTGGCCGGTCCCATGCCCCCATGGCGCGGCATCTTCGCGTGGGTTGGCCTGGTCCCGCTGATCTGGGCCGTCCTCTCACCCGCCTGCCTGGCCGCTCGCCGGCCGATGCGCCGCGCCTTTCTGCTGGCTTACCTTTGCGGCTTCCTGTGGTACATGGGCAACTGCTACTGGGTTCGCGATACCATGTCGCGCTACGGCGACATGCCGCCGATGGCGCCCACGCTGCTGCTGATCGGATACAGCCTTGTATTGGGGCTTTACTTCGGACTCTTCGGCCTGGGCGTGGCGCTGGTGCGGCGGGCTACCGGCAGCACTCGGCTGGCGCTCGCCGTTGCGCCCATTTTGTGGGCTGGGCTAGAGCTGGCCGCCTCTCGCATCACCTCTGTGCCCTGGGACCAGCTGGGCTACTCCCAGGTGGATAACGGACTTGTGAACCAGCTTGCGCCTTGGACAGGGGTTTATGGGATCAGCTTTGTGCTGGTTGCTTTCAATGCAGCGCTTGCTTGTGTGTTGCTGCGCAGTTGGTCTATTTACGCGCTGAGCGGCCTCACTGCTGCATTCCTTCTGTTGAATGGAACATTTTGGGTAAGAATCTTTCCACCGCCTACGCCCGCTCCCACAGCCACCGCAGTCCTCGTCCAACCCAACCTCGACGTCTCAGCCGACAACCGCTGGCCGGGGCAGGAGTGGGACCAGCACATGGCCGAATTTGCCTGGCTGGCCGGCGAGCAGTGCAAGACCTACATCGCTGGAATTCCCCAGACCGGCGCGCCCAATGGCGAGATTATCTGCCCGCCGTATCCCACCCATCCCGACCTGGTGGTCTGGCCGGAGTCACCCGCGCCCTTTGAAGAGGGAGATCCGCGATTCCAGAAAGCGCTGGCGGCCATTGCCCTGCAAACCCAGGCGCCGCTGGTGGTGGGCAACATCGGCTCGGATTTCGCGGGCGAAGACGGCGGCTGGCATTTCTATAACTCAGCCCTGATCGTGGGCGCGGACGGCGCGCGCGTTGGCCGCTACGATAAAATCCACCTGGTTCCCTACGGCGAATACATTCCCTTCAAAGAACTCTTCACGTTTGCCCACAAGCTCACAGGGCGAGTTTCGGAGTTCACCCGCGGAGACCAGCGCAAGGTCTTCATTCTGGCCGGTAGCAACGGAGAGAGGCATCGCTACGGCGTCTTCATCTGCTATGAGGCCGTCTTTGCCGACGAGGTGCGCCAGTTCGCCCGCCTGGGTGCAGAGGTGCTTGTGAACATCAGCGACGACGGCTGGTACGGCGACACGAGCGCGGCCTGGCAGCACCTGAACATGGCGCGCATGAGGGCCATCGAGAACCGCCGCTGGATTTTGCGCGACACCAACACCGGCATTACCGCGGCCATCGATCCCTATGGCCGCGTCCGCCAGAGCATTC
>Ga0182014_10003834_pt1 | contig 17785 bp, 14 predicted proteins | sample 612S2DmetaG_FD_120489 | JGI IMG/M metagenome (GOLD analysis project Ga0182014, IMG submission 120489) | Permafrost microbial communities from Stordalen Mire, Sweden - 612S2D metaG | ecosystem: Environmental > Terrestrial > Soil > Wetlands > Permafrost | place: Sweden: Stordalen | collected... | reverse complement strand
GTCGGGATTCGCGCTCGGCGCATTGGCGAAAGATTCCCAGATCTCATTCGACACGCCCACCTTTTACGCCTGTATCCTTATCCTTGGCGTCTATGGCTACGCAGTCAACGCCCTGCTTCGGCATGCCGAGCATTGGTTGGGGGGCGAAAACAGGCAAGCAGCTTAGCTTCTGACGTGAGGCGGCATTCCAGCGAGCTGTCGCGCCAGCGTTCAACCTGCGCCATTAGCGACCCGCGCGGATGAACGGCGCAGCTATTTTGACCGCCGCCTCCAACGCATTTAATGTGGAGCTTCGTTCGCTGGCGCGCCGCGGGCCAATCGTTACGCCTCTGCGTTTTGCGATAGCCAAGCCGGACATTTCATTGTATGAGCCGCGTTCACCTTGATTTCCGTTGAGCCTTCGCTCGCTAAAACCCGAGATTGATCCCTATGGCCGTTCCGAAACGCAAAACCTCCCCGATGAAGCGCGGCTTCCGCCGCTCCGCCGATGCGCTCGCGGCCCCGACCTATGTCGAAGACAAGGATTCCGGCGAGCTGCGCCGCCCCCATCATGTCGATCTGAAGACCGGCATGTATCGTGGCCGGCAGATTTTCACGCAAAAAGACAAGGAAGCCTGAGGCTTTCTGTCTGATCGCCTATAATCGCCCCAATTGGCGGCGATTGGCGACGCGAGGCGCCTGAACAAGGCGCCCCATTCGCTCCAAGGATGCGGATCGCCCGCGCCGGAGCAATCAGGGAAGGACCGTTCCTGCCTGCCCGCATGAACTTCCGAAGCCACCCCGCCAATTTTCATGTTGCGCGAAGGGGTTCGCGCGAGGGTATTTCACGTGAAACACCCCACTCGCCCCGCCGGCCGAGCAAATGCAACTATATCGCTGAATATAGGCGTATATTCAGTCTATTATGAGAGCGTCCTGAACAATCGATCGAAGTGAATTACGCAGCCGCCAGGAGCCGCTGCGACACGACTTCCCGTAACGCGCGAAGATCGCTTGAGAAAGCCCTGATTCCTTCGGCTAATTTCTCGGTCGCCATGGCGTCTTCGTTCAGCATGAAACGGAACGTCTTTTCATCGAGGCTCATTTTCGCCGGCGCGCTTTTCGCCGCGGCCGAAGGATCAAGCTGGCGCTCTAACACCCCGGAATCCTTGGCCAATTCGTCGAGCAGCTGCGGCGATATGGTGAGCCGATCGCAGCCCGCGAGCGCTTCGATCTCGCCCAGATTGCGGAACGAGGCGCCCATCACGACCGTGTTGATTCCATTGGCTTTATAGTAAGCATAGATCTGCTTCACCGAGAGCACGCCAGGATCCGTCTCGGCCGTAAAGGTCTTTCCCCCGGCCTTGACGTGCCAGTCGAGAATGCGCCCAACGAAGGGCGAGATGAGGTAAGCGCCAGCGTCAGCGCAGGCCGCCGCCTGCGTCAGCGAGAAGATGAGCGTCATGTTGCAGTCGATTCCCTCGCGCTGCAGGATTTCGGCCGCCCGGATGCCTTCCCAGGTCGCCGCGATCTTGATCAGGATCCGACCGCGATTGACGCCTCTTTTTTCGTATTCTTCAATGATTTGGCGCGCTTTCGCGAGCGTTCCGGCAATGTCGAAGGAAAGATCCGCGTCGACCTCGGTCGAGACCCGTCCGGGCACGATTTTGGTCAATTCCTCGCCGAAATTGATGGTCAGCCGGTCCGCGATCTCGCTGGTCAGGCGATTGCGGCCGCGGCCCCATGCGATCGCCTCCGCAACCAGCGGCGCATAGGCTTCCAACTGGGCCGCCTTGAGAATGAGAGTCGGGTTGGTGGTGGCGTCGACAGGCGCGAAGGCGCGGATCGTCTCCATATCGCCGGTATCGGCGACAACGACAGTCATGGTTTTCAGTTGATCAAGTTTTGATGGCATTGAGCGGGTCCGGTGTTGCGCGAGGCGGCCCTTATAGCCGAACGTCCCGCGCGATGCATTGTTTCATGTCGGCCCCGGCGCCGTCTTCAGAAAAACGCCGGGCGAAGCCGCCCGGCGAGAGCTTCGCGGTTTTGCGTTTTCGGCTAATCGATGAGGCGCTCCAGCGCGCGGCCAGCCTTCGACTTCAGTTCCTTGGCGTCGAGCGTCCCCTCATTGTTGACGTCGGCTTTCTTGAACAGATGTTCGACGATGGCGAGATATTCGTCCTTGGTCAGCGTGCCGTCATTGTCCGGATCGCCCGCCTTGAATTCCTTCTTGCCGACGGCGCCTTTGGCCTCCTTTGGGTCGAGCGTCTTGTCGGAATCCTTGTCGAGCTTATCGAAGGCGGCGCCCGCCGCCGCCTTCGCTTCGGCAAGGTCAAGGGTCTTGTCACTGTCCTTATCGTATTTCGTGACGACATCCGAAGCCGCCAGAGCAGGCGGCGCCGAATACAAGACAAGACCAGCCGCTAACAAACTAAACGAAACAATCTTACCAATATTCGTATTTCTGTAGAGCATTTTCCTACTCCGCTTATCCCGATGCCTATTACTCGGCACGGCGATATATAGCACAATAACTTGAAAATTTCCCGGCTTAAGGTCGGCTTTTCGCAATCGGCGCGGCAAATTTGATGTCGCCGCAGAAATAGACGGCCTCGGAAAAACTGAACGGGCCGCTCGGTGGTTCGGGCGGTGGCGCACAAACCGGCATACGCGGGCGTCGAGCGTGCATGAGCCGGAACTCTGGCTGAGGCTCGCGGAAACGAGTCGCACGAACGTGATGTCAACCAGCGTTGCGACCCATGAAACAATCACCTCTAGTGGCGGAAATTGATCGTCTTGGTGAAGTTGAACCGGCCGCCGGGAATCTCGGCCGGGGGCGGCGGAAACGGGCTGGAGCGCCGAACGGTTGCGACCGCCTCGGCGTCGAGCGCCGACGAGCCTGAGCTCCGGCTGAGGCCCGCCGAGATCAGCCGTCCTGACCGGTCAATCGAAAAACTGACCGAGGAAGCCCCCGTGGCGCCCTGCGCCGTGGACGGATATCGGGTGTTGCTATTGACCCGCGCCGACACGAGGCCCTGCCAGGCGCTGGCGGACATAGACGACGATCCTGCCGATCCCCGCGCCGCCTGGGCCGCGTTCTGGCCAGGCGCCCCCGCGCTTTGACGCGGCGGGGCGCTGGTGCGCGACGCCCGCGGACCAGGCTCTCGCTTGAGCTGCGCCTTTGGGGTTTCCTTTTCCACTTGCCTCTGTCGCTCGACCTTTGGCTTTGGCTCCACCCTGGGCTTTGCTTCAACCTTCGGCTTTGGCGCAATCTTCGGCGGCTCGGGCGCCGGCTTCTCCGGGGCGATGAGCACGGCGTCGGCTTTTGGCTCCGGCGGCAGCTCCGGAACCGGCGTCGCCTCCGGTTGGACGAGTTCGGGTTCCGGTGGGGGCGGCGGCGGCTCGACCTCGGGCTCAGCCTCCCTCATCTGTGGTCCAGGCGGAACCTCGACCGCAGGCGCCGGTTGCGAAACCGCCATTGGCGGCAGTTCGATCATCACCGCAGCCTCCGGCTCGCCGGCCTGATTTGGCGCCTCGACCCGGCTAATCAGCCAAAAGGCGATCCCGGCGTGAATGATGACGACCACGGCAGCCGCCAGAATCCAGCGCCATGCGGACGATCTGTCGTCCGGCGGCAGAACCAGCGGAGGCCGCATCGTCATCGCGGGCATCTGCAATCGGGCGCTTCCGTACATTCGGGCGCTCAGGAATGCGTGTCTGGCGCCTGCGGCGCCGCGCCCGCCCCGGATCCCGCGTCGAGGCCGACAAGACCAATCTTGAGATAGCCGGCCGCGCGCAAAAGATTCATCGCCTCCATCACGTCGCCGTAGGGAACGCTCTTGTCGGCGCGCACGAACACCCGCTGCTCCTTGTCGTTCTGCGTCTGCGCGTCGAGCGCCGCACCGAGATTGCCCCGCGCGACGGGATCTTCGCCAAGCGACAAGGTGAGGTCGGATTTAATGGTCAAAAACAGCGGCTTGTCCGGGCGCTGCGCGGGCTGCGCCGTGGACGCGGGCAGATCGACGTTGACGTCGACCGTCGACAGGGGCGCCGCCACCATGAAAATGATCAAAAGAACCAGAATCACGTCTATGAAAGGCGTGACATTGATCTCGTGATTGACGTCGAGATCGTCGTCGTCCGAGGTCGAGAGCCGAACCGCCATGGCCTCACTCCGCCGGACGGCGCATGGCGATCACATGGGAAGCGTCCTTCGGCGGCGAAAGAGCCTCGCGGTCGAGATCGCGCGAAACATGGCGGAGAACTTCGGCTGCGGCGTCGCCGAGCTGGGCGCGATAGCCAGTGACCGCGCGCGCGAACGCATTATAGATCATGACCGCCGGGATGGCGGCGACGAGGCCCATCGCGGTCGCCAGCAAGGCTTCGGCGATGCCAGGCGCGACGACGGCAAGATTGGTCGTATGCGACTTCGAAATGCCGATGAACGAGTCCATGATGCCCCAGACCGTGCCGAAGAGGCCGATGAAGGGCGCCGTCGAACCGATGGTGGCGATGATCGCCGTGCCGCGCGCCATTTTGCGTCCGGCATGGGCCTCAAGGCGCGACAGCAGGGCGGCGACGCGCTCCTTGACCCCATCGGCTGGCAGCCCCGAGGAACGTTCCTCCTCGCCTGCCGCCGCCCGTACGAAGATTGCGACCGGCGAAACAGATTCGGCGAGGGCCTGTTCCGCGGCGCGCAGGCTCGGCGCCTCGGCGAGGGTTTCGAGGCCACGCCGGGCGGTCCGCCGCGCAGTCCACAGGTCGATGCTTTTGGCGAGCCAGATGGTCCACGTGACGAGGGACGCGAGCGCCAGCCCTGTCATCACGATCTGCACGACGAAATTGGCGTGCTGGAACATGCCCCATGGCGATAGATTGCTCGGCACGGCGGAAGGAAGCGAGCCTTGCGCCTCAGCCGGCAGTTGGATCGGCGCGCTGGCGGGATTGTCTGATCGCGACGCGGCTGCGGCGTCAGGCGCAGAAGCGGGAAGCGACGCGGGCGCAGCAGCCGTCCCGGCCGCTTCCGGCGCGGCGGCGGGCGCCTGCGCCAGGGCTGAAGTGGCGAGCGCGAAGCTCAATCCAATCGCGGCCAGCGCCCGATGGAACGCGTGCGCGCCGAAAAAACGCCGGCGCAGGCCGGCGATGGGGCCGACCTTGATGTCAATTTCAACCAACATCATAGAATAGTTCCTACCACTCTCGGGATTAATTCACGTTTCCGCCCATTCAGCACGACGATCATAAAGAACGCTGGCCTGTTTCGCTAGCAAAACAGATATTGGATCAAGTTCAGGGTCAAGTCAGAAATCGGCCATCACGACGACGGCCGCGATTTGCAGCCCGCGTCGCGCCCCTCTCGCGTCAAATCATCGTCTCGACGACGATTGTCCCGGCGTCGCCGCCTCAATGGGCCATGAACACGGGAAGATTGGTCTCGGCCAGGATCTCGCTTGTGACTCTGCCGAAAATGAGCTGTCGCAGCCGGCTTCGCGTGTAGCCGCCCTTGATGAGGAGGTCGGCGCCCAGGACGGCGGCCGTATCGAGCAGCGCTGCGGCGGGTGAACTCCCCGTGCCTCGGACAAGCCCCACCCGCGCCGGGACGCCGTGCCTGCGCAGGCTCTTCGCCACCTGTTCATCGCCGGGACCGGGCAGCGCCGGACCTGGCACGGTGAGGACGACGACATCTTGCGCGCGCATCAGCAGCGGCATGGCGAAAGCGATGCTGCGCGCCGTATCGGTGGTGCCGTTCCAGGCGATCGCGATGCGCTCGCCGAGCGTCGCAGGCGGCCGCGGCGGCGCGATAAGAACCGGCCTGCCGCTCTCGAAGAGAACGGCCTCAAGAGTTGATTTGCGCGGCAGCCGAAGACCGGGCCCCGGCCTGCCGACGGCGATAACATCGAAGACGCGGCCATATTCGCCGACTCCGGTATCGGAGATCAGCGCCTCCCCTCCCCAGCCATATGCGGGCCCGTGTAGATCCCCGCGCGCGCGCTCGACATGATGCGCGCTCATGAAGCCCTCGAACAGCCCGCGGCTGTGATCGACGAAATCGCGCCGCGTCCGCTCGTCGAGCACCACGCCGCTCAAGGCGAAATCGGCAGCGACGAATTCGGCGATGTCGGGGCCGACCGCGACGCCCTCGATATAGCTGTCGAAGCTTCGCGCCAGATTCACGGCGACCTGCGTCACCGCATCCATGAGGGCATGGTCCTCGACCGGAATCAGGATTGATTTCATGACGATGTTCCGGCGGCGCTGAACCAGGGGCGACCAGACCGGTTCGCCAGCCGGCAAGTCGTCAGGGACGCGGGCGGCGGCGCCGGACAAGATCGGAGCGCCGCCCACGCAAAAGTTTGTCTGATTTCGCGGGCCGGGACAATGGCGCGGCGCTCTTGCGGCGGAACAGCGCGCGGCGGGTCGACGAACGCCTCGGCGTCTGCGCGCCAATGCCCGGCCGCGGCGGCATAAATGAAATATTTATCATATTTATAATGTTAAATGATCACTGCCTTTACGCAATATTTGTCATCCCCCTACAGTGGAGATCAAGGCGTTTTTGAGGTGGAGGCGACCCGCCTCGAGCAGCGGCCCGGACAAAAAGGACGAATCATGGGCGCGGTCACATCCTTGACGGCGGCGCGTAGACAGCGCATCGATCCGCTCGAGAACAGCATCGAAAGGCTTCTCCGCGAGGCCCGCGCCAAACTGATCGAAACTGGCACGCGTAACCGTCTCATCCACACGCCACGCGGAGGCAAACGGACGCGTTGCCTGCCGATCGTCAGCGCCAAGCCGGACGCCGTCTTCGTCAGTCTCGCCCGCGAAAAGAAGCTGCTTCGCCTCCTCCCCGCCAATGGCCTCCAAGAGGCGGCGCCGGACGCCACCGGCGAAAAGATTGCGCGCCTCATCGCGCGGGAACCGGATCAAGCCGGCGGCAAGGCCAGTCACGCGAGCCGCAACGGCCTGCAGACGACGCTCGCGCCCGAACCGCTACAAAAACGCCTTCACGCGATTTATCGCGACGCCAAGACCGCAGAGGAGGAGCGCGGCGTCAACGTGCTCTTTCTCGCCCTCGGATTCCTGCGCTGGTACGAGGACGAGCGATCCGATGCGCTGCGCGAGGCGCCGCTGATCCTGCTGCCGATCAGCCTGGTGCGGGATGGCAAGAGGTCGACATTCGACCTCGGCTTTCGCGACGACGACATCGCTTCGAACCAGGCTCTGCAGGAACGTCTGCGCGGCGATTTCGGCATCGGCCTCCCCGACGTTCCGGAGACCGACAACTGGTTGCCGAGCGCCTATTTCAGCGCCGTGGCGACGGCGGTTTCGTCGAAGCGCCGCTGGTCGATCGACACTGAAGGCGTCGAGATCGGCTTCTATTCGTCATCAAAATTCCTGATCATGCGTGATCTCGAGCCCGCCAACTGGCCGGGCAACGCGCTCGTCGAGCACAAGCTGGTGCGCGGCCTGCTCTTCGAGGGCCTCGCCAGCGCGCCGCCCCTGCTGCCTGAAGACGCAAAGCTCGACGCCTTTTTGCATCCGGCCGACCTCATCCAGGTCGTCGACGCCGATTCCTCGCAAACCCGCGTCATCGAAAGCGTGCGGGCCGGCCGCAATCTCATTGTGCATGGGCCGCCGGGCACGGGGAAATCGCAGACCATCACCAATATGATCGCCGCCGCCGTGCATGCCGGGAAATCGGTTCTTTTCGTCGCCGAAAAAATGGCGGCGCTGAATGTCGTCCATGATCGCCTGCGCGCCGCCGGGCTCGAAGAAATCTGTCTCGAACTGCACAGCAACACGGCGAACAAGCGGCTGGTCGCTGATCGGCTCGACCGGACGCTCCAATCGGTCGCCGACTTCCGCTTTGACGACGCGGGGGCGGCCGACGAACTGAGGATTGCGCGCGACGCCCTGAACCATGTCGCCAGCGGCCTGCACGCCCCGATCGGACCGACCGGGATGACGCCTTATCAGACCCTCTCTATTCAGATCGCCGCGATGAGCCGCCAGATTACGCCGGAGATCAGCCTCGTCGAAGCCGCGTCGAGATGGACGCGCGAGGATTACGACGAGAAGGCGCGGCGCGTCGAACGGCTCGCCGAGCTGACAGAGCGAAGCGGGCCGCTGCATCGCCATGTCTTCTACGGCGTTGGTCGGATGGCCCTGCAGCCCGCTGATTTTCAGCGACTCGCGCCTCGCCTGCGAAGCCTCGCCGACGAGGCCGCCGCGCTGGCCGCCAACGCAACCGAGATCGGACGCCATCTCGGCCTGCGGCAAAGGCCCACAATTTCCGGGGTCAAGACCCTGATCCTGTTGCTGAGGGCGACCGCCGCGCTTCCGCGCGAGGGACTAGGCATCGCCGCCGCCGTCGCCAGGGCCCAGGCGCCGCAACGGATCATCGACGCCGCTGCGAAGGGCGTCGAGTGGCGCCGCCGCCGCGCGCGCTGCGCCAGGACCTTCGACGCGCGGGTCTGGCGGACGCCGCTCGCGCGCCTGCGCCCGGCCCTGGCCAGAGGCGTCGCGTTCTGGCCGGCGCGGCTGGCCGGCTCCTATCGCGAAGCCGACCGCCAGTTGCGCAGCCTCGCATCGGCGCCTCTGCCGAAACGGCCGAGCGAACGCCTCGCGTTGCTGGATTCGCTTCTGGCCGGCCAGGCGCTGTCCTCCGCGCTGGAAATCGAGTCGCATTTTCTCGCGCCCACACTCGGCGAAGCCTGGAGCGGCGCCGCGACCGACTTCGCTTTGCTGCATAAAGTCGCGCAAGCGATAAAAGCGCTCGCCGCTTACGACGCCGATCTCGATCTCGACCGGGTCATCGAACTCGCTCGCGAGGGCGTCGCCGCCAGCTTCGCCGACGGGTTCGAAAGCCGCCTCGCCTCTGTCGGGCACGCGCTCGCCGGCGCCGTTCAGGCGCTCGACCTCGACGTCGCCGCGGCGTTCGGAGCGACATCGATCGCGGGAGTCGACCTCGATCGCCTCGCCGACCGCGCGGGGCGGTGGGCCGCCCATCCCAGCCGTTTTGAAGAATGGGCGCGCCTTTCGGAAGCCGACGCCCAATTGCATGCAATCGGCCCGGTCTCGATCGCCGACGCCCTCGCCAGCGGCGAGATGCGGCCCGATCGGGCGCACGCCACCATCGAGGCTGCTTTCGCGGAGGCGTCATGGAAGCAGGCGATCGCCATTGATCCGGATCTCGCCGCATTCGACGGCGAGCGGCACAATACGCTCGTCGCAGCGTTCAGGGAGCTCGAGGCGAGGCGGCGGCGCGCCGCGACATTGAGCGTGCGCGCCCAGCATCAAGCGGGAATCCCGCGCGGCGCGCTCGGCGCAATGGGGGTCATTCGCGGCGAAATCGGCCGCAAGCGCAATCATATGCCGTTGCGCAAGCTGATGAAGACGGCGGGCGATACGATCCAGAAGATCAAGCCCGTCTTTCTCATGAGCCCGCTTTCGGCCGCTCAGTACCTGCCGCCGGGCGCGGTCGAGTTCGATCTGTTGATCATCGACGAAGCGAGCCAGGTCCGGCCCGGCGACGCGCTGGGCCTTATCGCGCGATGCCGGCAGATGGTCGTCGTCGGCGATAAAAAACAGTTGCCGCCGACGCAGTTTTTCGACCGCATGATCGCCGATGAGGTCGATCTCGCGGACGACGAACAGGCGAGCCGCGGCGCGGGCGCTGCGCCCGTCAGCGACCTTGAAAGCATCCTTTGCCTTTGCGAAGCGCGCGGTGTCGAAAAGCAGATGCTGCGCTGGCACTATCGCTCGCGCCACCCTTCCCTCATCCAGGTTTCAAACGCGGAATTCTACAAGCGACTGGTGATGCCGCCGGCGCCGACGACGGAACGCAATGAAAAGGGGCTGCGGCTCCGCCGCGTCGCCGGCGCCTATGATCGCGGCGGTTTGCGCACCAATGTCATCGAGGCCGAAGCGATCTCCACGGCCGCCGCCGAGCACGCCCGCGTCAGTCCGGGCCAGTCGCTCGGCATCGTCACCTTCTCGACCGCGCAGCGCGATCTCATCAGCGATCGCCTCGAGGCCAAACGCCGCGGCGATCCGCTGCTCGACGCTTTTCTTCGCGAGCGCGGCCGGGAAGACGCCTTCGTCAAAAATCTGGAGAATGTGCAGGGCGACGAGCGCGACGTGATCCTGATCTCCATCGGCTACGGCCCGCGCGAGCCTGGCAAACCGCTCGAAAGCATGGCCTTCGGTCCGATTTCGAGCGAGGGCGGCGAGCGACGCCTCAACGTGCTTTTCACGCGCGCGCGGGTGCGCTGCGAGATCTTCGCGTCTTTTGGTTCGGGCGACATCAATCTCGAACGCGCGACCGGCGCCGGACCGCGCCTGCTGAAGCGCTTTTTTCAGTTTGCGGAGACCGGCGTTCTCGACGAGGCGAAACCGACCGGCGCAGGTTTCGATTCGCCTTTCGAGGCTGATGTCGCCGCGGCGATCGAGGGCCTCGGCTACGAGGTCGAAGCGCAAATCGGTTCGGCTGGCTTCAGGATCGACCTCGCCGTGCGCGATCCAGCCAATCCAGGGCGCTTCATGCTGGCGATCGAATGCGACGGGGCGACCTATCATTCAGCGCTCTGGGCGCGCGAGCGCGACCGCCTGCGCCAGGACGTGCTTGAAGGTCTCGGCTGGCGCATTCACCGCATCTGGAGCACCGACTGGTTTTACCGGCGCGAAGAGCAACTACGCCAGTTGAAGGCGACGCTCGACGCCGCGCGAGGGCCCCTGGACAAAATGCCGAAAAAGAACAGACCGGCCGCGGTCCCGGAATCAGGCAATCGCGGAGTCGGGCGGCAGAAAGAGGGCGTCGCCGGCGTCGCGCGGCCTTACCTGCTGGCGAAAAACACGGTTGCGGAAAGCGAAGATATCGACGAGGCGGACGTTCAACGGCTCGCCGCCATCGTCCGCTCGGTGATCGAGCAGGAAGGGCCTGTTCACCGGGACGAGATCGGGCGCCGGGTTCGCGCTTTCTTTGGCCATGGCGAGCGCAGCATGCGCGGCGCCGCGGCGATCGCGGACGCTCTCGATGTACTCGCGGCGAAAGCGCCGGATCTTTGCTGCGACGAGGGTTTCTGGTTCACGAAGCGGCAAAAGAAAGCGCCGCCGGTGCGCGACAGAACCCGCGCTCCGGCGCGCCTTCGACGCTTCGACATGATCGCGCATATCGAGATCAAGGCCGCGATCGAACGCGCACGGGCGCAAGCGCCCGATTCCGAAGTCAGCCTGGAGGATGCGGTGGCGCGGCTGTTCGGCCTGCCGTTGACCTCGACGATGCGAAAACGCATCCGCTCGGCGCTGAATTGAGAAAAGCTGGCGCGCGCGCCATCGCGCCGGCAGCCATTACTCGAAATCCTTCGGATCGAAAGCGCGGAACGCCGAGCAGAATTCGCAAGTGACGCCGATCATGCCATCGTCCCCGACCATTTCGCCGCGGTCCTCGACCGAAAATCCACGCAGCATGGTCTTGACGCCCTCATCCGAGCAGCGACAGGCGTCGCGCACCGTTCTGGGTTCGAAGACCTTGACTCCGGGCTGGTGAAACAGGCGGTAGAGCAGCCGCTCGCTGGACAGGGTGGGATCGACGAGTTCGTGATCCTCGACCGTCGCCGCGACCGCCTTGGCTTCGGTCCAGGCGTCATCTTCCGGCGCCGGTTCGAACGAGGTCCCTTCTGGAACATCGCCGGGATCGAGTTCGATGCGCCGCCGCTCGCTGGCGCCAGGCAAAAACTGGATCATCAGACCGCCCGCCCGCCAACTGAAGCCGGAAGCCGTCACGCTCTGCGCAACCGCGAGCCGGATCTGCGTCGGAATTTGCTCGGATTGACGGAAATATTGATGCGCCGCCGCTTCGAGCCCCTGGCCCTGCAAGGCGACGATGCCCTGATAGCGCGCGGCGTCGCCGCCCTGATCAATGGTGAAGGCGAGATGGCCGGCGCCGAGAAGGTCCTGGCCCTTCCCCGCGTTGGCGAGGCGCGCGGCGTCGAAGCGGGCGAAGGCGCGTAGCCGGTCGGGCGCGTCGAAATCGACGACGAGCATATCGATTGCGCCATCGCTGCGCGTTTGCAGCTGGAACCGTCCTTCAATCTTCAGCGACGAACCGAGCAGAATGGTCAACGCCAGCGCTTCGCCGACGACGCGCGCGACAGGCGCGGGATAGCCGTGCTGGCTTAGGATGCGATCGACGCTGGGCCCGAGGCGGACGACGCGCCCGCGCACATCGAGGCTGTCGACGGAAAAGGGCAGCACGGTGTCATCGCGCGCGCTATCGGAGACGGCTCGGGAAACCGGACGCGCCGGCTGCGGCCCGTCGCTCATGCCTCGCCGTCTCCAGCGCCATCGCCGAGGCACCAGGAGAGAATGCCTTTTTGCGCGTGCAGCCGGTTCTCGGCTTCGTCGAAGACGACCGACTGCGGACCGTCGATGACCTCGTCGGTGACTTCCTCGCCGCGATGCGCCGGCAGGCAATGCATGAAAACCGCGTCTTTCGCCGCGGCGGCCATGAGCCGTGCGTTGACCTGATACGGCGCGAGAAGATTGTGCCGAAACGCCTCGTCGCGGTCCCCCATCGACACCCAGCAATCCGAGACAACGGCGTCGGCGCCGGCCACAGCCTCGAAGGGATCGCGCGTGACCTCGAGGCGGGCGCCGGAGTGGCGCGCCCAATCGATGAGATCGCGCGGCAGCTGCAGCTCCGCCGGGGTCGCCACGGCGAGCGAGAAATCGAAGCGCTGCGCCGCGTGAATCCAGCTCGCCAACACATTGTTCGAATCGCCCGACCAGGCGACCTTGCGGCCCTTGATCGGCCCCCTGTGCTCCTCGAACGTGAGCACGTCGGCCATCACCTGGCAGGGATGCGAGCGCTTGGTAAGGCCATTGATCACCGGCACGTCGGCGTGGTGGGCAAGCTCGATGAGGTCCTCATGCTCGAGAACGCGGATGACGATGGCGTCAACGAAACGCGACAGCACGCGCGCCGTGTCGGCGATCGTTTCGCCGCGGCCGAGCTGCATTTCCTTGCCGGTAAGCATCACCGTCTCGCCGCCGAGTTCACGCATGGCGAGGTCAAACGACACGCGCGTGCGCGTCGAAGGCTTGTCGAAGATCATCGCCAGGACCTTGCCGGCGAGCGGCAGCTCGGCGGCGCGGCGGCCTTTGCGCCGAACCGATTTGATCGCCGCCGATTGATCGAGGATGCGCCGCAAGTCCACAGCCGGAATTTCAGACAAATCGAGAAAATGCCTGGCTCCGGCCATTTCGTCGGGAGTGGAGCGGCTCATCCCGCCGCCTCGCTCAAGGCGGCGGCCTGCTTGCGCTCGAAACGCGCGCAAACCGCGTCGAGACGCCGGACGCCTTCAAGGACTTCCGCCTCGCCGATGACCAAGGGCGGCAGCACGCGGGCGACATTGTCGGCGGCCGGAATCACCAGAATATGTTCGGCCCGCGCCGCGACGGCGAAATCGGCGACGGGAACTTTGAGCCCGATGCCGAGCATCAGCCCCTCGCCGCGAATTTCGGCGATCACGTCGGGATGCGCGTCCCGCAGGCCATTCAGTCCCTGCTTCAGTTTGGCTCCGATCGCCGCGACGGAATCGAGAAAGCCGGGCGCGAGGACGATATCGAGCACGGCGTTGCCGATGCTGGTCGCCAGCGGATTGCCGCCATAGGTGGTGCCATGCGTGCCGACGACCATGCCCTTGCCGGCCTCGCGGGTGACGAGAAAGGCGCCAAGCGGAAAGCCGCCGCCGATGCCTTTGGCGATGGCCATGATGTCGGGCGCGACCCCGTATAATTCATAGGCGAACAGTTTGCCGGTGCGGCCGACGCCGGACTGCACCTCGTCGAAAACCAGCAGAAGGCCATGCGCGTCGCAAAGCGCGCGCAGGCCGCGAATGAATTCAGGCGCGCCGACCCTTATGCCGCCCTCGCCCTGGATCGGCTCGACCAGGATCGCGCCTGTCTGCGGGCCGATCGCGGCCTTGACCGCTTCGAGGTCGCCGAACTCAACCGTGTCGAAGCCTTCGAGCGCGGGACCGAAGCCTTCGAGATATTTCTGATTTCCGGCGGCCGAGATGGTGGCGATGGTGCGCCCGTGGAACGCGCCCTTGAAGGTCACGATGCGGAATTTTTCCGGATGTCCGCTCGCCGACTGGTATTTGCGCGCCGTCTTGATCGCGCCTTCGACGGCTTCGGCGCCGGAATTGGTGAAGAACGCATAGTCGGCGAAGCTCGCCGCGCAAAGACGCTCGGCGAGACGCTCCGCCTGCGGAATCTGGAACAGATTCGAGGTGTGCCAAAGCTTGTCGCCCTGCGCGATCAACGCCGCGACGAGATGGGGATGCGAATAGCCAAGCGAGGCCACGGCGATGCCGCCGCCGAAATCGAGGTATCGCTCGCCCGTCGTCGAAGTCAGCCAGGCCCCCTCGCCATGATCGAAGGCGAGATCAGCGCGGGCATAGGTCGGCAGAAGCGATGATGGCACGGTTTCGCTCCGGGTTCGCTGCGCGGGTTCGCGTTCCAAACCTCGCGCGAGCCTTGCAAAATCAAATGCCGCCCGATGGGGCGGCAGAATTGGTCTTTCTTAATCTAGGCATTCCCGTGGGTGCGGTCAAATCGAATGGCGGCGCCGGAAACGCAAGCTTGCGGCCACTGACGCCGCGGAGCGCCAGCCCAGCGCAAGGGAGGCGAGATAGAAGGTATGACGGCAGAGAAGCTGGGGCGGAGAAGCGATATGTTGTGGCCAATCGACTGTTGGCGATCGGTCCGCAGCGAAAAGGGCGCGACGCGAAGCGCTTCGCACTCGACGTGCGGTTCGCTCCGCGCTGAAGAGGCGAGGATGGGCTGCGGCCGCGGGATAGCGAGCGGATCGCCGGCGCGATTCGGCTGTCGCGAATCCGAGGGCCCGGTTTTGAAGGCCGGCGGAACTGCGCGCCGAGCGCGATGGCGCCATGCCGCAGCCCGGCGTGTCGCAGCGGCTTTCGCGGCGGGGATCAGCGACGGGCAATGGGCCCGCCCTCGGGCGTGGCAGCGTGCCTTCAAGCGCCGCGCCCGCGAAATAACTCGCCGCCGCGCCCCCGGCGTCTGGAGCCCTGAGGCGCGCGGGCGCAAGCTCCTGTTGAAAACATTTCCCGGGCAGTCGCGGAGCTTGCGTGGGATTCAACAGCTAGTGTAGCGTCTGGGGCATAGACTACGAGATGTCGTGCGGCGGAATGAAGATTCGCATCGGCCGGGCGCGCCAACCGCGGCGCTGATGGATCATCGGCGGCTTGGCCTTGACCCCGGCGGTTTTGGGTTAGGGCAAACTGGATTCGGGCGACTTCCGTCCGAACTGGTTGAGTCTTCGCCGCGATCAAGTTTGTCAGACCTTTCGATTTCAGACCGCCATTTTCAGACTGGCTCAATACTGGGAGACCCCGATGTCCTGGACAGACGAACGCATCGATCTCTTGCAAAAGATGTGGCTTCAGGGCATGAGCGCCAGCCGCATCGCGCGCGAGCTCGCCAACGGGCTGACCCGCAACGCCGTCATCGGCAAGGTCTACCGGCTCGGCCTTTCCGGGCGGGTCAAGGAAGCGGCGGCCGAGACGACCTCCGCGACGGAGCCGCAGCCGCTGCATAAACATGCGACGCGTCCGCCGGCGCGACAAGCGCCGCAGCGCGCGCAACCGAGGGCTGTGCAAAGTAGCGCGACTTTTGTTCGCGGCAATACGGCGCTGGCGGTTCAGCCCGTCGCCTTCGAGGCGCCGGCGCGCGCCAATGAGATTGCCGCTCGTGGCGAAGTCGTCGTTCCGATCACAGAGCCGGTCACGATTCTGGAATTGCGCGATTCCATGTGCAGATGGCCGATCGGCGATCCGACCCAGGCAGAATTCCGCTTCTGCGGCGCGCGCAAGACGCCAGGCGAGGGCCCCTATTGCGGCTGCCATGCGGCGATCGCCTACCAGCCGCAGCAGGATCGCCGTCGCCTGAGGCCGCAAAAATCCGCCTAAGGCTCGAAGTTTGGCGGGGCCGCCAAGCGAGCGGCCGGTTCAGAACGGCTCCTTGAAGGGCCTTAGATCGAGTTCATGGGTCCAGGCGCTTTTCGGTTGGCGGTGAAGCGCCCAGAAACTATCCGCGATCGCGTCGGGATCGAGCAAACCGTCCCTGCCCTTCGCGCGTACGAAATCAGGGAAGTTGCGGCGCGCGTAATCGCCCTTGATGACGCCGTCAATCACCACATGAGCGACATGTATCCCCTGCGGGCCGAACTCTCGCGCAAAACCCTGGGCCACGGCGCGTAACGCCGCCTTGGCGGCGGCGAAAGCGGTAAAAGGCGGGCGGGCGCGCAAGGAAGCCGTAGCGCCCGTAAAAAGGATCGTCCCCTCTTTACGCGGCGCCATTTTTCGCACCGCCGCCTGCCCGACGAGAAAACCGCCGAACGCATTCTGGCGCCACATGGTTTCGAAGACGCTTGGCTCCGTTTGCAGCAGCGGCGTCATCGCGTTGCTCCCGACATTGTAAACGACAAGGCGCAGATCGCCGGCGGCCGCGGCGCGGTCGAACAGCGCAGCGACATCCTCTTCGCGGGTCGCGTCGGTGGTGCAGGCAAGCGCGACGCCGCCAGCGCTCTCGATCGCCGCCGCGACGGCGTCAAGGCGTTTCGCAGTCCGTCCAGCGAGGATGACCCGCAGCCCTTCCTTGGCGAAACGGCGCGCAAGCGCCGCGCCGAGGCCGCGTTCAGACCCCACTCCAACGACGACCGCCGTGCCCTGCCCCAATGCGAGCGCCCTGCCTGTCATGCGCCGATGCGCCGTCGCGCACCGGCCCTGGTTTCACGTAAAGAAACTTCTAGCAGGAATCCGATCGGGCGGTCACGCCTTGCCAAAGACGAGTATGAAATTATTGGCCGGCAGGTCGAGGCGCTTCTTCAGGACGACGCCGTATTTGGCGGCGATGGCCTCGATCTCCTTGACGTCTTTCAACCCCCATTCGGGCACGTTGGCCGCGAGGATCTCCTTGTCGAACGCCGCGTTGGATTCCGTGGTGTAGGTTCCATCCACTTTGAATGGACCATAGATCGCAAGGATGCCGTCTTTTTTCAAAAGCCGCGCGGCGATTTCCGCGAGGCCGCTCGCGATGGAGAGCGGCGCCACCTGAAAGATGTTGATGACGAAAATGGCGTCGTAAAGCCGATCCTTGGGGTCGGGCCATGTTTCCGCCCGGATCAGATCGATCTCGATCGGCTCGGCCACATTCGCGTTATTCGCAGCATCGCGCTTCGCCTTGATCTCATCGAAGACTTTCAGATCGTAATCCGAGGGCTGAAACCGCAGCTGCGGAAAATGCGGCGCGAAATAATTGATGTGCAAGCCGGCGCCGCTGGCCACTTCAAGGACGTCGCCCGTCTGCGGAAAGAGGTCTTTGAAGACGGCGAGGATCGGATCGCGATTGCGCTTGCCGGCCCATTCCACATAGGGGCTCAGCGGATAGGGATCGATCGCGGGACGGTCCGCGGGAATTGCAACAGCCATGTAGCTCTCCTCTATTAGGGTGGAATTAACGTCGGGCCGGGAGCCGGGCCGCCGGGGATCGCAGCGAAATTCCCGATCGGCTTCAGGCGCCCAGAAGCTCATTGAGATGCGCGTCGATGCGCGCGTTGTAGCCAGGATCGACGCCAAACAGCGCGAGATGGCCCCAGACAGAGGAAATCAGCTTCAGTTCGCTGTTGGCTGCCAGTTTCTGATGCGCGGCGACGTCCTTCAGCGGAAAGAAGACATCCTCCTCAATGGCGATGACGAAGGTCTTCGCCTTGATGCGGGCG
>Ga0182014_10003833_pt1 | contig 17787 bp, 10 predicted proteins | sample 612S2DmetaG_FD_120489 | JGI IMG/M metagenome (GOLD analysis project Ga0182014, IMG submission 120489) | Permafrost microbial communities from Stordalen Mire, Sweden - 612S2D metaG | ecosystem: Environmental > Terrestrial > Soil > Wetlands > Permafrost | place: Sweden: Stordalen | collected... | reverse complement strand
CGCACTTTCTGCGAAATGTGGCAGGGAATGCAATCGCGACTCCCCTCTGAATCGCGGTAACTATGCAAAATATGTGCTGATTCCATTGCACTTACAGACGCAAAGTTAATAACAGGCTCTAGGCAACAGAACTCCATCAATGACCCAACCGAACCTGTGAGCCAGTTGCCGGGTAAACCGGCTCCGTTGGAGTAGCGCCGGTGGGTGACCCTAGTTGACCACTGAATGAAAAATGGGTACCCCATATCTCGCCTTTGATCCGAATATCGATTTAGCTCCGGTACTCCTATAAAAACACCGGCAGAAAATGCTTTGTATCAGGGCACGACTTCAGTCGTGCCGAAAATGTAAGAGAAAAGAAGTTGGGCTTTAGCCCCTACTGCATTTGTTTTTGTCCTCTTGCGCTTTTGCAGCGGCTAAAGCCGAAACTCGATAGGGGCCTCAATCGGCACGACTGAAGTCATGCCCCTTTTACAAAGCGAGATTTTCCGCAACCTCGATCAACACAATCGTTCCGCCTGAGCAAGATTCATATCCATTTCAAATCAATAGTCGATCCCCGGGATGTAACCGCTCGGTGAGACACTCTGGAAGCGGCTGGGATTGGCATTGATCAGCGCGCCAGCCAAGTCGTCTGAAGTCGTTGCGTGGCCTCCCGTCCGGCTGTCGACCACAACGGTCTGGTCCCGCAGCATGTTAGACATGCCCGCGGTCATGCGATCTGCACTGTCGTTGTATTGCGCAATCGTGTGCAAAGCATTGTTCGTTATCGCGATACTCTGCTGCATCTCGGAGTTCACGATAACGTTCAAGCGATTGTTGTTGCGGTTGTAGCTGGGGAAAATCTCTGAGATCGTGCCGGCCTCCGCGGCCATTGCCTGCTCGGGTCCGTACATGACATGCAAAGTCATCTGCCAGGTGCCCATCGGCTGCGGCATGGTGTTGATCATCTGCGCCACAAGATACTGCTTGCCCAGGTTGTCGTGAAAATCCATGTGGCCGTAGAGCATGTAATTCTTGCCCCCCTGCATCGGGATGTCCTGTACCTTCGCGATGTCGATGACCGGCGGTTGCTTGCGCGCCTTCTGCGCCAACTGCGTAAAGGCAGCCTTGTACGCGGTGGCTGGGTCGGTGCCATAAGGAATCGCCACAAAGTTTCCCGGTGCGGCGCCGCGGCTATTCCCCATCAGCGCCCGCGACTGCGGGTTTGTAGGGTCGATAATCGCAAGGGTCCAGCCAAAGCGCAGCTTCTCTCCGTGCGGCCCGCTGGCGGAGACGTCTCCCTTTGCCGTATTCCCCGGCTGCCATCCCGCGGGCAATCCAATCACGCCGGTTCCATCCGGAAAGACGAAGGGCTGCAACGGCTGCGGCGGACCCGACTGTACCGGAGCGGCCGTCGCGGCGGAACTTCCCGCCTTGGCGGAAGTCGCTGGGCCGCCGGCCACAGACGGCGCACCGGATGAACTCGGCGGAGCTCCAAGTTCCTGCTTGAGCCGCGCGAACATGGTGTTCACTGTCGTCGGAAACCGGTCGGCGGTATCCATCAGCACCGCGCCGCCTGCTGTTCCGCTCTTGGGCGCATACACAATCGCCAAGCCTTCCATCGGCTTGCCGTCCAGGTTCTTGCCCGTTACGGTAAAGAAACCGGCCAGAATCTCGCCACTCGTATTCTTATCCAGTTTGCCAAGCTGCGGGCGGTCTCCGCATAAGGCGGTCACGCGCTGCATCACCTTTCCCATCGCATCCTGCGGTGCGAGCTGCCCGGCCATCGCACCAAGATAGATCGTGCCGCCGCTGGGAACGGCAATGGTCCTTACACCGCTTTGAGCGCCGCCGCTGCTTTGTGCCGGCGCCTGCGCTACGCTCATCCCGGACAAAAGCGCTACCGGCAGCATCGCGCCCGCCGCCCAAATCATGCATCTCAAAGTCCTGTGTGCCATTTCTGATCTCTTTCTTTATTGCTCTACCGCGAATTTGGGAAAGCTCGGCCATAGCCGTCTACCCTACGTGATATGTATCACATATCACTCCTCCGTGGGTTGATGCCCTTTGTCTCTGAGCAAAGAACCCGCAAAATGAAGGAGATTCTATGGGCTGCCGCCAGATCTTCGAGCGTCCGATATCTGTCTCAGCCAGGGGGTGGAGGCGGTTGGCCGATGTCTCGCTTTTGATCGGCAACCGGCTTTTACCGGCGGATAATTCCAAACAACAAAGGGCTGTTAATAGAACTTCGATGAAAGGGTGAGCAGTACGGACCAGATTTATGCCGGGCTGTTGGAGAAAATCAATTAGGTGTATCTAGTTGGAGTCTTGAATATCCAAGCTCCAGGAAAGCGCGGAAAGGTTTGCGCCATAAATAGTCAGACGGATGAAAATAAGATCAGACAAGACGGTCCTACTGATTGAAAACGATCCCGAAGAAACTCGTTCGATCGGCGAAATGTTCAAGAATCAATGCCTGTACGCCTTCAGATTGGCGCATGTGGAGTCCTTGGCGGACTTCAAGACGTATCTGGCCGAACATTCGGTTGACGTTGTTCTGCTCGACCTGGGACTGCCTGACACGGAAGGACAGGAGGCAGTCCGATACGTCCGCGCAGCTGCGCCTCGCGTCTCGATTGTGCTGCTGGTTGGCAAGGAAAGCGAATCGACGGCAATGCTCGCCATGAAAGAAGGCGCGCAGGACTATCTGGTCAAGGGCCAGATCGAGACGCGCGAACTGATGCGCGCGCTGCGCAACGCCGTTGAGCGCAAAATCATCGAGGAAGTCTTGTTCGTAGAAAAGGAGCGCGCCAAGGTAACGCTCGACTCCATCGGGGATGCAGTTATTTGCACCGACGTACTGGGGAAAATCTCCTTCCTCAACCCGGTTGCGGAGAGAATGACCGGCTGGTCGTTGAGGGAAGCTGTAGGCCATCCTTTGACTGATTCATTCCGGATTATGGATGCCACGACTGGCGAGGTTGCCTCGAATCCGATGGTGGCAGCCATTGGACAAAACCGGCCCGCCCAACTACCCGTGAACTGCATCCTCACGCGGCGGGATGGACATGAAATCTTTATCGAAGACTCGGTGGGCCCCATTTTCGACCGGGAGGGAGTGGCTTCAGGATACGTTTTGGTCTTTCGCGATGTAACCGCAGCGCGCGCACTGGCGGCGCAGATAGCTCACTTGGCCGAACATGACCTTCTCACCAGCTTGCCCAATCGTTTGCTTCTCAACGACCGGCTTGGCCAGGCTATCGCTCAGGCACACCGCCGCAATGGCATGATCGCATTGTTGTTCCTGGATCTGGATAACTTCAAGCATATCAACGATTCTTTGGGCCATTCAATTGGAGACAAGCTTCTTCAATCCGTCGCATGCAGGCTACAAGATTGTGTCCGCTCGCCGGACACAGTGAGCCGGCAGGGTGGCGACGAATTCCTCGTGTTGCTTCAAGACGTGCAGAAGCCGGAAGACGCTGCCATTGCCGCAAGAAGAATCCTGGCGGCGGTGGCCGAGACTCATTCTGTTGGGGAACACGACCTGCACCTAACGGCAAGCATTGGTTTGAGCATCTATCCTGACGACGGGCTGAATGCGGAGGCACTCATCAAGAATTCCGATACAGCTATGTACCAGGCCAAGGAAAGCGGACGCAATCGCTACAAGTTCTTTACGGCAGAGATGAACCTTCGGGCCGTGGAAAGGCAGTCTATAGAAGAGGACTTGCGGCGCGCATTGAAACGGCGCGAATTCACGCTGCATTACCAGCCGAAGATCAGTCTGAAGACGGGCGCGACAACCGGTGTGGAAGCTCTGATCCGCTGGGAGCATCCCACGCGAGGACCAATCCCGCCGTTACAGTTCATTTCAGTGGCGGAAGACTCCGGTTTGATTTTGCCCATCGGCGCCTGGGTTATGCGCGAGGCGTGCAGGCAGTGCAAGGCTTGGGCGGATTCAGGATTGCCAAAAACGAAGGTTGCCGTCAACGTTTCCGCAGTCCAGTTTCAAAACGGAGGCTTTCTCGAAGGCATCTTTGCGATTCTCGAAGAGACCGGCCTGGACCCGAAGTTTCTCGAATTGGAGGTGACCGAGAGTGTTCTTATGAAGTATGCTGGGCTCGCGCATTCCATCCTTAAAATACTTAGGGATCGAGGAGTGCGAGTGTCGGTCGACGATTTTGGCACAGGGTATTCCAGCTTGAACTATTTGAGAAAGTTTCCTCTCGACGCTCTGAAGATCGACCAATCGTTTGTACATCAGATCAGCAATAATCTCGATGACGCTGCCATCGTGACTGCGATCATCAATATCGGCCGAACCCTCAGACTTGAAACCATCGCTGAAGGTGTGGAAACGCCGGAAGAGCTGGCGTTTCTCAAGGCCCAAGGATGCGATGAAGGACAAGGCTACCTTTTCAGCCGCCCTGTGCCGCCAGATCAGGTCGCCAAGCTGCTCGCAGCGGATGGGCATCAGCCGGTGGCGCAAGTCTCATAATTAACGAATGAGAGTGGCCAGGTCCGGGTCAACCCCTTTCAGGCTATTTCACAGGATGGAGAATTGCGCCACCCGCCTGCCGTCCAATCTCTTCAGCTTCCCGATCTCCTACTCCAACTCCTTCAGCCTTTTGGGCTGGTCGATTACAGCGGCTCGGAATCGTGCTATGCTTCCCCTTGAAGCAAGAGTAAGGCCGACGCCATACTTCTCCAGTACTGTCTTCTTGGGGCTGATTCCATGTTTAATCTGCCACTCCGTTGGGTACTGCTACTCGGCTTCCTCCTTTCCTCCGATGCGATTGCTCAGGTGCTGAGTTTCCCGGCGGCGAGCGACCGTTTCGGCAACCCGGTCCCCCTTGATGAGATTCAAACATTGCAGTTTCAATTCAATGTATTCCTGGTTGGCAGCCGTGATCCCCACCGTACCAATGTAGAAAGTCCAAGCACTTCTGTTTCCAAGTTAGACCTCAAATCTCCCGCGAAGGCACTGCGCGAATATGAGCAGGGCTACCGGCTGCTGATGGGGAATGATCCTCGTGGCGCGGTGGAGCACTTAGCTAAATCCATTGCCATCTATCCGAAGTTTGTTGCTGCCCATAATGCACTGGGCTCCACCTATTTAAGTCTGGGTCAGAACGAATTGGCTCGCGGCGAGTTTTCCCAAGCCATTGCGCTCGACGACCACCTGCCTAACTCCTACTTGAATCTTGGGTGCGCTGAACTGGCGCTGAAGCAATATCCTGCGGCGGAAGAATCCCTGCGCAAGGCATCCTCGATCGTTCCGCTTGACATCGAGTTGCAGCTGGCGCTGGCCTATGGAGAATTTGTGAACCATGATTACTCCGCTGTGCTTGCGACCGCCCATCTAGTGCATGAGCGTAAGCACGAGGGAGCTGCCGCTGTTCATCTCTTTGCCGCAGGGGCGTGGGAGGCCCTGGGCAACGTCACCGAAGCGCAACATGAGATGGAGACCTTGCTGCAGGAAGACCCGAAGTCAGCATCTGCCGGCAAGTTTCATCAAATCCTGGAACAAATCAAAACAGAGCAAGTGCTTCGAATGGTGGCCTGGCTGAATCTGCCTCAGATGGTGACATTAGCTTCAGTTCCGAAAGAGCCATCTCCGGAAGAGGTCGCGCGCCATACCCAGCAAATCCGGCAGGAAAAGATCGAAGAGAGCCAGATCGCCGAAGCTGAAGCGGCGCCGGATCCAACCTGCAAGGATTGCGGCACAACTGGTGTAGTTGAAACAACCGGAGCGTCCAGCTCCGGCTCACAATTTGAGCTTTCCGGCAAGAATGATCCCGGTGTGACTTTCCGAGTTACGGTAGACGAGGTCGCGCTTTTTTTCACCGCGACGGATCGCGGGAAATCTGTGACGAACTTGACCGCACCAGACGTCGAAATTCGCGACAATACCCAACCTCCGGGCGCCATCCTCGGATTCCGTAGTGAGTCCCAGCTCCCTTTGCGACTTGGTCTCATCGTCGATACCAGCGACTCCGTCAGAGACCGTTTCTCTTTTGAATTGGCGGCAGCAACCAAGTTTCTGCAAGAAGTGGTCGTCGACAAAGACGATCTCGCCTTCGTCATCGGAGTGAATAACTCTGTGTTTCTCGTACAGGACTTCACCGCGGACCGAACGCTGAACTCTCACGCCTTGAACCAGCTCGCACCTGGCGGTGGAACCGCTTTGTGGGACGCGGTCGCCTTCGCCGCAGACAAGCTGGCCACTCATCGCGAAGCCCAACCCGTCGCCCGAATTCTGGTCGTGATCAGCGATGGCGAAGATAACTCGAGCAGTATCACTCTCAAACAAGCCATCGCCAGGGCACAACACGATGAAGTCGCCGTTTACACCGTCAGCACCGGGGAGGGCTTATCGGCAGAGCCTGGCGCCTTACTCGGCGATCACGCGTTGCGAACCCTTTCGGAACTCACCGGCGGCGCTGTCTTTACGCCCGATTCCGCCCGTGGTCTCGGCGCAAGCCTCGCCGATCTTCAGCAGGTCATTCGTGGCCGTTATCTCGTCTCGTATATTCCGGCTTCCTTCCAACCCGATGGTCGGTACCGAACCATCGACATCGAGGCTCAAAAGGAGGGACGCAAACTCAAGGTATTTGCGCGCAAAGGCTACTACGCCTCAGCCGTGCCACCCGATTCGATTGACCGCTAGCATTTTAGTGTTACAAAGCTGAAGTCTGATTGAGACATGATGATTCCCAGCGAGTGGCGCAGATCCCATCAGTATCAAATGAGGGTGTTCAGGTCAGAAACACACCAATTCAGTTCTTTTCACAGTATGGGAACCTGTACCATCCGCCGAAGCACCACCCGCATGCAAGAGCTCAGACGAATGATTGATTTATTGGGTTGTCGAGTCCCAGACCTTCAGCAGGACTGGCGAAACATATTTTCGCACGGGGTTGTAACTGGCCTTGCGCGCCTGCTTGAAAGCCGTGTAGGCCTCCTCGGATGGCCCCTGCCACTGCGCTCGTGGGGTTGTCAGCATCGACTCTTCAAGCAGGGCCGCGCCCAGGTAGAAGTAAGCCGCGCCTGAGTTTTGAGCGGTCTGTGCGGACTTCAGGTAGTCCCTGAGCGCCGATTCGGCCTGGTCGAACTGCGAAATGTAGAAGGTGCGGATCGCGGTCGCGAGCTCATTTCTGGCCGCTGCCGGATCGCTCCGGATTGCCTGCCCAATCCTGTCCGAGTTACTTTGCGCATCCTTGTTGCCGGGTTGTAGCTTCAGCACCATGGCGTAGTCGTTGAGCGCATCGGGGAGCTTGCCCTGCTTCTCGGCGTCGCGCGCATCGTTCATCAGCTTGGCAACCTTCCTGGCGATCTCGGCGGCCGAATCGACGACGGGCTTGGGCGTGGGAGCCGGCGGCGGAGGCGCGCTCTTAGTCTGCATGGCCTTCTGCAACTCGGCGATTCTGCCCGCCGGATTGCCGGGGCCATTGGGGTTGAGATTCTGCGCCAGAGTTAGCTGGGCGATAGCTCCCTGGGGATTGGTCTGCGCCAGCTTCTCGGCCTGATCGATGTATCCGTTGTACTGGGCGACATTGTTGACAAACACAGTAGCGGCTGCTTTGGAATCCGCGCTGGTGATGGCCTGCGCCGATGAGAGGACGGTGTTGAAATCGCCCTTCGCCCAAGCTGCCTTCACCTGGTTGAGAAGCCTTTCGTTCTTGATCAGATCGAGCAGGAACCGGGCTTGGCCGGATAACTTCTGATCGTAGCTTGTAACAAGCTTGGCCGTGGATTCCGCCTTGTCCAGATCATGGCTCTTGTAGAGAGCTATGGCGCTCGCCAGCCACGCCTGGTCGTCGTTGATCAAGCCTTCGCGGTAACTGTTGCACGCATCGACATACTTCTTTTCCTTGGGCTGCAACTGCGCGGCGGCGCAATAATCCTGCACCTGCTTGGCCCGGTCGCTGCCTTCGCCCCTGGCCTTGTCGGCCAGATCTTTTGCCTGCTGCTTCGCGTTTGCCGAGGAGTCCTGCGCCGGCATTGCCGCACTGGAGAGGAGAAGATAGAAGACGCAAATCGATAGCCGCAGGCTCATTTTGCCCCTCCGACGATCTCATCGATCGCATGGTCGTCGATCGGCTTCATTTCAACGCTGCATAACTGGATGGGTTGACCCACAATGCACTGCTGGCTCTGGGTACTTCCATCGGCCCCTTTGAAGACCACTGAGTAAATACCCTCCGGTATGCCGTCCAGGCGCAGTGGGGTCCAATGGTCTCCGGCGGGGAGCGGTATGGTCTTGCCCTTGTCGGAGGTAACGCTCACCACTTCGGCATAAGGCGCCGCGTTCAGTTCTAGAACGCCCACTGCGACAACGGGCGCGGGGCGCATATACCGCCACCAGTAGTAGCCCGCTCCGGCTGCTCCAATAAGAAAAACGACAAGCACCACTAACAGGATCGCAACTCCCGCGCCGCCCTTCTTCTTTGCCGCAACAGTGATGATAGGCTGCTGCACAGGAGCGTACGCGGGCAGCTGTGGCACCGGGATGTAAGCCGCTTGCGGCTCCGGGATCAACACAGGCGTTGGGGCGATTTGTTGCGCGGGTGCTTCGATCTGCGGCGCCGGCCCCGCCGCGACGGCGGCCGCCTTTGCTGCCTCCGCCGCCTTCGCAGCCTCCGCTGCCAAGCGCCGCTGGCGTTCCTGCTCCTGTGCCGCAACAAGCTGCTCGCGCAACTCGCGCACGTGCGGCTGTTGCTGAATATCCTGGGACTGGCTCGAGAGCAGCTTCAAAGCCTGTTCGAGATCGGTTCCGCTGAGCGCCCGCGCCCGGCTCAGGAGCGCATCCACGCGCCGGCCCAACTCGGCCAGGCTGGCGGTCGTCTTGCGCAGAAGTTGCTCGACCGACGCATCGCCCGTCTCCGCCGCCGCAGGTTGTAGAAGGGCGATAGCCGCCTCCATGTCGCCGGCAGCTATCAGGGCCTGCGCCTGCTTGGTGGCATTTGCCGCCGCCAGCGCGGCCTCGGCCTTCCGCTTCTGCTCTCTCGCATAGTTCAGCAGAGAGGCAATCTCCGGGGCTTCGCCGCACTCGATGGCCGCTGACTCCAGAGTCTGAATGGCCTGATCGAACTGCCGGGCGTCGATCGACGCCTGCGCCCGCTTTAGATACTGGTTCCTGGCCTCCTCGACAGATGCCTTCTCGATCTGTTCGACGACCTTTTCTTCGAGAGCGATCAGCCGCGGTTCCCCCGGCATCAGTTCCAGGGCTTGATGAACCGCGGCGAGAGCTTGCTGCGGGTCGGCGGCAAGAAGACTGTACACATCGAGCGTGGTCTTCTCCACCAGTTTCTTCGCCACTTGCTCGCGCTGCCCAGCCTCGGCCTCGGCCTTTAACTGCAACAGCACCGGCTCGCCGGGGAGGCGCTGCTGAGCCCGCTGAATCAGAGCGAGCGCCCGCTCGTACTCTCCGGCTGCTATGCAATCCGATATCTCGGTGCCGATCTGTTCGATGATCTTGCGCCGCCGCTGTTCCTCCTGGCGATCGACCGCCTCCTGCAACAAGCGTTGCGTCTCCGCGTCAGTCGGATCGATCTCCAGCGCAGCGCGCAAACTCTGAATGGCCTCGGTATATTGGCGGGAGGCCAGCAGGCCCCGCGCGGTCTCGCTGTATTGACGGCGCGCCCGATCCTTGCTTGCCCGCTCGGTCTCTTGAAGCAGCATTGCGCGCTGGTTGCGAAGATCCGTATTTCGGTCATCGATCTGAATGGCACGATCGATCAACTCGCTGGCAGCGGTAAAGTCGTTGCGCTTGCGTGCTAAACGCGATTGCTCGACGAGCGAGGCGACCTTGTCGGCCTTCTCCTTCAATGCGCGCGCTTCTTCGATCTTCTGCGCCAGCTCTGCATTCTCGCGGTCGATTCCCGCCGCCTGCGAGTAAATTTCAAGCGCCTCGCCAAAGCGCCGCGACTGCACGGCCTCTTCGGCATCCACCAGCAATTGGCGCAGCTGCACGGTCTTCTGCTGGCGCGAGAGCTTCTCCTGCACCTCGCGCAGCAGCTTCTTCACCTCGGTGTTCTGCGGATTCAGCCTCAACAGATCGAGCAGAGCGGGGCGCGCGCTCGTCCACTGCTCCCGCTCCATCAGCCCCTTTATGCTGACCAGAGCCTCGGCCACATGTTCCTGTTTGAGACCATCGTTGATGACCTCGATATCCGCCGCCATATCTTCCGCGGTTTCAAAGCGATCGATCGGATCCTTGGCCAGCGCATGGTCGATCAGATGATCGATCGCCTCGGGAGTGCCGGGCACAAGGCTCGACACCGGGTCATGCGGTTCGCGCACCACGCGGTGCAGAGTGGCCGGATCGTCGCCGGGGAACGGCAGCTTCCCGGTCAGCAGCAGGTAGAGAATGATGCCCGCCGACCAGATATCCGCTCTTCCATCGGCCGGCTTGCCCAGCAGCCGCTCCGGCGAGATGTAGTGAAAGGTGCCGATCACCATGCCCGCCTGGGTGTGGCCGGAGCGATTCTCGAGCCGGGCGACGCCGAAGTCGACGATCTTGATGTTGCCGTCCGGCTGCACCATGATGTTTGCCGGCTTGATGTCGCGGTGGACCACCCCTTTTCGGTGTGCGTAGCCCAGGCCGGCGCAGAGCTGGCTGATAATCTCCAGCTTCTCAATCAGCGAGAACTTGCGTCCATTCTTGAGCAGGTTCTCCAGCGTATCGCCGGGCACGAACTCCATGACGATATAGGGATTTCCATCCTGCTCGCCGAAGTCGTAGACGGTGACGATGTTGGGGTGGTTCAAGATGCCGGAGCGGGCCTCAAGCATGAAGCGGTGGCGCAGTTCGTCGGTCGCCTCGGTAATGGTCTTGATGGCCACTTCGCGGCCGACGGCCTTGTCCAGCCCTCGGTAGACGACCCCCATGCCGCCTACGCCCAGGATGCCCAGGATTTGGTATTTGCCGATCTGTGTGACTGTCGCGCCTGTATCCATGCTATCCGTGGTTCCTAGTTCAAGCGTCCTGGATCAGTTGAAATCCATGATAATACAAGACTTGGCAGAACAATCAAGATTTTCTGCGAATTGATCGCTCCTAAAAGGGGAACTGGAAATAAACGGCAGGCCCTTTCCCCCTTCGATGCGCGAATCAACCCCAGATTGAAACGGTTTGAAGCGAACGGCGGCCTCTGGAATTCCATCCAATTCCGCGGCCAGTACGGGACTGCCCAACCATCATACTATGAGCGTGCTGCCCCTGAATTCGGTCTGTCAAGAGCCGAATTCGTTCATGATAGATATAAGCCCGGCTTCCGCATTCCTCCGGGATGGGGTGCAAGTTTTTCAAAGATCACAAAGTTGAGCAAAACAGAACAGAAAATGTTCTTGAATGGAGGTAAAAATGGACTAACGGTAGTGTAGTTGGGCTCATGTGGGGGAAATGTACTTAGAAAGTTGTGACCTCTGCCCAGTGTAGCGAATCTGGTCCTGATCGATCGGTTACCCGAGCCAAACGCACGAAAACCATCTGTTCTTTCCCTTCCACAAGGCTTGGTCGACCAGCGCCGAAAAGGCCTCCGGGCATGAGCAAGACCACAACAACATTTCGATCGGCTTCGATGGGTGCTGTGTCCACATTGTTGAGTTGGTGCTCTTGAAAAGGTGGCCTATGCAGGATCAGCGAGTAAAGCTACTCATTGTTGACGAAGATGCCTCGATTCGAGATTTCTTGGCGCCGCTGTTTTCCGTACTGGGATATTGTGTACGGTCTGTAAAGGACGGCGCCTCGGCGCTATCTGAGATCCGGCACGAGTTCCCCGACATCCTGCTCTCTGACCTCAATATTCCGGATATGTATGGCGCTGAATTTCTCCTGGTGGTCCGCCGCCTGTATCCGTCGATTCGGGTGATCGCGATGGGCGGTGAGTTCTCAGGCAATTGTGCGCCACCTGGGATCGCTGCCGATGCGTTCATTGAAAAAGGCGCAGAACCAGCTCACTTGATCGATTCCGTGGATGCCATGACTCGGCCAGAGCGCATAGACAAGCGCTTAAGTATGGAGGACTTATTTGGATTTCCAATGTTTGAGACGATCCCTCCTCACTCCGGTGTCCGGCAATTATTGAGTTCTGCCCGTCAGACCAATTACCAATTCCTCGTGGCGGGTGGCGCAGGTTCCCAAAGTGAATGATGAGTAATACTGGGTGCCCAAGGAGCCATTTGCAAAATTTCATAGGGATTGCTAGAAGCGTCAGGGCACGACTTTAGTCGTGCCGAAAGATCAGCAAGAAGAGGTAAGGCTTTAGCCCCTGCATCTTTTATTTTCAGCTATTTGCAATTCTGCAGCGGCTAAAGCCGGAATCAAAAAGGGGCCGTTAGCGGCACGACTGAAGCCGTGCCCTGACACTCCTTGCGCCCTCGAACTGACTTTCATGTGATTGCCCTGACCAACGGATGAAGAGCTGTCTGTTCACCCCAGCGAGAAAGGACCGCTCGCCGGGAGCCCCGAATCCGTGGGGACTACGGACTCGGGCACCTCGCTTTTAAGTCAGTGGAGTCTATGGAATCCAGGACCATCCGCCAAACAGAGAAAAACCGACGCCAAAGTGTCGATAGTACAACCGCCAATCCAGAACACGGGGAGTGTCCGTTCCCGCCGTTTGCGGATACAGCGTTGCACATATCGGGCACGAACCTGTGTGATTGTTGCTGAGATCGCACCCAAATCAGAGCACGATTGGATCGTCCAAGATGAGTCACGCAGCAAAAGCAGATGATGATTTGAAGACGGGCGAAGAACAGAAGACGCCAGAGGAACCAAAGAAAGTCGAGAAACCGAAAAAAGATGCAGAACTTCGGAGCAGCCCTCGTCTTCAATGTTCAGGCACTGCCGGCGTTCAAACCCTGCCCATTAGTGATGACCCCACACCCGCCAAGATCATCAATTTGAGTACAGGCGGATGCCTGATGGAACTTGAGCGCCCGCTGACGCTCGCGATAGACGAAACCGTGGAACTGATTTTCTGCGTCAACAACTGGCCCTTCCGCGTGCGAGGAAAGGTCAGAGCAATTCGATCTGAGACGCTAATAGGTTTTCAATTCCCTCAACTCAACGACAGGATTCGAAGGCAGCTGGAGGATCTTATCGGGGAGATGATAGCCCATCTGGCAAAGCTTCATAAACAAAGCATCTCGCACCGTACCGCCCAGGACGATGTGATACATCCTCACTCACCTTCTGCTCCGCCGACCCGAGGCGCAAGTCCCTTGCCTCAAGGCAAACCCGTTGTGAGCAAACAAGGCAATCTCGCTGGTCGCATCGAGCCGCCAAGAAGATGGTTCTGAGACCTCCGCAAGAGGCCATACCTCACATTATCGAAACCCGTTGTTTGCCACTTGCAACTCCCTTCACTGCATAGTGTGGTGTTCTCAACTGTCTCAGTTTTCGGGTCACTCCATCTTCGGCCAATGAGCAGGTTACCGTCTCCGCGGAGATAGTTGTACACTGGATTCGTTTTCAGATTGACGGAATTGGGGGTTCCAGTGTCGAAGGTTGCTACTCGTCGTTGCGTTGCGTGCTTGGCGATTCTCATTTTGGCAGCGGTGATCTTGGCGGCTGCTGGGCAGGCGCAGAATGCCCCGCGCCCTGCCGCACCTGGGAGGCTTGCCCGGGCCGCGGACGTCACTGTTCGAGAAGGCCTGCACGCAACTTTGCCGCCTCATATTTCTACACTGCTGGGCCTTACCAAGGAAGAAGAGTGTCCAGTGATGCAGGGAGTGGTGCATACAGGGAGTCTGGTGCAAGGCCTTGACGTCTCGGTTGCAAATAAGAATGACATTATTCTTTTTGTTGTAGATGAGACTGCCAACGACCAGAGCCTCTATCTGACCTCGCCCGAAGGCGCACTGCGGAAGGTGGTTGCGGTGAAGGCGGGTGTGGGTGATGTGGTGCGGATTACGGACAAAGAGCGAGAAGCCTTCAAAAAAGAAAAGCAGTTTTGGGTAGATCGCCTGGTTCCACTCGCGCAAAAATGAAAGTCCGGTGACAGGCGAGTGGCGCAGGTTCATGAAGTGACAAATACGGGCGCCTCTGGTCCGGAGTTTCGGATCAAGGAAGGACCGCCGGATACGCACTCCTCTTGATTCCGGCTTGAGAAGCCGCGCCCCGCAGTATGCGCAAGAATGAACAGTATGCAGGATTGAGCTATGGGAAACTGATGGGGATTGCTTGAGGAGAATCCCATGAAGATGATCATTGCCACGCCAGCGACAATTTTGACCATTCTGCTGATGCTCTCGGGGAATGTCAACGCGCAAACACCGTCAAAGGCTTCCACTTTTACAGTCGCTGGCCACGCGGGCAGTGCACAGCTTCTTCAGCTCAATGGAAAGTCGTATATCGAAGTTGAGGCGCTTGCGCACTTGACCCAAGGAACCCTTTCATTCAAAGACAATCGGACCACTCTCACGCTTCTTTCCTCAGAGACAGTCGGGCAGGCATCCACTCCCCAGGCAAAAGCGGGATTCTCAAGAGCTTTTATCCAGGGAGGTATCGAAGAGATAAGCTTGATCCGCGAATGGCGAATCGCGGTCGTCAGCGCGGTCCAGAGCAATGTTCCTTTGTCGGTAGAATGGGCATCCGCGCAGCGCAGGCAGGCAGACAAGAACATGGCTCTCGCCTCAGCTGCAATATCTACAGACGACGACCGAAATGCATACACTCTGCTCGCCGCCGAGTTGAACAACATGCAGAAGCTCAGCGATCTTTACCTCGCGATGCGCACGCAATCCATGGCGATGTCGCCGGACAAATTCGATAATGCTGCTCTCGAAGAACAGATTCTGGATTGCGCGCGAGGCTTCGTATCCATGACAGAAAGCCACGAGTTTCAGGATCTGCCTGCATGTCACTAGTGTCCCGAGTCAGAAGTTCGTTGAAGAAATCAGGGACGCCAAACGCAGGTCCTTCGACTGCGTTAGGCGCAATGAACGCGCCAAACTCCGCTCAGGATGACAAAATATGTTGAACGGATTAACGACTCAGAACACTAGGTTGTGACTTCAGCCGGGCGGGCGGCACACTTCTAAAGAGCATGAGTCTGGGAGGCTTTGTTCCGGCCTCCACACGGACAGCTCTTCCTCCGAGGGATGGACATCCGGAATTTCAGACTAGGGATACCCCCGCTGGAGATGCGCTCGCCGTCGAGTTACTTGCTCGTCGCCGAAGACGGTGAAACCGCATTGGCGTGCATGACATCGCTGAAGAACTTGCCTTCGTCGGTAGGTTGGAATGTATCCCACGAGGTGATCATCGTCGGGCCCCACTCCGGATCGAAGCACCAGGCTATCCAACTGATGCCTCTCGATTCGAGGTAACTTGTAATCTGGTTGCCGTAATCGATTCCCTCTTCTTTGGCGCCGTTGCCGGAGTCGAAACCGATCTCGGTGGCAACGATCGGGTAGCGATCGGCGGCAAAGCCGAAATCCTCTTCCCACTTGGGCGGCCACGGCTGCGGTCTCTTGTTGGGATAGGGATGAGTGACGTATCCGATGTGTTCGGCCCGGACGGGACTGATACGCAGGGGAGTCAGGTCGTAGGCCCAGTCGAAGCCGGCGACCAGCGGAATGGTCTCCTTGTCATAGGCGCGGATGATCGAGATCATATCCTCGTTGATCTGGCGCCACTCTTCCCATGACACAGATCCGAGCTGGCCAGAGAAGACCGTCGGCTCGTTGTATAGCTCGAAGAATGCTACGGTGTGATTCCCGTTGTAATGAGCGGCGATAATGCGCCAGAAGTTATAAGTCTCAGGCAAGCTCGTCTCATACATCGGGTCCTGAAAAAGGCCTTGCTTGAGATTGCCGATGGAGTGCCAGTCGATGTCGACATACAGGCCCAGATCGGTGCACCACTGCACCGCCTGATCGAGCAGGGTAAGGTAGTTCTTGGTTCCGCGTCCGCGCCAGGCGACCGGGTGAACGGGGATGCGGACCACCGTCGCTCCAGTCTCTTTGACCTTGACGAAGAGGTTCTTGTTCCAGTGGCCCTGGCTTTCGGTCTTGTCGGGATCGGCGATGCTGACTCCGCGGAAGAGGATCGGCGTGCCGTTGGGATCGACGAAGCGGTTGCCGCTGACAGAAATGAGCGGAAGTTTCTTTCCGTACGGGCTGTTGAGAGGCCGTGTGAGATAGGCTCCGTGCCACCAATCGTTCTCCTTCCGGGTCTCGGCCTTTGGGTTCGCGGTCTGCGCCGGCGCGGCCAAGCCACATAGGGTTGCGATAAAGGCCACGGATAAAATGATTCGCTGCATGTTGTTCTGTCCCTTCGCGCGGAGATTGGCGGCTACGGATGGTTGCTGACGTCCAGAGTGATGGCGAGTCGCCTAATCATATCTTTCGGCGTGGGGCATCGTCGATCTTACAATCCGCGCTTGTTCCAGGTTCGGAGTTTTGATAGCCGACTACCGCGCGCCACCGCAGAGGCACGATTTGAATCCCTCGGCAGAGTAGTTTGAAAGGCTACAGATGTACTGCGGCCAGACAAATTCAAGCAGAGGAGAGGCAGTTCCGGCGATAAAGTTACGAATGTAGCTACGCGCGTAGTCCGTTTTCGCCCCCGGATCGGCTTCGAATCCGGTAATCAACCGGCTCACGGAGGCGGCGGTGAACTCCGCTTCGTGGTAAGTTTGCCCAAAATCGTATTCTTCCTTCCAGGTTGCATTCACGCCGGTCGAGTTGGAAGCCGTAAAGACACGATAGTCCACGAGCGCGGCCGACTCGGGATCGACCCGGGCGACGGCAAACGACGGTGCATTGCCGTCGATGGGCGAGATGGACGGCACCATCTTGACGACAACGCTCTTGGCCGGTTCCGAAGGCTGGGCCGCTCCGCCTTCCGCCTTCAGAAGGTGCATCTCGTCCATATGAGTATGCGCGAAGATGGCCAGCTCGATCACGTCGTCAAACTCGGCCAGCTCATCCGCCAGCTTCGCGGAGGAGAGAAACATCTCCGGCCGCTGCCCGCCACAGATATCGCGCATTTTGGTTACGGTGGCATGCACATCCACTCCCGGCGGAATGTGGCCCATCACCCAGATCCTCTGCCGGGTGGCGCGGGCGGCTGCCAGTTGCAGCCGGAGCCACGCAAGCTGCTCTTCGCCGGCTGCCGGGTCGGGCTTGCCCGCGCAGGTTTGGTACTTGCTCGAGAGAAAGATATCGTTCAGAACCAGCAGGCGCGCATTGGCGGCAGAAACGGGCAGCGAGACGCCGTAGTAGCCCCCGGCGGCAAAACTCTCCTGCGCACTCTCCCGTTCGGAGGCAGGAAAGCCCCGCGTGACCTCGCGGCCGGTGTCGGCTAGGAACTGGCTGTGGGCGTCGAGCCGGTAGTCGCCGCAGTCGGAGTCGTTGTTTCCCAGCGCCACGTAAACGGGTACGCCGGGAAGCGCTGCGTTGAGCTCGCCGATCACATAATCCACCGTTTTTTCAACAAAGGCCCGGTAATCGCCCGGCGCGGGGTGGGGAAAGAGGGCGTTTAACTTGCAGTCGAATCCATGCGAGATCAGATCGCCGCTGACGGTGGCGAAGGCAGCCCCGGCGGCGTGGGCGCGCGCAGCCTTCAGGCTGGATTCGAGTAATGGGTAGGAAGTGTCTTCGCCGCGGGCATGGCAGGCTTGCTGGAGCGCCGCAAACCGCTGCTGGCGGTCTACCTGCGAAGGCGCGGCAAGAATCACCTTCCACTCGCTCACCGGGGCGGCAGCCAGTTGCGGCACTTTGGAGGGATCCCAAAAAGGCTCGAAGTGAATATCGCTCAGCAAGAGGACCGGGATTGTCTTCTTT
>Ga0182014_10003831_pt1 | contig 17791 bp, 17 predicted proteins | sample 612S2DmetaG_FD_120489 | JGI IMG/M metagenome (GOLD analysis project Ga0182014, IMG submission 120489) | Permafrost microbial communities from Stordalen Mire, Sweden - 612S2D metaG | ecosystem: Environmental > Terrestrial > Soil > Wetlands > Permafrost | place: Sweden: Stordalen | collected... | reverse complement strand
CACCCTTTCAGCAAAGAAACGTCAGCCTCCAACCTCCACGGAAAAGCGTGGAGGGCTACATTCTTGGGTGAAGGCCAAAGCGGCTTGAATCAGCCGCCGGCATTTTTTGATGCCAAATGCGAATCGAAGGGTGCTGTAACCTTGGCAACGCTTCCGGCGTCTGTAAACTATAGTCTGGTGGCGGGGGAGGAGCGTTGGGTGTGGGCCGGGGAAATGAGAGGAGCGGAAGGCCAGGAGCAAGCAAGGAACATCCTAGGAACATGCTTGCAACATGCTTGGAACTATTGCACTGCTTGGGAGGTGCTAAGGTGTTGGCAGATACCCCAAGGCCACCCAAGAGCCACCGCAAGGCGAGTGCGGAGTGCGGAATGCGGAATGGGGAGGAAAGCCAAGGCAAAGGCAGGCGTAATGCGTAATGCGTAATGCGTAATGCGTAAAGAGGGCAGGCGGCTGGGAGTGGGGGGAAAGGGAACATCCAACAACCAACATCCGACATCCAACATCCAAGGCCAGAAGGGGATGGTGGTGCGTGGTGTGTGGTGCGTGAAGAGGGGAGGTGGCAGGGAGTGAGGCGGAGGGAAACATCCAACAACCACCATCCGACATCCAACATCCAAGGCCAGTTACTTCTGGGCGCCGGCGAGGATGGTTTCGAAGTGGGGGGGCTGGTCTTCGCGGGCCACAACGCTGATTTCGATCCGCTTGAAGCCGGCCTCCTCGATCCAGCGGTGGAGATCGCTTTCCGCGAAGCCGGGCCAGCGGTCGCCATAGAGCTCTCGCGCCCGGTCAAAGCCGTGCCGGGCGAGGTCGAGGATCATGATCTGCCCGCCGGGCTTGATGATCCGGTGGGCGCCGCGAATGGCTTTGGGGGGCTCTTCGGCGTGATGCAGGGCCTGGCTGAGGATCACCAGGTCCACGCTTTCCGGGTCGATGGGCGGGTTCTGGAGGTCGCCCAGGCGGAATTCAAGGTTCTTGAGGTTGTTCTTCTTAGCCTTGGCGGCGCCGAACGCCACGATCTTCTCGGAATTATCCACGGCGATCACCTTCCGGCATCGGCGGGCCAGCAGCTCGCTCAAGAGCCCCTCGCCGGAGCCGAGATCGGCCACGACCAGGGGCGGCAGAATTCGCAGCAGCAGGTGCCCGAAGGCTTCCCAGGATCGGCCTGGGCCATACACGCGGTCGAACCGCCCCGCGACCTGGTTGAAATAGACCTGGGCCTGTTCGCGGCGGCGGCTGAGGATGCGCTTGAGGTTGATGAGGTCTGCGGGGTGTTCGGGCAGCTCGCGAGCGCCGCGCAGGGCCAGTTGGATGATTTCGCCGGTGACACCATTCGCCGGCGGGGTGAGCTTGTAGAACGTGCGCTTGCCGTCCCGCCGGGACTGGACGAGGCCGGAATCCTGCAGGAGGCCAAGGTGGGTGGAGATGCGCGACTGGCCCATCCGAGTTATTTCCTGCAGTTCCGCGACGGACAATTCGTCCTTTTCGAGCAGGGCAACGACGCGCAGGCGCGTCGGGTCGGACAGGGCGCGGAGGGATTTGAGGGTAGCACTCATGAGAGGTGGTTCAGGAGGAAGTCCGAAATCCGAAGGTCGAAGGCCGAAAGAAGGCCGAAATAACCCACGGCGTCGCCGGGCTGGGGGAGTGGGGTCAGGATGCGCTGTGGCCTGGGGGTCTCGCTGTGGGAAGGGTTTCCGAAACGGCCGAGGCTCCATCCTCTCTTTGTTTTTGGGCGGCGCGGCCAGGCGGGGGCTGGACTTGTGTGGGCGTTTGCCGGGGGCCGCGCCGCCCAAAAACAAAGAGGGAGGGGTCGGGTGGCGGCGGGTCTATACACAGGCCACCCCTCCGGGGTTTGGGGAAAGTGCAGTCCGCTCAGACTGCCCGCTGTCTGGAGGCGACCAATATAGGCGGCATGACGCATACAAGGGGCAGGCGTTCGGCCGCTTTGGGGTGGACCCGTTCGATGGGCTTGCGGCCCGTACGAGATTGCGCAAGATATCCGTTGACACCTGAGGGTAAGGATATATCATCTTATCCTGATACGTCAATATGACATTTAACAGCAGTCTATAAAGCCTAAATTAATGAGTAAGAACTACATCTTTTCATCCGAGTCCGTGGGCGAAGGCCATCCGGACAAAGTGTGCGATACCATTTCCGATGCCGTCCTGGACGCCTGTTTGACGGAGGACCCGCGCAGCCGCGTGGCGTGCGAGACCTACGCCAAGTGCAACCTGGTCGTCGTGGGGGGTGAAATCACTACCAAGGCGAAGCCGGATTTCAATGCGATTGCCCGTGAGGCGATCCGCGAGATCGGTTACACGCACGAGGATGATGTCTTTCACGCGGACCGGGTGTTGATCCTGAACGCGATTACGTCGCAGAGTCCCGACATTGCGCAGGGCGTGGATGCCAAGGCAGCGGAAGGCAAGAAGACGGCCGAGCAAGGGGCGGGCGACCAGGGTTTGATGTTCGGCTACGCGACGAACGAGACGCCGGAACTCATGCCCGCGCCGATCATGTTTGCCCACCAGCTCGGACGTGAGCTGACCCGCATCCGCAAAACGGGGGCGGTCAAATGGCTGCGGCCTGACGCCAAAAGCCAGGTCTCCGTCCAGTATGTCGATGACCAGCCCGTGCGCATCACCAACGTCGTGGTGTCAACACAGCACTCGGCGGATGTAAAGCACCGCACCATCGAGCGCTTTATCATCGACGAGATCATCAAGAAGGTTTTGCCCCCGCAGTTGCTGGACAAGAAGACCGTGTACCTGGTTAACCCAACCGGCCGATTTGTGGTGGGCGGCCCGCAGGGCGACACCGGGTTGACGGGCCGCAAGATCATCGTGGACAGCTACGGCGGCATGGGACGGCACGGCGGCGGCTGCTTCAGCGGCAAAGACCCGTCGAAAGTGGACCGCAGCGCGGCCTACATGGGCCGTTACGTCGCCAAGAACATCGTTGCCGCGGGCCTGGCCTCGAGCGCGGAGATTCAGTTTGCCTATGCCATCGGGTATCCCGACCCGGTTTCCGTCTGCGTCAATACGTTCGGCACCGGCGTCGTTAGCGACGAGGAACTCGAGCGCGTCGTGGGCGAAGTGTTCAGCTTCAAGCCGGCGGCGATCATCAAGCAGCTCAACCTGCTGCGCCCAATCTATTCCAAGACGACCAACTACGGCCACTTCGGAAAGACCGACCCGGATATTACCTGGGAGAAGACCGACAAGGTCGAGGCGCTCCGCAAGGCGGCCGGCAAGTCCGCTTCGGCGGTTGCGGCGTCCACGCTGAAGAAAGCGGAGGCGCTGGTCAAGAGCCGGGCGCGCAACTGAGCGCTGGCTCCGTCACATATCACCAATTAACGACTACCAAGCATTATGCCAACTTTGACCAAGACCAATGGAAAGAAAGCCGCGTCCGCCAATGGCGGAGCGCGTGCGAAGGGTGACTTTAAAGTCAGGGACCTCAGCCTTGCTGATTGGGGCCGCAAGGAAATCTCCGTGGCCGAGCAGGAAATGCCCGGCCTGATGTCCATCCGCGAGAAGCATGGCACCGAGAAACCCCTGAAAGGGGTTCGGGTGACCGGCTCGTTGCACATGACCATTGAGACGGCCGTCCTGATCGAGACCTTGGTGGAGCTGGGCGCTTCGGTGCGCTGGGCAAGCTGCAATATCTTCAGCACCCAGGACCAGGCCGCCGCGGCAATCGCCAAGGCCGGCATCCCCGTTTTCGCGTTCAAGGGTGAATCGCTTGAGGAATACTGGGACTACACGCTGTCCGCGTTGACGCACCCCGGCGGCAAGGGCCCGGAACTGATCGTGGATGACGGCGGTGACGCCACGTTGCTGCTGCACAAGGGCTACGAAATGGAACATGGCAGCGATTGGGTGAACAGCCCGAGCGACAGCCACGAAGAGGACGTCATCAAGAAGCTCCTCAAGCGTTGCGCCAAAGAGCGCCCCGGCTGGTTTACCGAGGTCGTCAAAGACTGGAAAGGCGTTAGCGAGGAAACCACCACCGGGGTCCATCGGCTCTACCAGATGCTCGAGGCGGGCAAGCTCCTCGTGCCCGCTATTAACGTCAACGACTCGGTCACCAAGTCCAAATTCGACAACCTCTACGGCTGCCGCGAATCACTCGCCGACGGCCTGAAGCGCGCCCTGGGCGTGATGATTGCCGGCAAGACCGCCTGCGTCTGCGGCTATGGCGATGTCGGCAAAGGCAGCGCGCACAGCCTGCGCGGCTTCGGCGCCCGCGTGATCGTGACGGAGATCGACCCGATCAATGCGTTGCAGGCCGCGATGGAAGGGTTTGAAGTGACCACCTTGGAAGCCACGCTAGGGGAGGCTGACATTTATGTCACCTGCACCGGCAATCGCGACGTCATCACTCTGGAGCACATGCTCAAGATGAAAGACCAAGCCATCGTCTGCAACATCGGCCACTTCGACAACGAGATCCAGGTGGACCGCCTGAACCAGGCCAAAGGGGTCTCCCGGGTGAACATCAAGCCGCAGGTGGACCGCTATGACGTGCCGGGCGACCGGAGCATCTATTTGCTGGCCGAAGGCCGCCTGGTGAACCTGGGCTGCGCCGAAGGCCATCCGAGCTTCGTGATGTCGAACTCCTTTACCAACCAGGTGCTGGCGCAATTCGACCTCTGGACCAATCGCGCGACCTACAAGCCCGCTGTCTATCGTTTGCCCAAGAAGCTCGACGAGGAAGTCGCCCGCCTGCATCTGGAGAAGATTGGCGTCAAGCTGACCAAGCTGACGAAGAAGCAAGCCGACTATATCGGCGTGCCCGTGGAGGGTCCTTACAAAGCGGATCACTACCGGTATTAGACCTGCGGTCAGGCACCAGTTCTGAAAACCCGGTGGGCGCTCTTGAGCAGCGCCCCATTGAGATCGCGCTGAAGCTTCGCTTGCGGCTTGCGCTCCCCAGGCTCGGGCTTTAGGGTCGGCCGCTGATGAGCGTCGCCAAGACCATCGAGAAGCTGCTCCGCGGGGAGTCTGATGCCAATATCCGCTTTGAGGAGCTTTGCCATCTGCTCCAAGCGAAGGGCTTCCGGATGCGGACGCAGGGAAGCCACCACATTTTTACCCGGCCCGGCGTGCGGGAACGACTCAACCTCCAACGCGATGGTTCCCATGCCAAACCGTATCAGGTTCGACAAGTTCGCAAAACTCTGGCAGCCTATAAACTGTTATGAATGGAACCAGCTACGAGATGATTATCTGGTGGAGTCATGAGGATGCCGCCTACGTGGTGGAAGTCCCGGAGCTGCCGGGTTGCATGGCCCACGGCAAGACCCGGCCCGAAGCGATCCGCCAGGCGGAAGCCGCCATCCGCCTCTGGATCAAAACGGCCAAAGACGACGGCCTGGAAATCCCCCGGCCTCGAGGGCGTTTGGTCTATGCGTAAATATGCATTCATTCGCCGGCGAAGGCAGAAAGCCCGCGAGCACATTGCTGGTTGTTTTGGCGTTGCTCGCGTCGCTGGGCGGCTCGCTTCGGGCGGCTGAGCCCACTGCGAATCCCCTTTACCTGGACCCGGCTCAACCGGCCGAGAAGCGCGCCCAGGATCTGGTCGCGCGCCTGACGCTGGAGGAGAAGGCGATGCTCCTGAACCATAAAGGGAGCACCGTGGAGCGCTTTGGTATCAGGTGCGACCGGTGGAACCAGTGCCTCCAGGGGGTTTGGTGGGATCAAACAACGACCTTGTTCCCGGTGCCGCTGGCGTTGGCGGCCACGTGGGATTCGAACTTGGTGCATGAAGTTGCCACCGCCATTTCCGATGAAGCGCGCGCCATCTACAATGGCTGGCACCAGGACCCGGCCTTCCCGGGCGAGCACAAAGGCCTGATCTATCGCGCACCGGTCATTAACATCGAACGAAACCCTTATTGGGGCCGCAACGAGGAAGCCTACGGGGAGGATCCCTATCTGACAGGCCGCATCGGCGTGGCGTTTGTCAAAGGCTTACAGGGTAATGACCCGAAGTACCTGAAGCTGGTTTCTACTCTCAAACACTACGCCGTCAACAACGTCGAGCAGGGCCGCACCAGTCTCTCGGCCACTGTCCCCGAGCGGATGCTTTATGAGTATTGGCTGCCGCACTTTCGCGATTGCATCGTCGAGGGCCATGCTCAGTCGGTCATGGCCTCCTACAACGCGATCAACGGCGTGCCCAGCAACATCAACGCGCTCCTGCTCACCGATATCCTCAAGCAGCGATGGGGGTTTCAAGGCTTCGTGGTGTCGGACCTGGGCGGCGTGAACACCATGGTGACCGGACACATGAAAAGCCAAATGAGCTACGAGGAGGCGGTCGCCAAATCCCTCATCGCCGGTTGTGACTTCTCCGACAAGGAGTTCGAGGTCCACCTGCCGACTGCGGTCCGGCAGGGGTTGCTGCCCGAGGCGCGCCTCAACGATGCAGTGTTCCGTGTCCTGCGTGACCGCATCCGCCTTGGCGAGTTCGACCGCCAGGAGCTGGTGCCTTACAGCAAGATCCCCACTAATGTGATCTGCAGTCCGGAGCACCGGGCACTGGCGCTAAAGGCGGCCCAGGAATCGATCGCGCTCCTGATCAACCGGAACAACTTCCTGCCGCTCAACAAGAGCAAGCTCAAGACAATCGCCGTCATCGGTCCCCATGCGGACACCTTCACGCCCGGCGGCTACAGCGGCAAGCCGGAGAACCCCGTCAAGCCGCTTCAGGGCATCCGCAACCGCGCGGAGAACGGAACCAAGGTGCTATACGCGCGCGGATGCGAAATCAGTGGCGGCTCAAGTGAGGATGATTCCATCGCCCAAGCCGCCGCTATCGCCCGGGGTGCGGACGTGGCGATTGTATATGTCGGCACCAACAATAAGATCGAGTCCGAAGGCCGTGACCGCACCAGCCTGTCCCTGCCCGGCCGTCAGGAAGATCTGGTCAAGGCGGTTTGCGCGGCCAATCAAAATACTGTGGTAGTGCTGATGAACGCCGGACCGTTGACCGTCCCCTGGCTTAAAGAAAACGTGCCGGCCATCCTCGAGGCCTGGTGGGCTGGCGTCGAGGGCGGCGACGCGATTGCCGACGTGCTCTTTGGCGATGCTAACCCGGCGGGGCGCCTGCTGCACACCGTCTATGCTTCCGAAAGCCAGGTCCCACCTCAGGATGAATACGATGTGACCAAGGGTTTCACTTACATGTATCTGAACGGCAAGCCGCTCTTCCCCTTCGGTCACGGGCTAAGCTACACCCGGTTCAAGTATTCGGATTTGCGAGTCTCGCCCAAGCAGATTCCAGTGACCGGCCAGGTCATGGTGCGGGTTGATGTGGAGAACACGGGCAAGCGCGCGGGCGACGAGGTGGTACAGCTCTATGTTCACGAGGTTGAATGCAGCGTGAAGCGCCCGAGCAAGGAACTGCGAGGCTTCGAGCGGGTCGCCTTGCGTCCAGGCCAGAAGAAGACCATCGCATTCACCCTCGCCGGGGAGAAGCTCTCGTTCTGGGATGTGAAAACCCACGGCTTCGTAGTGGAACCAGGCGCGTTCGATGTGTTGGTCGGAAGTTCCTCCCAGGACATCCGCGTCCAAACCCGCATTGGAGTAAAACGAGAGTGAGCCTGGACCCCGCTGGGCAGTGCGACCGGCAAACTGAGAATGAACTGGAGCGTGACTCCAGAATCCTGCCGAATCTGCTGTTGACGGAGCAGCCCGGTTTGCTAGAAATCTGTCGTCCGTTCAAAGCACGAGCGTGTGGGTGTCAGAAGACAGATTGTCAGTGAACTCAGAAAGACGACATTCAGTGATCCTGCCGGTGCAGTCCTCCCCGCTTGGTTTTGTTGAGCAGACATGACGTTATGAACCAAAACAGGCTCTTCGTGGGCAACTTGTCCTACCAAACCATGCAGGACGATCTCCAGGAGTTCTTCTCCCAGGCCGGCGTGGTGACATCGGTGAATCTGATGCAGGACAAAGTGACCGGCAAATCGCGCGGCTTCGCCTTCGTGGAATACGCGACGGCGGAGGAAGCCAGTAAAGCCGTCGAGCAGTTACACGGCAAAGAATTTCAAGGCCGCGCGTTGACGGTGAACATTGCGCGGCCAAAGGAAGAGCGGGCCCCCCGCTGGAACAGCGACCGAGCCGGTGCCAGCGAAGCGCGGGCATAAGGCTGCTGATTGCCGACGGCGGCCTGCCGGCCCGGTTGGACAACGAGAGCGGGGGAGATTTGCCGAACGTAACCGGTGGCCGGTTTTTCTATGGGAATATGGGTTTGACACCGGGGAGCAGTAACTTTAATTTGAAGCGAAATACATTTTATGGCTGAGAACATTCCTAACATTCCGAGTGGGGCAATGCCGCCGAAGAAGGAAACCGGAAAAGTCCAACCCAAGAAGGAGACGGTCCGCATCAATTTGCCGCCCAAGCCCTCAGCCGCTCCAACCATCAAACTGCCGACGCTGCCTCCCGGGGGACCAAGCGGGGGCGCAGCGCCATCCGCTCCGGCCGCCCACAGCGCTGCGGCGCCGGCTCATGTGCCGAGCGCGCCCCGGGCCACGGCGGCCGCCCCGAGCGCAACGCGTTCGGCGCCCGCTGCGCCGCGCCCGGCGATGGCACCCGCCCCCGCCCGGCCCGCTGTCAGTGCGCTGGACACGGTCCTGGCCGTCGTTGCCGCGGTCGTTGGGTTGCTCGCTGTCGCCACCACTCTGAATAACATGTTCGAGTGGATCTGGAAGTAGTGAGACGCTGAGCTGATTGGATTTCTGCCCGGCGGACGCGACGGGCCTTGATTTAGTGGTACCAACAACCTGACGGTAGTTTTATTCCCATTTATTTATGGCAGCCCCCAACATTGTAGCTTTGACGCAGGAGAACTTCGCCGCGGAAGTGCTGAAAGCAACCACGCCCGTGCTGGTGGATTTCTGGGCGGAGTGGTGCGGCCCGTGCAAAATGATTGGGCCGGTGCTGGATGAACTTGCCACGGAGTACGCCGGGCAAGTTAAGATCGGCAAAGTGAACATTGATGAGCAGCAGATACTGGCGGCTGAATACGGCGTCCGCGCCATCCCCACGCTCCTGCTCTTTCATAAGGGAGAGGTGGCGGACCAGATGGTCGGTTTGCGCAGCAAGAAGGATCTCAAAGCCAGTATCGCGCGCGTAGCAGCCTAAGGCGGCGACACTGCCACCGAGGCGCGAGAACACCCAATAGCGACGGACCGCGAGCCGTCCCCGGCTCGCAGCGCAAGGGAGCGTGCAAGAGGTTCGATCACCGTTTCGCTTTTGTAGCCGCTGCGAGCCGGGGACGGCTCGCGGTCCGGGTACGATGTCGAGCTGCGCCCGTCGGGGGCCACCGTCGTGCGGCCTAGGCTTGCGCTGGGACCGGAGGACGGGGCAAGATGCCTCGCAACCCACCGGCAGGAACGCCGGCGTTGCGCCCGAACTATGCCGCTCATTATTACGCCCGGACAGTTGTCGCGACGCGCTGATTTCTATCATCAGCTCGGCCAGCTCACCGGCGCTGGCCTTGGCCTCGTCCAGGCACTGGGGCAGCTCAAAAGCCATCCCCCCGACCGCTCCTACCGCGTCCCCATTGGGCGGCTGCTCGAGCAGATTGCCGACGGCAGCACCCTCAGCGATGCGTTGCTGAGCTGCGGCCACTGGCTCCCGGCGTTCGACCTCGCGCTGATTCAGGCGGGCGAGCACAGCGGGCGGCTGGAGGCCTGCTTCCGGCTCCTGGCCGATTACTACACCGACCGCGCCCGGCTTGCCCGCCAGGTTATCGGCGACTTGGCCTACCCGGCCTTCCTGCTGCACTTCGCGATCTTCATCTTCCCCTTTGCCGCGTTCTTTGCCTCCGGCAACTGGGTCGTCTATTTGGCCCAGACGATTGGCGTGCTGATCCCCCTTTACGCGGTGGTCGCTCTGATGATCTTCGCGGCCCAGAGCCGGCACGGCGAAACCTGGCGCGCATGCTTCGAGTCGCTCCTGCATCCCATCCCAGTGCTTGGCGTGGCGCGACGTTACCTGGCGCTGGCACGGCTGGCCGCCGCGCTCGAAGCGCTCCTTAGCGCAGGGGTAACGGTTATCGAGGCCTGGGAACTGGCGGCGCGGGCAAGCGGTTCGCCGGCCCTGCGACGGGCCGTGCTGGCGTGGCGGCCGCAGGTCAACGGCGGCCAGACGCCCGCCGAGGCCGTCACCGCTTCAGGCTGCTTTCCAGAGATCTTTGCCTCCCAGTATGCGACTGGCGAAATCAGCGGGAAACTCGACGACACCCTGGGACGTCTGCACGACTATTACCAGGAAGAAGGCTCGCGCAAGCTCCATTCCTTCAGCCGCTGGACACCGCGCGCCATATACTTCTGCATCGTGCTGATGATCGCCTACCGCATCGTCCACTTTTATGTTGGTTACTTCAACATGGTGAAGGACGCAGGCGGGTTTTGAAGGCCGTTTAAAGTCAGCGGGCAGAATCGCGCTGCAGCGCGATGGAAAGTGGAGACCGCGCAAATCACCCAAAGCCACATCAAAGCGTGTTGATAGCCAACTGATAGGCACCCCAAAGCCACCCCAAAGCCACCTCAAAGCTACCCTAAAGCCACACCAAAGCCAGTTACATGCGAGATCCAAGCCTGGAGAGGGAGAAGTCCGGCGCTCTGGTCCTACCGTCAAGACGCGCCCGGTGCTTGCCTTGGCCGAACAATTGGTTTGTCAGACCGAGAGGGGCGAAATACCTTGGTGAGTCGAACCCATGCACGAGTTGTCGATTATGCAGAGCGCGCTGAGTCTCGCGCTGGATCAGGCGCGGCAGGCTGGGGCGGTTCGTGTGCATACGATTCGGCTGCGGATCGGGGCGCTCAGCGGGGTGGTGCCCGAGGCTTTGGAGTTCGCGTTCGAGGCGCTGACGGCGGACACGATGGCTGAAGGGGCCGAACTAGCCGTCGAGCGCGTTCCCGCACGGTTCTGGTGTGCGACCTGCACCCGGGAATTCCAGTCTGATGATATGTTTGCCGAATGCCCCGACTGCCACATTCCGAGCGGAGAACTCCGCGCCGGTCGGGAAATGGAATTAGCCTCCTTGGAGATTGACTGATGTGTAAAGATTGCGGATGCGGATTGCCCGGAGAAACGCCGATAGGCGTAAGCGCTCATCACCACGAACATGCCCATGGGCACGATCACGAGCATGGCCACGACCATAGCCATGAGCATGAGCATGCGCACCCTCACGAGCATGAACACGGTCCGGGTGAGCACCACGGCCACGACCATCCCCACCCTCACACTCACCCCCACTCCCACGAGCACTCGCACGCTGAACCGGATCACGATCACCCCCACGAGACTGGCGGCGAAGCGCGCCGGACCGTGGAGGTGGGCCGCGCGATTCTTGATAAGAACGACCGCCTCGCCGAGCGCAACCGGGGCTTCTTTCGGGCGCGCGGCCTGCTCGTGCTGAACTTCCTGTCCTCCCCCGGTTCGGGTAAGACCACCTTTATCCGCGAGAGCGTGCGGAAACTGGGGCCGGACCTGAAGACGGGCGTGATCGTGGGCGACTTGGCGACGGACAACGACGCCCAACGGTTGCGCGAGTCGGGCGCGCCGGTCGTGCAGATCACCACCGGCACCGTCTGCCATCTCGAAGCCGAAATGGTGGCCCGCGCTGTCAAACAGTTGGACCTGACCGGCCTCAACCTGCTGATCATCGAGAACGTCGGCAACCTGGTCTGCCCAGCGTCCTACGATTTGGGTGAAGACATGCGTATCGTGCTCCTGTCCGTGACTGAGGGGGAGGACAAGCCGCTAAAGTATCCGCCCATGTTCCAGTCGGCCGATGTGGTCCTCATCAGCAAGATCGATCTCGCCCTGGCCTGCGACTACGACCGCGACAAGGCGCTGGCCAACATCCGGCGCGTTGCTCCCAAGGCGCGGGTATTTGAGACGTCCGCCAAAACCGGTCAGGGCCTGGATGCCTGGCGCGAGTTTCTGCTCCAGCAGCATCAAGAACGCAAGTCTCTCGATCCCGTGGCGTGAACCGCGCGAACGGCGCTGATTGGGTGAAAAGAGGCAAAAAACCCTGGCTCCCTTCGAAACTCCTTCGAAGCCCCATCGAAGCCCCATCGAAGCCCCTTCGAAACATCACGAGTACATAGCGAGTACATCACGCTCACAGTCCGGGATATGCCCGCGAGCCTGGAGGGTGAGGGCGGGACGCTTTCTGCGCAGATAACTTGAGTCACTGCGCATCCTTCCCTAGACTGGTCGAATTATGAGCACACCGTTGAACGAGCAAGTGCAGGCGACCGCCGGCTGGATCGGACGGCTGCGCACAGAGGTCGGCCGGGTCATCGTCGGCCAGGAGCAACTGGTGGACCGGTTGCTGGTCGGGTTGCTTGCCAACGGCCATGTCCTCCTCGAAGGCGTGCCCGGTCTGGCCAAGACTATGTGCGTCCGCACCCTAGCCTCCGCCATTCATGCCTCCTTCCATCGGGTCCAGTTCACGCCCGACTTACTGCCTGCCGACATCGTCGGCACGCTGATTTACAGTCCCCAGGATGGCACGTATCACGCCACCAAGGGCCCCGTCTTCGCCAACTTCGTGCTCGCCGACGAAATCAATCGCGCGCCGGCCAAGGTGCAATCCGCGTTGCTCGAAACCATGCAGGAGCGGCAGGTGACGCTCGGCGGCGAGACGATGCCTCTGCCGTCGCCGTTCCTGGTGCTGGCCACGGAGAACCCGATTGATCAGGAAGGCACGTATCCCCTGCCCGAGGCCCAGGTGGACCGCTTCATGTTCAAGGTGCTGCTCGACTATCCCTCCTTCGCCGAGGAGCGCAAGATTCTCGACCGCATGGCGTTCACTGCGCCGGAGACGCAAGTCCAGCCCGTTATCCCGCTTGAGGAAATCCTCCAGACGCGCAAGCTGGTGGACCAGATTCACGTGGACGAGAAGGTGCGCGACTACGTGGTGCATCTGGTCTTCGCCACACGCCAGCCTGAGAAATACAAGCTCGACCTGAAGCACTTCATCCAGTTCGGCGCCTCGCCCCGGGCAACGATCTACCTGACGCTCGCCGCCAAGGCCTGGGCGCTGTTGCAGGGCCGGACCTATGTGACCCCGGAAGACGTCAAGAGCATCGGGCCCGACGTGCTGCGGCACCGGCTCATCCTGACGTATGAAGCCGAAGCCCAGGCGGTGACGACCGACGCCATCATCAAGAAGATATTCAACGCCGTGCCCGTGCCGTGACCATCGCCGAATTGCTGGAAAGCGTCCGCCGCGTGGAGGTGCGGACTAACCGCCTGGTCAACGACACCATGGTGGGCGCCTACCTAAGCCACTTCAAAGGCCGCGGCATGGACTTCGAGGAGTTGCGCGAATATATCCCCGGCGATGAGGTCCGCGACATTGATTGGAACGTCACCTACCGCATGGGGCGCCCATTCGTTAAGCGCTACCGCGAGGAGCGCGAATTGGCGATGGTGCTGGCGGTGGACGTTTCGGCCTCCTCAGCGTTCGGATCGCTGCTCCGCACCAAACGCCAGTTCGCGGCCGAGATTGCCGGCACGCTAGCCATTTCCGCCGCGCGGAGCAGCGACAAAGTGGCGCTGCTGCTGTTCGCCGACCAGGTCGAGTTGTATCTGCCGCCGCGCAAAGGACGGCGCCACATTCTCCGGCTCATCCGCGAGATGCTCTCCTTTGAGCCGAAGCACCGCGGCACCAACATCCCGGCGGCCCTGGCCTTCCTGAATCGCGTGCTGCACCGGCGCTCGATCGTGTTCCTGCTCACCGACTTCCTGCACAGCTTCGGCCCCGCGGTGGCCCAAACCGGCGCCGGCCGCGGCACCGTCGAAGAAATCGGCCTTACTAACGTCCGCCACGATCTCGTGTGCATGCACCTGCATGACCCGCGTGAGAGCACCTTGCCGATGGCTGGGCTGCTGACCATCGAGGACGCCGAGACGGGTGAGTTGCTTGAGATCGATTCCAGCCGCGCCGCCGTGCGCGAGAAGTTCGCCGCTACCAACGCCGAGCGCCTCGCCGAACTCGACCGCGCGTTTCGCCGCGCCGGGGTGGATACCCTGCGCTTCAGCACCACCGAGCCCTTCGCCCAGATACTCCAGGCCTTCTTCGAAACCCGGCGCGGGAGGAGGAGGGGGTGAAAGGCCGAAACCCGAAGGCCGAAGGCCGAAGGAAGGCCGAAATCCGAGGTGCGAAGTCCGAAGGCCAAGGCGTCTGCTGGGAATGGCTAGCCCCAGCCGCACGCGCTGCGGAGCGCATGGGCCGCGCGGTATCCTCATTCGGATTTCGGGTTTCGGCCTTCTTTCGGCCTTCGAGCTTCGGCCTTCGGACTTTGACCGCAGCCCTCTGGCTTCTGGCCCCTGTTCTCACACTTCCCGCCTCCGACCCGACAGTCCCGGACGACATCCCTCCTCTACGTCCGCCACACGCAGAGATACCGCCCACCTTCTGGGAGCAACACAGCGTCCTGGTTATCCTCCTCGCGGCGCTCCTGCTGGCGCTGGTCTGCGTCGCAGTCTGGTTCCTGACCCGGCCCAAGCCGCCAATGATCGTGCCACCGGATGTCCAGGCCCGCCAGGCACTCGAGCCACTGCGCCGCCAACCGGAAGACGGCTTGCTGCTGAGCCGCGTCTCCCAAGTCCTGCGCCATTATGTGGCCGCGATCTTCGACCTGCCGCCTGGAGAACTCACCACTGTGGAGTTCTGCCGCGCCATTACTGGCCATGCTCAAATCGGGCCTGACCTCTCAGCCGCGCTCAGCGACTTCCTCCGCCTCTGTGACCAGGACAAGTTCTCCCCGCCCGCGCCCGTCCCGCCTTTGAACGCTGTTGCCCAAGCGCTCAAACTGATTGACCAGTCCCAAGCCCGCCTCGCCGTTCTTGCTCAGGCCGCGGCTCAACCCGGCCAAACTCCCGTCGTAAGCTCTCCCACAGCGGCCATAGTACCATGAACCACCTCAACCCATGCCGGCCTGTGGCCTACAGCCCTCCAACTTTAGACTTTAGACTCCAGACTTTAGATTCAGTCAAATGACCGGCAACCTTCAGTTCCAATACCCGTGGCTGCTGGCGTTGTTGGCCTTGCTGCCGATCTATGCCTTCCTGCACGGGCGCATCGGCAAGCTCGCTGCGCTGCGCTTTCCCAGCGCCGACATCGCCCGCGCTGCGGGTGCCGCGGCGCGGGCCGCCTCCGGCCGCTTTCTGCTCTTCCTGCGGCTCCTCACTGTGGCCCTATGCATCGTGGCGCTCGCCGGGCCACGCTTCGCTAATGACCACACCGAAACGCAAGCCAGCGGCGTCGATATCATGCTCGTGCTCGACCTCTCCTGGTCAATGATGGCGCTCGACATGGGCGCACCGCAGGAGCGGGTCTCGCGCTTCGACATCGCCTCCCAGGTGCTCGAGGACTTCATCCGCAAACGCCCCAGCGACCGCCTCGGCCTGATCGTCTTCTCCGCCGTGCCCTACCTGGCCAGCCCGCTCACGCTCAATCATGCCTGGCTCATCGAAAACCTGCACCGCCTCCACGTGGGCCTTATTCGGGACCTGGGCACGGCCATCGGCGATGCCACCGCCGCCGGCGCCAAGCGGCTGAAGAGTCTCAAAGACAGCAAGAGCCGAATCATTATCCTGCTGACCGACGGCGACAACAATAAGGGCGACATTGACCCCGTTCCCGCGGCGCAGCTCGCCGCCGCTCTAGGGGTGAAGATCTACACCATCGGCATCGGCATCGAGCAGCCGTGCATGATGAACCTGTTCGACCCGGCGACCGGCAAGCTGGAGCTCGACGCCAACGGCAACCTCAAACCGGGCATGATCCTGCAACCTGCCAACTACGACGTCCTCAGCAAGATGTCCGCGCTCTCCCGCGGCAAGTTCTACCGCGCCACCAACCGCCGCGAGCTACAGCGCATCTACAACGAGATTGACCGGCTGGAGAAGACCGAGATCAAACTCCGTCGCTTCACCACCTACCGGCCGTTGTATCAATGGCCTTTGCTCGCCGCCTTCGGCCTGTTCGCGCTGGAGATGGGTCTCGCTAACACTCGGTTCAGGAGGGTGCCGTGAACTTCGCCAACCCACATTTCGCCGAACCGCGCTGGCTCTGGCTGGCTGTGCTGGCGCCGCTGGTGCTGGTCGCCGTGCAGCGCTATTCCGCCCGGGCGCGGCGGAAACAACTCGCCCAGATCGCCGCGCCGCACTTCGTCGAAGAACTGACCCGCTCCGTCAGCCCCATCCGCCGCGCCCTCAAGCAGGCGTTGTTGGTCCTCGCTGCGGCTGGGGTGGGTATCGCCCTCGCCCGGCCCCAATGGGGCGAGCAGACGGAGGTCAGTCACATGTTCGGCCAGGACACCGTCTTCGTCTTGGATTGCTCCCGCAGCATGCTCGCGAGCGACGTGGCGCCCAGCCGGTTGCAGCGCGCCAAGCTCGCCATCCTCGATTACGTCCAGCGCCGCGGCCAAGGTCGTGTCGGACTCGTCGCCTTCGCTGGTGAGGCCTTCCTCCAATGCCCTCTCACCTTCGACTACGGCGCCTTCCAGGAAGCCCTCATGGCCATTGACGACCGAACCATCCCCGTCCCCGGCACCGATGTCGGCCGGGCGCTCAAGGAAGCTTCCCTCGCGATGGACAAGACTCAACGGCCCAAGCTGCTTGTGCTGCTTACCGACGGCGAGGACCTCGAACAAGGTGGCGTCCACACCGCGGAAGCGCTGGCCAAGGAGGGCGTCGTAGTGTTCACGGTAGGTATCGGCACACCGGCGGGCGGAGAGATTCAATTCCTCAACGAGCAAGGCAAGCCGGAGCTGGTGCGCGACAGCCGCGGGGAGGTCGTGCGCAGCCGGCTCGACGAACCGACCTTGCGCGCGATTGCCCAAGCCACACACGCAGCCTACTATCCGCTCGGCCCGGTGGGCGAGGGCCTCGCCAAAGTCCAACTCGCAGTGGAGAACCTGAACGCGGGTTCAGCCGCCGCGCCGGCCCGAAAGCTAGGCGTGGACCGTTTCCATTGGCCCGTCGCGGGCGTGCTCGTCTTGCTGGTGGCAGAATCTTTGGTTGGCACCCGCCGCCACTTGCGCGAAGCTACTTCCTGACCGGTTTATGATGCCGCCATCGAACAACCTCAACGCCTCTGCCTCACGCGTACCAAGCCGCCGCGCAGCCAGTGGCTTTCCGCTTTCAGCACTTGGATTTCGGCCCTCGGACTTCGGACTTCGGGTTTCCCTCCTCCCCCTCCTGATCGCCCTGGCTGCCCTCGGCGCCACCCCCTCCGCCCCCGCTCCAGAGCAGGCACCGCCTTCCAGCCCTCGCGAATTCTACAATACCGGCGCGCGCCAGCTTGGCGCGGGCAAACTCCGCGAAGCGGAGGCTTCCTTGGAAAGCGCCCTCGCCAGTCAGAACCCACAGCTCCAACCCCCCGCGCTTTACAACCTCGGCCTGGTTCGGTTCGGACAAGGCCTCGAGCAATTGAAAAAGGGGCCAGCGGCCAAGCCGACCGCTGACCGCGCCAAAACCATCGCCCGGCAAGCCGACGACGCCATCCGCCAAGCCGAAGAGGCGCTCGCCGGCAACGACGTGCAGAAAATGGTCGCCGCCTACCTGCGTGGCCGGGGCGCGCGCAAGGAACTGAAAGCCGCGACCCAAGCCGTGCGCCGCGCATTGCAAGTGTATGGCGCCGCCTTGACCAGGTGGGAGCGCGCTTTAGGCGACTTCAAGAGCACCATCGAGCTAAACAGTGCCGATACCGACGCCCGGAACAACTCCGATGTCCTGGACCGCCTCAT
>Ga0182014_10003829_pt1 | contig 17793 bp, 12 predicted proteins | sample 612S2DmetaG_FD_120489 | JGI IMG/M metagenome (GOLD analysis project Ga0182014, IMG submission 120489) | Permafrost microbial communities from Stordalen Mire, Sweden - 612S2D metaG | ecosystem: Environmental > Terrestrial > Soil > Wetlands > Permafrost | place: Sweden: Stordalen | collected... | reverse complement strand
TTGCCGCGGGTCAGGCCCGGAACGTACTTGCCCACCGGGTCGTCGATGGAGAGCTTGCCGTCTTCCTGAAGCATCAAAATAGCGGCGGCGGTAAACTGCTTGGAGATGGAGCCGACGGAGTAGCGCATCGCCGGAGTGGCCGGAACGGCAGGGTCAGCGGCGGTAGCGAGGCGGGCGCTTCCGAAGGCATGGGTATACGCAAGCTTGCCGCCCTTGACGATGGCCACCGATGCGGACGGAACTCCGGTCTCTTCAAGAACCTGTGCAGCGATGCGGTCGACCCGCGAGCGTAAGGCCTGGTCGATGATTTCGATGGTTTGGGCGTGCGCCCCGGCCAGCGACAGGATTAACATGGTGAGCAGGATTGCGGAGCCGAAGAACCTCCCAGGTTGTTTCATCGAGCGCATTCTCCCTTCGATAGTTTCGCTCTTGTGAAAGCGATACCGACTAAGTTAACAGGCTGGCCTTCAATGCGGTAGGCTGGCAGAGGCGTAAATAGGAGCCGTTCGGAACGCAAGCGGACAGGAGGGTTGTATGGATCGATTGATCGAGGGCCACAAGCGGTTCCTGGCGGAGGTCTTTCCGGGCCGGCGGAAGCTGTACAAGCAACTTTCGGAGGGGCAGCGGCCGGAATGGCTCTTTATCACCTGCTCTGACTCGCGTGTTGTACCTGACATGATCTTGGGTACGGAGCCGGGAGATCTGTTTATCTCGCGCAATGCGGGCAATGTGGTGCCCATCGCTAGTCACGATGTGGACGGAGTCACGGCGACCATTGAGTATGCCGTCGAGGTGCTCAAGGTGAAGAGCGCCATTCTCTGCGGTCACTCGGATTGCGGAGCGCTCAAGGCGGCTCTGGATCGCAGGGATCTTGAAAATCTACCCAAGGCCCGGCGCTGGCTGAGCCACGTGGAGGCGGCATTTTCGCATCGCCAGCCCATGAATCCCGCCGACGGAGAACATGCGGAGCTGGCCTCGCTGATTCGGGGCAATGTAGTGGCACAGTTGTTGAATCTGCGATCGCAGCCTTCGGTGGCGCGAGCGGTTGTTGAGCGGCGGCTCACCGTTCACGGCTGGTATTACGACATTCTCACCGGCCGCATCGAGCGGTTCGACGAAGAGATGAGGCGCTTCCTGCCGCTGGCTGACGATGATGCGGAGATTGGGAGCAGAGGCTGGTTGAGCAGAACTGGAGCTGGGGTGATCTAGTTAGCCTTAGGGTGAGCGCCGGCCGCATGCAGCCCGCGGATCAGTAAAGTTTGAGGTTCCGCAGCCTGAACAGTTCCATTTGATCGTAGCCCGTAGTTTGTCCAGCTGACGCTCGGGGCACGCAATGCAGTTTCGACTGGATCGGCGTTGCATACGAGCGGGTCACGTGGAGCCGGTCCATGACGATATACCGCGTACGCAAGCCGCTCACCATCGCGGGCAACTGGGCGGGAAGCTGCTTCCGGTCCACATAGATCACCAGCGCCGCATCCTTGGGATTGTCCAGGCTCTGGCCAACACCCACGCCGAAGAAAGCGCGATTCTGTTGCATCAGGCTGCGTGCCACCTGTTGCTTGGTGGCCACGGCCGGACCCAGAACCGAGGCCGGCAGAGCGGAGACCGAGCGGGCCTCAAGAGGACTTTGGGGCGCAGAGCCGAAGGCTACCGCGTGGGCGTTGGTTGTAACCACCAGCGTGCGCACGCCGTCCACCGTCGCCGGCGCATTCATACTCATGCTTTCATCCACATAGAGCAACACCGCGCCCTCGCCGGGATGGTCGCTGCTCTTACCGGTGCCCACACCAAGGATTCCCGTCGCCGGGTTCACTAGCGCGCGGGCATCCGCCAAAGCCTGCTGAGCGCGGGTACTCTCCGCATCGCTGAGTGCGCGCGCCTGCGCCGCAACCGCCGTGCTGTCGCCGTAGTTCAGGCAGCTGACCGGGTGGTCGACGCCGCCTACAAAGGAATAGCTCGTTCCTCCGCCCGCCTGCGCTCCAAGTTCGGCCAAAACGTCGCCAGCCGGGCTTGCTACGGCCTGGCTCACCCCGGCCAGATCCGCTCCGCCGGCAAAGTAAAGGCCCACCGGTTCCGCATTGGAGGCGTCCACCACCAGCGATCCGGAGTCGCCCGCATCGCTGAACTGGTTCCCGCTGATGGCCAGTTGGTTGGTGTATGTCTTGGTCAGGTAGGGCTTCGTCTCGGCGCAATCCAGGTAGTAATCGACGGTCACATCCAGGTTGAGCGCCGAGATGCCGCCGCAGGTCAACCCCGTCGTCCTCCCGCTCTTGGCCACCACCAGATTGACGGCCGCCGCCTCGCCCTTGCCGCCAGTCGAGCTGGTGCCGGGCGGCGCCGCAGCCAGCGTGCCGTCGGCCTGCTTGCCGCCTAGCTCCAGAATGCTGCCTGCGGAGTTGACGGCGCCGGAATCGACCTGAGCGATGGCCGCATCGGCGTTGGTTGCGCTGGAGCTGAGCGGAAGCCAACTGGTCAGCGAGCCGACCGGCGTGGTCCCGGCGCCCTCGCCGTTGGGCGTGCAGTTGTTGTCGATCAGTCCCGGCTGGACGATGGAGTCGCCGACGCTGGCATGGTCGCTCCGCGCCAGCACATGGTTGCTGCTGAGCAGGTACTGCCGGCCGACGCCGTCCTGAATGAGCGATCCAAGCGTTCCGCCGCAGCAGTCCGCAATCTGGTTGCCCTGGATGTCGTAGTCTTTGTTGTTGCCGCCTGAGGCGCCCAGCGGGACCGGCGTGGTGGACTGCGCCTGATGCGTCGCCGGATTGCTCGTGACTCCTGCGGTGTTCAGCAGCACCTCGGCGGCGACCCTGGACGGCGAACTTCCCACCGTGGCCACGACCCAGGTCCCGCCGGTGGCCGGGATCGAGGCCGGCGCCGAATAGGTAACCGTGCACGAGGTGAAGCTCTCGGTGCTGCGCTGGCAGTTCGTCGTTCCCAGCGACCCTTGTCCGCCGGTCGAGCCGGTGGCCGAACTCGATAGCGTATACGTGATGCCGGTGTAGCCGCCCGCCAAAGCCAGGAAGCCGGTGAAGGTCACCTGCACGTTCGCGCCCAGGGCCACGTTCTCCGGTGCAAGCGGCTGCAGGAACCCCGGTGTAACGGTCAATAGCGTGGTCGCCGCGGTATTTGCGTTAAGGGTTGCGGTCACCTGAACCTGCACGTGATCGGCGGTGAGATACGGAGGCGGAGTGTACTGGCCGGTGGAAGTAATACTTCCTGGTCCGCTGTTCGCGTCCCCGCCAGAGACCGCCCAGGTGACGTTGGCCGCGCCTCCGCCGGCAAGCTTCGCGTTAAACTGCTCCACTGCCGCGCCTTTAGCGTTGCTTCCATTGCAGCCGGTGCAATTTGTATCGATGGAGCTCGTGCCGGGCGAGATGGAGAAGGTCGAGTTCGATGGGTCGGCGGTCACAATGCCAGCGGAGCAGCCCGCCGCCAACAGCAGCGCGGGAGCTAAGAGCATCGACAAACTCCGCAAATATAGGCTCCGCATGGTCACAACCCTGATGACAGTATATCGACTGCGCAAATGAAGAAAGGTTGAACTGAGCGGCCCTTCATGCTGCACTTGCAATTGGCGCTTATCTATCCCAGCCAGCGCCGTGTATTCAACAACTGGCGGTTGTCCAGCGCCCACACCTTGCCGGTCAGCTCATCCGGACCTTTGCCATCGCGGATCGACTTGTCGAACTCTCCCTGGATAGCCTGCATCTTGGCATCCAGGTCGTCCAGGAAGTTGAGAACCAGGGCCTCGGGGATCATCGGCAGCTTGGGTGAGCCGAACTCCAGCTTGCCGTGGTGCGACAGGATCATGTGCAGCACAAGTACCTTCAACTTCGGCGGGAAGTTGGGCAGGCTATCCATGGCGCGCTCGGCCAGGGCAGCGCCGATCTGGATGTGGCCGAGAAGCACGCCTTCAAGGGTGTACTCGAAGCCAACTTCCCAGCTAAGTTCGCGAATCTTGCCGATGTCATGAAGCAAAACACCAGTGATCACCAGGTCGCGGTCGAGCAGCGGGTAATGAGGGGCGACACGGTCGGCCAGGGTGAGAAGGCTGACCACATGCTCCAGCAGTCCGCCCAACCACGCATGATGGAGCTGCCTGGCAGCCGGGGCCGCACGATAGGCCTCCGCGATGGCGGGATCGGCCAGAATCGTCGAAAGCAGCAGCTTGAGGTCGGGGTTGGCCAGGCTGTCGACAAATCCCATGACCTGACGCCAGAGGACGGCAACGTCGCAGCTGGTCGAGGGCAGCAGGTCGGATTTATCTACCTCACCGGGCACTGCTTTGCGGAGCTGGTCGATCTTCATCTGCAGCCGGTCGTCGAAGCGCGAGGCGCTGCCGCGGGCTTTGACGATGTCGCCGCGCTCGAATTCCCTAGCGATGCGCGGGTCGCCCGGCTCCCAGATACGGCCCTCGAGCTGGCCGGTCTTGTCGCCCAGGATCAGATTGAAGTATGGCTTGTTGTTCTTGGTGGTGCGCTGCTGCTTGGCCAGAATCAGAAAGAAGCTATCGAAGGGCTTGCCTTCTTCAAAGGCCGCCAGATCGGCAATGTAGATGTCTTTCATTCTGTCGAAGAGCTTATCGCACGGAGGCGGGATTCGCGTAAAATTCGCCTTCCCCGGCCGCGTGAAGGGTTGCGCTCAACGAGCGTACCGCTTCCAGGTTCCAGCAATCAGTAGATCAGCTTCAAGGAGAATTGGATTTGCCGGGAATTGCCCGCGGTCTTGCTGATCTCTCCAAAGCCGGAGCCAGTGAGAATATTGGCGGGCAGGCCCATGGTGACGATATTGAAGAGGTTGAAGAACTCGCTTCGGAACTGGAGATTCACGAGTTCCGCACCGCTCTTGCGCCGGCCGAAGGGTGTGCTCTTGATCAGAGCAAAATCGTAGTTATAGAAGGCCGGCCCGCGAAAGGTATTGCGCCCTAAAGTCCCAAAGCGGCCAAGCTGCGGGACCGGCGCTTTAGGATCGTAAACCGGAATCGAAAAAAACTCGCTGTTGAGATTTTGGCCATTAATGTTTCCCCGGCCAAAATAATCCTGGCGGTCCGTGCGGGACGTTGAGAGATGAGGCGTCGCGATTTGATCGGGGCGGTCGACGCCATTTGACCCGGCGCCGGTTTGCTGTTTGCCGGAGTAGACGGTGAAGGGCGAACCCGAACTGATGCTCGAGATACTCAGAAGTTCCCAGCCGCCGGTAACTTTCTTGCCGATGGGATGCAGAAACCGCGCGCTTTCGAGATGCAGATCCTGGGCCACGCTCAGGCCGAAGCCGTTGGTCACATCGAAGGAAGATGGCCCTTTTTCCGCATGAGTGTCAAAGGGGTTCTGCGGAAAGCCTGTCATGGCCTGGCTTGTGTCGTCGATCGACTTACCCCATGTATAACTCGCCTGGATGCCGGGACCGCCGTGGCCCATGGATCCGGAGAGCGAGGTTTGCAGCGCGTGATAGGTCGAATGGGCAGTCGCGGTCATGATATTCTCCACACCGAAGCCGCCTGTTACATTCCCTGAGGTGTCAAATGTCGTATGAGGCGCAAAGGCCGCGCTGGCGCCGGGATAGGCGTTGGGAAAGCTGGTGCGCGGCAGCCTGACTGCGGCTGTGCCTACATAACTTGCGTCCGCCGTGAGATTGCCGAGCTTTCGCTCCAGACCCGCCGTCCACGTGTAAAGAGTCGCGTTGCCGAAGGAGCGGTCGATGCCGCTGAGATTCAGATCGCTGACTACGTGGCCAGGAGTAAGCGCGGCCACGTCCTGCTCATAGCGATTCACATCCATCGGCGTGTTGGGAGCAATGTCTTTCGTGTTTCCCGAGGCCAGAATATCCACACCGGCGGGGGTGTAGGCGTGCGGCAATTGCGCCGGCGTAATTTGAAATCCATACTGAATAGGTGCATTGGAGGCAGAAAGCAGCCTCGGATAGACGGCAAAGGGCGTGGAGCCGGTAAGAAAGTTGTCCTGCCAAATATTGGGCTGAACCACCATGATGCTTCCACCAGCATGAGCCGAAATCTTCTCGCTGACTTGCCACGCGGCCTGAACGCGCGGCTCCCAGGCATTCCAGTTCGTCTGGTAGCCGGGCTGCGGGTTAATCATAAACTCCTGCTCGCCGCTGACGGTTAGGAAGCTGGAGGTGCGATGTGCGCGCTCGGTGATGGGCGTGTAAAGATCCCAGCGGATGCCGTAGTCCATCGTAAAGCGGCTGGTGACCTTCCATGTGTCTTGCAGATACCAACTGAAGTTATTGCGGCTGATGGCAGCGGGCCCCATGTGTTGGCCATCGGAGATCCCCGGCGGCGCGATAGCTACGGTATAGACAAAGGGGCTGCCGGAGAGAAAACTCGACAGCGTATCAGGCAGCAGGTCACCGGTATTTATATTGTGAGTTGTGCTTTGCGACTGAATGGCTTCTCTGGCATAAGCGGCCCCGCCGCCAAAATCGTATTCGCCATTCGGGCTTATGCCAAAGTAAGTGGTATCGCGGTTAACGCGCGCCTCGAAGCCCGCCTTGAAGGTGTGCCGCGAGGTGGTGAACGAGGCGTTCTCACGGCCCTGAAAGAGGTTGCCATATGCCTGCATCACCGATCCGGCAGCGGAGTTGAAGGGCTCAAAAAGCCCATCGTTGAATTTCACAGCAGGATCGGTGGTGTTGGGCGTTGGAAAACCCGGCGTGGAGCGCGTAATGCTGATGGAAGATTCGAGAACAAGGCGCGGTGAAACCGTGCGCGTGTAGGTGCCAACCACGTTGCGCTGCCGGTCGATGTATTGAACGCCGAAGGAGGGATCGATGGCCGTCTGGTCGGGGTTGGTCGTGGGGCCGGTGAGATTGTCCAAGTTGAAGCGGGCAAAGAACTGATCTTTGGCGGAGAACTTCTGATCGATCCGCAGCGAGAACTGATCGGCATCAGTGGCGACCTTGGAGGCGGTCGCGTAAGTGTTCACGCCGAACGGCCCGGTGGGATCATTGGGCAGTGGATAGCGCGCCAACACCGCTGCAACGCTCGAATCGACGGGAACGTAGAGCGTGTCGGTGCTCTTGTCGGGATAAGTAACCGTATCGCAAACGATTTGACTATTGCTTTGACAGCCGTTCCCCGGCCTCTGCGCGGCGCTTGGCACCGGCATCACCTGCGTGGTACCCAGCACCTGGCGAAAGCCCTGATACTCCGCGAAGTAGAAGGTGCGCTTGCGGCCGTCGTAGGCGTGCGGGATGAAGACCGGCCCGCCGTTGGTGAATCCGAATTCGTTGCGCCGGAAGGGCGGAATCCTGCCAGGATAGGCCGGGGTCGGATGGTCGAAGTAGTTGCGGGCGTCGAAGGCGGAGTTGCGGACAAACTCGAAGACCGACCCGTGGAAGCCGCTCGCGCCCGAACGGGTGTGAATATTCGTGAAGCCCGCTGCTCCCCGGCCAATCTCGGCCGGCATCCAGCCGGAGCTGGAATCGATGCTCTCCACCGCATCCACGTTGAAGTTGGTGAAGGTGGCGCCGCCCATCTCCGGATCGCTGATGTCGGCGCCGTCCATGGCGAAGGTAGCTTCAACGCCGCGCTGCCCGTTGATGGCGAACTGAGCGGTGAAGTTGGTGGCGCCGTTGGTATCGGTCATGGTGCCGGCAGCCAGCAGCAGAAGTGTGCTGAAGTCGCGCTTGTTCAGCGGCAGTTCACTAACCGCTTGGCTGGATAGCTCCTCGCCCCCGGTGCCGGCCGGAGCTTTCACAATTTCAATTGTGAGTTCGCCGCGCGCCGAGAGGGTGAGCACGACCGAAGGAGCGGCTGGAGCCAGGTCGATGGCCTGGGCATATTCGACCTTACGGACGCCTGCCTCTACTGTGAGGCGGTATTGACCGGCGGGTAGCGCGGCCAGCTTGAATCTGCCGTCCGCTCCGGTCGTCACTTCATTCGCTGCGCCGTTCCCGGCCAACCGGATTGTAGCCGCTGGGATCGGCGCGCCGGCGGGATCTCGGAGTATCCCTTGCCAAATGGCCTGCGCCGGCTGCTGCGCATAAGCTACCATTGCATGCGATAGTAGTGCCGCAAACATCGGAAGCCAGAGTCCTCTTTCGATCCAACCCGCAATCCGGCACCACGCCGAACGCCTCTTTCCCTGGTTTTCTCTCAAATCCACCCGACCTTTTGATTCAAGTGCGTGCCGCCGGAGGAGGCGATCCAAGCCAGACATTCTCTCCTGCGACGTCCTAGAGGATTATAGTCCGATCCCCGGTTCGTAGATCGGTGTCTCGCCGGGCAAATGCGGAGAGGCAACTCCGCCACTGCAGGCGATTACCTCGCGGCAGCCTCAATCTCCGCCCACTCCTCCGCGCTCATCTTCAGCCCCGCCGCAGCAATGTTCTCTTCAAGATGCGCCACGTTGGAGGTGCCCGGAATCGGCAACATGACCTGCGAGCGCTGCAGGAGCCAGGCCAGTGCGAGTTGAGCCGTGGTCGCGGAGTGGCGTGCGGCAATCTTCGCCATTGCCTGCGCCGAGGGATGCTCGGGCTTGAGCAGCTTGCCGCCCGCCATCGGATACCAGGGCAGGAATCCAATCCCTTTCTTCTCGCAATACCTGAGTGTCTCCTCGTTGCGCCGGTCGGCCAAACTGTATCGATTCTGGACAGTCGCGACCTCCACGATCCCCGCGGCAGCTTCAATCTCCTCCGGGGTCACCTCGCTCAGCCCGATGTGCCGGATCTTGCCCTGTTCCTGCATTCGCTTCAAGGCCCCCAGGCTCTCTTCCAGCGGGGTGCGGGGGTCGATGCGGTGAAGCTGGTAGAGGTCGATGCGCTCAAGCCGCAGCCGGCGCAGGCTCATCTCAACGCATTGGATGAGGTAACCGGCGCGGCCCACGTACTCGGTCTTGGCCGGACCCTGCCGCGTGATGCCGCCCTTGGTGGCGATCACCACCCCCGCCGGATATGGCGCCAGAGTTTCGCCTATAAGCCGCTCGGCAATCTCCGGGCCGTAGGCGTCGGCGGTGTCAATGAGCGTCACGCCCAGCTCCACCGCCCGGCGGAGCACACGGCGGGCCTCAGCTGGATCGCCCGGCTCACCCCACGCGCCCTCGCCAACCAGACGCATCGTTCCATAGCCGAGCCGGTAAACCGGCAGATCGCCGCCAATCAGAAAGGCGCCGGAAGGAGTCTCGGAAGGTATTTGTGCGCTCATGATTGAATTGGATGCTCCCAGCCGGAGAAGGATGGGCACTTTTGAACCGCTCAGGTCAAATTGCCGATGCCTGAAGCAAGCCTGGCGGGAACCGCGCACCCTCCATCCGCGTATCCTCAAACACAAGCAGGGCAAGGAGAACCAGCCATGAGCAGCCAGCCATATCCCAACGCGCAAGCCATCTTCCATATGCAGTATGAGTCAACGCGCCGCGACGAGGTCGTGGGCATCCTGCTGGCGCTCTTTCTGGGCGGCTTCGGTATTCACCACTTCTATCTGCGCCGTACTGGCCTGGGAATCCTCTACGCGTGCTTCAGCTGGACGCCGATTCCATGGATTCTCGGCTTCCTCGAGTGCTTCTTCATGCCAAGCCGGGTGCGCGAGTTCAACGCCATCCAGGCGGCTGGCATTGCGGCGTCGCTGGGTCTGCCCATGCCGGCCTGGGGCCAGCCGTTCAGCGTAACGGTGAACATCCCGCCCCCGCCGCAAGCCGGCCAGGGGACGACGCTCGTCGCCTGCGGCCGCTGCAATCAGACCAACGCACCCGGCGCGCGCTTTTGCTCCGGGTGCGGCGCTGCTCTATAAATGCGGAATGCCGAAGGCCGCGCGATAATAGAAGGCATGCGGCTATCCAATCGTTGCTATGCGGTCACGGGGCTGGGATACGTGTCGCCCTGGTGTGTGAATGCTGGCTTTGTAGTTGGCGGTGAGATAACTCTGGTGGTGGATACGGGCGGCAACACACTGGCTGCTCAATCCATTTACGGCTATGCTTCGACGGCGAAGCCGGACAACAAGCTGCAAGTCATAAACACGGAGGGGCACTTCGATCATATCGGCGGAAATGGCTATTTCCGCGGCCTTGGGATCGATGTGTGGGGTCATACGGGGATAGAGCGAACTCCCGAGCAATTCAAAGCGGAGATCGCCGAGTTCAACGATTCAATCGGAGACCCGGTGCGTCGCGCGCGCATGGAAGCGCGCGCCTTCTTTTACCAGACTCAACTGACGCTCCCGAACTGCCGGATTCACAACGAAACGACGTTCAATCTGGGGGGGATGAACGCTGAGATTCTGTTTACTCCCGGACATACAAAGTCGAATCTCTCGGTCTGGGTTCCGGAGGATGGAGTCTTGTATACGGGAGACTGCGTCATTCGCGAGTACCTGCCGAATCTGGACGCAGGGAACAAGGCCGACTGGCAAAAATGGCTTGAATCGCTCGATCGGATCGAGCAACTCAAGCCCGAGGTTGTCGTTGGCGGCCACGGACCAGTTTCCCGAGGCGGTGAGATCGTAACTGCATTGGATTCAATGCGAAATGTGCTTCGCGAGTCGATAGCGCGCGGTTCCTCGCCGACCGGCCGCGGGAACGGTTGAGTTCAGCGGATGCCTTGTAACCGCGGCTAGCCAGCTCCGCCACAACTACATATTCGCGTGCCCTGAGCGCATCGACTCGTTGAACTGCGGCTTGGTAAAGTTCAGCGCAGCCTCAAGAGCCGCCTGGTACTGCGGCGCGCGCTCCAACAACGCCGGGGTCGCTGCCGCAAACTCGCCGTCCAACGCTAGCAGTCCCTCACCGGCCTCGTTCCCGGCCATGCGCAGCAGATCCACTTCGGTCGTGTTCAGGTACTGCGCGTCGCGCGGGTCGGCAATCCACACCGGCGCCCCCTCGCCCAGCACTCCGCTCAGCCAGTAGACCTTGCGCAAAAGGTACTCCAGCCGCACCGCGTCGCTAGTTTCCGTAAACAAAAACTTCTTCTGCCAGCGGCTGTAGTAGCGCGTGGTCACAGGAACCGGCTGGCGGTTTCCGCTCTTGATGAACTCAAGCTGACCCATATCCACTGTCTTGCGTACCGCGTTATAGACGAAGCTCTCCGCATAGGGCTGCTCCATCGAGGGCAGAATCTCTGCGAAGGTCTGCGTCACCGAGGCAGCCACCTTGGCGTGCAGGTTGTGCGCCCCGCCGTCGGCCAGGTGAACTTCGCCATGCAGAATGTACGTGTCCGCGCCGGAGGTCGATCGGTGAAAGGGCCACTGGAACTGCCCGAAGGCCACTGGCAGACCACCTAGAGTTACGTAGCACTCCGGCCGCGGATTGCGCAGACGTTTGGCCTCGGCCGCTAGGTGCTCAGTCATGGCCGGCAGCAGATGCAGCTTGTCGAAGGCGAAGGCCTCGCTCAGCTCCAGCCGTAGCGCCCGTCCGTCAGGCTCCGAGCCGGCCAACCCCAGCCGGAAGACGGCCGTCGGACGGCCTTGAAAGTCGCTACCAGCAACGGCTGAGAGCAGCGTCAGCCCGGCCTGCGCCGCCGCTGCCTCAAGAGAAGTCACAAGGGAAGATTTCAATTCAACGGTCATCAGTAGGGGAGTCCTGCGTCGAAGATCGCTTCTTCTCCATTTTAGTGCATTCACCGCATATCGCGAGAGAACTCAGCGATCCGCGGCCGGTTTCGGTAGACTGGAGCGGAACGGCCACGGGCGCTGGGCGTTGCGGTAGAGCTTGCCGGTGTCTGCCTGCGGCTTTTGAAATGCCGATCCCCCTGGAGCAGTCGCCATGCCCTTTGGCCGCAAATCCGCCAAACCCCGGCCGTTCTTGAACGAGTCCGGCCTCTACGACTATGCCGTGAAGGCGCTGGGCCGCCAGATGCGCACCGAGGCCGAACTGCGGCGGCTGATGAAGGCGCGCGTCGAGCCGGGAGAATGCGGTGAAGCCGCCATTGGGCAGGCCCTGGCGCGCCTGCGCGAACACGGCTACCTGGACGATGCGGCCTTTGCCGAGACCTATGCCCGCCTGCGCCAGGAGAACGAAAAACTGGGCGAGCGGCGGGTCCGCCAGGACTTGCAACAGAAGGGTCTCAACGCAGAGATCATCACTGAAACCCTCGACGCCCGCTACGGCCAAACCAACGAGGAGGCTCTGGCCCGCGAGCACCTGGAGCGCAAGCGCCTGCGCAAACCTGAGAACAAGAAGGAGACCGCACGGGTGATGCGGCGGCTGGTGGCCGCGGGGTTTTCGACCGGCGTCATCTACAAGATCCTCCGGCAGTGGGATGTGCCGGACGAGGCGCTGGCCGCGCTGGATAACCTGGGCGAGGATCCGCACGACGAATAGTACGTTGGCGAGCGATTCGCTCTTTGGCGCCTTTCGAATCGATACGCCTCGCGAATCTTCTACATCGCCTCGGGACTCTCGATCCCAAGCCAGCTCAGGACCTCGATAAGTTCGCGCAGCGCGACGGCGGCTGTCGCCAACAGGAACGCCTTACGCGCCGGGTCTTCTTCGGTAAGGATGTGGTGGCGATGATAGAAGTTATTGAACTCCTGGGCCAACTGGAAGGCGTGCTTGGCCAGATAGGCGGGCTCGGATGTGGCAATGCACTGCTCCAGCACCAGCGTGCGGCGGGCGGCGCGCAACCACAACGCCCAGATCTCCTGGCCGGTCTCGCCTTCTAGATAGACAGCGGGATCGATCCCGGTAAACTCCGCCAGCACAGCCTCCGGCGTGGTTCCACCCTTACGGAAGATATTGCGGGCGCGGACCACAGCGTACTGGATGTAGGGGCCGGTCTCGCCCTCGAAGCTCAGAGCATCCTTGAAGTCGAAAGCGATAACCGAGTTGCGCGTGAACTTGAGCATGAAGTAGCGGAGCGCGCCGATGGCGATCTGCCCGGCGATACGCTGCCGCTCCGCATCGTCGCGGCCGGTCTGGCGCGCGTCCACTTCGGCGCGGGTAGCGGCGATGAGCTTGTCGATCAGATCGTCGGCCTTGACGCCGAAGCCCTTGCGCCCGCTCACTTCGATGTACGGGCGAGCCTGGTCTTCCGGGGAAACCTCATAGCCAAGTTCGATGGCGCAGCGCGGCGTGAGCGCCACCATCTCATAACTGAAGTGCGTATATCGGTCGGCCTGTTCGGTGTATCCCATCCCGCGCAGCGCCTGGATAACATTGGCCTGCGGATCGCTCTGGCGCGAGTCGATGACGTTGTAGATGGCCTGCGCTCCGCCGAAGTGCGGATGAGGCTCGACGCCTGCTTCAGCCGAGATCCAGCACTCGTGGGTGGGATAAGTGAAGAACGGCGCGTAACCGAAATCCTTGCCCAGAAGGCCAAACTTCCATAGGTGATAGGCAATATCCTTGCCCACATAAGTTACCGTTCCATTCGAACGAACGATCACCTTGGCGTCTTCGTTAGTCTCACCCTCAGTAACTTCAGCGCCAGGACGAGTCATCACCCAGCAGCCCTTGTTCTTGCCCTCGGTCTCGAAGTAGAGAACGCCAGTCTTCTTCAACTGCTCGAAGGCGGCCTCCCAGAACCTGAGGTGCAGAATCTCGCTCTCGCGGGGCAGAAAGTCGTATTCGATGCCCAGCCGCAGCATGGTTTCCAGGTGCCGGCGCAGCACCGCAGTTGAGATCAACTCGGCGATCTCGGCCGTCTCGTTGCCGCCGCGCTCAAGTTCGTGCAACGTCGCGTAGCGCAGCATTTTGCGCGCTTCAACAATTGCTTGTAGATCACCAAGTTTGGCGAAGAGCTCATTAGTGGTCACATTTATGTGTTTACGCTGCTTCTGACTCAAATTCCTAATGATTGAAGGAATCCTATGCTCACGTACGACCTCTGCTTTCTCGGGCCAACGAACGGCAGCAAGTTGTTCGCGAACTACGAAAAGCGTTCTCTTACCAGGAATTATGTCTGCTGCCCCATACCACTGCGACGTGCGCGCATACAGATCCCAGCAGTAATAATCGATGCGCTCGCCCTTGCTCTTGAGGTCTTGGAGCAGTTGCCGTACATCCGCAAGCGACTTGCCTTCAAGCTGCTGAAATCCCACCACCACATCAGCCACCTGCACGCCGGTGTTGTCGATGTAGTTCTGCACATCGACTGGATGGCTAGCGGCGCGCAACAGGCGCACAAATGTGTCGCCAAGGATGGCGTTGCGCAAGTGCCCGACGTGCGCGGCCTTGTTTGGATTTATGCTGGTGTGCTCCACCAACGCATGAATCCCGCTGGACTTCAACTCAAGACCAAAGCCACTCGCAACTAGGCGCGCGCCATTCGCGCGGTCGAGACGGGCATTGATAAAACCAGCGCCTGCAACCTCAAAGCCCGTGAAGCCCGCGAGAGCGCCGAGCGCCGCCACGATCTCCTGCGCAATCACCCTAGGCGCCTTGCGGAGTCTGCGGGCCAACTCGTAGGCGATAGGCGTAGAAAGTTCGCCAAACTTCAGGTCGGGCGGAATCTCGATGTAGAGGTTTTGAATATCGAGATCGTATTTTGACTTGAGAACACCACGAAGATGTTCGGCGAAGCGGTTTTGCAGATCCAGATACACGTCGGGAAGGCCTCAGAAATCCTTGATTTTCAAGGACGATTCTAACAGGGTGGCGCAGGGATGCGGGTTTGACGCTCCTCGCGCGGCAACCTAAGATGGTGAGTAGATTGCCTCCTATTCTTCGCCGGTCTTAAACGGCAGAGTGTGAAGCAACGCGCCATCCATGACCAATCCAGATACGAGTTCAGCCCGCTTTTACCTGACCACGCCGATCTATTACGTGAATGCGCGGCCGCACCTGGGCCATGCCTACTCAACCATCGTTTGCGACGCGATTGCGCGGCGGAAGCGGGCGCTGGGCATCGAGACCCGCTTCCTTACCGGCAATGACGAGCACGGGCAAAAGATCGAACGCTCGGCCGAGCTGGCCGGGCGCACGCCCGAGGAGTTTGCCACGGCCATATCGGGCGAGTTTCGCGGCTTGTGGGACCGGTTGGGGCTGAGCTACGACGACTTTATCCGCACTACGGAGCCGCGTCATATCCGCGGCGTGCAACACCTCTTCGCCACGCTCCGCGACCGCGGATTCATCTACAAGGGTTCCTATACCGGCCAATACTGCGTCAGCGACGAGGCTTACGTGGACGGCCCTCCGGGCACTGTCTGCCCGGACTGCGGCCGAATCACCGAGACCGTGAGCGAGGAAAACTACTTCTTCAAGCTGTCGGCCTTCGAGCGCAAATTGCTTGAGTTTTACGAGGCCAACCCCGGCTTTATGGGTCCCGAGTCCACGCGGCGCGAGGTGATCTCCTTTGTCCGCGGGGGCCTGAAGGATCTGTCGGTGAGCCGGACGAGTTTTTCGTGGGGCATTCCCGTTCCCGGCGACGAGCGGCACGTGATTTACGTATGGCTGGACGCGCTGGCCAACTACATCACGGCGCTTGGTTATGGCTCGGATGACGACCAAAACTTCAAAAAATTCTGGCCGGCGGACCTTCACCTGATCGGCAAGGAGATCAGCCGCTTCCACTGCGTTTACTGGCCGGCCTTCCTGATGGCGGCGGGGATTGCGCCGCCACACTCGGTGAAGGCCAACGGCTGGCTGCTCTTCGACCAGGGCAAAATGTCCAAGTCGAAGGGCAACATTGTGCGCGCGGAGACCGTTCACGAGGTGCTGGGCGCGGATGCCTTGCGCTACTTCCTGCTGCGCGAGATTCCCTTCGGCCAGGACGGCGGCTTCAGCTTCGACGCTTTGGTCCAGCGCTACAACAGCGACCTGGCCAATGGCTACGGCAACCTGGTGAGCCGCGTGGTCAACATGGTGCACAAGTACTTCGGCGGGATTCTGCCCGAAGCCGGCGGGGAGACCGCTGCCGAGGCCGCCCTGCGTGAAAGCGCCGTGCGAACGATTGCGGCCTTCGGCCCGGAGTTCTACGAATTGAACTTCTCTGAAGCCCTCAAGGCTGTGTGGCTCCTGGTGGCGGAGACCGACGGCTACCTGACTGCCAACGCGCCCTGGAAGCGCCCCGTGGACCGTCCGGAGGCGGAGCATGTGGAGCACCAGGCGCGCGTGCTGGCCACCGCCGCCGAGGCCATCCGCATTGTGACCGCGCTGGTTTATCCCATCCTGCCCGACTCGGCCACCAAGGTCTGGCGGCAACTTGGACAGGGCGAGATTCAGGACGCGGCAAAGCGGGCATTCCTGACGGAAATCCATTGGGGCGGATTGAAGGCCGGGACGAAGTTTGGCGAGCCTGCGCCGTTGTTCCCCCGCGCGGAGAAGGACGCGGTCGAGCGTATGCAGAATATCGAAAATCAGAACAGCAAGACTGTGATTGAGGCTGCCTCCGACGGCGCGGTCAAGAGCGGATTTGCCGCAATATCTGAGACAGCAACGCCGACTCCGGCCGCAACGACTGAGAGAAAAGGGGCAAACGTGAGCGACAAATCTGACAATCAAACATTCTGGGACAGCGCCCCAGTTGATTCCATTGGCGTTGATGCCGCAGTAGAAGCCCATGCCTATGAGACCGTGGCGAAGGCTGCCGATGCGCTAGCGTCCGCTTCGGCCCCAGTTGCTGCCGTGGTGCAAGCGCCGTCCGCACCGCAGGAGCCGCAGCACATCACCATCGATGACTTTGCCAAGGTGGAGCTGCGCGTGGCGCAGATTCTGGTGGCCGAACGCGTGCCCAAGGCCGACAAGTTGCTGCGTCTGGAGGTCGATCTGGGTTACGAAAAACGCCAGATTCTGGCCGGCATTGCGCAGTATTACGAGCCTGAGAAGCTCGTCGGCCGGAAGATTATCATTGTCGCCAACCTGGCTCCGCGCAAGATGCGCGGGCTTGAGTCAAACGGTATGCTGCTGGCCGCCTCGCTCGAAGGCGGAGCACCGGTACTGGCCGGCTTCCTGGAAGAGGTTCCGCTCGGATCGCGGCTGAAGTAGGACGGGCCAGACAGCTTCTTTGAATGGCACGTCGATTGCAGTGTTTACGACAGCAAAGCCTCCTGCGCCTGGGGGAGCCGCCGTCCCATGCCTCGTCTTCGCAGGCATAACTTGGCGCGGGCGGAGGGATTTGAACCCCCAAGTTCGGCTTTCCACCCCAGCGATGAAGACCTATCGCTGGGGACCCCGGTTGTCGCTCGACAGTTTGACGTTGAGCTTACGCCCGCATTTTCAAAGAGCAACAAAAAACCCGGCGCTAGGCCGGGTCAGGTGCAAAAACAAATACACTCAGACCCTCAACACACGACTCCCCAAATGACCCGCTTGGTCATTCTGGTTATCACGTGTTTGAAGGTCTGCTGCATAAGTTTCACTCGCAGTTACAGAGTACACCAGTTAATGATGCTATGCAATTCAATCCTTGTATGGATCGAACTCTTTTGCCGAGGCCATCGCCACACCGGCAGGCGTCAGCCGATGCAGGATGCGCACGGAGTCCGAGACCGAGGCCAGAACCTCGTCAAGCCGCTTGTAGCAGTCGGGAGACTCATCGAGTCCACCGCCGCGCAGCTCGATTCCTGAGCGGTCTAACCATGAGCGCATCATCTCCTGGGTTACCTTTCCGGCGCGCTTGCACTCACCGGTCTTGCGATCGAAGACACCCCTGGCTTCATTGCGGCCCATGGCCCGGCCAGCACCGTGAACCGTGGAATAGAGATTGTACTTGGCATTTTCGTTCTCCACTCCTTCAAGAATGACGGACTGCTCGCCCATTGAGCCACCGACAAATCCCTTCTCTCCGGGAAATGCAGGCGTGGCGCCCTTGCGAACAACCCAAAGCATTTCGTCGCCATGCTTCTCGTGCCATGCAAAGTTGTGGTGGTTATGAACCGCCTCCACGACTTCTGCTCCG
>Ga0182014_10003828_pt1 | contig 17796 bp, 13 predicted proteins | sample 612S2DmetaG_FD_120489 | JGI IMG/M metagenome (GOLD analysis project Ga0182014, IMG submission 120489) | Permafrost microbial communities from Stordalen Mire, Sweden - 612S2D metaG | ecosystem: Environmental > Terrestrial > Soil > Wetlands > Permafrost | place: Sweden: Stordalen | collected... | reverse complement strand
TTGCAAAATCAGAAAAAACCTTCACAATTAGGATATTTGATTGATTTCATCACGGATAAAATAACACACAAAGGTAAGAATTATAGTCTCAAACTGAGGAAATATTATTTTTGCACCAGAACCATAGCAAAAACTATAAGGTGTTTTTGCTTCATGGAAAGCCCACCATCTCTTTCATACCAGACTGCTTTATAAAAACCAGCGATACCTTCAGCAAAGTCTTCGTTTATCTGTTCAGCATATACAACAGACCTGGGCACAAAGCCCTTTATTTCCTCGATTTCTTTAACATCTTTCCCCATAATTATCATATTTCAATACGAGAGAATCGGATATAACAATATCTTTACAAATTTTCATGGATCTGAATTTCCACAGATGTCTCTGTAGTTATGATATTTTGTAACTCTTTTAGCCATACCTTAGGATCCATCGTGAATTAACTTAGGCACATTTTTACATCGTACTTAACTATTTTCATAAATGGTTCCACATATTATGTTCCATAATAATTATGCGTTGCCTAAGTTATTTCGTAATGAGCCGTTAGTATACAGTTGTTTTTTAAAAAGTACTTTATTATTGATTAAATAAAGTTGTAATAAAGGGCAATCTCTTGAGATAAAAGGTAAAATACAGTAGTTTTATAGGAAAAAGACTGGATTTTTAGATACCATTCCGGGAAAGTGGATAGCTATTGGAGCAGGTACGTATATTACGATAGAAACTGCTGATATTGTTCTGGTTAAAAATGATCAAAGGGATGTTTTGCATATAATTAGGCTTTCCAAGAGTACCTACTCCAAAATGTATAAAAATCTTCTTTGGGCAATAGGATTCAATATTTTTGCAATTCTACTTGCTGCAGGGATTCTCTACGGATATGGACTTTTATTGAGTCTTTCTATGGGTGCAATTCTCATGAGTCTGAATACCGTAATCGTGGATGTGGACGCAAAAACTTTGAAGATTGAATTATTTGATTAGTTTCCTTATTTTGCTTACACTATCAAAAAAAGCTTCATCGGAAAGATTGAAATGAGAAGTAACAAAAAAATACCATTATAAGTCCGATGAAAATAAAACCAATAGCTTTAATAATATCGAAACGTTTCTTCGGAACTTCTATAAGAGTATTAAAGGAAGGGATACTTTTCGGATATTTAAGATATTTAATTACTCCAGGTTTGTGCCCTGCTCCTATCACCACGACGATAGTTTTGTTTCCACATGCAGCGATATTAAGTATATTTCCTGCAAGATACGCGTCTCGTTCATCAATTAACACCTCGGCTGCTGTAGGGGCAAAACTCCTGAGTTCACTTACAAGGGTAGTTACAACATCCTGTTCTGTTATTTGATCGATGTCTATATCGGTTCCTTTTCCAATTCCTATAAGACCGTCGAGCAGGGAGATAATCATCCTGATTTTTTCCAGGCATTTCATCTTTCTCCAAAATCGCTGAAGAGTCACCTGGATATCTCGATCAATTAAGGCAACTTTAGACCCTAAAGTCTCGGCTTCCTCGATCGCAGCAAGCATCTCAGCGCCTGGTTTTACGCCCATGTCTTCCCCTATTTTTTTCTGCATATAGGCAAGAACCCATTGAATGGTGTAGTAGTAGATCTTCCCTTCAAAAAGAATATCTTTGATAGGAACCTGGTTTTCCTGGACATTCCCTTTTATAGAATCATAACGCCCCCTGCAGAGCTCGACAGCAACGACATCTGGTTTCAGATTTTTGATAGCGTCCTTAACTTCAGCGATACTTTTTTCTGAAACATGGGCTGTCCCTATGAGCACAACTTTTGAAGGGTGGTATTCATCCTTGCAGTCACATGGGAATTGAGAAAGCAAAGGAATTGAGATTTCCACAGCTGAGTCAGGAAGCGTCTCTGCAAAAAAGTTGGAAGTTATATCCATTTTTGCTTCAGTTTCCCAGGGTTCTACTGCAGATGAGGGAAAGGAGACTTCATTTTTTCTTTGTATATTGATTGGAGAATCAGAGGGTTTAGACTTCTCGACAGAAATAGAATTTTCTGCGGATTCGGTCACAGGTTTGTTCATAGAATATATCGACTCCTAATATGAACTGTGGAAATTATAGTCAGAGTCACTGTTATAGTGATCTGTAATTTAGGGTTATACATTATCAATCTCTCTGCTATGGCGAATTAAGAATGTTGGAGGAAGATACATTACTTAAAGGATTGAGGTCTTGTCCAGAAGTTGTTGAATTCCAAAAAAAAGAATACATATTAATAATTTTTATAACAATTTAAAGATATTCTCTTGCTCACAGTTTCCAATAACTCCTATCAACTACTAGATTGAATTTTGTAGCGTGAATAATTCAGCTTTCTGCATAAAATAATCCAGTTATAGAAAAGTTTAATTGCAAGCAGATAATTCTCTGATGGTAATTACTTGCAGGAATTTATATCTTGCTATGGTTATATTTTTTTATTTTTATTTATGTTGTCTCATTCTAAATTTATTCGGACAAAATTATTTAGTGACTATTTAGATAGGAAAATATGATATCAATAGGTGTTTTAATTAATATTTGCTAGGTCAGGTTTTAGGGATCAATTTTCTCTAATTGATGGTTATTTTTGGATACCTGAATATTACTTAATTTGGTGCATTTTTTAAATATAATCCGTCATAATAAAAGTTAATAAGTATTGTTACAATAATTCTCAAGATTTGAAAAAAATAATTAAAATTGAGTCAATAATATACTTATCAGCTCAATTGTGTAAATCCATACCCAACGGAAAAAGCTCATCAAAACCTATTGTTTCAAAGGAAATTGCCACGTCTCAACTCAACAGGATATTGGAGCTTAATGGGAAGCTCACCATTAAGTCAAAAAAGGAAGTTCAGAAGTAATGAATCTCTCAAGATAGTCCTTGATCTATGTAGGGTCACAAAGGGAATTCATTCATGACTAAAGATCAATATGTCATCTGATGTCAGAGGCGAGCTGGTGAAGATAAGCGATACTGCAAGAATTATATGCATGGGATATTGTCTTTCAGTGTATGGAATTGTAATCTGTTAATGAAATGGGAGATATCGTTTATTACGAAAGTGATGAAAATGTGTAATATGAAAAATACAATAGTTAGGGCAGCAATCGTTTTTGGTGCAAATGCACATGCTGGTTAGCTTGATGATGCCGGAAAAGACTATTTTATGAGCCACTGTTGGCAGGTCTACGAAATTATGAATATTATACCCTGAAGATTTAGAATTACAGGCTGCGGCTCTAATGCATGATATATTTGAAGATACTGATTTGACATATGAAGATTTAGTATCTGAATTTAGTATTGATGTAGCTAATCTCATCCATGAAGTAACTCACGAACGGTGAACCAACAATACAGGCTGGTATTTCCCACATTTGCATTATATTTTTAAACATTTGAAGTGTTAATTTTTTCTATGGGGATTATAAACAGAATCTCTCAAATATCTAACTCGGATAATATCTGAAGCTAACGTACTCATTATGTTTAAAATGCTTTTTTACAGCAATTGCATGGTCTTCCAGACTTTGAACTTGAGAAACAATGTATTGATCGTATTTCTTTCAGGAAATTTCTTGTTTTTCCTGAGTATATACCAGACAGTATCAAGTCTGGTAATTCAGAAAAAAAATAATTGATAACTGCAAAGAAGAAATATGGGGGCAGTTGCAAAGCCAAATTGATTGCCGTGATTTGAAAATAAAAAAGGAACTGATTCAGGACTCTATTTTTATTTATTAAGATTCTGGACATGCAAAAGGAGATAAACCTCGGGGAAATGGAGCAAAAACAAGGATAATCGGAGACATAATCTGAACAAAAAAAGGGTAATAAGTCACACTTTGGATATAAATTTCATAGCATAATAGATAGGGATTATGAGCTGATAAGAAGATTCAAAACAATAATTGCAAAACTTCATGATTCTCAGGTAGATTTGTCAGAAAAAAATGAAGTTATTTACAGAGACAGAGGATACTTTGGACCAAAATTAAAAGGTTGTGATTCAATTATGAGAAAAGTAGTAAAAGAATATTCTCTGGAAATGAGTGATGTATTCAGAAACAAGAGGGTACGCTCAAAAAAAGCTCCAAGGAAAGAGTTTCTGCAGTAACTAAAAAGATGTTCAAAGCAAGAAAAGTTCTTTTCACTACTGTCCAACGAGTGAATCTGAAGATGCTGTTTACAGTTTTTTGTTATAATCTCTATTATTTGATTACATTGAAAATAAAAGGAATATCTTAAGAGTAGCGAAATATATCTTTGAAATCAAAGAATAATGAACCAGAAAAGAAAAAAATAGAGTTAACTACAGAAAATAGAGGTAAGGATTTGGACAGGATTCCCCCGATAAAAAATTAGAGGTAAATCTGAATCCTCAATATTTGTTTTACACTTTAATCTCTGTTCCAATAATTAAAGAGTTAACTTTAAGACTCGTGGACCCCTCAATTTCCACTGCAACTACCCATTCACTATAGATGTTATTTCGCTTAATTTAGTTTATTTTTTCCACCTATGATATTTTCTGTAGCATAAGAACTTTCGGCTAGTATAGACCTATCAATTATCATTAAATTTTTCTTTAGTCCCAATCTCTATTGCAGGTTACCTTTATGTCAGAGATTAGAGAAACTGAACCCATAGAAATTCCTGAAATCCTGCAGATATATAATTTCTCTCAAAAATTGGTTCATTTTTGCGATCTGTTTCAGATATCTTCAGGCCACTTAATCTTTATTTAGTTATAATTTCACAGCCGTTCTGAGTTATCACTATTGTATGCTCTGCCTGGGCTACAAGTCCCCCTTCAATTTCAAGAAGCACGGGATAAGATTGAAGGATTCCTGCCTTTGCAAGCTGGATTAATGAAAACTCCAACTTGTCGGATTCAAGCCAGCGTTTTGCAAAAGGTAGTCCTCTATATTCTTCTACCTGTTTCAAGATATTTCGGACTGCCGGCATACGGACCGGTTTTTTCCTTATGAGGCTATATATCTCGGCCCAGCTCCCGTCGTGAATAACTCCTGCTCCATCCGTTGCAAATGGTTCTATTGCAAAAACGTCGCCTTCCCTGAGAATTACTCCCCCGTCAACACGCTTATTGGGAACAGAAGGTTCGTCATGGGCTTCATACTGAGAAAGCCCGTGGCCTGTCAAGTTTATTATTGGGCTTAAGCCATAGCTGCGAATACTGTCATCTATTGCAGCTCCAATTTTTCCTGTAGTGATCCCTGGTCTTGCAAGGTTAATGGCTGCAGAAAGGGCTTCTTCGGCTGCTTTTAATATATCGGAGTTCCTTGATAGGTCAACAGTAACAGCTGAATCTGCAATGTATCCATCTATATGGACACCAAGGTCCAGCTTCACCATATCTTTTCCGAATATATCGGTGTCTCCAGCTGTTGGGGTTGCATGTGCTGCTTCCTCATTTCTCGAAATATTGCAAGGAAAAGCTGGCCCACCTCCTAACTCGGTAGTTCTATTTTCCACAAATTCTGCAACTTTTAGCAAGCTATTCCCAACTCTTACCATTTCTACGGCTTCGTCTCTGACAACCTTTAGGATCTTTCCTGCTTCTCTATATTTCTCGAGGATTTCTTGCTTATTGTTCACATTATCAGTCATGTTAATCCCGTTAATCTCTTATTGAATGTAATAAGTTTCTGGCCTGAGTGAAATAATAAGGTCTAAGTATTTGATCCTGACAATCGTATCGCTAATTTCCTATTAAAGCGGGATATTATCCCATATAATGACAGACTTTTCAAATTGTAAGATGTTATAATACAAATCGTTTTTCTAGTCCTGTAAGGTTCTCACACCCATTTTCTGTGACAAGCACCATATCCTCAAGTCTGATTCCTCCAATCTTAGGGTAGTATAGGCCAGGTTCTATAGTGATTAAGTTACCTTTTTCAAGAACATCCATATTTTCTCCTACTCCTGGAAGTTCATGTACGTCCAGTCCAATGCCATGCCCTGTGGAATGAATAAATCCAACTTTTGAACCGCTTCTGTAGGTGTCATAGCCCTTTTTCTCGAATATTTCACAGACTGCATTATGCACATCAGCTGTAGATACACCTGGCTTAATCATTTCAAGCCCTTTTTCCTGGGCTGCAAGCACAGCTTGGTACATTTCTTTCAACTCTTTTGAAGCTTCTCCATGAAGTACCGTTCGCGTCATATCCACAAAATAACGCTCTCTCTTGCTCCTCGGAAAAATATCCAAAATAATTGGCGCATTTGCCAAAAGAGGGCCATCTGTAGTGCCATGCGGATTTACTGTATCTCTACCACATGAAACGATAATTTCTTCGGCTTCACACCCAAAATCAAGCAATGTATGGTCAATGACTGCTTTTACTTTAGCCCCGGTAAGGAGCTGCCCTTCATGATACAGGTTTCCTTTTCTTTCTTCTGCTTTTGCAATCAGGAAGGTCGCTGCTTTCATAGCTTTTTCTCCTGCCATTTGAGCATACTTTATAGACTCAATTTCTTCCGGTTTTTTCAGGCTCCTTATTTTTCTGAAAGGGCTTTTCACAGGTACTATGGAAAAACCTGATTTTTCAAAGTAATTTGAGTAAAATATCGGAAAATCGTAAGGCACTGCAACTTTTTTTGCTCCTTTTCCAAGGAGCAACTCTGATATACAAGCTGCATAGGCAATATACATATCTTTTTTCTCCTTGATCTTCTCTCTGTAGTCAAAGTCCTGAGTCGTTATTATAATTGAAATCCTTGACTCGATTTTTGCCCTCCCCTTTTCCATTTCCGAAATAAGAAGTATTTCTTCTCCCGCTATTGTCTGCAGATAGACGAACTCATCTGAAGATAGGAAATGGGTTACATAGTAAATATCAGAATTATGTATATTTCCTATCATAAGGTAAGCATCAGTTCCTGCTTCCTCAAGGTTTTTCTTTATGCTGAATTCTGGCTCTGTCATGTAAGGTATTTTTGCTTTATGTGGATAAAATTCTTATTGTCATATCTTTTTTCCGACTATGCTTAACATTTTCTTTCTTAATTCAGTAGAATAACCTGCGTCTTGCTGTAGAGATGGAAACTTCTCCGAGAACCATTATCCCGCTTTCTATGATGCATACAAGAATATCATCTATTATAATACTGGCCAAATCGACAAACAAATTCTACATTTGTGTACATCTGCAAAATGTAGTTCCTAAGACCTATCCAGTAATTTTTCATAATTTAAGCAGGTCTTTCAGAAAAACTAGCTTCTCTAATCCTCCAAATTTTCTGGAAACAACTTTCTATAGGGGTTCAAAATTGCATTCAGACTCAAAAAAGTTTCGGATACTTCGATTATAATTTAACTATTTCTAACTATCTATAATGCAACTGTAGGTTATGATATCTATATGGAAACTCGAATAATATTGGACAAATTTCTGGATAAATACTTACGTAAAGAAAAAGGGTATGCACCATAAAAGGTGCTTTAATTATTTTTAGAACCTAATATCTTTGTTTATGATGAGCTGATTTGTCTTCAAATCGACGATTTTAATGTTAACAATATCACCAGATATTGGCCCTGTCCCAAAAATATTCATACCATCGGTATTAGCCAGCGAGAGTATTTTCATATCACCCACGCTCAAATTATCGAGACTAGAAGTGTTAACTGCAGCAGATTTAGTTCCAAGGGATGCAGTAACTTTCGTTATTGAGTCTCGGAAGTAAATTTGATCTCCGCCAAGGTGTTCAAGTTTTACAGATGCTATGCCAGTAGCATTAGCAGTATCATTTGCTTTAATATCGATGTTTGCCTGGGGTGCAGATTTGGTAGAACCCTGGCTGAAGACGGTAGAACCGATTGCAGCGGCGAGAAGGACAGTTATTGCAACCATCAGGATGACACCGATGACCGGGGACACTGCATCTTTATTCCTAAATAATTTCTTGAGATCCATCTGTTTCTCCCTCCGGGTTAAAGGACTCAGACAGGATACCTGCCTGAAACTTCTAACAATTGTTATACACAGATAAACTATATACAGTTCTCAATATATATATGTTTACAGTGTTATACTTCTTATTCATTATCCTTTTTTACATTTTTGCTGATTACATTATTATATTATGTATATGTTCCATTGTGGTTCTATCTCTAGATTCTTTATTAATGTTTTTAAGTAATATATCATTATTTATAGATAGTTAAGTTAATATCAAATTAGTAACTATGTGACATGGATATTATAAAATATTGATAATGTGGTTTTAACTTGGAGGGTAAAAAACATAGGGCACTTGGCGAGAACTGTCAGGCAGTTTCAGAAGTCTTAGGACAGGTGCTCATGATAGCTATAGTCGTGTTATCTTTATCTTCATTAGCAATTACTATATTTTCGGATGTTGTAGTAATAAATCCTCCTCATAAGCAGCATACATACATTTCTGAAAGAATTGACACTAATGCCGATACTATACAGATATTGCACAGTGGGGGAGAAGAAGTTAACCTGAAAGCACTCAAGATCATACTTAGTGTCAATGGAAAGTTGGCTAAGTTTAACATGTCAGATCCTAGTGTTAAGGTTTTGAATTCGAGAGATTCTGCATCTAATAATGGTTTTCTGATGCTAGGCGACTGTATAGAAATAAATCTGAGACAACTGGGAATTTATCTGAAGGATAACGATACTGTTGATATGTATCTTGTAAACACTAAATCTGGTCAGGTGATCCAGAGGGTTGAACTCCATGGGGGAGAATGAAAAAAGGAAAACAAGAGGATATTCTATTTAAAAATCACACGATGTCCTGTTATGAAAATAGGAAAGAATAGAAGCTGGAAAGAGCTCATTAAGAGCTTATCAAACTCAGAATTAGCGGCATCCACAGTCATTGCCGCAGTACTACTGCTAAGCATTCTATTTACCATATTTGCAGTGGTACGGATTGCGTATGTTCCGGAATGGAAAACTGATGCTGAACAATCACATATGGGTGAAGTCCAGAAAGATATGGCAGGACTAAAATCAACAGTAGACATGATTATTTTTCTTACGGCTACAAACACAAGTTATTCAGCCCGACCTCCCTTAACGGTTCCATTTAGCATGGGTGGGGGGGGAATATCTATTCTGGAACCATCAAAATCAAGCGGGACACTGTCAATAAATACAAAATCATACAAAGTGACCATAATCCCAACAGTGGGTAATGAAACATCTATCAACTCTAACATAATTACCTATCATTCGAACAACAGACAATATGTGGATCAGGTTTTCAGGTATGAAAACGGAGCTGTTATTCTTGTCCAAGACGGCAGATCATTGATGACGCAGTTTCCATCATTATTCAGTATAAATCAAATTAGTGCACATAACTATACTGTTTTGATCCAAGCAATCAACGTATCAGGAAATTCAGATTCGATTTCTTCGGATACATATACTTATTTGAGATTGACTGGAAGTCAACCTAATACTATAGACTTAGGGAATATTAGCTCATTTGACTGTATAATTTCCACTAAATATCCTGATGCTTGGAAGGCTTATTTCAAAGGAAATCTCAATGAAATCTCCAAAGAAATCGGTCTTAAATATGGTACAGATTTCATACTTGATCCAAAAGACTACTCAGACAATGTACGTTTAAAATTTCTTGCCGGCAGCAAAAAACAAAATCATTACAAACTTTCGATAAGAGAATATGTTATCACTGCAGAAATTGGAGCAAGGAATAGTTTTAATTAATACAAATTATAAACCTCCCCTTTGCAGACGTTAATAGCAAAGTAGAGTTATGCTCACCTCTCTGTATAGTCTACAGATACATCAAAAAGTACAGCAGAATGGGATTAGACCTTTGGAGATGGGGTTTAATCAACTGAGTAAAATAAATGCATAGAATTCAGCAGCAGGAAATAATACAATATAGATTAAAGTAAGCAATGCAAATGCTCAAAATTCAAAGATAAGCAATATGAGTGTAATAATAGCTCTAGGAAAATCAGTTATAGGCTTTAGCAGTAACACTACTTGAAACATGTACAGTTGATTGTTGCCTTTACTGACACAAATCTACGAATTCTTACTCATGAACATGAAATTTTTAGAGATTGGCCACAAATTCTCCGGCCACGAATCTTGTAAATGCATACAATAAAGCTGGAAAAAATATAATTAGCTTAAAAGCAAGTAAAGAGGTAGGGAAAAATAAGTAACAGTGGGTGATTTATACACAATATTCTATAATTAGTGAAAGTCTTAAATTCAACATTTAACTAACGGTTTAGATATTCATTAAAATTTTACCCGTTTTCATGATCTTTGCAGAAAAGTAATGCTGAACATTTTATTACTTCTGGAGCGCTGAGAGTCATGAATTCCTTGTCCTTTAGGCTATGTATGATGCGACTCCTAGCATCTTTTTGTTTTAGTTTGAACTTCTAAATTATCGCTTTGTTGTAAAATGATTTTTTTTGTCACCATGGTCATAGATGGTACTACTCACTCTGAAAGGTCTTTGATATACACTTTAATTAAATAAAGTTAGCAATAGCTATTATCGGATCATCTATTACATAGTATTGGTGCCTGATTATCGATACAATATATTCTCCAATAAGAGAATTAAATGGAATCGCATGCCTATCTTTACCCCTATTTTTGTGGAGCAATGCTAAAAATTAATGCTATGAAAGTGGTAAAATCTCTCATTCAATCATTCCTGGAATCCCATCCAAAAGACTTTCTATTAGAGGCGGTTTAATACTTGAAAGGAGGTAGTTCTTACAGATTTTTCAAAGTTCGTCCTTAATTGAAAAATTATATCGTAATGGGGAGGTCGTATAGTCAAATGGTAAGTTATATAGATCCGTTTGAGCTGTGGCAGCTGACACAATAAACAATATCTTCCGGAATATCAGAGAGAACCTAAAGCAGAGTTTTAATCATCTAGATTAAAGAAGTAGGATAAAAACAAGAATCGATGATTTTTGAATTTCTACGAACTGAGTGTGTGGTCTAGAAGCATATATAATCATTTAGTGCGTAGTGAAAACAAGCAATTTGATTTGAGCTTTTTATTCAACGAATTTCACATTTGGTTTTAATTAAGCCTCTTAAGCAAAGCACAATTCTAAGCTACAAGTTATCCCTTGAGCCTAGCTAAACGGACATCTTGCTTATGAAGCAAAATCCGGATGGTTCAACTCGATTCTAGAGAGTATCCTTCGTACTTTTTATGTCTTTGCCTTCTATTTTTACTGCTCGTTTCATGGCGTAGGCAAAAGACTTGAAGAGAGCTTCGATTTTGTGATGGTCATTATCTCCATAGACACTTGCATGTATCGTAATTTTTGCATTTGAGGCAAGAGTATCGAAGAAGTGCCTCACCAGCTGGGTATTGAACTGTCCCACATTGGGCGCCGCAAAGTCCGCTTTTAGGACAAGATATCTGCGCCCACTAATATCCACAGCAACGTCTGCAAGCGCCTCATCCATTGGAATTCTGGCTTCTCCAAAACGAGCGATTCCTACCATGTTTCCAAGCGCTTCTGAAAGAGCCTTTCCGAGAACTATCCCCGTATCTTCCACTAGGTGATGCTCGTCCACGTAAAGGTCGCCCTCTGAACGAATCTTAATGTCAAATTCTGCATGTCGCGCAAAGGAAGTAAGCATATGATCAAAAAACCCGACTCCTATGCTGATATCTGCAATTCCGGTACCATCGAGGTTCAGTTCAAGTTGAATATCAGTTTCTTTTGTCTTGCGGGATATTTTACCTGTTCTCATAGAGCATCACATTCTCTTAAATTAAATAAATACCTCGTATTTAGCAGCTTTTTGAATCCTGATAGTTTATTCCGGAAAATCAAGGTAATGAGCTAATCACTCTGCTGGAAAAAAAGATCGGCACCCAATTAATCATACTTTGTGGACTCAATAGCTTCCTCAAGAGAAAATCTGCCTGTGTAAAGAGCACTGCCAATAACTACTCCTAATGCTCCTGTTTTCTTCAGAGTTTGTAGGTCGTGCAAAGAACTTACTCCCCCAGATGCAATTACAGGGATAGTGACTGATTCAACAAGTTCCTTTGTAGGGACAGGATTTACTCCTTGCATAAGACCTTCAGTATCTATATTCGTAAAAAGCAAACTTCCTGCCCCCAGCTCCTCAAACTTTTTGCCCATTTCTACAGAAGTTTGCGCGCACTCCTCAGTCCAACCTTTTATTGAGATTTTTCCGTTCTTTGCATCCAGAGCAACAGTTATGTATGCGCTTCCAAAGGAATTGACAAGCAGTTTTACCAGTTCCGGATTTTGGATGGCAGCAGTTCCAAGAATTACTCTTGAAACTCCGAGTTTAAGGAGCTCAGCGGCATTTTCAAAGTTTCTAATTCCTCCTCCTACTTGAATACAAACTCCTCTTTCCTTACAGACCTCTACTATCTTTTCAATAATTTGAGTATTTTTCCGTTCCCCTTCTATTGCACCATCGAGATCTACAAGGTGCAGGCACTCTGCGCCTTTGTTAACCCAGTCTAAGGCAACTGAAAGAGGGTTGTCTAGGGATATAATTTCACTACCAGGTACTCCCTGCACAAGCTGAACGCACTTCCCCCCCTTCACATCCACCGCAGGAATCACTGCAAAAACCAAGAACACCACTTCTCCAGCAAACTTATAAAATAATAGCCCCATGTTCTCATGATTGTAGACCTTTTCCTTTCAGGGCATGATTCTTTCAATCGGTACAACAAGGATGTCTCTGGCACCTATTTTTTTCAGTTTATTTACTATGGTAAAGATTAGGTTTGCATCAACAACTGCATGAACTGCGAGAATCGATTCTTCAGGAGATTTGCTGGATTCAACCTTCATGACGGTGGGCCCTGACATTCCAGGTAGCACTTCTTTTATTGCCTTTAAAGAGGTTTCAGGAACATTCATCATGAGATATCGCCGTTCTTTTGCATTAAGCACACTTTCGAGCGCAGTTTTGATATCAAGAATTTTATCTTTTGTCTGTAAGCTCTCTTTATTAGCTATTAGATAAACTGTTGAGGAAAATACTTTGTCAATAGCTTTCATGTGGTTGATCATCAGAGTTGTTCCGGAACTTGAAATATCCACAATAGCATCCGCAATTCCTACATGTGGGGTAATCTCACAAGCACCGCTAACCTTTATGATGTTAATATTAACTCCCAGCTCTTTGAAATACTGACCAGTGATCTTCGGAAATTCAGTTGCAACTTTCTTGCCTTCAAGATCCTGAGCTTTCTCAAAATTAGAGTCTTCTAGCACAGCTAGTACAAGGTTTGATTTCCCGAATTTAAGGTCTAGAAGAGTTTCAACATCCGCTCCTCTTTCCGTAATAAGATCTATACCTGTGATACCCACGTCAGCAGCTCCATCCTGTACGTACTCGGGAATATCACTAGCTCTGGCAAAGAGAATGCTGATCTCCGGATCTATGGTCTTTTCAAAAAGTTTTCGGCTTTCGGCTCCTCCTCTTATTGGGAATCCTGCATCGCGGAAAATAGATATTGTGGGTTCGTGAAGGCGTCCTTTATTGGGTATTACAATGCGAATCATCTACTCTGCCTCCTAAATGTTCTCTACTGGGAATTTTTTCCCGAGTGTGTTCATCATAATGGAATGTTTATCCAAAATACTCTTTTACAATATAGACTTCACGGTAGATTTCACGGAAAACTTATGTGCTGAAGATTAGGCGTAAAAAGAATAGTTCTTAAGTAGTTGTAGTTTAATGAGATCAATTTCCAGTAACCCTTAAATATCGATACTTCGCTTGAATTATATCTTTATCCTGCTATCTATACTGTTTCTTTCATTCTATCAAAATTTATTTACTTTTAAAACAAGAGATTTCACTTTTGATTTAGGGATAAATTATGAAAATATCAGCAAATAGAAATCTATAGTAGTGGACATTTTCATTTTAAAGGGGATTTCTACGTTTCTTTGTGTATGAACTAACTAAAACTCAATATATTGATGATGGGATTTCTCGAGCTATTGATTCAGGTATTCTAAAGATAGTAACTGCTGTCAATATCAGAGGTAAATCTTTGAAATAAAGACTCTTAAGATTAGATCAATATTAGCAACAAAAATTAGATTCTGTAAAGTCTCGAAAAGACCATTTGAAGGCCAAAAGAAAGGTCCTAAAAAAAGTAAAAGACACCTTAGAGTCCACAGACTTATAGAATGATGGAATATAATAAATCCAATCAGTTTAAGGATTTTCAACGAGAACTTTCCCGAAAAAATAGTGGATAATGCCAAAGCCAATACTTTGATTATAGGAGATTTGAAAATCAAAACATAGCTGAATCTAAAAACAGAACGGAAAGAAAATAGATCAACTCCGAATTAAGGTTACCTTTTAGCATTCATCAGTTTTTTAGCTTATAAGTACGAACTTATAGGTAAACATTTGATAAAAATAGATGAAATCTGTACTTTCAAAGAGTTTTATGTTTATGGACCTCGAAAAGAGATGCTTCTTTGGGAAATAACTCTGAATTTCGATTGTGAAAATATTTTTAATCGAGATAGGAATAGTTCAATTCATATCATGAAAAGTTTCCTACCGCAGAGTGCTTTGTAGATAAGCTATCCATATTTTGTGGATACTATTCGACAAACAGTCTCTTTGGTGATTATAACTAGCGTCAGCCCTAATTAAATGCCTGTTGTACTTAAAAGTAGTTCCTTCCCCTATGCATCAGTGGGTGGGAGGGATAGTTCACAAATATAGACTCTTGAGTCATATACCCACTTACTGCAGATGCACTCAAGAAGGCTATCCATTTTTTTCCCAATATGACAGTAGCTTAAAATTGATCTGACATTCAATGAATAATAATTGACTAAGAGGTCAACAAATTCAAAATATATGTACGTATGCAGAATGTCGAGGATATAATATCATTGATATGTTTTTTAGCAATATATGAGTTCATGAATACTAAGTACTGAAAAAGCAGAGTTTTAATGTTAACTGACCGAAAAATAGTAAAAGAATAACATCAACAGTACTAATCAAACTACTGTTAATTTTGAAAAAAGAGGATCCAAAATGGCCCGGAATATAAAAGTAGAGGAGCTCTTGCAAACTCCGATTGAGAAACAACAAATAGAGCTTGTAGAACGCAAAGGGATAGGGCATCCTGACAGCATATCAGACGGATTGGCCGAAGCCGTAAGCCGCGCACTATGCAGGGAATACATCAACAAATGTGGGGTTGTACTCCACCACAACACAGACGAAACTCAGATTGTAGCTGGAAGGTCATGTCCTAGATTTGGGGGCGGAGAAGTGCTGCAGCCAATATATATTCTGCTGGTGGGCAGAGCCACAAAAGAGTTCGGAGGTATCGAACTTGCTACCGAGTCTGTAGCTCTTCAAGCTGCAAGGAGATATCTTAAGAATATTCTTGTGAATATGGACCTTGATCGAGACGTAATCATGGACTGCAAACTCGGAACAGGTTCTTCAGATCTAAGGGATGTATTCAAAAGAGATAGGGTTCCTATTGCAAATGATACTTCTTTCGGTGTTGGACATGCTCCTTTTTCTGAGCTTGAAAATCTGGTCTACAATACAGAAAGGCAACTTCTCACAGACTTGAAATCACGCATTCCTGGAATCGGAGAGGATATGAAGGTCATGGGATTGAGGGATGGGGAAGATATAACCCTTACAATATGTAGTGGCATGATTGGGAAATATATCGACGACTTAAACAGTTATCTGAGTATCACTGAAGAGATGAAGGATTATGTAGGGGAACTTGCAACTTGTTACACTGAACGAGATGTTAAAGTCTTCATTAACGCAGGAGATAACTTGGACGCATGTAGTATTTTTCTCACAGTAACCGGAACTTCAGCTGAAATGGGAGATGACGGTTCCGTTGGGCGCGGAAACCGTTGTAATGGCTTGATAACACCAAACAGGCCTATGAGTATGGAAGCTACAAGCGGAAAGAATCCGATCAACCATATAGGGAAAATCTACAACCTTCTAGCGACTCAGATCTCCCGTGATATTGTAGAAAAAGTCTCAGACGTACAGGAAGTCTATGTTAGACTGCTTTCCCAGATAGGAACACCTATTGACAAGCCACTTGTAGCAAGTGCTCAGATTATTCCTAAAGAAGATACTTCTTTTGAAAAGGTTAAAGCGGAAACTGAAGTTATAATTGATGACTGGTTTTCTAATGTGACAAAGATTACAGAAATGGTGATTAAGGGGGAATTGAATACTTTCTAGATGCAATTACTATTTTCATATAACTTATTTATATTCTGGCAATAAATATATTTCTATCTCAGTCGAGTATCCCACTACTTTATGTGGGGCTGGTAACTTCTCAGATAACTGTTATTAACTAACTTATTTCGATTTTAAGCTACCTTTGCTCCATAAAATGAAACTATTTCCTGTAAATATTTGTGTCTATAAAATAAGATATAAGATTTTTTTTGTATGAAGTATCGTCAAAAATTTATTTTGGGCAATGACATCATCAACTATTTTAAGACTATTTCGATAAACCGTTTGATTTCATCATATGCTTTATGTATGGTATATAAATCACTTGTAAAAATCAGAGGTTTAATCGAAATTCTCTGAAATATATCTGTTTTGAGCTTGATATGTAGGTAATAATGCTGATCATGTACATCTTTTAATTGGTGATGAACCAAAATATCTTCTTCCATAGTGATGCGGTATTAAAAGTATCAACAGCGAGATAAATCTTTAAAGAGTACTCTGAGATTAAAAACAGTTATTTTTGGTGAACTTTGGAATGTTAGAGATTACATTGGAACTGTTGGTGATGATGCAACTTTCAGTATAATTGAAATGTATTGCAATACAATTTTGGATTTGCTGTAAATATCTACTGATATTCTGTTAAATAATTATTCTTCTCTGTATGTTATTTTAGTGTGAAGGAACATTTATCAAGCTCTATAATATAAAATTATATCTTGTCTCAAATTCATAGGAATTACTATTTTTATTAAGTGGTATAAAAATAACGTAATTTACTATGATTTCCATCTCATTTAGGATTAAATAAGTCCTAGATTTTCAGAATTTGTAAGTTGTATAATTTATTTGTTTAATTACATACACTATAAATAGCATTAAAAGGAGATATGATAATTATAACAGTTGGTATAATTTAATTACAATGCTGTTTTCTATATTTTTCCATAAAAATAGCAAACTTATGTGAAATATTTTATGTTAATGCTAATGTATATTTCTACATCTCGTATAATGGTATTTCAGATTAAAATTTATTCCGAGTTCTTAATAAATATTAGTTTCTTACTTATATTTCGCCGTACATTATATTCTCTGGATAATAATACTCTGATGGTACAATTTCAAAACATCTAAATCGGCAAATAATACCAAACGCAGATTTACAAATAGATTCGTCTTTTAAAATCGAAGCTAGATCGTCTATTTGTAGCTCAATATTTATTCAATGCACTTGCCGATTAGAAGTAAATTGAAAAACTAATGGTCTTAGAAATAATTGTATCAAACTAAAAAAAAATTGTATCAAACTAAAAAAATTTGGAGTGTATATAAATATGGGGAAACAAAAATTTGACAGAATGAAAAAAACACTTAGCATTTTCATGCTAGTCTTTGTAGTAGTATCTTTAACAGCTGTGGCAGCTAGTGCACGTGGCGGCGGTGGCCGTGGCGG
>Ga0182014_10003826_pt1 | contig 17800 bp, 15 predicted proteins | sample 612S2DmetaG_FD_120489 | JGI IMG/M metagenome (GOLD analysis project Ga0182014, IMG submission 120489) | Permafrost microbial communities from Stordalen Mire, Sweden - 612S2D metaG | ecosystem: Environmental > Terrestrial > Soil > Wetlands > Permafrost | place: Sweden: Stordalen | collected... | reverse complement strand
TGGGCGCGCTCATCTCGCTATATACGGTGATCAAGCGGCCCGGAGTATTTGGCCAGTTGCTGCTGGAAAGTCCGTCGTTGTTTTTTTCCAGCCGGAAGATCTTGAAGCAGAGCTGGCATGTTCGGCGTTGGCCGGCCAAGATTTTTCTGGCGGTCGGCACCCGGGAAGCGGGCCGTGAGGATAAGGACTGGCAGGTCGTGCAGGATGTTCGTGAGCTGGAACGGAGCCTGCGCGGCGCGGGCCTGGACGAAAGCCGCTTGCTGGTGAAGATTGACGAGGGCGCAACTCACAACGAGCGTGAGTGGGCGAAGCGTTTTCCGGATGCGCTCGGCTTTCTTTTTGGGAGGCTGACCGTGCGTGAGTTTGTGCTCTTTGAGCAAGGTGGATGAATACTCCGCACAACGGCATCTCCGAGCCGGTTGCTGGTAGTATCATCGGCGGTCATGAAGTACGCTGTCGTTCTCGCGGGGGTCATCGTCATTGAGGCAGCCATGGCGATCGTGCTGGTGCCGTCGACGGACCATGCGCGCATAGAGACCACCGACTTTCTAAATTTTTACGTGGGTGCCACTATTGTCCGCGACGGGCACGGCCGCGACCTCTACCGGGCTGAGACGCAACAATTGGTTCTCCAATCGATCCTGGGCTACCGGGCCGCTGAGTACTACTTGCACCCTCCATTTGAGGCAGCGGCTCTCGTCCCCCTTTCATTTTTGAGGATCGAGCGAGCGTTCGTGATCTGGACGTTGATGAACGCGGCGCTGCTAGGCTTGTTGCCGTTATTCTTCGGGGGATGCATTTCGTTTGTCGATCGCAGGCCCTATCTTGGGCTGCTGGGCTTCGCATTTCCTCCGGTGCTCGCGAGTTTGACGCTCGGGCAGGACTCGATTCTGGTGCTGTTTCTCATTACTGCCGCGTACCTGCTTGGGATGAAAAAATGTGACTTCCGGGCAGGCTTAGTGTTGGCGTTGGCCACGGTCAAATTTCAAATTGTGCTGATACTCGCGCTCCTCCTTCTGGTCTCTCGCAAATACCGACTGATCGGCGGATTCGTTGCCGGTTGTGCATTTCTGGCGCTTGTTTCGGTCTTGGTCACGGGCGGCCCGGGAATCGTCGAATATTTCAGATTTGTGCATCGCTTCGATGTTCACAATGGCTACGGCAACGTCAATCCGGCTTCGATGATGAACTGGCGCGGCCTTCTGGCTGGAATCGGGTGGGAAGACCATCAACGCCTGTACTCCGCAATCGGTTCGGTGATACTCATTGCCCTGGGCATCGTTTCTTCGCGATGGATTCGCGCCACGGAGAACGATGAACTCGGTTTGTCCCTGTACCTTGCGATCGCTTTGGCTGCCTCCCCTTATAACTACTTTCAGGACGCGGCTATTCTGCTGGTGTCGATTTTCCTGGTCATGGATCTGGTCGTGAGGCGACGAATCGTCGGAATCCGGGCGAAGCTTGCCACTTTATGCTGCACCCTGATGTTTGTGTGGCCCATTGTTTTGCTGTGCTTTGGCGGACACTACTTCTGGAACAGCCGTATCTATTTGGTGTTCCCCGTAATTATTTGCTTCATCTCGCTGCTGGCCGCTGAACTGTACTCGCAAAACGCGGTTGTTCGAGCTCCCACAGTTCCGTAGGTTTTTCATACGGAGTTGAAACTGCGAGTTTGACTGGTCTCGCTGCTACAATGCCTTTCACAGATGGGGAAGGTGCGCTTTCTTCGAACCCTGGTCACGGCGGTAAGGTCGCCGGCCATCGTTTTTCTAGTGGCATTAACCGCGCGGCTATGGGTGTTGTCCCAGCTTCTGTCCGCAAGAGCCGACCTCGACTTATACCGCCACAACGAATTCGCGCGAATCGCGTGGGCCATAGTCTCTGGATTCGGCTACAGCTCTCCTTGGGCTCATACGCCGCTCGCTCCCACCGCAGTAGAACCACCGGTGTATACCTATTTGCTCGCGGGGATTTTCAAGCTGGCGGGAGCTTATAGCTACATGTCTCTCTGGGTTGCGCTTGGACTGAACGCAGTTTTGTCCGCGGTCACGGCTGTGGTAATCCTCGAGATCGGCAAGCGAGACTTCGGCGCTTCCACGGGAGTGTTGGCGGCATGGATCTGGTCGTGCTGGTTGTACGAAGCCGTTGTATCCGCGCGTCTATGGGAGAGCAGTCTCTCGGCACTGCTGCTGACGAGTGTATTGTTCTTACTTCCCGAACTAGCGGAACTCCACTGGTCACGCTGGCTGTTCTTTGGAATGCTGGCCGGTGTGTCGGCTCTCACCAATACGACTCTGCTTTCTCTCTTCCCGTTTTTCTGGCTGTGGCTCTGGATAAACTACCGGCGTCGCGGGCGGCCATGCGGCAAATTGTTGCTGGCCTCGATCTCTGTTTCCGTGCTAATGCTGTTGCCCTGGACGATTCGCAATTATCAAACCTTCCACCAGTTGATGCCGCTGCGCGACAACTTTGGTCTGGAACTGTGGATCGGGAACCACGAAGGCGCCATGCAGTCGACCCAATTCCCCCGCGACTTCCCGCTCATTGATCCCTCGGAATACAACCGTATGGGAGAAATTCGATTTATGGATGCCAAGCGGCAGCTTGGGCTGCAGTTTATCGGGCAGCATCCGGGAGAGTTTTTATGGTTGTCCGCGGGGCGCTGCTTCCGGTACTGGACAGCGCCTGACGAATTGGTGTGGCTACCCTTGAGCTTGATGGCCTGGCTGGGAGCGGCGGTAGCGTTGTCGCGCAAGGGACGTGGCGGAGTGCCTTATGTTGTGATTCTTCTGGTTTTTCCTCTGGTCTATTACATTACTCACACTTTCAACAGCTATCGCCATCCGACCGAGCCGGCGATGTTGTTGCTGGCGGCGTATGCAATGATGACCGCCGTGGAAGCGCTAGGCTCGTCACGGGTATCGAGAAAGCTTCGGCGGAGACTCGTCAGGCTCGAACCGCCACACTTGACGATCCTTGTTATACAGCAATAATTCGCGGTTGTTTTGTTCGTCCATGTCAACAATCGGCGCCGAACGATTGTCAATGCGAGACCATAGGCGATGGTCGCGAGCGACTAAAAAGCCGCCATTGCAGATATACTTCATGCGCTTGTAGAGTGGGCTCGAAAGGTCAGGATTTATCATCACGGGCTGACCGGGACGCAATGACAAGATTGATCCGAATCCTGATTTGGCTTGGCATTGCCGTTCTCGGCGCGCTTGCCTTGGGGACGATTGCGCTGCACCGTGGCGAGCAGATTAATGCCATGTGGCTGGTGGTTGCGGCTTTTTGTGCTTATGCATTGGGGTATCGTTTCTACAGCAAGTTTATTTCTGCCAAAGTGCTTGCGCTCGATGCGCAGCGCGCTACTCCCGCCGAACGGTTGGAGGATGGCCGCGATTTCGTTCCCACAAACAAGTGGGTGGTCTTTGGCCATCATTTTGCCGCGATTGCTGGGCCGGGGCCGCTGGTCGGGCCGGTTCTCGCCGCGCAGTTTGGTTATCTTCCGGGAACGCTTTATATATTGGCCGGCGCAGTGTTTGCCGGCTGCGTCCAGGATTTTGTCATTTTGCTTTTCTCCGTTCGCCGGGACGGAAAGTCGCTCACCGAAATGGCCCGCGAGGAAATCGGCATCGTGGGTGGGTTCGTGGCCTACGCTGCGGTGATCTGCATTATCGTGATTCTGCTGGGTGCAGGGGCATTGATCGTGGTCAATGCGTTGAAGTCCAGTCCCTGGGGCGTTTTCACTATCGCGATGACCATGCCAATCGCTGTGCTGATGGGCTTGTACCTGCGCCGCTTGCGCCCCGGCAAGGTGCTCGAGGTTTCGGTTCTCGGATTCGTTCTGGTGATGCTCGCGATTTGGGGCGGACAATGGGTTTCGCAGACTCCTGCAGTAGCGCCCTGGTTCACTCTGACCGCGTCCACGCTTGCGGTCGTCATCATCATTTATGGATTCGCCGCCTCGGCCTTGCCGGTGTGGTTGCTCTTGGCGCCGCGCGACTACTTGAGCACGTTCGTCAAGCTGGGGACGATCGGATTGCTGGCCTTGGGAATCATCGTGCTGCGTCCCACGCTGCACATGCCGCCGCTGACGCGATTTATCGACGGATCAGGACCAATCTTTGCCGGCAAACTTTTTCCCTTTGCCTTCATCACCATCGCTTGCGGCGCGATCAGCGGATTCCATTCTTTGATCTCCAGCGGCACAACTCCCAAGCTGATTCGGTGCGAGCCAGAAACGCGAATGGTCGGCTATGGCGCGATGATGGCGGAGTCAATGGTGGCAATTATGGCTACGATTGCCGCCTGCGTGCTTCAGCCGGGAACCTATTTCGCGATCAACAGCCCGGCGGGAGTGGTGGGCCAGGCGCCCGAGGCCGCCGCCGCAACCATCAGCGGTTGGGGATTTCCCGTCACCGCCGCCGGGATGCATGCGCTGGCCCAGGCGGTCGGCGAGCAGACTCTGTTCAACCGCACCGGCGGCGCTCCCGCTTTTGCTGTCGGGATGGCCCACATTTTTTCCAGCAGTTTGGGTGGTCAGGCGGTGATGGCCATCTGGTATCACTTTGCCATTATGTTTGAGGCGTTGTTTATTCTCACCGTTCTCGACGCTGGCACACGCGTGGGCCGCTTCATGCTGCAAGACGCGCTCAGCCATATTTGGAAGCCGCTCGGCCGCACCAGTTGGTATCCCTCGATCTTGGCCACCAGCGCTTTGATCGTGGCTGCATGGGGATCGTTCTTATGGCAAGGAGTAAAAGACCCGTTGGGTGGAATCAATTCGTTGTGGCCGCTGTTTGGGATATGCAATCAACTTTTGGCGACCGTGGCGCTATGCGTGGCGACGACGATCATTGTCAAGATGGGCAAGGCGCGCTATTCGCCAGTGACTCTGCTCCCGCTCACCTGGCTGGTGGCAGTGACATTTACCGCGTCATGGCAAAAGATGTTCGATCCCAATCCGCGGATCGGATTCCTGGCGCATGCGCGGCAACTGGCTGCTTCGGCCCCTCCGGGTTATGAAACTTCGCGGTTGATCTTCAACGACCGGCTCGACGCGGCGGTAACCGGGGCATTGGTCTGTATGGTTGCCCTCATTTTATTGGAGTCGGTTCTCTTATGGATGAGCGTGCTCTCGGGCCGTATGCAGGCGAGGGTTAAAGAAGCGCCGTTTGTGCCAACGCGTTTTGCGGCGGAGGAACGGGGATGAGGGCGTCGAGGCTAGAGCCGAAAGAGAGATCTACTGCCGAGCTTTGCTCGGCCGGACAGCCGAGGGCGGCTGTCCCCACGTGGTTTGTCGCAACGACATCACTCTTGCAGGCTATTCTCCGCGAGATTTTTGACGAGTCTGCTTACTCTCGTTTTCTTAGCCGTCACGAAATGGTCTCTTGTCGGGGCTCCTACGCGGCTTTTCTGCGCGAGCAGGAGAACGTCAAAGCTCGCCGGCCAAAATGTTGCTGAGACGCCAAGTGGCGAGGCGTGACCTGGATTGTTAATGGCTTCAGTTCTCGGTTCCCAGTTTTTTCAGTTCTCAGGACACTTTTGACTCGCATCCTCATCTCGAATACTCTGGATTCCTTCCGATGAGTGAACCAGCCATTTCCGTGCAGGCGTTGCGTAAGGACTACGGGCCGGTTCAGGCCGTCCGGGGCATTGACTTTGAAATCCAGCCCGGAGAAGTTTTCGGCCTGCTCGGTCCGAACGGCGCGGGTAAGACCACAACCGTGGAAATACTCGAAGGCTTGCGTCCGCGCAGCGGAGGACAGGTTTCCGTGTTAGGTTTTGATCCGGAGAAGCAGAAGCAGCAACTCAAGGATCGCATCGGCGTCTGCCTGCAAGCCACGAACTTGCCGGATAAGATTCGCGTCCGCGAAGCGCTGCACGTGTTCTCTTCGTTTTATAGCCGCAACGTTGACGCCAACGAAATCCTGCGGCATCTGCAACTCGAAGACAAGCGCGACGCTTTCTACAGCACGCTCTCCGGCGGCCAGAAGCAGCGGTTAGCTCTGGCGCTCGCATTAGTCAACGATCCCGCACTGCTTTTTCTCGACGAACCCACGACCGGTCTCGATCCGCAGGTGCGCGCCGAGATTCATGGACTGCTCGAGCAACTGCGCGATGAGAAGCGCACCATCCTGCTGACCACGCATTACATCGAGGAAGCGGAGCGTCTCTGCGACCGGGTCGCCATCATCGATCAAGGCCGCATCATCGCCATGGACACGCCACAAAAGCTGCAGCAGCAGAGCCGTGCGGCTTCGACCATCGTGGTGACCTGCGACAAAGCGGTTCCGGCGCAGCGTCCAGTTTGGGCGGAGGCGATCGAGAGCAGCGTGGATTCGTCCGGCCACACTCTGACCGTGGTGTCGCGGCGTCCGGCAACCACGCTGGTGGACTTGATCAAGTGGATTGACCAGAGCGGTCTTGAGTTGGTGGATGTTCATCTCAAGAAACCTACGCTGGAGGATGTGTTCATCGAACTGACGGGAAAGCGCCTGCGCGACTGATACGGCTGAAATGAAAAGTTATATCGCACTCATCCAATTGGATCTCAAGCTCGCTCTGCGGCAGAAGTCTGTCCTGTTTTTCAATTACATGTTTCCGTTGATTTTCTTCGTGGTCTTCGCTCAGGCCATGCATGGAGATCGCGGCAATGGCATGACCCAGATTGTCACCATGGTGATCATCATCGGAATACTGGGGAACGGGTTGTTCGGCGCGGGCATGCGGGCGGTGCAGGAGCGCGAGTCCAACGTACTTCGCCGCTACAAGGTGACTCCCATTACCCCGGCGCCGATTCTGATCTCCGCGACCGTCGTCGGGTGGATTCTTTTCATGCCCCTGGTGGTGTTTGTGTTTTGCGCGGCACATTTTGGCTACGGGATGCCGTGGCCGCCAAGGCTGGGATCGATTCTTTTGTTTGCGACGCTCGGTATTCTGGCATTTCGCGCCATCGGAATGATTCTCGCATCAGTTGCGAATTCCATGCAGGAAAGCCAGATCCTGGTTCAGTTGGTCTACCTGCCGATGTTGTTTCTGAGCGGCGCTACGTTTCCAACTTCGATGTTTCCTTCCTGGCTGCTCATCGTGACGCAATTCTTGCCGGCCACATATTTAGTGTCGGGACTTGAAGGAATGATGCTGCGCCAGGAAAGCCTGGCGGAGAACGCATTTCCGGCTTTGGCTCTGCTGATCACGATATTCGTGGGCCTGTTCATTTCGTACAAGCTTTTCCGTTGGGAGAAAGAAGAAAAAATTCGCCCGTCCGCCAAGCTCTGGGTGAGCGCGGTGATGCTTCCGTTTATCGTGCTTGGCGCATGGCAGGCGCACACCAAGCAGAATGTAGCCAAGACCAAGATGTTGAACCGGCAACTGGCCCGCGGCGAAACCTACTTGATTCGTGGCGCGCGCATTTTTGTTGGAGATGGGAAGATCATCGAATCGGGCGCGATCCTGATTCGCGGGGGCAAGATCGCCGAGGTTTATGAAGGGGTGGGCCCCGACCCCAGAACGGTGAAAGCCACGCCCATCGAAGCTGCGGGCAAAACCGTTCTCCCTGGACTGATCGATGTGCATGTGCATCTGGTAGCGCCGGGCGGATTCTATCCCGACATGGGACCAGGTGATCTCGAGCCCCACATGCTGCGTAGCCTGGCGGCTTACCTCTATAGTGGCGTGACCGCGGTGCGAAGCGTTGGCGATCCTTTGGATATCGTTCTCAAGGTGCGCGCAACCGTGAACGGGGGCGAAAGACTTGGCGCCGAGCTCTTCACGTGTGGCCCACTGTTTACGGCGCCGGGAGGGCACGGCACCGAATACTTTAAAGAAATGCCGGCAAACATTCGGCAGCAGGCGGAGGCGCAGTTTACGCGGATTCCCGCTTCTGCCGAGGAAGCCCGCCGCCAGGTCGATGATCTCAAGCACTCCGATGTCGATTGCATCAAGGCCATACTTGAGGCTGGGGGCGGTTCCAGCGTTTTCAATCGTCTCGACAGCGCGATTTTTCAAGCCATCGCCCACGAAGCCCATGCGCAAGGATTGCCGCTTGCCGTGCACACGGGGGATGTCCGCGATGTGACGGATGCGGTTTCCGCAGACGCAGATTCCATCGAGCATGGCTCATTCCGCGAGGCTATCCCCGATGCTTTGCTGGAGCAAATGGCCAGCAAGAAAATTTCTTACGATCCGACGCTCAGCGTGGGTGAGGCGTTCAGAGACTTTGCCGCCGGCAAGGCCGATCTTCTCAAACGCTCCCTGGTGCAGCAAGTGGGGCCCGCCGAGCTGATCGAAGGGACGAACAAAGCGATGGCATCCAAAGACATCGAGCCGATCCGCCGGCGCATCGCGCAGTTCCCGTTTGATCTGGATATCGGGACGCAGAATCTGCTGCGAGCTTTTAAAGACGGCGTTACTCTCGTGACCGGCAGCGACGCCGGCAATTTCCTGATTCTTCATGGTCCGACAGTTCAACATGAGATTGCGCTGTGGGTGCGCGCCGGCATTCCTCCCGCCGTGGCGCTTCAGGCTGCGACCTACAATGCTGCCCGCCTGCTGCGCGCGGAAAACCGTATCGGTTCGATTCGCGTGGGCAACGATGCCGATCTGCTGATCGTCGATGGGAATCCGATCGAGGACATTACCGCAGTCGAACGCATTTCAATTGTGGTTTTCAAGGGCGAACAACTGGACCGTTCCGATCTGTTCAATCAGGAATAAATTGAAATCAGGAGTAAACAAAATCCCCTGGGCTGGGTGCTAGACTTTTGGGGATGCGCGTTCTCGGGATTGATTGCGGCACCGAGTACACCGGCTACGGCGTGGTCGAACTCGATCACGACGATAAGTTGATCTGCCTCGCCTGTGGCGCGGTCAAGCTTTCTCCGCGCGCAGCTATGCCGGCGCGCCTGGCGACTATCTTCGACCGCCTGGGAGCGATCATCGTCGAACACCGGCCCGACCGGGTTGCCATTGAAGACGTTTTTTATGCATTGAATGTAAAGTCGGCGCTCAAGCTGGGACAGGTGCGCGGGGTCGCCATGCTGGCCGCCTCGTCGGCGGGACTGGAAGTCGCCGAGTACTCGCCGCTTTCGATTAAATCCGCGGTCGTCGGATACGGCAGGGCAGAGAAGCAACAGGTGCAGTACATGGTCGCGCGATTGCTCAATCTGGCCGAGATTCCCGAGCCGCCGGACGCAGCCGATGCCCTCGCGATCGCGATCTGCCACTTGCACACCGCGGCTACACTGGAACGCCAAGGCGCCTGAAGTGGGTCGCGTGCCGCATACTGTTTCTTGGCATTATCATTGGCAAATGTCCTGCGGCAAACCTCGACCAGTTCCGATGGAGCGACGGGCGTTGCAGCCCGTTGAGTCATTCGAGTGTCGGTTCGGCGTTTCCGTTCTCGTGTGCTTGATATTGGGTTGCGTGATTTCTACTCACAGTCAGCAAACGGTTGTCCCCACGGTCAGCTTTACTTTTGATTTTCCCGGGTCCGATCCGGACCACTATGCCATCTCGGTATCCGAGGATGGCAGCGCTTCGTACGACTCCACCAGCAAGCTCAGCCCGGACTCCGCTGCTGATGATGCTTACCATTCGGATTTCACCGTGTCCCAGGCGGCGCGTGCTCGGGTTTTCGATCTCGCCCGGCGCGCGCATTATTTCGAAGGGCTAATCGAGTCCAAAGGAAAGAATCAGGCTTTCACTGGAACCAAAACCCTGACGTATAAGGATGCGCAGAAAAGCACGCGGGCGAGCTACAACAATTCGCCAGCGCCTGCGGTGCAGGAACTGACTTCGTTCTTTCAAGCTTTGTCCAACACCTTAGAGTTTGGCCACCGGCTCGACCATTACTTTCGTTACCAGAAGCTTGCTCTGGACGAGGAACTGAAAAAAATGGAAGAAATGTCGAATGCCGGGAGGCTCGAAGAAATCTCATCGGTGGCTCCGGTTTTGCAAAAGATCGTCGACGATCCTGCGGTGATCAAGCTGGTGCGAGCCCGCGCTGAACACTTGCTGCAGCTTGCGAAAACCAGAAACAAGTAACCGCCGGGCGGCCAACGAATATAAGAGATTGTCAGGCAACAGGCCAGCCCCAAAAGTGTTCTAATCATGTACGAGGGGCCGTTCGGGAGGTGTTCCATGTCTAGCTTAGGCATCAAACTGCTGCTGACCGCGGCGGTAGCGTCTTCTCTTCTTCTAGTAACTGATTCTTCCTTTGCCGATTCACAAGCCCGCGTGGTGCGCTTGAGCGAGGTGCAGGGCGACGTGAAGGTCGACCGCAACCTCGGGCAGGGCTACGAGAAAGCATTCCTGAATTTGCCGATCACGCAAGGCGTCAAGTTGCAAACCAAGAAGGATGGCCGCGCGGAAGTGGAATTCGAGGACGGCAGCACGCTGCGGGTCACTCCAGACACGGTGATCGACTTTCCGCAGCTCTCGCTCCGCGACTCCGGGGTAAAGGCCTCGGCCGTCCATTTGCAAGAAGGCACCGCCTACGTCAACTTTGCTGGCGCGAAAGACGCGGAGTTTACTCTGACGTTCGGTCATGAAAAACTCTCGCTCGCCCATTCCGCTCATCTGCGAATTGAAATGGCGGACACAACCGCGACGTTAGCCGTTTTTAGCGGCGAGGCGCAGGTCGAAGGCGATTCGGGGACTATGGCGGTCAAGAACCGCACCGCAACTTTTGATCTCACCAAAGGCGACAACTACACCTTGGCCAAGGATCTTGAGCCGGATCCCTTTGACGCGTGGGACAAACAGCAGGATCAATATCATCAGCAATACGCCAGCAACTCCTACAGCAGTTACTCGCCGTACGCGTACGGCACCAGCGACCTCAACTATTACGGCAGCTTTTTTAATGCGCCCGGCTACGGAATGTTATGGCAGCCTTACTTTGCCGGCGCAGGCTGGGATCCGTTCATGAACGGCGCCTGGGCATTTTCTCCTGGCTTTGGTTATGGTTGGGTCTCCGGATATCCGTGGGGTTGGACGCCGTACCACTACGGCTCGTGGGTTTATCTGCCTACCAATGGCTGGGCATGGCAGCCCGGCGGGGCATGGGCGGGATGGAGCGAGCCCAGGATAATCCGGTCTCCGTCGAACTTCGTTGCGCCGCAGCCTCCATCAAGTCCGGGACACGGCTTGATCGTTGTGAACCGGGGCCCAGTGCCGACGCAACTGGGGAAATCGATCAGCCGGATGGAAATCTCCAGGAATTCGGCGGGACTCGGAATCCCACGCGGCGGCATCAAGAGCCTGAGCCAAGTATCGAGCACGGTTCAGCAGCAGGGCTTGGCTACGGCAAAAGTTCACGTCGCGCCCGTGGGGATCAGTTGGTGGCAGAGTGGATATTCTGCACCAGCTTCGCAGATTGGAATATGGCAGAATGGCCCCGCCAGTGCCTCAGCCGGGCATCCCAGTTCGGGTCATTCCACCGGCGGGCATCGGTAGAGCGATTATCCGGAAACAACGGTCCGCGAAACAATGGGTCACGAAACAATGGTCCGAAACACCGATCGCAGCGTTTACCTACGGAATCACCTTGAACACCGTGCCGTAGCCGTAAGCGCCGCCAGCGGGAGTTGTGCCGTAGAGATTGCCCTGCTTATCCAAGACCAAACTGGCGCCGGGCGCTGATCCATCCGCGCCGCCGGTAAAGCTGTAGAGCACGGTCTCGGAGCCACTCGGACTCAACTCGAACACCGTGCCATTGCCGTAGGCTCCGCCTTCGAAGGTTGTGCCGTAGAGGTTGCCCTGCTTATCCATCACCAAGCCGGCTACCGGCTGTGCCCCGTCGTTTGGCGAACCCTTGAAAGAGTAAAGCGCCGTGAGTTCGCCCTTCTTCGTCAACTTGAAAACGGTGCCAATATTTAAAGCTCCGCCGTCGCGGGCTGTTCCATAGAGGTTTCCCTCCGCGTCCCGAATCAAGCCAGCGGACGGGAGCCCTCCATCCGATAAATCGCGGAAGGAATGAAGCACTTTCTCCTTTCCCGGCGCACTCACCTCAAAGGCCGTGCCGAAGCCGTCGGCGCCGCCGTAGGGGGTTGTGCCATAGAGATGATGGGCGTCCCATATCACGCCAGTATAGGGAGCCGCCCCGTCTGGCTCCGAAAACTCGCCATTTCCCGGGAAAGTATAGAGAACTTTCTCCGCGCCGGTCGGACCCAACTCAAACACCGTGCCACAGCCCGCAGGAAAGCCGATGGCACAAAAAGCCAAGCCGCCGCTCGTAGTCGTTCCATAAAGATTACCCTGCGCGTCCAGCACGAGATTACCCCCCGGCAGTCCGCCGTCCGATCCGCCTGTGAAGCTATAGAGCACTGCCTCCTTCGCCGTTTTACCGCTCTTGATCAACTGAAATACCGTGCCGTTGTTCGAGGTCCCGCCGAGGCTTGTCGTGCCGTAGAGAATGCCCTTCGGCCCTCGAACCAAACCAGAGCTGGGGTGTTCCCCGGTTTGGCCGGTGAAGCTGTAGAGCACCGTTTCGACGCCGGAAGCATTCACCTCAAAGACTGTTCCACACCCGCGTCCGGCGCAACTGGAAGAGCCGCCGCCATAAGTCGTTCCGTAGATGTTGCCTTTGGCATCCAGGATCAAACTGGTGTTCGGATTGGCTCCGTCCGAACAACCAGACTCAGCGCAGAAGCTATAGATCACGCTCTCAGTCTGAGCTTGCGTCATCCGCGGGGACGCAACGAAAAGCAACGAGAGCAACACGAACATCAGAGAGCTGCGTAGGGTTGCGTTTACCGTTCGCCTCAACCGGCGTGCGGAGCAGAAGCCGGGTTTGTTCACTGCAGGACGCGGAATTCTCACATTGGTTTTGTATGAACTCATAAGATTACCTTCCTCAATCTTTAGTCATTCACTACACCTAGGATCTTGAAGTTTGCCAGACGCGCGAACCGTTCATACCGTGATTAAGCCCGCGCTCAAAGCAATGCTATGTAAGCCCAACAACCGGTTCCGTGACGCGCGTCACTCGAATCTGTGCTCCGCTCGCAAAGCTGTCTAGTAGTGTTTTGTTATGCCGTCGCTTTCGTTCGGCCGCGATTCCCGGATGCTTATTGAAAAAGCGCGTGGTAAGCTTTCTGTCCGTCCCAGTAAACGTGAAAACAGAGGGTAACTAACATGCGATCGTTTTTACTTTCGATTCTTCTGTTCGGCTTTTCATTCCCCGGATTGGCACACTTTGCATTCGTCCAAACCACGTCTGGGCCAGACTCCGGCAAACCCGCGCCTCAGCTTGATCACTTCAATCCGAAGATGGTCGATCCTTCGGTCGATCCCTGCACCGATTTCTACCAGTACTCGTGCAATCGGTGGATCGCGGACAATCCCGTGCCTCCCGATGAAATTTTCTGGGACTCTTTCGGGAAACTGCAGTTGTGGAACGAATCGTTTCTCCACCAGACCGTACTTGAGGTTGCGGCTAAACCGGCGAGCGAGCGCACGCCGGTCGAGCAGAAGGTCGGCGATTACTGGTCCGCGTGCACCGATCAGAAGCAGAGAAATGCGACTGCCCTCTCCACCTTGCGGCCACAGTTGCAGCGGATTGAAGCCATGTCCAGCAAGACTCAGATTGTTGACGTCGTAGCCGAACTCCATCATTCGATTCCCGGCGCCTGGAATCCCGCCGATCCCGAGACCTACTCGCCTTTGTTTGGCTTTGGCGCGCAGCCCGACTTTCACGACACTACGCATGTGATCGCGCAATTCGATCAAGGCGGCATGGCGCTTCCCGGTCGTGATTTTTACCTGAAAGACGATGCCAAGTCGGTCGAGATCCGAACCAAATACGTCGCCCACGTTGCCCGCATGCTCGAACTGTCCGGCGTGCCGGCGGCTCAGTCCAAGACCGATGCCGAGGTCGTACTGCAAATGGAAACGGCAATGGCGAAGTCTGCGATGGAGATTGTCAAGCGCCGCGATCCCAAAAACCTCGACAACGAAATGAGCCTCGATGCGGTCCAGAAGCTGACTCCATCGTTTGACTTCAGGCGCTACTTGCAACTGGTGCATGCTCCCGTGACAGGCACTTTCATCGTGACTTCGCCGGATTTCTTTCGCGGAACCGAGCAGTTAATTCAAAGCGAGCCTCTCGATCACTGGAAGGCATATTTGCGCTGGCAGTTGCTGAACGGCCTGGCTGGCGCCATGAGTGACGATTTCGTAAACGAAGATTTCAGTTTTGGCCCTCAGACCCTGTTCGGTGCCAAGCAGATTATGCCGCTCTGGCGCAGATGCATTCAGTCGGAAGATCGCGACATCGGACAATTGCTGGGGCAGGCCTACGTAGTGCGCGCGTTCCCGCCGGAGAGCAAACAGCGCGTCCAGGAAATGGTGGCTGCGCTCAAGGTCGCGCTGAGCCAGGAAATGGATTCAATGGATTGGATGAGCCCGGAGACCAAGAAACAGGCCCATGTGAAGCTGGCCGCCCAAATTGACAAGATCGGCTATCCCGACCATTGGCGGGACTACTCGCCTCTCGAGATTCGCCCGGACAATCATCTGGCCAACGTAGAGCGTGCGGCGGCCTTCGAACTCAACCGCCAGCTCCAGAAAATTGGCAAGCCGCTGGACCGAACCGAATGGGGGATGACGCCGCCGACCGTAAATGCCTATGAGGACCCGCAAACGAACACCATCAATTTCCCAGCTGGCATTCTGCAGCCGCCTTTCTTCGATCCTACTAAGGATGACACGGTCAACTATGCCGCCGCGGGCGCGGTGATCGGCCACGAGACCATCCACGGCTATGACGATCAGGGGCGCAAGTTCGATGAGAATGGAAATCTGCGCGACTGGTGGACGGCTGACGATGCCAAGGCGTACGAAAAGCGCGGTGACTGCATCGCCGACGAGTACACGGAGTTCGTTCCCGAGGCGGGCGTGCAACAGAACGGCCGCCTGACCCAGGGTGAGAACACGGCCGACAACGGCGGAATCCACCTGGCGCTATCCGCGCTGGATGCGGACCTCAAAGCCAAAGGGCAGAGCCTCGATACCAAGGGAGAAGACGGCCTGACCGCGCTGCAACGCTTCTTCCTGTCCTACGCCAACATCTGGTGCGGCAACCTGCGTCCGGAAATGATGCGGACCATTCTGCTCATGAACCCGCATCCGCTGGACAAGTACCGGGTCAACAATGTGGTCTCGAATATGCCGGAGTTCGCCAAAGCCTTCGGCTGCCACAAAGGGCAAGCCATGGTGCGGGAGAACGCCTGCCGGGTGTGGTGAGAAACAATGGAGGCCGAGCGTCCTCGCCCCTAAACTGGCGACCCATCCTCCGTTTATTTCTTCGCGTTCGCGGCTTCATCCTTGAGGTAGTTTGCGCTGAGTGTGCCTTTCTGTTTCGCGAGCTCGATTAACGTGGGATAAAACTGCACGAACGTCGTGTCCACCGCGGCGTGTTGCTCGTGGCAGGAGTAGCACGAAGCTTCCTTTGGCACCTGTTTCGACGGACCGTCGGTCTCAAAGCCGAAGAAAGCCCACTTGCCCGGAAAGCGCGACTCATCTTTAACATGTACTTCGCGGCCCTCCACGTCCGACGTCTGATAATGGCCGCTCTGGTTGATCGAGCCCTTGCTCCCCGCGACGCGAACTTCGAGCACCAGCATGGTCTTGTCGGGCCAGGTCCCGGTCTGGAGGAATGCCTTGTAGGCGTCCGGGTTCACGAAAACGTTGTCGAACATCGAGTGATCCATCGCCATCGGGTTCGCAGTGTAGCTCATGTCGAGGCCGGAACTCAGATACACCCACTCGCGATAATTTGCCGGAAACATGAGGCGGCCATCGGTTGTATACGCCGGCGTCTGCGAGGACGAAGTGTTTTCCGCCGCCTGCGCCGGCGCGGGCTTGGAGTCGTACTGCGCAGGAAACAGGAAAGCGAGGCAAAAAAGGATCCAGGTTCTCATGGTTGACATCCTTCTAAAGACGTTTTCTTCAAGGGGAAGGTAGCAGCCGGTGCATCGAAATTCAACCTCGGAATTTCAACCCGAGAATACCGGCCGTCAAATCAATCGCTGGCGGCGCGGGCGTCCGTACGTAATGTTCTCGCCAGCGAAAAATCGCGTATACTGAAGTCAGCCCTTAACCACGAAGATCATCAACCACGAAGATCATCGCAACCAGCCCTGCGCCTTCGCGATTGAGAAGACTCAAAGCCGAGGCCCGGCAGGAGGTGTCGATGTCGTTCGTCAATGGAGACAAGTCCCGAGCCAATCGTGTACGGAAGCAGAACATTCAGCGCCGGATACGAGCTCACGCACTACTCCAGGCCGAGGCTGTCAAAACCAAGCAAGCGGGTGTGCGGAAGAAGGTGAAAGCCGCCATCCATTCCGAGCCGGCCGCGCCATAGGTTCGTGGACGGCTCGGACTGACGATTCTCGGATGGATCGCAACCCGCAAAATCATCCCTGGAGGTAGATATGGCTGGTCGAAGTCGCTCAAGCTTTAACAAACGCCAGAAAGAGCGCTCGCGGCAGGACAAGCAGCGCGAAAAATTAGAGAAGAAGCAACAGCGCAAGCTGGAAAAACAGTCGGGCGTCCCCGGAGAAAATGACGACTTCGGGCATAACGATTTCAGCTTAGCTCTCGATTATGAAGAGCCGGAAGAAGTGACCGTTTCCAACTCGAACGCCGAAGATTAGCACCTCGACGCACACGCAGCCCCGGACGCCCTCGTGCGGGTGACCCGTCTCCGGTTTACTGATACTACAACATGCTGGCCTGCATGTTTACCGTAAAGTATCGGGTATATACGGCGAAAAATGTGTTTTCCCGCTAGGTCTATGAAAACGCAGGGTGTGTTTTCGAGATACCCACGTAAAATATCCCTTTTAAAGGACTTACGGAGGGGATATCCGGGGAATTTTTCCGCTTCGTAAGTCTATGAAAATAGGCGGTGAATTCGGGATAGCCTCTAAAATATCTCTTCTAAAGGACTTAGCTGCCCGTCTTTCGCCCCGCTGGGGCTTGTCTGCGTTTACACTCCCCCACGGTTTGCCACGTGCGGAAAAACTCGTTGAGGACGCGAGAAGCTTACCTCAGGCGCTGAAGCGCCTATACATTTTCAGCGACTTAGCGGCCCGACTGAAGTCGGGCCCTTCCCAAAACCTGCGTGAAATCATATTTTTCCCGCAACCTGTTGCGTCCCTGCGACAGGCTCAGGGCAGGCTGTGGGCTGCATTCTTGCGCCGCTTCGCGGCTAGGTCTCGCGCCAGAACCTAGGCTCGCGCAAGAACTGGTTCTCGCGCGAGAAACTGAAGCGATGCGCGGATACGAATCGAGCAATTGTCAGCAGCCTGCTGAATTGTCAAAGAGCCGAAAATACGACAGCTGTGATCAAAAAGCTAATGTTGCTTTCATTATGTTATCCGAACGGGGAGGGATGGGTCAAGCAAAAAATGGTGGGGCGGAAGTTTTGGGCGTCGGGCGCCTGAAGGCAACAGGCCATCGACCACGAACGGCATATTTTATGGACAACTGCCAGCCATCGGAGCTACCATCGCGGAAGTCGGCACCGTCGCTCCTTTCCCCCGGCGACGCGGCAGGTTCCGTTCGGAGATGGTTTCTGGCTATGAATCCCACGGCTCAGATACGAAAAATCGGCCACCTGATCGTGTTGGCCGTGATGGTGTGTTCTCTGATCTCCTTCGCTTCCGCCGAGTGGAAAGAGAAAGTGCTCTACAGCTTTCAGGGCGGCACGAACGACGGTTCCGTCCCTGCTGGCGGAGTCGTGTTCGACAAGCAAGGCAATTTGTATGGGGCAACCACCGGAGGCGGC
>Ga0182014_10003823_pt1 | contig 17811 bp, 17 predicted proteins | sample 612S2DmetaG_FD_120489 | JGI IMG/M metagenome (GOLD analysis project Ga0182014, IMG submission 120489) | Permafrost microbial communities from Stordalen Mire, Sweden - 612S2D metaG | ecosystem: Environmental > Terrestrial > Soil > Wetlands > Permafrost | place: Sweden: Stordalen | collected... | reverse complement strand
TTCTCGCCTGCAAAATTGCCTGTTAAATGTCCGCCTTCGGCGTATTTCCGCGTTGTTTGGCAGTCTCCGGCGGCCTGTAAGTTGTTGAAAGTACATTTAATAGGGGCTATGGCATGGAAGAGGTCGTCGGTTCGATCCCGACCAGGTCCACCATAAAATCAACAACTTAGCGGATCGGTAAGAAAATCGCGATACGCTAACGATACGTTGGTTCTCAAGCTGCATTCTCCGCAGCGGTTTCCGAAACAATTCTCGAACGATCCAGAAGAACATCGACCACCCGGCTTTGCGCCTCCCGCTTGGCTGGCGTCAGAGCCTTTGTGTAGATGTTCATTGTTGTCGAGATGTTAGCGTGGCGCATCAACTCCTGCACCACCTTGACATCCTCCCCATTGGCTTTGAGCAGCGTGGAGTACATGTGCCTAAAGGTGTGGAAGCTTACCCATTTCGTGATTCCGGCCCGCTTTTGCTGGCGAAAACCCAGTCTTCCAGTTCGGCAAAGGCGGTTTCCCGTTTCCATGCCGACAGTTCCGCAGTGGTGAACTCATCAATGGGCACCGGCCTACGGGATGTCTCGGTTTTGCACTTTCCAACGATGCCATCTACGACTGACCGGGTGACTTCCATCTGCAATGCCTTCCAGTCGATGTCCTTCTACTTGAGGCCCAGAACCTCGCTGATCCGAAGTCCCGTCGTAGCTGCCACGATGCCAATGATGCGCATCTTGTGTGGCAACTCCAGAATGAGCGCCCGGAACTCTGCCGCTTCCAGAGGTTCCGTCACCCGCATCCGCTTGGTGCTCTGACGGACTGCAAACATGGGGTTCTCCCCATCGTTGAGCCAGCCGTACCGGATCGCGTGCTGAAAAGACTTCGCTCATGACGCCCTTGATCTTCTCCTTGGTTCCGCTGGACATATCGTCGATGGAACCGAGCCACCGCTCTACTGTCACTGCCCTTATCTCCCGAAACGGTTGGCCACCCCATCGGGGAACGATTCTCGTCTTCAGGTAGACGCCGTAGGTCTGCTTCGTTTGGTGTACCTTCCGTTCGGATTCTTTTTCCAGATCCAGTTCGATCATCCGGTAATGTTCTACCAACTGCTCGAATGTTTCCGGCTGGCCTTCCGGCGGAATGTGTGATGGTTGATATCGAGGCGCAGTGCCGACACAGCCTTCCATGCTGCTGTTTCCGTGGAATACTGCGTGACTGGGCCAACTACGAAAGCACGCATCTTGAGTTCTCCGTTGGCGTCAATCTCCCGCCATCTTTAGACCCAGACTTCCGGTCCCCTCCTGCGTTTGTGACGGCTGAAAAAACCGTGTTGATACCGTGGTCGATTCAAGGAATTTACTCCTCTTTCCGACCACGATGGCTATCCTTTAACGGATTCCACGCGTGAGAATGTTGGAACAGACGCCAGCGGATGTAACGCATGATCGTGGTTAGGTCGGCGCGGCCGTGAGCAGTAAAGCGGAAGAGAAGATAGGCGATGTATTGCCGCCATAAAGGTTTGTTGCTGGACTGGAGGACGCGTCGATTGCGATCCTGTACGGCGGGAGATCCGATGGAAGCGATTCGCGTTGGAATCAAGCGACGTTTGAGTGTCATCCATTTGTCTCTGCGTGACGAGAGGAAACCTAGGTGCAGCCACATTGAGTCCTTGTTGTCGCGAAACATTAACTCAAGGGCAGATCCCGAAAAACAGTCCAACCAACTCTGGCGAGTTGCAGGAATCCTTTCGATCTCGTACGCGGGCAGAGGATGGAGACGGCAATCGAACCAGGCGCGGGCGTAGTAAAAGGCGATTGCTTCGATGGATCGAATCGAGGGGGAGTGAGTGTCGTTCCATATCTGCCAAAAAGACTCGTCGTCCGCACGGGAGTGAAGGAATACGGCCAATTCGCGAACGTGATGGACGATCCAGTCCGCAAGGAAGAGATTACGCAGGATGTGAAGCGTGAAATGACCAAGGTGGTCGACGGGACTCAGGCAAGGAAATGAAAGACCGGCGACCGTTCGCGTCGTGCGCCGCTCCCAAAAGTAACCAACCTCTGGGATGCGAATATTCGAGACATGTTCGTTCCAGAGGCAATGGTGCAGTTCAATTCCAAGCGGCATCTCAGGATCAAACGGGTTCCCTTTCCACCGCCAGTCGCCAGGGCGAACTAGAGGTTCCGCATGGTCGGCTCTGGAAAAATTGAGTTTCACGTCAGATCGTTTGTAGCCGATGGATTCCATGGCAGTGTAAGCAGCATCAATACTAGCTGTAGGGCAGAAAATGTCGATGTCGGATTGAGCCCGAAACCTCGGATCGGGAACATAATCCGGTGCCTGGGTGAAGCCCTTGATAACGATGTGCTCAACACCGGCCTGTTCTAATGCTTCTGCAGCTTCTCGGTAAGTGGACTTGATACGCTCGAAGCGTAGAGCATTGTCGGCGAGATTGGCTCTGAGCCGCTCAACTACCCAGCCCGGGAATCCGTTCATTGGGAACTGTGCGATCTGTAGCGTGAGATGTGCGAGGTCAGAGAAGGCGAGTAGGCTGGCCCACTTCTCATTGGATAGCTTGCGCAGGAGCACAGCGTCAGGCTCGCTCAACTGAAGTGCAGAGAGCAACGCTCTGACCTCAAGAGGGATTCGCAGCGCTGTCCTTCTCGACTCACGTATGAATGCGTTCATAGACAGTCTATGCCCCTGTACAAACCGAAGTTCTGAGATGATTACCTTGCGTCAGTGCGTGTACATCTCCGGTTCGCCAAGGCTGCCTGCTTGCGGCAAGTGGCGCAGATATAGCACAATCGACCATATCTCGTCGTCGCTGAGTATGTTCTTCGAACCTGGCATGCCAGAAGGCCAGATTCCGTAGTCGATAATCCACTTCAACTGCCCGTCGGTATAGGCCTGTATCTCCTTTCCAGCCAGTGACGGCACCGGTGGCGACATGCGATCTGCAAAGGGCACTCCGGTATTTTGGCCATCCAGCCCATGACATGCAACGCAATAGTGCGAGAACGCCTCTTTGCCGTCAGAGACACCCGCTCCGTTGTCCTTAAGCGGATTCTTCTGCGACTTGTTAGGTACGATTACTCTGTGCTTTGCCCAATTCACGATTGCCGTTTCTCCCTTTCCTGGCGGATCGGCCTTGCAGCCCAAGAGTTGGATGGCGAACATTAACGCGCCGACTATGGAAAAGCAGGTCCGCAACATGCTCCTACTCCACAACATGCAGGGTAAGCGTCATCCCGCCATGACCAGTTCCGCAGAACACAAAGCAGTGGCCGACAAAAGTGCCGGTCTTGTCAGGCGTAAAGGCGAGTTCGCTGGCTTGACCTTTGCCAATCTTTGCCTCGATGCCGAGTTCCTTGAAGCGGATACCGTGCGGCACATCGACGCTTGTCAGCACGAGTACGACCGGCTCGCCCTTCTTCAATGTGATCTCTATGGGTGTAAATGCGAATCGCTTAGCGGTCACTTCTATGCGGCGAGGGACGGGCTGGGCCGGAGCGCCTGGCATGAACCCTGGCGCCGCCAACAGCATTGCAGTAAGAATCGCGGACCAGGCAAACGTAAGCTTCATAGAGCATCCTCGGCAGGAGAGTCGGGCGACACCGCGCCATCCAACCCGCTCTTTGCCCCGCAGTCTTCCTCGCACCGTGTCCAGAGCCACAGGTGATTCACTGGCAGAGACATAACGGCAGAGCTACAAGCTGCTCCGACTATAGTCACGTCAAAAGAGCTAGTTGTCATCTCTCTGTAAGTCGAATGTAACCGCATTGTTATAATATCCGCTTGTCGAAACACTGCTCGCAGAGACACTGCAATGCTGAGTGTGTTTTCTGTGTTTCAATGTAGCAAAACAGGAGTGATGGCTTGCCGCGCAAAGTGACAATCATTTGACAACTGAAAGAAAATCGAGGGACACATAGCACTGTTGTATGCGCTAAGTTTGCTTGTATGTCGCGTCCGACTCTCGAACCTAAACTCAGCAAATTGGCACACGCGAGCCGCACGTTCTTATTCGTGCTGACCGCCATCGCTATTGCGCATCTGGGCTCCGCGCAGGACACACCTCTCATCTCCGGAGGCGTCGGCTTTTTCACGAGCACCGGCGCCGGCAGCACCAGCTACTATCCAATCGCCGAGCCGCTCCTTGCAGCTCCGCTTGGCCAACACCTTCTCGTCGAGTCGCGTGCTGCGTTCCTCGAGTTCTTCTCACCTAAGGGCGCCGGCGTGTCCGGTTATAACCACAGCCACTTTATCGGAATCACTTATCTTGCAGGTGACTATATTGCATCGCGCCACATTACTCTTGTAGGCGGAGAATTTCTTATCCCCTTCAACACCTATAACGAGCGTCTATCGCCAATCTGGATTGGCAACCTTCAGGACGGTCCGTTGATCGCGCCTATAGGCGTGCGTTCAGGGGGCCTCGGCGGGATGCTTCGCGGCAACGCCATCCAACGCAACGGATACTCGGTCGACTACTCATATTTCTATTCGATTCGCAGTGGAAACGAACAGTTTAGGGCAGCACATGGATCGGGTGGACGAGCCAACCTCTATTTGCCCAAGCAGCGCCTGGAGGCGGGCTTCTCTTGCAACCGCTTTCTTCAAGGGGCGCATGAGACTTTCTACGGCGCTCACGCATGGTGGGAGCCCAAAGAGACATCTTTCCGGCTCCGCTCCGAGTTTGGCAGCGGGCAACATGCCCAAGGTTACTGGGTTGAAGCAGACTACCGCACGCATGCGTTTGGCGGCATCGAAAGCGCAATCGGCCGAATTGAGCCTGTTCTCCGCATTCAGCAGACTTTTCGCCGCGATACCATCGCCAGCGACGGCCTGCCGCCTGTGAATACACAGCAAGCTGACTTTGGCCTCGATTACAACTTGCCGCACAACACCAGGATTCTCACCAGCTATTCGCGGCAATTTTCGTCCACTGGCAATCACAACATCTGGGAAACTGGAATTGTTTATCGGCTCCTCTTTCCGGCATGGAAGGGCAAATAGCGATGAACTCGAAGCATCTCTTACTGGGTGCAGTTGTCCTGGCCTCAGTGTCAGCAATCACCCCTGCAGCACCGCAGAACGGCGCGCCAGAAGCGAAGTCGCAAAAGCAACTGGTCAGTAAGCAGACCAGCCAGCGGCAAGATGAGGGTCAACGCGTCTTTAAGCAGAATTGCTCTCGCTGCCACACTGCGCCAGAAGGCTTCTCGCCTAGCATTTCCGGCACCATCGTACGCCATATGCGCGTTCGTGCCGGGCTAAGCCAACACGATGAAGAAGAGCTGCTTCACTTCTTCAATCCATAGCCGGACCGAGCTTAGGGAAAGGTGATTCGAAGGCAACTTCAGCCGATCAAGGAGATTGTCTTGTCAATAGATGGGATGAGAATCCGGCTCGTAAGGCCGGCCGAACTTGTTCAGGTGCTGTTGCTGTTCCGGATGTCCGGCGCGAATCTCGCCGAGATCGGTTGCCTCTTCTGCAACATGGATCCGGCGGGTGAGCTGATCGAGAAAGCTCTGCTTCTGCCCTTCGATCCACACGTGCAAATCATAGTCTCCATAGGGAACGTTTTTCAGGTGGAATACACCCTGTTGGTCGGCGACTCCAAAATACGGCGTCGTCAGTGCGATCACGACCGCACTCATCTCCGAATGAATATTGCAGAAGATGTAGGAGACTCCCTCGCGCGAAAACACCACGCTGCGTGTTGAGCCCGCTTCATATAGTCCCAGGTCGAAGCGTCGTCCATCGAAGAGCGAGAACACGTTGTGAAAGAAAGGATCGGCGTTTGGAAACACGACGCTACTCCCTACCGGCACAATCAGCAAATGTGGCGTGAACATCTTGTTCTTTTGCAGCAGTGTGAAGCTGCCAGATGTTATGGCTTGCGAGGCGCTGGGATGCAGGGGGCTCAACCAAATCACGGCAGGAGAAGTCTTGTCACTCTTGTGCGCCGCATCGCGTTGTACCGGCGCCAGTCGGGCAACCGCCTCGGTCTGTCGCACCGGCGCAAAAGGCATTTGCGCATCCATCCGGCTAACGCAGCCGATGAGGATAGCGAACCAAAATAGTCGGCCTGAACTTTGTTGCAACATTAAAACTTATACCCCGCGCCAATGCCGATAACATCGCTGAAATTCGTTGGACCGGTGCTGTAATTGGTCCACAGCCGTCTGTACTCCAGTGAAAAGAGCAGATATGCGCTGGGGCTGAAGATCACGTTGGAAAAGAAAGAGCGGTTTCGCGCCAGCCCCGCATAGGACGCCGTGTCCGATGATGACGAGGCTGCAAGAACCTCTTTAGCGAACGGATTGTCGACGCCGTAACCCGCGTTTATATCGACTCGCTGACCCGCTCTGGCCTTCAGTTGCGCCCAACCGCCGACATCGTCCAGCGCGCGTACAATCTCACTCGATCCAAGATAAGACTCGTAGTAATTCACATATCCGCCGGCGCCAAACCCTGCAAGCGCCTGTCCACGATAAGCATTGGTGGTCATTTCAAAGTGCCTGGTCACAGGCAATCGCAGGTCCATCGTTCCGGCCCATGCGTCGAAGCTATCGCCGTAGTTTGTGCGATGCGGACTGAAGTATCCCCCTGCGCCAATCTCCGGCCCAATGCCGTTTTCTCCATGCAGAAAGGCGATTCGAGCTTCCGTTCCCGGCCAGCGGCTGCGCTCCGTTTGCGTAATAGTCGAGTTACTCGAAGTTGGCCCCGGTAGCCGCGGGTCGGAAGTATCGATCAGAGCAGCCTGCATTTTGATTCGAGAAAAGTCCGAAAGCACAAACTGGTTAGACACGCCGATTTGTGGACTCCAGTTCCAGAGGTTGCCCGCCCATGCCAACTCCGGCTGCGCGACGGCGACAAGAGACGACGGTTCATTCGGTTCAAGAATGCTGCGATCCAACTCGACAAATGCCTCCGTATTCCGCCAATTCAAAGATGCATGTGCGGTGCGCAGCCGCAGAAGACCACTGGCGGCATAGTTTGACTGCGCGCTATTTGCAAAGAAGTCCACCCGAAGATCCGCGCGGCTGATCGCATTGAACAGGTGCGGGCCGCGCGCATCAAGGCCCAGCACAGTCTGTCGCAATGAAAGCCCGGTACTTCCTGGGCCGGCGAGCGCATAGGCGGGTGAGGCGGAGATGTCTACCTGCCTTGTGTTCACGAAGGCATTGAAAAGGAGCAGACCACTTACCTTGAGCGGGTATTTTGATTGCGTCTCCACCTTGGTCGCATCTTGCGTCGCGATCTGTGACTCCTCGACCGCTTGGCGCTCTCGAATCTCCTCAAGTGGCGAGGGAGTTCCGGACTCAGCCTCGGCGCCTCCGGCATTGACAGGCGCAGGCTCTATCGCGGGTGTGGATGCCATCTTTTCCGCCGCCATCTGCTGCTTGAGTGCAACGAGTTCCCGGCGCAGTTCAAGCAGTTGGTTTTGATAAGCCTCCACCTGCGCTTGAGCTTGCGCAACGGCAGAAACCAAGCGTTCGACCCTCTGTTCCGTTGTCTCCGTCGCGGCAGTCTGTTCGAGCCCGCTCTGCCCACGAGCGAGAACGCTCTGACAACAAAAGAGCAGAAACACGACGGCGAATACCAATAAGTCTCTCCTCAGAAGGCTTGCGAAGATGTGCGCTTCCTGAGAATATTCTGGATTGATTCTCATTGCGTCAATACCTTGTTTCGTGGAGAATTGGCGGTTATCGTTGATTCCCAAAGATGCCGTGACACGGTCAGGCGAAAGATTGTCTCTCCCTCCCGGCTGCTCACCAGTTTCACATCGCCGTCATGCTCGCGCGCCACGCTGTAAGCAAGCGTAAGCCCCAATCCTGTTCCTTTTTGTTTCCCCTCACTCACAAACGGGTCGAACAGGCTCTCGCGAATTCCCTCTGCCACGCCCGGACCGCTGTCTTCAATGGTCACAATTACCGTCTTTAATTCCGCGCTAATTGAAACCCTTACCTCGCGCAGCCCCGGGCTCTCGCGCGCAGACTGGCAAGCATTCAGCAATAGGTTATAGACGGCTCGTTCCACCTGCTTGGCGTCGACCTCTACCGTAGTATCGGCGGCGGTCTCTTCCAATAGTATTGTTACTCGCTCTGCGTCCGGATGTGTTTTTACCAGCGCCATCGCCCCGCCTACGAGCGAGGCCATGGTGGTCTGCACACGCTGGAGAGCGGTTCCCGTGCGACTGAAAATCAACAAGGAGTCTAGCATATCGGCCGTTCCGTTCACCGCCAACCGGATCTCTTCAAATAGCTCAGCGCGCTCACTCGATTGAAGTGTAGACAATGCCAGGAACTCCGCATTGGCATAGACCGCAGCAAGGTAATGGCGTAGATCGTGGGAGACTGAACTTGCCATGCGCCCAATCGTCGCCAGTCGTTCCGACTCCAGCAGTGCACGGTTCGTCTTCTCAATCTCATCGCGCATTTGCGCGAATTCATAGCTAAGGTATTGCACCTCTCGGGTTCCATCCGCAGGGAGCGAGTGCTGCCGGTCACCCTCGCCAAAAGCGCGAACACCTGCCGCCAAAAGTTCCAAAGGCCGCGTCACCATCCGTGCCAGAATCAACATAAGCACCGAGCCCGCGGCCATCACTAGAAAGCTCACCCAAAAGATCAATTGGTTGATATCATATTCCGCGCGATCCGCTTCATCGAATGATTTCATGACCACGAGTTGGAGTGGTGTGCTTGCTACACCGTTCAGGTTCTTGCTCGCTGTCAGATACCTCTCTCCGTCAAGCAGCGCGATGCCTGAACCTCCGTCGCTTTTCGCCGAAACAGGCATCCCATCAAGAGCGTCCTGCCTTTCCTTTGGCAGCGTACTGACGATGACTGCATTGTGCTCAAAAAAGGCCGCTTCAGCGCCCGCGCCGCGGCCTACTTCGCGAAGAAACCCTTGGTCGATGGCATAACCGCTAATCACGTACCCGAGCAGCGTCCCGTTCCTAGGGCTGCCAAAATAGAGCGGCCGCACAGAGTATTCAAAAAGCCGGCCGCTGGTCAAAAGATAATGCTTGGTGGGGTCCGCAATCACAGTTTGGAGGTCGCGTTTCAAAGCGTCCGCGCTCCCCGCTCCCAGTGCATATGCGGTTTGGACTCGGTGGTCGCTGTCCGCCAAGGCAAAGAGATCGTTGCCGCTAGTCTTCCAAAAATCCGCGGCATCATCCTCTATGGTTCGCAAATCGTTTGTTGTCATCAGCGCCTTCAGGCTTGGAAGTGCAGCCATCAAGGCATTCTCGCGCTCAAGTGCGGCCAAGCGTCCCGCCTCCAGATCCTGGAATGTCTCCACGGAGTGCCCCAGGTCCTTCTCAAGGTTTGCGAGCACCTGCCGGCGTAACTGGCTCCTGATGATATACAGGCTTGACGCAGTAGTGAAGGCGATAATGAGAGCCAAAGAGATCAGAAGCAGTACGCGTGTCCGGATTCCTGGCGCGTGTTTATCGATCGGCACTGAATCCTCTCATTTACGGAACAAACTTGTATCCCGCACCATACACGGTCTGCAGATGACGCGGATCGGCCATGTCCGCTTCAAGCTTCTGACGCAGTTTGAGTATCTGGTTATCGACCGTTCGCGTGGTTGGATAGCAGTTATATCCCCACACCTCATTCAGCAGTTCCTCGCGGCTCAGGACTCGTTCTGCGTTCTTGACAAAGTAATTCAAGAGCTTGAACTCGTGTGCCGTGAGTGTAATGGGTCTTCCTGCACGCCTCGCACTCATCTTGGCAAAATCGATTTCGCACTCGCCAAAGCTGCAATTTGCGGTCGTGTCCGTCCGCCTCTGCGGCCTGCGCAGGGCGGCCTGCACTCGCGCCAACAGTTCCCGCGGGCTGAACGGCTTGGTTACATAATCGTCCGCACCTAACTCCAGAAGCAAAACTTTGTCTGCGACTTCGCTGATCGCGCTGACCACAATGACCGGCACGCCGGGCTGCTCAGCCTTCATGATTTTGCAAAGATCGCGTCCGAAGACGTTTGGCAGCAGCAGGTCGAGGATTACCGCGGACGGCCTGCCCGAACGAAATGCATCCAGCCCAGCCCGGCCATCGCCGCACTCGGTTACCGTGTAACCCTGTTCCCGGAAGATCCGTTGCAACACTTTTCGCATGTGCGGGTCGTCTTCGATCACCAGGATTTGCGTACGCGCAGCTTGCGTCTGCGCATCGACAACGCTGGAATCCTTTAATGCCTTCTCGCTTAGCAACATACCCTCCATTGTCACCGAATTGCTAACTCACTGAAACCAAAGGCCGGTAAAATGACAATATTGTGACATTCTCGAGACCGGATAATTACCTTTGATCGGCATTCAGAAGTTGCCGGAGCTTCATACGCAAACATAATATCGCGCTTTGCCGTTCATGCGAACGTCTTATTATCTGGAAATTGACTTCAAACCCGTAGGCCATCCAGTCGACCCTTTCCACTGCCCCTTCCCGCGCACTCCTATGCCTGTGCCAGCGCTCCACGAGCCGCCGGCCTTACAAAGCATCCGAAGAGAAGCGCCGCCGCCAGCGCCAGCGCAGCAATTCCCGCTAGAACCCGAGGATATCCATACAGCGCAAAGAGAAACCCCGCACCTGCCGTGACGCCGGACTGAAGAAGCGCATTACAGAACATTGTCATCGCCGAAGCCGAGCTGCGCTCCTCGTTGGGGATCTTGCTCATCAACAGGTTGTACAGCCCAGGGGAGCTCATCCATTGGGTTGCGGAAAAGCTCAGGTAGAGTGCTACCGCCAGCCTCCGATCATGGGTTCCGGCCAGGCAGGCAATGGCCGCCGCTGTGCCAACCTGTGATGCAACGATGCCATTCACCAGGCCCAACCGGTTAAAAAGCAGAGGCGTCAGCAGGCCCGCACAGAACTGAATCGCATGCGCCGCTGAAAAGATCAGCCCAATCTGCGACAAGGAAATATGAAGATCTCGCGTCAGGTACACATTGGCAAATGGTGTAAACGAGGCAAGAACAGCGGTCCACAGAGCCATCGACGGCAAGAACCGCAGCAAGAAAGGATTTATCTTCCAAGGTTGTTTGCCGGTCTTGTCCTGGTCCCGAGTCTCCCGCTCCTGCAACGGCAGCCGCAAGCGCAGCAGGGGAAAGACCCCAATTGCTGCAATGCCGCAAGCACAGAGGAGAATCAAACGCTTGACGTCGGCGGCTTGCAGCGCATAACCAGCCATTCCTAGCAAATGAGGCAAATAACCGCATACCAACCCGCCAAGCGCGCCCGCGCCGATACTCAGCGAGAAGTTAATACTGAAAGCCGATGCCCGGTTCTCCGCCGTTGTAAGCCCGGCGAGCGTGGGCAGGTAACAGACGGCCCAGAGGCACATTGCCAACCCGGCCAGAAACGCCAGGCCTATTTGTGCTGGTTCCCATGTAGCCAGAACGCGCGCCACCCCCAGCAACGGCGCAGCTATCATACTGAAGATAAGCAACGGATGTAGTCCAAATTTTCTCGCCAGCCACCCTGCCGGCAGAGTCCCCGCAACCGAGCCCAATGTCAAAGCGCCTCCCACCAGGCCAATGGTTCGCTCGTTGAAGTGAAGATCGATCAGGTACAAGCTGAATAGGAAGAAATAGAGTGAAAAGCCGAAGTCGAAGAAGAACTCGACGGAAAAGAATATCCAATAGGCTCGGGACAGCTTTCTATCAATCAACCATGCAATGGGGCTCGTCCAAATAGATATGCCGCTCGCACCGTTGGCTCCGACAAGCTCAGCCTCAAGCAACTGCTCCACTATCGCCCCTCCTGCGCCAGCGCTTCCAGCCGCTGCACTGCCCAATCCAGGTCGCTGTATCGCAATTCAAAGATCTCCGCCGTCAGCAATCGCTCCAATGCAGCGTACTGCGCGGCAAGCGACTCTGCTGACCCGAACAATACTTGGCGCATGAAATTCCGCGCCACGTCCTTGCGATATGGGACCAATTTCTGAGCGCTGGAGAGGCGCCGGTTCAGAAACACTAAAAACTCCACTTGCGCGGTCTGCGCACAGATTATCTCCGGGAAGTACGCCGTAGGCATTTCGATAGACGGCTTGCCTGCTGCACGCGGCGTAACCTCCAATCCCGCTATCTCGGGAAACAGCTCCGCCGCTGAGGGGCGAAAGCGCACCTGGTGGCAGTTACCGATGATCAGACGGTCCCTGCCGGCATTGAGCAAATCGCTCGCGTCATCGCATATATAGGTCCATCCTGCGGTTGCACAAGCATACGACAGAGAAGACTTGCCAGCGCCTGAGTCGCCACACAACAACACCCCACAGCCGTTAAGCGCTACACACCCCGCATGCACAGGTGTCGCATACCTGGTTTCAATGTGGTCATGAGGCGCGAATCCAAGAAAGAAATATTTCAGATAGTTACAATGCCTCTCGGCGGCACGCGAGATTGTAATTTGTGTTCTATTCCGGTCAAGGTGGGCAATCCTGTAGTTGTCTGTATCCGCTACACTGATTAAAAGCGGATACATAAGCCGGCAGACCGGTGTCGGAGGACACTCGGTCGAGTCGCTCTCCACTACATGCACATCCACGCGGATGGTTTCCGTGTCGAACTGCTTCTTGAAAATGGACCACAAGTCGCGAGCTTGCGACAGAATTTCGGGTGAGTTCGTTCTCAACTCTGTTGGAAACCCTAGAGGATAAAGAATCTCACCATGCGAAAGCGCAGGAACCGCCACTTCATGCCTGGAGAAGTCGAGCGGTTCAGATGCATCGCACGCAAACTCTATCTCTTCGATCGTCATCATTGATTGTCCTTCAAGGTCGTTTGCGGGAAACGCGCCGCGGTCGGTCAAAACAAAAACTTCACCGCGAACTGGATTATGCGAGGATTCGCCGCTGTTTGGGTTATCGCACCGAACCCAGAGCTCACATTGGCGGGCTCGTTGGATCCTTCGACGAAATCGAGGCTGTTATTCGGATTGGCGAATTGAGGCGTGTTCGTCAGATTGAAAAACTCCGCCCGGAAGCGGAAGTTGCTAGATTCGGATACAGGAAAGATGCGCTCGACAGCCATGTCGATGTTATGTTGGCCGGGGCCGCGCACAATGCCGATGCCGCTGTTGCCAAAGTCCGTATCTCCAGGCCCGCTGCCGTTCGGAGCCTCTGGCGCGATAGTAAACGCATTCGGGTCGAGATATCCGCTGAGAACGCGTGAATGGAGTGAGCCCGGCGTGGAAGGATTAGTTCCGGTTCGTTGCGCCCTATTTAGGAAGTTCCCATAGACCGCCCCAGCATTGCTGTCGAGTACCGTGATAGGGCTTCCAGACTGGATCACGGCAATACCGGAGAACTCCCAATCGGAGAGTGCCCGCCGGGCCAGAATCGGCGCCTGCTGAAACATCGGCGAAGTCCAGGTGAAGTTCACAACCGCCCTTTGGTCACGGTCGAAGTCCGTCAACCCATATGCCTGCCGCGGATTGTTCTGGTTGTTGGTCAAAAGCCACAATTCGTAGACATCACCGCCCCCCGAACCACTGGTCTCATCCAGAATCTTTGACCATGTATAACTACCTAGAAACTGGAATCCATGATTGAAGCGTTTTGTGATGCTGGTCTGCAACGAGTTATAGTTTGCTTCGAACTCTGTTTCTGAAAAGAGTGATCCCGTGGAGATGCCCGCGAAGGGCAGCCGCTGGATGACATTGGCCGCGGTATTCATGGTGGCGCCATTGACCGGGCTCTGCTCGCTTGCCAGTAGAGCCTGGTTGAACTCGACACTTCCCGGCGAGTGAGTGGTGTGCGCGCCTACGTAGCCCAATTCCAGCAGGTAGTCTCTGGCAAAGCCATACTGTAGATTAAGGTTGCACTCCTGGGTGTATGGGTCGATGATGTTCGGCGACGTACCGGAGGTATATGCACCCCCGCCAGCCACGCGCGGCTGATAGATTGGGAAACTGGAAGGAGGCGGTAGCAACGGATTGAAGGGAACTTGAAGCGTTGCTCCGGAATTCTGCGCTCCATAAGAGAGCTGCTCCAGTGAAAACGGCTGCTGTCCTAAATGGGATTCGGCGAAGCCGCCAGAAGGACGATCGTAATAGATGCCGTAGCCGCCACGCAGTAGGATGATCGGCCTTTGAGTCAACCGCAGTGCGAAGCCAAGCCGCGGCGAGAGATCATGATAGTCGGTCGACCATAGACCCGCAGTCGAGGTTTTCATAACGCCAGCAGGAACCGGACCGGGGTAATTCGCCGGCAGAGTATAGCCGCTGAGTGATCCTGCGGCCGGCACCTGCCCAACGGCAATCGAGGGGTCGAAGCTCGAAAGCAGGCCGTGGATCTCCACCGGCGGACCGAAGATCTCATAACGCAGGCCGATATTCAAGGTCAGCCGCTGCGATATTTTAATGTCGTCCTGAATGAATGCCGCCAGGTCGGTATAGCGCTCGTTAAAACGGAAAAGTCCAGAGCTTCCTCCACTTTCTGTCACATTGCTCACGCCGCTGGGGCTGCCATTCTGCGCCGCGCTTTGGCCCAGCAGAAAGTCGGCAAACGTGTTGATCTGTAGCAACCCATCAGCGCTGTAAGGCGCGTCTTTATCTACTTCATGGCGCTTCACCTCCAAGCCAAAGCGCATGTTATGACGATTGCGCGTGCGGGAAATTGTGTCTTGCCAGATGAAGCTGTTCGTGTTCTGCCACTGCGACGGCGTGCCGGCATCTCCTGTGGTGAAGAGGCCGTTGATGCTCACCCCCGGCGCCACGCCCGCAATGCCCGTGGGCGTGCTCATGCCCAGGTCCGAGGCATGAATCGGGTTCGCAACGTCAGCGACACCGTTGAAGCGCATATAGCCGAAGCGCACCAGGTTGATAAGGTTCGAGTTGAAGACGTGCGTATCTGCCAGAACGAACATCGAGTTTTGGTCGAGTTCTTCGGTACCCCAGCCTGGAACGTCGGCGGCATACAGCGTAAAGGCTTCATTGGTTGGCGCCCGTGAGTAAAAGAACCTTCCCGAAAGCGTGTTCTTCTTTGTCATGATCTGGTCGATGTTTACGCTGAACTGGTTGTCTTTGAAACTGGCGGGGAGGGCGAAGGTAGATTGGCCGACTGGAAGCTGCGTCGGGTCGGAGGTGGGAAGGTCCACCTGCGGATTGGGAACTGCATACTGCCCGTTGCTCATCTTGAAGTTAAGCAACGCAAGAGCAACGGGATTGATGTTGGAACCGTCGCAGGCCACCTGGGTTCCGCCCGCGCTGGTCAAATAGCCAGCGGCATTCAGGTGATTTGCGGGACAAAATTGGGCGCCCAGCGTCGCAGCGGAGCGGTCGGAGGCTAGTTGCGGAAGAATCGCAGTCTGTTTGGCTCCTGCTGCTTCGCCATTGATTTCTGTTTGTCCCTGATAGGCGATGAAAAGGAATGTTCTGTCTTTCAGGATTGGCCCTCCGAACGATACACCGAATTGGTTCTGATTCAGCTTGGGGCGCGGTTGGCCGTCCAGTTTCAGGAAGAAGTCGTTTGCGTTGAAGATATCATTGCGCAAGAATTCCCATGCGCTACCATGAAACCGGTTTGTTCCGCTTCTGCTGACCAGATCGACGTTTGCTCCAGCGCCCCTTCCATAAGAGGCATCGTAATTTGCGGTCTGCACCTTGAACTCCTGAATGGCATCGGGCGCGGGAATGGCCGTGCCCACCTCTTCTCCATCATTTCTGGCGGAGTTCTGCGAGAGGTTGTTGGCGTCGATGCCATTGAACTGAATGTTGTTCGAGGTTGTCTTGGCGCCATTGGAGGTAACATTCTGCGTTCCGCTGCCAAGTTCCGTCGCATCCGGTAGAGCCACAACCACGCCCGGCGATAGCCCGAGAATCTGCGTGTAGTTGCGGCTAGCCAAGGGCAGTGATTGGATCGCTTCCTGCTTCACGGCGCGACCTAGCGTCGAGCTTTCCACTTCGGCTATTTCCGTGTCGCTCGCAACCTGCACACTGGTATTCACCCCTGCAATCGTCAGCGTTACATTCAAATAACTTGTCTCGCTCACTGTCACGAGAATCGAATGCGAGGTGTGCTCGGAAAAACCCATTGCCTTCACTGTCACCGTATAGTTCCCTGGGGGAAGCAGCGGCACGCGAAAGACGCCCTCCGCCGTGGTGATTGCTGAGCGCGACATGTTGATCGCCTCATTCACGGTCAGGACTTCGGCATTGGCAATCACCCGATTGGAAGGGTCAAACACCATACCGGAGATGGCGCCCGTTCCCGGCGTCTGCCCGAAAGCATTGACCGCCAAAGCGAGTAAACACATCACACAAACTGCGGAACTGAGTCGGAAGGATTTGGTGATCAACTGGATTTCTCTCAAAAGTCTCTCCGAGGAATTGGTATAGCTTCGAGACTGAGTATGAGAAGATCGCCACTGCGAATTGTTACGGATTTGTCATTCTTTTGTTCGGATTTGTACCGGCCGTGCGGACGCCGAAATGCGTTCCGACACATCCATACGATATGCCTGTCAAGTGCCGAGTAAATCCGGACCACTGTGGCAGAATAAAAGCGATCAAATAAAGCAAGGGACAAACAAGGGAATTGAAGGGGAGAAGGGCCTCTGAAGCGTAGCGAACGAGCCCCTTCATCTCCGCGGCGTGTCTGGCGGTGGTGGGTTGATTCAGCGCTCGTTGGAGGGAGCGCTTTTGCGGCGGTTTTGCTTAAGACGGTATTGTCATCACACCACAACTGACCTGGTCGATTCTGCGCACTCTGTCCTGCCGCTTCCTCGCATTCTGGTCTTCACCTGTGCCGCAACCACTCTTTGGGCATCGGAACTGATTGCCCTATGTTGGGTGGATCTCCGGTTCGACGAGAGGCGCATCCGCATCTGCAAACACTGGTCACGCGGGAAAGAAGGCGCGACAAAGACAGCACATTCGGTCGGCTTTGTTCCGCTGCATCCCTGTCTGGTCCGCCATATGCATGCTTGGCGTGCTCGGACACCCTTCGGAAAGGATAAGGATTTCGTGTTTTCCTCCTTCAAGGCAAGCGGCAAGGTACCCCTCAGCGCGTGCATCTTCGCGGCGGATCAGCTGCGTAGGCAGCCATCAAAGCTGGTGTGCGGATCCCCAATGGCTATCGTTTTGGCCTCCATAACCTTCGGCACTCGCATTCCAACTGGATGGTGAACAAGGCGAAGTTGGACTCCAAGACGGTGCAGGGAATTTTGCGGCATTGCCGGATTCAGACGACGCTCGACCTGTACACACAGGGCGAAGCAGAGGAAACACGGGCGGCTCAGGGTGCGTTTCTTAAGGCGCTGTGAACGCACTCAGGCACTGTGCGATTGTGTGGCCTAGATTGTGGGTTAGGGATTTGGGGTGAAAATGCCGTAAGTTACTCAAATATATGGTAGCACAATAGGATTCGTATCGAGACGTAAGTTATTTGTAATTTAAGGAACCTCTGCGCAGATTCCTGGTTTCACAGTGGAGAAGCCATCACGGCTGATTTCCTCAATTCTTGAATTAAATGTTGTCGAGCGTTGCGCGTTGCCGCAGGTCCTTTTGGTCTTTTGAGGCTGTTTTGCGGCCTCCAGAGACACTACGCCCCTTGAGGAGCCAGACGGTTGCGGTGTTGGTACAGGTTCACCAGCGCGAAGGCCGCGCACAGCCACTGGTGGTCTTTCCAGATACCCCGGTAGCGCACCTTGGTAAATCCGAAGACGCGCTTGAGGATGCGGAATGGCCACTCCACCTTCGCTCTGACTCGGGCCTTGGTCGTGTTCTTGCGCTTGGCTTCTTCATCCACATAGTTCTTGTATTTCGTCCGGCGGCAAGTCATATCCTGCGCCTTCGGCGCGGCTGCG
>Ga0182014_10003821_pt1 | contig 17817 bp, 12 predicted proteins | sample 612S2DmetaG_FD_120489 | JGI IMG/M metagenome (GOLD analysis project Ga0182014, IMG submission 120489) | Permafrost microbial communities from Stordalen Mire, Sweden - 612S2D metaG | ecosystem: Environmental > Terrestrial > Soil > Wetlands > Permafrost | place: Sweden: Stordalen | collected... | reverse complement strand
GTAACCGCAATCGCCACAGCCATCACCGCCTCCCATCAATCAAATCAACGGGAAACATCGAATCATAACTCACCGCGTCGGGGGAATCCCCGGAGAGTCAGAAAATTCGGCGGCTGGTATTACCAGTTCAAGAGGCATTGGCGGCAACGGCACATTTGTATCTGTGGGTTCCCAATGCTTTGCTGCCGGATGGTTTGGCGGGCATGAAGGCCTGGGGCTTTCAATATAAATCAAACCTGATCTGGCATAAGCTTCGCAAAGATGGCGGATCTGATGGGCGGGGTGTTGGCTTCTATTTCTGAAACGTAACGGAAATAATATTATTTGGAGTGCGCGGCAAAAATGCTCGGACGCTTTAGCCCGGCCGCATGCAGGTAAACTATATTGGCACGCGAAAGCGTGAACACAGCCGCAAGCCAGATGAGCAATATGAGCTCATCGAGGCGTGTAGCCCTGGTCCACGCCTCGAAATGTTTTCGAGGGGCGTCCGAAAGGGTTGGACCGTGTGGGGCACCCAAGCAGATGATAGTTATGAGCCTACCTGGGATACTTATTCCCACAATAGTGCTACCACGAAACTCGCAACAGAATAGTAACTAATTTTCGCCTTCCTCGTCGTTGTCGTTGTCGTCTTCGCCTTCGATGAGATCTTTAACGTCAATCAATTGGCGAATAACGGGATGGGTGGCTTTCCATTCTTCGAAGTCTTCGATGACGGCGGGCTTGATACCAATGGCTAGAGTCGTTTTCGTTTGATATGAATCATTTAGGGATTCTGGCTCGGCAGAAAATCTGATTCAAGCTTCATGCTGGATTGGAGGTCAGCATGGGATGGGTCGAGCTTAATCTAGGTGATCCGAAACGGGCTGCAATGGAAAGACGCCCCAAAACCCTATGGCCCTTACAAGACCTTATACAATCGGTTTGTGTGCTGGAGCCTGCTAGGCGTGTTCGACCGCATCTTCACGGCTCTGGCCACGCAGGGTGGGAAGCCCGAACGAATCATGATTGACGCGACGCACCTGAAGGCGCACCGCACTGCTGCCAGCCTGGCTCAAAGGGGGCTTGCGTTTCTCCTGCCTACCCCATTCCCACCAAATGGCCCTTTTTCCGCCGGACTGCCCTCGAAGCGGTCCTCTTGAGCCATGAAATTATCCCAGATACGCGGGCTCGGAGCCAAATTGGGGGCCCCTCTAATCTCCTGACGGGCCTCGAATTTCTGGCGCTTCAATCTCCGGAATTTCGGGATGCAAATCCTGAAGGTCGATCTCCGGAACCGTTTCCGCCGGCTCGCGCACCTCCGGTCCCTGCTGCGTCGCCAGAGACGGCGCTTCCCCAGCTGCCGCTTTGTCCAAATCCGCAGCGGTTCCCTCAGCCGGCTGTGGCGTCATTTCCGCCGGTTCGGACAATTTTGCCTGTCCAGGCAGGCCACTGAAATCAGACGCGCCAAGTGTATCGGTATCAATCTGTTCGATGCTGATCGTACCGGCCGCACTCAGGTCGCCCTGAATTTCCACGAGTTGCTGGCCGCTGAGTGCCAGCCCCGCAGGCGCACCGGATGCCACTGTGCCGTCAGCCGCTGTCAATTGCCCATGCCCATTGGTGTGGAAGTAGTTTTCCACTTCAACCACGGTTCCCGGCTGCCCTAACATTACGGGAGCCGGAGCAATAGCCGCCGCCCGCAAACCTTGGGGGCTGATACTGCCGGTTACAATAATCCGTTCACCCGCGGATATTTGCGCGGTCAACTGGGGGCTGGCCTGCACTGTTGTGCCCGCAACGGACAACTGGCCTGGCGCCATTGACGTCACCACCGCGGCAAGTTGGAACATATTACCCGGCGGTAACAGCGTTACCCGCTGCGCGACCCAGTTGCCGTCCGGGCGCAGCAGTCCGGAAATCGCAACCCGTGCACCCGGGGCAACCCCGGTAAAGGGCGCCTGGCCAGCCGACGCGACCACGCGCTGGCCAAGCACGCTGGCGCTGGCGCCGTCGCGGGAGACTTGCGTAACCTGCCCGATAATCGGGTGAAGCACGGCGATCTCACTGGCATAGCCACCGCGCGGAGTGGTAACGGCGCCGTTTACCGTAGCAATTTCGCCAACGCGCAGCGCTGACACGGTGGCCGGAGCACCGTCAATCGTAACCACCGTGCGGGCATCAATGGCATATTCACGGCCATCGACGAACACGCTGCCAAAAGCCTGGATCGGGCCATAGCCGGTAATTAATGCGCCACGCCGGGCAATGCCCGTGCCGCCAATGCCGCCCGTCTCATGACTAATTCCGGTACCGCCGATACCACCCGTTTCAGGACTGATCCCCGTGCCACCAATGCCACCGGTTTCACCGCTGTGCGCCTGCGCCGGCATGGCCGCCGCGCAACCGAGCAACAGCGCAAACGCAACCTGCATTGCCCTGGAATATCCAGAGTTTTTTAAATGGCTTGGACGGCAAATTGCCATATCAGGGGCGATCGTCGGCGTCAGTTTCATAATAATAAACGCCCAGCCGCAACCGCTTAAGCGGCCGGCCGTCGTCATCAGCCGGCGCGTCGGTTCCCGCCAAACTGCTCTCCATCAGTTTCTCGTTCGCACGCCTGAGCAATTTGTCCGCCATGTCGCTTATCATAGGCCGCAACGCGTCCAGCTGACCGGCGTTAATCGCATTATGAAACAGCGCGCGTTCAATAAACGGCACTTCATCCGGGTTGAGATTATGTAGCGCGCTACGCAGATGATCGCTGACATTGGCTGCTAGAAAAAGCATTTTCTCTTTCGGCGTGCCCGGCGTGAAGGCTGCGCGCAGCAGGCATAATTTATCATCAGAATCACGCTCGACAATGCCCGCCCGCTGCAATTCCTCGATCACCGTACGTGCTCGCACGTCAACCTTTGCCGCCCGCAACAAGGATTCGAAATTCGGTTCAGGATCGCTGCCGCGTGTGCCCAGATGGCGCGGTTCACCAGCTTCATCGAGAAACACCGGCGCCGATACCCAGGTCGCCACCGCGCGTGCCGCCATATTCACGCCGGCCATAGGGTCGCGGGTCTCGCTGGCCCGGGCCTGCAGCGCATCGTCACGCAAGCGCTTGACCTCACGGCGATTAATGCCGGTGACCAGGCTGATGCTGCTATCTGTCGGCGTTTCCTCGGTGGCATGGCGCCAAAGAGCTTCCTCGACATAGATTTTTTTTAGCAGATCGCGCAGCGCGATATAACCTAGGCCCCGCCGCATCAAATAAGAGATGAGCGGGCTCAACAATCGCCGCAACATGGTTTCTACGTCTGCGTCCATTAAGTTCTAAATTCTTCTTCACAAACGAGTCTGGTTCACTAATACGGCTCGTGGAGCTATCGCTCCCCAAACCCTCTCGCGTAACTTTCCGCCACAGCCACCAAGGCGTGCGCATTTGTTCCACACTAGCTGTTTGAGAATCTTTTGCAAGTCCTGAACTGCAAACGCCAGCTATAATACTGGCGTTTGCCGCGCCCCCGGTTCTTTATGTCATCCCGGCGGGCGTCTCCACGGTAAGGAAACGCCCGTACCGGTTAGGCGTGCGTGATCAGTGTCCCGCCCATGCCGTCGCTGGCCAGACGGAAGCCGTTGGCGGCGAATGAGCCTGCCAGCATAAACCTGGTGCTGGTGACGCCCGATGTCAGCAGCAGCCCCGTATTTCCGCCGCTGATCGCACTTTTCAGCGTCGCGCCGGTACACGCCAGGTTGGTGATATCAATCGTGTCCGTGGAAGTGAAATTCCGGATCAGATCGCTGCTCAACCCTGCGGGGGTGGCACTGAAAATATCGCCACCCCCGGCATATCCAACCAGCGTATCGCCGCCCTGGAGGCTGGTAAGTGTCTGGTTGGCACCACCAGCCAAAATGGTGTCACCCGTGGAGCCGCCAATGGCGGTAATGAACTGCATGCCGTTCAGCGTCAGCTGTCCGATCGCATCCATCTTCACTTGCGTCACCGAAGTGGCGGCATTCAGCTTCACTTTACCGGCCGTGATAATTTCCAGCGTGCTGTTGGCGCCTAGCCCGCTCACCGCCGCGCCGCCGAATGCCGCCGTGGCCAGCACGGTTTCATTCGCACCGCCGCCAACCACCCTTTGCGTCGCGGCACCCAGGGTAATGTGGTCACCACCCGCCGCCGAGCCGGTAATCTTCATCCCCGCCAGCGCATTGGCGGTAAAGTTCGTCGTCGTTGCCAGCGTCACCGTGCTGGCCTTGGTCACGGCCTTGCCAAGAATAACGTCGCCACCGCCATCCACCACGAGGGCCATGCTACCGGTACCACCGGAAATGCTGTTGCCGGCGGTGTCAGTCGTAACATGCACGGTGGCAGCGCCGCTGCCGCCTTTCAACGTTTCGCCAACCCCGAGATACACCAGGTCCTTACCCGCACCCAGGCTGATCACATCCTTGTTCTGCGCGCCGTAAATGGTGACCCCCGCGGTTGTTGGGCTGGTGGCGGCCGCCGCCACGTTCACCGCCATGGCGGTGCCATCACGCAGGGTCACCGTCTGTGCGGCGGTACCACTCCCCTCATGCACGGTCACCACCTGCATGTTGGTAAATATGTCCGGTACGCTGAGGTTGAAAATGCCACCGCCGCTGAGCTGCAGCGTGTTGGTGCCGCCGCCGCCGTTGATCACATCGCCGCTGGTGAGGGCCCCATTGGTGGCAATCACGATGTCATTGCCGGCACCGCCCTGCATGGTGTCGTCTCCGGTGGTCAGGTGGTAAGTTTTGCCGGCGGTAACCGCCGGCGCCACAGTTGCCGTCGCACTTGCGGTGGCACTGGCCGTACCCTGGGTATCCTGCAAGGTAATGCTCACGGTATCCGTACCAGCGGCGGCGAAGGTGTGCGTTCCGGCGACGCTGATTGTGCCGTTCACATCCGTTATCGTGCCGGTGCTGGTCGTACCGTCACCCCAATTGATCGTGGCGATAAGATCCGCCGCGCTGTTGGCGGTGTAGGTGTCAGTAAAGCTGGCGACCGTGCCGGAAAAGGCATTGCCCGCCGTCGCGGAAAGTTGCGCCGCCGCCCTGGCCGTGAACACATCCGCCTCGGTGGCCGTCGCACTACCCGCCAGCACCTTATTGGAACCATCGGCGCTGTTGGTGATGGTGATGCTGGTCGCAAAGCTGCCCTCATTGGCATAGCTATGCCCGGCGGCGCTCACACTGAACACGCCGTTGCTGCCGGTAATGGTCCCCACGCTGGTGGTGCCATCGCCCCAGGCGATAACGGCCGAGAGCTGGCTTGCCGTGTCGGCGGCAACGCTGTCGGTGAAGTTCGCCACCACATTGGCGAGCGTGGAACCTTCCGTGCCGCTCAGCGCCACGCCGGTGCCACCATAGCTGCGCGTGACCGGTGGGACAGTGCCAGAGGGCGTGACAGTAAGGTTCAGCGCCTCCGAAAACGTGCCGCTGGCGGTACCCATGGCGCCGCTATAGTTGGACCAGTCCTGCAGCGTGATGGTGTGCACCCCGGCGGACAAAGTACCGGTGAAGCTGCCGGTGGGCGTGGCGATGGAGGCATTCACCGGCGAGACCTGCATGGCCGTGCCGCCATCCACCACCGCGACCATGTTCAGGAAGCCGAACGTATCGGTGCCTGATTCCGCGGCGTTCCAGGTGATGCCGAACGTGCCCGCCGTGGCCATTGTGAAGGTGAAGCTGGCATTGGAGTAGCCCGGCGTGTTGATACCCAGGCCGAAATTCTCCATGGCGTTGCCGTTCACATTATTGCTGGTCGACCAGTTGTCGTTGAACGTGGCCGTGCCGGTGAGGTTGCCGGTCCAGGCGGCGTCCACCGTCTGACCCACGCCCACGGAGGCTGAATTGGGCGCGTAGGTGGAAGAGGACGAGCTGCTGGCGGTGACGCTGGTGATGCCGCTGCCCGAAGCCGTGTTGGAATTGTTGGTGAGGTTGGCCGGCACAGCGCCGAACACGCCCACGCCCGTCTCGGAGACCGAGAGCACCGAGACCGCGCCATCGGCGTTGCTGCCGGTGCCGCCACCGGTGCCGCCACCGGTACCGCCACCCGTGCCGCCGGTATTACCGCCGCTGGCCAGCGTGATGTAACTACCCAGCGCGCCGTCGCTCTTGGTGCCGAAGGTCGCGGTGCTGTAATTGCCCGCCATGTTGAGGTCGATCACGCTGCCGCCGCTCAGCGTCACCGCCAGTGTCCCAGCACTCCAATTCGCCGCCGTGGCGTTCACACTGGTATAAAAATTCGGACTGGCCAGGTCGATGACATTGCCCGCGCCAAAGTTGCTGATCGTGCCGGCGAAGGCGCTGGGGCTGTCGAGCTTCAGGGTCGAGATGCTGGTATCAAGGAAGTTCACAGTCTCCCCAGCGCCGGTGGAGAGCAGCTCCAGTTTGCCGCCGGAGCCGATGTCCAGCATGCCGGTGCCGGTCAGAGCACTCTGCACCACAAGCAGGCCGCCATTGCTGGCGGCGAAGGTGCCGTCATTCACCAAATTCGTGTCGTTGACGGCGAGCGTGCCGCCCGCGCCCTGGGCGCTGATCAGGCCATTATTGAGCAGCTCGCTGCCCGCATAGCCGCCACCGCCAAGCACGGCACTCCCCGCAGTCTGCTCAATCACCACCTGGCTGCCGAAGGTCAGCAGCGAGGCAGTCGTCAGCGGATAAGGCTGCGAGCTGGTCAGCTGTTCGGTGCTGCCGGAGAGCAGGATGGTCCCTTGCGTGAAATCCTCGGAGCCGAGGAAGCGCAGTTGGTTCAACGTGCCTGTCAGCTCGATGGTGCCGGCGCCGCTGATCGTCTGCCCCGGGCCGCCGCCGATTCCGCCTTCAAAGGCGAAATAGTCGTTATAGCCGCTCAGGACCACCTGGCCGTCATTCACAAAGTTCGGCGAGCCGACCGCGACGCCCCCGGTATCGTTAATCACGCCGGTATTCACGAAGCTGCCCGAGGCACTGATGCCGACGCCGCCCCCGGCGTCGAGGGTGCCGCTATTGGTGAAGTCCGTGGCCTGCAGGCTGAACCCGCCATAGGGGCTGGTGGCCGAGATGAGCCCGGCATTGACCAGCGAGGTCACGACGATATCCGCCCCGGCATTGAACGCCCCGGCGGCAATGGTGCCGTCATTGATGAGCGTAGCGCCCTGATCGATGGACCAGGAGCTGGCCAGCGTGCTGCCGCCGAGTTGCTGCAACGTGGTATTGGCGCCCAGCGTCAGCGTGCCGAAATTCAGCGCCGTGGCGCCGCCGGCCGTGTTGCCCATGTCGACGAGCGCGTTATTGAGGGTCTGCGTACCGATGAAGTCGAGCGCGGTGGCCCCGCCCGCTGCGTTGATGGTGCCTATGCCGCCGGCGCCGGTGACGCTCAGCCCATTGGCGATGGTCAGGCTCTCGCCCGTGCCGGTCAGATCCAGCGTGCCGAGGTAGGTCGCGCCGCTCAGCGTGCCGCCGGCCCAATCAAAACTGCCGCCGCTGGTGGAAAGCGTGCCGCCAACAATCTCACCGCCGCTGGCCAAAGTGAACAATCCAGCGCCCAGGCTCAACGCGCCCGCCAGGTCGAGCGTACCGGTATCGAGAAGCGAGGCTCCCGTGCTCAGCATCTGCACGGATTGCACTGCGGCGGTGGTGGAGAGCGTCACCTGATAGGTTCCCGGCGCGTTGATCTGCACCGTGTCGAGCACGCCCGGCAACACCCCAGGATTCCAGTTGGCAGCCGCCGACCAATCGCCACCCGTGCTGTTAATCCATTGACTGCTGCTCATGCTGTTACCTCGGTTGATTGCGTTCGTTGCATTTGGGCGATGCGTTGTTCGTGTCCCGGTAAGCCGCGGCCAGATCGATCCACCCGGCTGACTTCGCAGCCCGGCGTCTCCTCCCAACCGTTAAAACGCTTTATGTGATACTTTATTCCACGGTCAATCCCCTACGCCCCAAACGCATCAAAAATTTCAGGCCAAAATCCGTGCCTGGAAGCAGCCTCATTTTAAACTTAACAAGTTGACAATGATTATTATTTCCAACAACAGGCGTTGTTGCCCGCGCCAACGGATCGCACCAATAGATATCGACACGCCACTCCCGAAATTCTAGAGAGGGCACCGTGAGCAAAATAACCACAATCTTTCTGGCAGCGGCGCGGGCATGAACCTGACCCTCCTCGACCGCTTGGCGGCACGCCGTCCGCAAACCGCCCTGGCGCGCGCCAAGGCGTTGGAGGCTGCGCAAAAATATCACCGGGCGTTCCAGCTTTTTGCTATCGCGGCGCAAGCCGGGGTAACCGAGGCGCAAGCCGCCGTTGGCCGGCATTACCTGAACGGGCAAGGCGTGCTCCGCAATCCGGTGGAAGCCGCGCGCTGGCTGCGCCGGGCCGCCGAAAAGGGTGACACCGCCAGCCAGCGCGACCTCGCCAGCCTTTATGTATCCGGCCTGCGGGAAAGCGAGGTCACGGGCGCCGCCGAGTCCCTCTTCGCCGGCGTTGAAAACAGCGGTACCGATTACGATGCCGCCCTGCGCTGGGCGATGCCTGCCGCCCAGGCGGGTGACGCCGAAGCGCAAGCCGTTCTCGGCACCATGTTCATGATCGGCCCGGCGCATCTGCGCGACCTGGAACAAGCCCAGTTCTGGTTCGAAAAAGCCGTCAGCCATGGCGCACCGCAAGCCCATCTCGGCCTCGGCGTAACCCTGCTGCAGCGGGGCGGCACGGCTGAAGCCACGCGCACCGCCGCCCTCCACCTGCGCAAGGCCGCCGATGCCGGACTCGGTTCAGCGCATTACTACCTCGGGATCATGCATGAGACCGGCACCGGCACCGCCGCCGACCCGGAAATGGCGGCACTGCACCATGGCTTGGCCGCCAAGGCCGGCGTGCGCAATGCCCAGGCCCGGTACGGCCACATGCTGCTCGCCGGCACTGGCGTAAAAGCCAACCCCGTGAATGGCGAAACCTGGCTGCGCCGCGCCGCCCTCGCCGGGGACACGCAGGCGGCCCTCACCGTCGCCAATATCTATGCACAGCCCGGCGAACTACCACCCAACCATGCCGAGGCCGCGCTCTGGTTCCGCCGCGCCGCCGAAAACGGCAGCGGCGAGGCCGCCAGGGCACTCGGCATCCTCTATCTCAGCGGCGCCGCGGACGCGCGAGACCCCGCCGAGGCTGCAAACTGGTTCGCCCGCGCGGCGCAAGCCGGCGACCTTCCAGGGGCGTATAATTACGCCATCTGCCTGTTCCAGGGCCTGGGCGTCGCGCGTGACGAAGCTGCCGCCGCGACCTGGTTCCACCGCGCGGCGCAGAGCGTGGTGGCGGCGCAATACTGGTACGGCTGCCTCCTCGCCAAAGGCCATGGCGTGGCCTGCAATCCGCGGGAGGCGAAATACTGGCTCACCAAGGCACTGCAAGCCGGCATGGCCGAAGCCGCCACGGCATTAGCCGATCTGCCATAATGCGCGACCAGCGATGCCGCTAAACTATCTAATTTTATCAAGTATTTTCCGGCAAAACGCTATGCTAGCCACAGATGGCCTTCCTATCTCCCTCCCCCACGACACAGCCATTTTCCCAAGCCAGCAACACGCTTGCAAATTCACGGCACATCTTCCAGCGTAATCTTTCCGCATGCGCGCGGCACGTGCAACACGCCATATTACGATACGGTTGCGAGCAACCCCTGAACGCCAGCAGCCAGCCGGATTTTCCTGACCGAAATCTGCGAGCCCTCGAAGCCGGCTTGCCGCAACGCCAACGTCAACGCAGCCGCATCGTAGAGGCGATGCGTTTGCGAGCCCGCGAACTTCCAGTTCCGCATGGTCGCGCGTTCCGTCGCGTAAATGCAAAAGCGTCCACCAGGCCGCAAGACCCGGCGAATTTCGCGCATTACTGCCGGCGCGTCAGCCCAGAAATACACAACATTCACCGCCAGTATCTTATCGAAGGAGGCGTCCGCGAAGGGAAGATTCTCGAATTGCGCTTGATACAGACGCACCCGGTTTTCCCGTATCGCCGCCCGGTTTCTCGCCGCCGCCTGCTGTAGCATCACGGCTGACTGGTCGATACCATAAACAAACCCGGCCGGCGTTTTTGGCACCATCAGCCGGATTGCATGTCCCGGACCAAACCCCAGTTCAAGAATTCGGTCGCGCGGTTCTATCTCGAGCGCCTCCACGGCCATATGGTTTGGCGTGGCGTTGACGACCCGCATGAGCATCCCAGTTAAAACCCCCAAAATACCTCGAGGATTCTGTAACTGCTGGCCAATCGCGTGCCAAATTGGCATTGGCACCGTCTCCTGCCCCCTGCGCGGTCAACTGGCCGCCCGCTGATCTATCTTGGCGATCAAACTCCGCACCTCCGCCCGCCGCCCAGCATCCCACACCGGGCGCTGCGCATCTACCGGGGCCTGCAAAGCGTGGCTAAGCACGGCCCGCGCCTTGGCGTATTCTCCCTGTTGCACCAAAAAATCACCGTAGAAGTAGTTTGCATCCAACCCATCCGGCTGCATGGCCAGGGCGCACTCCAAATCCTGCCGCGCCATTTTGTCATTGCCAAAAGCAATCGGGAAACCCGGCACCCGGTAATACAGAACACCCAGGCTCATAATCACGGAGCCATTTGCGCCGTGCGGATCAATCGCCTGCGCCTGCTCAAATATATTGCGCGCCGCAATGGCAAACCCCAATTGGTGCAGCACGTTCGCCATCGCCGCTTCCTCACTGGTAACAATGCCCTGCCACAGCAGCGGCTCCACCTGTCCAGGATAACGCGCCGAAATATCCCTCGCCTGCACCGCCAAGGCCTCTATTTCCCGCCGCTGCTCAGCCGGGCCGGTTACCTGGTATCTGATACGCGCCCAGTCATTGGCAATTTGCAAAACATCCTGGTCCATCGCTGGATTATCCGAGGCACGCGCGGTGCCCGTGGTGAATGCGAGAATGACGGCAAGCAAGCCAACGCTGCAAACTTTGGATCGAATGGGCATGGTGGAGTTTCCTGATCGTTATTAGTAAAAAAGCTCTCTGGCCTTGATGGTTTGCTTGGCAAGGGCGGCATCTACAAGACTTGGCACAAGCGCATTCAGCTTCACGAATATCTTCTCCGCGGCACCGATATAGACATCCTTTTTGCGCCGGCTGATCGCCTGCACGATCCGGCGGGCCACGAACGCCGGCTCGTCCAGTTTCATGTTCGCCATCTCACAAAACCGCCTGACCATGGCATGGTGAAGCCGCGTTCGCACCGCGCGGGGCGCAATATAGGTAACACCAACACCTGAACCATGAAGTTCGCGCCTCAACCCTTGACTAAACCCGTGCAGCCCGGCCTTGGCACTCGAATACGTTACAAAATGCGGATAATTAATCGAACCAAAGATCGACCCAACATTCACAATCTGTCCCGCGGACCGCGCCTGCATGGCGGGCAGTACCGCCTGGCTCAGCAGCACCGGCGCAATCAGATTGACCATATAGGCCTTGTGGGTATCACCTTGTTCCTGCTGTACAAATGGACCAAAATATTGCGACCCCGCCAGATTGATCAAAATATCGGGTGCTATCGCAGCGATCCTGGATGCGGTTGCCAGAATGCCTTCCAGCGTCGAGAGATCCCCCTCATCACCACCCGCGATCCCTGCTTCTGGCACCTTGCGCCGCACAACCACGACACTGGCTCCCGCTTTCGTGAGTTCTTCTACCACCAGCCGGCCTATATCGCCGCTGCCGCCAGTTACAACAATACTGCTGCCTTCAAACGACATGAGGGATGCTCCGGAACACGCCACCGTAGAGAATAAACATCGTCTTTGCCATGTGGATAATCGCTGCCTGATCCTCGCAATCCTGAACCTGCGACATCAACCTTTGAAAGAATTTCATATGATCGACATCCAGCGTTCCATGCGAGAGAAAATAGCGGAAACAGTTTTCCGGAAGCTGCAATGAGTCAGCAAGTGCGTTCGCGCCCCGCCCGGCAAGCTGCACGCTGGTGGATTCCAGAACAAATATCATACCAAACAGGCTCGCCGGATTCACGCGCCCAACAGAGTCATAGGCATAGGCAACCATAAGCTCCGTTTCCAGGCGCGGTGCTCCGTTACGGACTGCTTCGCCATCTCCACCGGCATTGGTGATGTCGTCAAGAATCCATTCCTCATGACCAGTTTCTTCAGCGATATACTCATCCAGCGCCGCCGCCAAATTGGCTTTATTTGGCGGCAGTTTATCGCGGGCCAGACTCAGCAAGCTCACTGTGTGCCTTACGTGATGGTAGGCCTCCGCAAGATACGCCAGATAGGACCCCTGCGAAATCTTGCCTAGAAGGCCGTCGCGTATCTGCGGTGTTGCCAACAGATAGTCGCGTTCACCCGCAGTCTCCGCAACCAGTCTTTCAAAAAATTCCATATATTATCCTTGTATCTCCAGGCTGCATACCATCAGATCCTGGTATTTTTCATGGATCGCCATCCGGCGAAGCCGGCCGTTTGCCGTGAGCAGATTATTCGCCGTCGAAAACGGCTCAACCCTCGACCAATGCTGGATACGCGCATAATCCGGTAACGCGCCATTGGCGCGCGCAACCGCCTCTTCGATCTGCATGGTTGTTACGTTTTTGGTAGACGGCACAAGTAAACTACCCAAAGCGGGTGCCGCCTCACCAAACACAAGTGCCTGACTGATTTCGGGTTGCGATATGAGTTCACTCTCAACCCATTCGGGTGACACATTACGGCCGAATGCTGTAATCAGCCGCGCCGATTTGCGGCCATCGATATAGAGATATCCATCGGCATCGAAATGCCCAATGTCACCGGTCGCAAAACATTCTGGCGTCGTCTCCTGTCCGAGGTACCCGGCGAACGCCGGTTTTTGCAGCAGAATTTCGCCATCAGCGGCAAGCTCCACACCGGCACCGGGCAATGACCGCCCAACACTCCCCAGCCTGTTCGCGTGCGGCGTATTAAGCGCCACAACCGAGCCCGCTTCGCTTAAGCCATAGCCTTGAAACACGGGAAGCCCCAAAGCTTGCGCCTTTTTCAAAAGTGCTCCATCAACACGCGCGCCACCCACTGCCAGAAGTTTTAGTGCCGGCAGGGATAGCCGCTCTGCCTCCAGCGTCTGGCAAAGACCGCGAAGAATCCCCGGTACTAGAATGGCGCTTGTCGTATCGCTTTCAATAAGTGCCTGTACCAGCATCGAAAAATCCGGCGCAAGCCCTTTCTCAAACCCAAGGAGCGCCTGGGGTCGAACGTAATAGGTGCCTCCCGCCAGCAAAACCGGATACAAGCCCGCTACAGTCTCCAGCAAAACTGGCAACGGAAGAACAGCACAATGTACCCCTGCATAGTTAGTACCTATTGCGGCAACCAGTGAATTGGCTACCTGCTCCAATCTGGCTTGTGGCAGGCAGACCCCCTTGGGTTGGCCTGTACTTCCCGAAGTAAACGTAACCTTGGCGGCGTTCTCGGGTAACTTCGCGGCCTCCCTCTCAATGGAATAGAAATAGTAAAGAGAATCAAAAACCCTGAATGTAACGGCGCCACGCCAGCCTGGAACCTCACAATCGGTCACCAGAAACCGCACGCCGGCTTGGTTCACCGCGTGCTGGCGTTGCGCTTCAGTAAAAAAAACGGGCAACGGCACGCATGGCCAGCCAAGTTTGACAAAGGCAAGATCAAGTACGGCCCAGGCCGGACAATTATCCATGTAGAGACCAACCGCGCCGTTGGCCTCCCCAAGACTGCGCAGTCTGCCGGCTACTTGCGCAATTTCGTACCACATCGTCTCGTAGCTGACGGCAATTTTGCCATCAATCAAAGCAAGCGCCTGGGGACGCAGCGCAGCGGTAGCTTTAACGGCCTCAAGTATGGAAGTCATTGCGTTAACAACGCTCCGGCATACGGCAGGCTGGAGAATATACGTTTCAAATCGCTATTCCATGCCCTAGGCATATAAGGTTCCAACCGCGCACAGGCGGGCCGGATGGCGCCCGCAATTACGCAAGGGGCCTGCCCGTAGTAACTCCCCCAGGAATGGCCCTGGTCCGGTAAAGCCGCCGCCACGGCGGGCTTCAAATTCCAAAACGCGCACCCGAACGTAGACAAGGAACGCCGTAACCCCTTCGTTGCCGTCACAACCGCATAATCAAGGTCCTGCTCATGCAGATAGGCTGCCAGCGTCACCATGAGGTAGGTGGCAGCACCATTGCCTGAGGACGTGAGATTGCCTATTTCTACAATTTTATTCCGTAAAATGTGCTCCCCCGCGGCTTCCCGCAGCGCCAACTCCACCGGACGTTCCAAATACGCTTCAAGAAACAGAGGCTCCTCACCAGCAAGCCGCAAACCAGCGGCGGCTGCAATGCGTCCGGTTTCATCTTGAACGCACAACAATGTCGGATAATGGCGCCGTAAGGTCGCACCATAGCGGCGCGCATAAACGCCTTCAATAAAATCCCTGATGGGTTCTTGTTCCGGCTGATACCAGCTGGTGACGGAAATGGCCGATGGTACGAAATTGGTCAATTTTCGTACCCGGTGCCGGTCCATATACAAGGTTCCGCAGCCACCCGTGTCGGAGTTGAACGAAACTTCAAGCAATCAACTCTCCATTCAAGAATAATCCCGTCGCAGCCGGTAGATAGCCGCGGCAGATCTCACCACTCCTTTATTGTGGAACTTTTACCCACAGTCAAGGGGGAAATTCGTCCCAGCCCATATCATTCAGAAGATCGCTGAAATTCTATAGGCCCGGCATCAGTCTTTCTCATTTTACCCGGTATTTTATTGCTCTCTCATCTTAATCCGTCCGAAGATATCTCGTTGAAAACAGCGGCACGTGCAGCCGCCAATGAGCCATGGATAAGAGCTTCATTTTGTCTTCTGTTTTCTTAATCTTCGACCAATTTAGGACACTTGTAACGATGTTGTCCCGCTCGCTTTATGCGCCTACCTATTTCAATCCAGCCCGCACAGATCGAGCCCCGGCTGGGATTTTTATGCTCCGCAGCCAGGATTTTGCATCCGCAACAACTTTGACTGGTATAAGCATCAACAAAAATGCCGAAGCGGGAAAACCTATAACCAGAAAATCTCCCAGCAACGAAATGTCATGGCTTATTATCCGCGCCGCCGACAACGAAAAAATTCCAATTGTTCCAAAACAAATCCAATCAACGATCGAGAGTGACCTGAGCAACCGAAATAGAAAAACCAATTTTAAACCCTCCTCGTGCTTTGCGACTTGTAACTTACTCGCTTGATAAAATTTGACTCTCGGTCGAGGTGGCGAGATAAATTAACTGTAATGGTCAGTATCGAGAAAAAGAAAAGCCAGCAAAAGAACCGGTCCGGATGGATCTCAGTATATCTCCATCTGTTTTTTCCGCTTCAAAATAGCGATAAAATTATCGTCGATCGGAAAAGAAGGCCTAAATGGAAACGAGGCTTCCAAACCAAATCGCATTGCCAGCACGGCAATATCACGTTTTCTAAAATAATTTACCTGCTCTGGAAAACGGAATTTGTACCATCGCCTCCCCAAAATCCATCGACTTAAGGATCCATGATTCGGCAGCATCAGTACGGCAATACCATCAAACTGTAGTTTCTGGCCAAGCAGTTCCATAACTATCCGTGCCTGGGTATCCCGTTCCAGGTGCCCGTGAACAACAGCTCCGGCAAGCGAACGGTCGGCAAATCTGGAGAGTCCGTCAACCGCGCTCACTCTCAGAATTGTTACCCCTAATTGCGCGGCTTCATTACGTCCAGCAACAGAAAGTGTCGAAAATGTCTCGAAGCCATAGACTGAAAATCGGCTTGAAATTGAAAATAGATATTTATCGTGGCAGCTTATATCAACGACATTTCCAAATTCGGGACCCAACTCATTCAAGATCTCATGGGGTTCTGTCGTGTGCAATCTTAAGGGCCGCCACCAAGCCTTCGCAGCAATCAAACGCAGCATCGCCGGCTGCCTACGCATTTGCGCCCCAGCGCCGGCATTGCTTTTTCTTGGTGAATCCGTTGCTCTTATGCCATAGGTAAATCGGCAAGTGCCGCATTCAACGAGATTCCATTCGCCCTGCGCATATGCAAGGTCACGTTTACCGTCGGTGCTATCCTCGCAAATGGGGCAGCCACGAGCATTTATCCACCTAGGATCAAAGCAACCATCAAGCATTGAATACACCCAATCCGGTAGAAGTCCGGGAAAGCCAAACGACAGCTTCAGAGCAAACTTAAAAATCAGGCCGCGACGCGCCGGCCCCATTCATCCTTCCTCCCACAAATCGTCAAAAGACTATTGCGGAAGAAAGTTCCACAGTCAAGTGTCGTGTCTCTCGGGTAGATTGCCCTTTGGTCTCAGCGCCACTCCCAAGAAGCACCAAAGCGGCATCAAGCCACCGCTCGAATTGTTGGCGATCCGGTACCCTACGCGTCAAAGTGGCAGCTATATGAGACGGATCGTCCAGCCGGAAAGACGTGCGACCCCGGCGCAAAAAGGGATTAAAACCTCTCGGTTATTCCCAATCCCCCGCCCAATTCGGGGCTGTTAGAGGTCAGACCACGAGCCAAATAAGTCTGGAATTCAAGTTTGGCACCAATCTGGACAGTGTAAGCCGCAATCAGCTCCTCCGCGGGTCCGGTTCCACGCTGGATCGTGCCGCCATCCAAAAACATCGCGGTCGCATACTGCTGGTGAGGCAAAACCACACTTACGCCGGCCTCATAGGTCAAGGTGTTCTGGAGTTTTAGCCCCGGCGCGCGTCCGACCGCGCGATAGCCGATCCGCGCATAGGGAAGCAGCTTCCCATAAATATTCCACTCGAAATGGCTGCCAAACTCAATATCTGGTTGTCCCGTCCCCAGCCCCTTAGCCCGTGACGCGGTAGGTATTTTAAATTTTACGGACGGCCTGACTGAAGGTTGAAACCCAGATTCATCAAGAACCCGATAATCCGCCCCTGCCCAAATATCACCCAGGCCAGTGCGCCATACGGAACGGCCATTGGTTTGGATAACCGCCCCACCGCTGATCAGCCCCGCTCCCGAGACCGCGACATAAGGAATTTCAACCCGCAAACGGAGTCTTGTGCCATGATACTCAACGGCCAAAGGAATTTCATAAACTTGAACCGTGTTCGACGTTCCAAATTTACCGCCAAAATACGACGGATCAACATTTATTGTGTACGGACTAACTGCCGCGGCTTCGGCCACCACGGGGAAGCATAGGCCCGTCAGGCAGGCCCCAATTCCTAGCCTTGCCATAATTGCGCGAACTCTCACACCAAGGCTCCATACCGCAATGGCCACAACCAAGCCTGCTCCCTACGGGAACCAGCGGCGCCAAACCCGCTGATTGTCTCTTGGAGCCGCGTCTCCCAAATCGCATTAAACATAAGTAGCATTCTTGTTTCTTAGGGGGTGAAATTCTGGCGACAAGTAGGCAATGCCGGATTCACTGCAATACAGGATGTTATTCGGTGCAGGGCTTCAGATCGAACCGGGAACGGAAGTTGCAATAAACATTGCTATTTCATTTGGTTAAGGCTGGTTTCGAGAGGGGTGATCTGGCGGGCGGCACGCGTTTCAAACTTGCTGGTGGTGCCCGCCACTGTGAAGACAACGACCTTATGATTCGGTTATAATAACATTATACGAATCTTGAGGTTAGGGGCTCGAATCTCTTCGGGCGCGCCATTTTCTCCTTGTAATACCAGCCGCCGAATTTTCTGACTCTCCGGGGATTCCCCCGACGCGGTGAGTTATGATTCGATGTTTCCCGTTGATTTGATTGATGGGAGGCGGTGATGGCTGTGGCGATTGCGGTTAC
>Ga0182014_10003820_pt1 | contig 17818 bp, 24 predicted proteins | sample 612S2DmetaG_FD_120489 | JGI IMG/M metagenome (GOLD analysis project Ga0182014, IMG submission 120489) | Permafrost microbial communities from Stordalen Mire, Sweden - 612S2D metaG | ecosystem: Environmental > Terrestrial > Soil > Wetlands > Permafrost | place: Sweden: Stordalen | collected... | reverse complement strand
GGCGCCAGGAAACTCGACTTCGAGTTCGACTTCTCCACCCTGGCCGTCAAAAACCGGCACGCCCAGGGGAACGTCCTGACCAAGTATCCCATCCAGAAGATCAGCCTGACCAAGCTGTAACCCTAGATTACAGCCTCTCCAAGCTGTATCCTCGGAAAACAGCCTCCGAGCCGCGGCCCAGGCAAGATATTCTTAAAAAATCTGCCTCGATCACCTGCAACTTCGTCCCGCAAGTTTAAAATAGGGGTATGACCGTTCAAAAGCGCAAACGCATGCTCTTAAGTGGCATCAGCGGAATAGTGGCCAGCTTAGCCTGCTTCTGTGTCTGGCTAATGCTGACCAACTTTGGCTCCGAAATTTCGGGCTTCCCCCTCTGCCACTTTATTTGGGCGGCCATGCTCCTTCTGTTCCTCTGTGGAAGTACTCCAACTACCACCAGCAAGCAGCAGCACATATTTAAAGCAGAATTCCAAGCATTACGGCTTTAACGCCCTAGACTGTGTTGAATACCTGATTTGGTGTTATGCCCGGAAAATCAGAAAACAACGTAAAAGTTCTGCGAATCAAGGCCAACCTGACGCAGGCTGAACTCGCCAGAAAGGCGGGGATCAGCCAGCAGCAGATCCAGCGCATCGAGACCGGGCAGGCGGCAAAGGTCAACATCGCTCAGAATATCTGCCGCGCGCTGCAGCAGACCATGGCCGAGGTCTTCCCCAATGCACCACCGAGGAGCGGGTCCGAACCCCTGATCAACTACACTTCACTATCCAGGATCGATTCAGACGCGAGCACCTGGTCAGCCAAGGTGCTGTTCAAAGGGGGAAATGAGGGCCTGCTTCATATGAGTTTGGGGGATATGCAACGTCTTCAGAACTACCTCAATTCACGAAGTTTAAAGAAGATGTTCTTCTGCTTGGAACACGATGGCTGGATCTACGCTCTCAATCTCCAGCACGTACTACTCGCAAGCATCCTCCATGATACAGGCAAGGCTGTGGAAGAAGGAGAGTCCGTCATTGACGCGAAGCCGCCGAGCGCCTGGGACCACTCCAAGGCAGGGGGCATTCGCATCTCCTTCGCCGATGGGTCGAAGAGGCAAGTTTTTGCCGTAGAGGATGGCCTGATTGGAGAGCTTGTCAGCGATTTAGATGCCATTGGCGAGTACCAAGAGGCTCCGGCATTCGTGTCTTTCATGGACGAGAACCGCGATGACGTATTTCTGTGCATGCGGGATATCCTGCTTATCGAGATACCAGTGGTTCTTCTGGAGCCTGAAGCCGCGGAGTACCAATGCACTGAGAATTTATGAAAAACATAAAAACCACACTCAACCCAAACCCGCCCACCGCTAAACCGATCCAGGTCACCGTCATGCGCCTCGTGCGTTTGTCCGCTTCAACCAGCGACTTCAGCAAATTCGCCGACATCCAAGGGGCAGAGATCATCCACGCCAACGACGGAAGCCTCCTCTGCAAGGGGCCCGAAGAAACATTTGATCAGTGGCAAGCACAGGTTGAGGCTGCAGCCGGCAAACCAGTAACCACCTTGGCCTTTTCTGCGAAATTCGGGCGCAAGGAGCCCTACATCGTCCGCACAGGACCGAATGTCGACCAGATGTATGGGAAGCCTTCTGTCGTGATCGAGCGAAACGGCATCCAGGGCCTCCAGCCGGTTAATTTCCTGGAAAACACCCTTCCCGGCCAGCTCAAAAACCCGGGAGTCATCGGTACCTGGATAGATGCTCGGAGGGGCTTGATGAAGGATTCCTACATGATTCCTTCCCGTGAACTCGTGGTACTGGTCGGATTGGCGCGCAAGTTGCGGCCCGATGCTCCTTTCCCAGCGGCAACTCCCATCGCACGGCGGGATGTCAGCAGCGAGATCACCCCAGAAAGCTGCATGAATGCAGTCCCGCGCGCCAAGAACCTGATTGGCGCCATCGTCGGATACTGGAAACAATACGACCAGGAGGACCTTGAGCATCAGCACTTCAACCAGACGAACGCATGGTCAAAACGGACCAAGGAGCTCTGGGCCGAAATGTGTTGCAGGTGCAACCTGCCTGCCACTTGCTGGATGCCTGAACGGTTCAGAGGCCGGGAACAGCGCAAACTGGAAAAGAGTGGAGCAGCGCTTTTGCGGCGCCTCCAGGCTTGGGTAGATGGTTCCATGCAGCCAGAGGCAGCCAAAACCCTTTTTTGGGAAATCAATGGCATCCTTGATTTGGATTGGACCTACATCGAATTTGGCATTCCGGTGGCAGAGATCGATTTCCCTGAGGAGCTGATGGCCACAGTCACCGCTCCGTAAGACCATCTCACACAACACTAATCGAAACACAAAAAGGCATGAAAGAGCACGGTATACCACGAATCCAGGACCAGCCGATATGCTCTTCGGGCATTGTTCTGTCCTAAAACGCAAGAAATCATTCCACACTATGACATCGAATACATCGACCCAAACCACATCGTCCGACTCATTTTTCCAAAAAATCCCGAAGGCCGACCAGATCACGTTAGTAACTCAATTCCTAGAAGATGAGCACGACAGCGAAAGAGGGAAGGACATTATGGGAATCCTTGCCGAGATTCAGCATGCCCGGCTCACAACCATCTCCAAGATGCCCGTAGTGCAACTAGGGGCAATGGTGGCTGAGCATTCCAACCAAGCTTCTATTAAGGGGTATTTACAAGCGATGATGGGCCACGTTTTCACTCGCCGGCACGGCAAGATAAGTGCGCTCATTCAGCAGCTGGGAAAAGACAGGCTCAGTGAAAAATGGGATGAAGTGGCTACCGCATTTAAGGCCGCTGAAATCAAGCCATTTCAACAAGCAGCAATGATTTGGGGATATAGTTCATGGCAAAGGGACGAAAATCTGCAGGAAATTCTACAAGAAAAGGCGATCGAAGTGTTGGGCCAAGCGAGGGGAGAGAAACCTGTGAGCAATCCGACATCACAGCTGCCGATGCTTGTTCAATCTGGGAACAGTCAAAAAGAGGCACCAACACCGCTCGACGCCCACTTCTTCGATCTCCTTCTGGAAAAGGGGAACCCTGTAAAACCCCTGGTCCAACAATTTATTGAGGTCACACCAAACCGGCTGGTGTCAGCGACTTTGGCAGGCGTGCTCGACGCATGGAGCCACAAGCCACCAGCGGCTAACGCGGGGTCGTGGTACTGGTACGGCAGGTATTTGGTGCTTATGCGGCAGGGTATTGCGACGGCATGCGAAGATGTTATCACGAACGGGAAAAAGCCTGCAGTCATCAGCCTTTTCACCGCGGAACCATTTCTCAGATATGGACAACAGCTGGCCGCCATCCTCACGGACGAATTGGCAAAGCGGAAGCCAATAATGCTGCCGCAGCTATTCCCAAAGAGCCTTTGGAGCCGGCATGAAGACAGCATACAACGAGATCTGCTGCAGCAGTTCGAATGCACCCGCTGGCGGGAGCCTGCTAAGGCTTTAGAGGCAGCGAATCAACTTAGCGCCTGGCCTTCGATGCAGAAATTAGCCGAAGCAAGGGCGCTGCGGGCGAATGGAAAATTCACCGAGGCTGAAAAGGTATTGGAATCGGTCGAGGCTTCCGAGCTGGTCGGTGAAGATTTAATCGCCCTTGAACTTGATCTTTGCGCAGCAAATGTCGCACATGGCTATAATTTTCAAGTCGCCTCGAAAAGTCAAGTCGTAGACACATTAGTTTGCGTCGACGATGCCATTACAGATATTGAGGAGGACGAAGGCTTTAAAGGAGTGGTAAAAAAATACGGGTTCGAGGTTTTGTTCCTTTCGGGCATATTCTCGCTGTGCAATGATGATCTCTTCAACGCCGCAGACGTATTCGGATACATTGGTGCGAGCGATCCTGTCTTTGGAAAATCCGCCAGGCTGCAAAACTGCCTCTGGATGGCGCTCCTGCTCGGCAAGGACAAATCGGATATCGAAGAGGCCGTCCAAATTGCGGAGGCCCTCGACAAAGAACCAACCGAGCTGGCGTTCTTTCCGGAAGACATTCTTAACGAGGCATTGGCCGTCCTCTTGCTGTTCCCAAAGGAGACTGCGCCCATCGGCACTTTACTGCTCAAGCACCTCCCAGCCAGTCTCGATAACTTCCTCACCGACCCCTTGCTCGCACAGCAAAAGGCGCTTCGCCAAAGACTGCTTGCAATTGGCGCTGACGAAAGTGATGAGATAAGCCAGTGGGCCCATTTGCAGCGCCTCGTCCGCGCCTGTCAAAAAGCCGGGGACAAGGAGACGATTATTGATGCCTTGGAGCTGTGCGAGAGCGCCAGCCAAGACGAAAAGCTCATCAACGCGTACTGCAAGCTGCTGGAAGGCCTGACGGAAGAGCTGCCCGCGCCATGGGATCTCGCAAAACGGCAACGCAAACTGGCGCTCCTTTATGTTCAAGCTGGGCATTTAGTAGAGGCCCATAATATTCTCCTGCCTTTGCTGCAGCGTGCTCTCGGGACCAACCGCCGGTCCGAAGCCATGGAGTTGCTGGCGGAGGTGGAGGAAATCGAAGAAGGACAGTTGGATGAAGTGTTGCAAGGTTTTAAGACCACCCTGACGGCTTCAACGCACTCCGACGTCAACAAGGAAAGCTCCGACAAGATCACGTTCAAAAAACCTGTGTCGGTGCTTTACGTCGGGATCGAGTGGGAATCGCGGCCCCACGCCGCTATTGCTGACGCAATTCAATCGGATTACCCCGACGTTCGGCTGGACATGGCATTCGACAGATGGGAAACAACTGGACTCAACGCTTTGATAACACGCGCCATTGGATACGACATTATTGTCATCGGGAAAACCGTGTGTAATGACACTTGCCGCCGCATTAAAAACGGATCTCGAGCTCACAACCGCACCGTCGCTCAGTGTGATGGCAAAGGTCGCGTCGGCATCCGCCGGTTTATTGTAGAGACGCTCCGCGATTTTGCGGCGAAATCCGCGTAAAACTCCTGCACGGCCATGAAACACAAAGATTCTCAGCACAGATGGAAAGTTCAAACTCGTATTTGCACGAGGCCTTGTCCGGAATTAGACCTGGTAACGGAGTGGCTGGAAGCCAAAAACATTAAACCTCTGCGAACCTTGCATGTCGGGAACTATTTTTGGAACTTGGAAGCCGCTCAGGACTTCCACAGCGCAATTCTCGTGTCTTCCCAGCCCAAGGACGATTTGACTGTCGAACTCTTGGCGACCGGAGATCGTAAGCCGATTCATATCCAGAGCAACAGTCTATCTGTGCTCACCCCGCACCTCGTGCGGGATTACCCAAACCTCAAAGCGCTATTGTGTGCGGGTGTTTCGGTGCTATGGGCACACTGGCAGGAGGAAACGCAGGCCACAGTGCTGAAGAACATCACAGCCTTCCTGACTAACACCAAAGTGCTGCATCCTCTCCTGTCTCAAAAGACGCCGGCGGCTATCGTGATGACCCTCCCCGATGCAGTCAACGGCATGAAGGCGTCTATCCAAGCGCAAATTAAACATTTGGCCGCGAACCAACAATGCACGGCCAACATCGAGACTGATGCCTGCGGTTGCAACCACCTGCTCCTGGCGGAGGTCAAGTGGTCGCCGTCCGCTAAGCCCCTCGTAGGACCAGTAGCCGGGCTTGCGCCACTGCCAACAATCAAACCTGCTCCAGTGGCAACAGGAGCATCACCTGCAACTTCGCCATCGCCAGCAAGTTCACCAATCACATCTGGTCCAAGAAGAGACGTGGCACCTGCTCAGCCATCAGTTGCACCGGCTGTAGATCCGCCGTCCAAAACGTGTCTTCAGTCCTCGATTCAAGCAGGCGAAGCGGCAAAATCCATCCTCGTATTTATCCGCACGGTAGAGCCAAAGGCCGAGATCTCGGAAATCCTGAGTTGCCTGCCTAAAAACAACGATTATCAGCAATGGACCGTCTTGCTTCTGGGGCGCTTCATAGCCGGCAGGTCACAAATTGAAAATTATGTGAGCCGCAAAATACTTCAGACGTTGTTGCCAAACTCCAATTTGCAGGATTTCTTGAGGGAATACGGCGCCGCCATCTCCCAGGTTCGCGCCTGCGCTGGGAATACAGGCGCAAAGCCTGCGCCTGACCAACCATCTGGCAAGAACCCCGAGGCTGAGCACCGGCTGCAATCGCTCTTGGCTCAGGAACAGGAGATATCTCGTGAGATTAACCGACTTAGCCAAAACCGCGACCACATCCTCGCCCAGATCAGGCGGCTGAAGGACTCGTCAGCCGGCCATTAGAGAAAAACGCCTAACTTAAAAACTTGAGGAGAAGAACCCCAATATGAAACCCATCAATGGTCTTTGGATCACGCCACCCGGCCAGCAAATCATCCGTTTCGTGCTGGTTACCCAGGAACAAGCCCTCTACTGGCTGAAGTATCACAATCCCAGAAACCGGAATATCTACTTATCGATCGTTAGCAGGTACATCTACGATCTCATCACGGGAAATTGGGACATCACGTTTGAGCCTATCGTATTCGACGACAAGGGCAATCTGATGGACGGGCAGCACCGTCTGTGGGCCATAGCCCTTTCGGGGATTCCTGCAACCTTTCAAGTTGTTACGGGGATACCAAGCACCCTAACTCTCCCGGCCGGGACGCTTGACATTACTGGCGGCCCTGTCCAGTTGGAACCACAAACCATCCAGGTGCAAGACCTGATTGATATGGGCCGCCGCCGGAATCTGGCCGCCTGTCTGATCGATGATGATGAGCCAGAAGGAAAAAAGCTATCGGGAACCCTTACGTCCATCCTAGCGTTTGCCGTGCAGTGCTATCCCCCCAGCCTTGCTCAGGCAAAAGAAGTGATCAAGCTGTTCAGGCGGAACAGTGATAGCGACCCACTCAAAGGGCTGGATGTATGCCTGGACATGCCATTGCCAAAAGGCATGAAATCCTGCGCACCTTTGTACGCCGCCATGGCCATGCTCTATGAGTTCTACCCGGAACAGGTTCTTCAGTATATCGGAGAATTGGGAGAAGTCCCGGAAGAAGAGTCGGCGGAGGGCGCAAAAGTTTCTCCAATCAGGGCAGTTGTTAGCGTTCTCCGGAACAGGCAGGTAAAAACCACTGGTGGAAAGCGCCCTGCACTGTTACGCGTAATTCTCCGGTCTTTCGACCTAAAGCGGGAAGGCGTCCAGGTAAGCGTCAACGAGTTGCTTCAAACCGGATTAGATGCCGGCCAGAACCTGAAGCACAAGCTCGAGGAGGGGGGTTACATCGACACGATAAGGACCATCTTCACCCAGTACACGCAGGAGGACCAAGAAGACAAACTGAAGGGCGCACAAACCGCGAAAATGGTTGAAGTGGTAAAGCGCCCGCAAGATGTGTTGGCGTCCGACTTTGAGGACATCACCCCAGGGATGGCTACGCTTTGGATTCGTAAGGAGCACTATACCCCAAAGGAGTTGGCTCAAGCAGGAGAGATGGCACGTGCCATGCAGGAAGGGCGCTTTGCTTTAACGGGTGAGCCTGTCGTCATCAGATCGAGCGATGGCAAGGAACTTAATAATACCGTTATGCGCGGGTTTGGAAGGATTCGGTTGAAGGGCATCGAGCTTTATGGGAAGCCGGTTCGTATGCTCCTGGTGTTCGCAAGCGGCATCAGCCTTAACGCAAACACAGGCAAGCGTCGCACCGTCGCCAATCAGCTTTACTGCACTGCCGACACGAAAGATGCCAAAATTCTGGCCAAAGCTCAGGCTCCGGCTCTGCAGATGATAGGCAAATTCCTTAGCGGCTCGAGCCGTTTCCTCATCAGTCCCTTCCAGGGTGTTGCGCTCTCCGCCATCGGTTACGGAGAGGCGATTAACCGTGTTCGCCTCCTCGCAACAAAGTCAAAGTTCAAAGAACTCCGGTCCGGCAGCGTCATCGGCTGCGTGGCCTTGGCCTGCGAAGCATTCGGAGCAAAAGCCTATGCCAAGGCCGCACTATTGTTCGACGACAGTCAGCAAGAAAAGAAAGACGCATCTGACCTGCGTGAGGATGTTATTTCGCGCAAGGGCGGCAAGGGGGGCAAGTGTTCCGACCTTCCGGCGCAAACGCAGCTTTTGCGGGATGTCGTGGCATACATCACGGACGCACCCGACATCACCGTGAAAGGAGCGATGCGTTTCATTCAGGAGCGCTCAAAAATCTTCGCGATCGCCAAAGGGCGTCTCCTGGCCGATTCGGAGGTCATGCACGAGTTGGAGGCGCACTGCCAAACTACACGTGAGGTTGGCGCGGACGCATAAAGAGGCTTTACGCCGCGGCTGGAGTCGTTTGTCGCCATACAGGATTACGGCATGCCCATTTAGCCAAATTGTTGAAGCCCGGTGGATTGGCCAAAGCCAAGGTTAGAGTCGTATCCCTGCGGGAGACGGGAGCCCGCCACGGCAAAACGCTGTTCCATGTTGGGGACATGCTTCGCTGGTTGGACTCGCTGGCCGCGGAGCAGAGCCGTGTCAGCCCGGGCTGAACCGCGGCAGAGCATGTTTTGCTGTCGGCCGACCAGATGGGAAGCGACCTGCCCGAAAACATGATCGACCGCTTGTCGCCTACTACAAAGGCATGCGGGCCAACAATCCCAGTCCAGACAAGCAGTTCATGCTGTGGTATCTACCGCAATCCCCACGAAGGCACCCGCTGGCCGGGCCCACACTTCTCGATTCTGATCTGGGATCAATCTTTGATTGTTGCCAGGCTCTTGCAAGGGGACAAATGCCTGAGCCAGCGAATCGGCAATGAAATTATCTTCGGCTGGCTGGCACTGCATCTTTGGACACCAATGACCCTCACAAGCTGGTTCGAGGCTGGCCCCCGCGGCTTTTGGTGAAGTCTGCCAAAGGACACGGATGGGTGGACGCAATCATCGAACACAGCTTCCTTTCAAGGTACCTTATCCCCTCCGACGATCAGAGACGCGCAAAAATTAACATCGAAATCGATGTTGCGCTGGCTCCTGGATACGCTGGAGATGCCGATGTCAAAGCGAGCCTGGTGGATGCCGTAGAAGAATGGACCCGGCGGGAACGACACGGAAAGGAGCCTGGTGTCATCCAAACCAACTTGCCCCCGCCCTCCACCAGCGGTGAAACGGTGGATCTACAATACGCTAAGGAATCGAGCAAGAAAGGACAGAAGTGGGGCACCATGAAAGCATCCTGGCAAGTTTACGCACCTTTGGAAAGCAAACCGGCAGAACGGAAGCCGCTGAAAATAGCGCAAGGAGTAGCCGTTCAACTCTCCAACCACTCCTCCAGGTGCTCTGGAAAAAGACAAACACCTGATACCTGATGAGCAGGTGAAGACAAAAGCCCTATAATTCTTCCAGATGAACAAATCTCATATTAAGACTGTTGGCGTCGGCGTGATGGACCATGTTCAGTCGCCAGACCAGATGGAACTGCTAGAACGCTGTCCTGGACTACTTACAGCGCCTATGGAGGGAGTCAGCAGTAGTTACAAGGTTTTCGGCATGACCGCCTTCCTGGAAAAATACCAGGAGAACCTGCGCCAGATGGGCCACTTCCATCTGGATCACTTCGCAGTTTTTGAAGGACGCCATCCTCGTGTCGTGGTCTGCCATTTGCCCCAGGCCGTGGTGGACATGCACGCGGCCTTCAGCCCGGAAGTGGTCCAGCAAACCCGGAAAGAACCCGATCCAAAAGACCCCCATCATCAATCCGTGTGGCTGGTCCGCGGCAAGAAGCGGGGGGAACTATCGCTTTTTCATCTCAACCGGTCGCTGGAAGAGTTTCCGGCCACCCAGGGGGAGATCACCCTGCAGCTCTACATGGGCAGAAACCTGGGCCGGGTCTCCTTGCCTCTCTTGCGGGAGGTATGCCGCTGTGCGGAATGGCTCCACACGGGAAGCGCAGGCCCCTCTTCCCGCCAAAACAGTTGCGCTTTATGACAGAAGGGTCCAACGTCCGGCTGCCGAAAGCCCTATAATGCATCAGGCGTACATGGCCGATCAAAAACAAACGAGAGAATGAAAATTCCAGTCAATATCCCTGCGGAGATTGCGTCCGAGGCGAAGACCGTCCGCCAAACCGTGGAGAACCCCCGCTATATGGAAAAGGACATTGCGCACGTTTACGTTTAACTTCGCAGCACGCAAAAAACGAAATGAGGCAAACGGCATTAGGATCCGAATACTGGAACCAGCTGCCCCCCGCGTTGCAGGAGGTGATATCGCGCCATTTTGCAGAACCTCTCGATGAGTTTTTGAGGGATGTGCTCCAAGAATGCCAAAATGTTCCCATCGAGGAGGCTTTGCGCGGATTACGCCTGTTTATGTCATCGCTGGAGATGCCCAGGGCGGCCCAAGATGCGACCGATAACTTGAAGCCGGCCACGGCGGCTCCCGCCGCAGGGCCTTGAGCGCAACGCCAGCCTAACGGAGGATGGACGGAAGAGGTTTTAAGCCAGCCCATTACTCCGGCCTTCCTGCCTGGCGCCCCCGCTCTCAGCCAGGAGCAAGAAAAACTGCAGATACTTCATTGGTGCTGGCGGGAACAGGCGACATCCTTGTCCTCGACGACATCGGACGGGTCTCTAAAATCGGCAGCCCCTCCACCGCATTGATCAAAGCGGCCGAGCGCATCGGCGTCAAGCTCGGCGATTTGAACCTGCAGGAGCTTTCCGGAATGCTGCAGCGGCTCCTGGAAAATACCAGAAGGACTTTGACTCCTGCGTTAAAAAAGGACCAACGGGAGATCTTCCAGCATCACCCAGCCGGAGCCAGGCGTCATGGTCTATGTCCGCACGGCCGATGATAACGACGCGCTTGCCTGGGTGGATGAGGAAGGGCGCACGGTGACCGAATCCCAGCACGAGATACTGCGCGCCGCCGCCTGCGAGCCAAGCCCCCTGCCCTGCCTAAGCTGGCTAACCATCATGCTTTGGTGGCGCAAGCCGTCACCGGTATCCAAAAGGAACAAAGCACCGCGGGCGGGCAAACGTTTCAACATTGGAGGCACCACGCGCGACAAGCTCTACGACTTGACCCAAGGCACGGAAGGCAGTCGCGTGGAATATCTGGCCGTCAGCCCCACTGGCGCCTGCGAAACCATCCGCGTCAACCTCAAGCCGGGCAACGGCGCCAGGAAACTCGACTTCGATTTCGACTTCTCCACCCTGGCTGTCAAAAACCGGCACGCCCAGGGGAACGTCCTGACCAAGTATCCCGTCCAGAAGATCAGCCTGACCAAGCTGTAACCCTAGATTACAGCCTCACCAAGCTGTATCTTCGGGAAAAAGCCTCCGAGCCGCGGCCCAGGCACGATATTCTTAAAAAATCTGCCTCGATTACCTGCAACTTCGTCCCGCAAGTTTAAAATAGGGGTATGACCGTTCAAAAGCGCAAACGCCTGCTCTTAAGTGGCATCAGCGGAATCGTGGCCAGTTTAGCCTGCTTCTGTGTCTGGCTAATGCTGACCAACTTTGGCTCCGAAATTTCGGGCTTCCCCCTCTGCCACTTTGTTTGGGTGGCCATGCTCCTTCTGTTCGTCTGTGGAAGTACCTCCCTGTATGGCTGGTTCCACAGCCGCAGGGGGCACTGATTTGGTGGCCAAGCACGATTTCAAGATGAGCTTGGAACCCTTTTCCTTCAGGCTATTCGGGGTCAAACACAAAACCAGCATGAAGATGATTCCCACTCCAAAGCACGTGGTTGTTTTCGGAGGCCAATACGGGAGTGAGGGAAAAGCCAGCGCCGCCGAATATTGGGCCAAGCAGCTAAAGCGTCAAGGCTGCAAGCTCTTTGTATTAGGAGAACGCTCGCCAACTTCTGGGCACACAAGCAGCCGAGGCGCCACGAAGAACATCCCTGCCTCCTCCTTCTGGGCCGATGCCGTGATCCTCGGGCCAGATGCGGTGGTGGACAAGGATGTGCTGCTTCACGATTGGGAGACCGTCGGCAAACCTCCGCTCTACATCCACGAACACGCCGCCCTGCTACATCCCGAAACCAAGCCGGAGGAGGCTGATTTTGTGGCCCGAATCTCGTCGACCGGATCGGGATCAGGAGTCGCGCGCAAACGCAAGTTCATCGACCGGCAAGCGGACGCGGTGGTGAAGACCACTTCATTCCCCGCCGGCATCCAGTTGGTGGATGACATGCAGTTCCGAAGCCTGACGCATCTGATGTACCACAACGCGGCCATCTTCGAACTTTCCCAGGGCGCCATGCTGGACACGCATTTTGGACAATTTCCCTACGTCACCTCACGAACCACGCTCCCTCAAGCCGCAGTGGAACGAAACGGCTTGTGGTGTCGAGAGGCTCAGTACGCCATTGCCGCGGCAGTGCATTGCTGCCATTGGGCCGGATTTCGGCATGGAATCACCAGCCATCGCTAGCAGGTAAAGACCGGAGAAAGTGGACATCCATTCGCAACATCTGGGTCCCAAAGGGTTTTCGGAGGCGAAAGGACGCCACGCACATGATCCAGGCCATCGCCGATTACACCGGCCAGCTTCTGAACTTTCAAGGCCCTTTCAGCCGCAACGGGCGAAGACTGGCCAATTCCTGGTACAAGATGACCGTTACTCCTCCGGACTGGAACAGGAATTGCTGGTACAGCGCAAGACCGATAGAACCTTAGAGTCCTCCAGAATCAAAGAAACCCTGCATAATATCCCTGCACAACCAGGCTATTCTGAACGCCTACTGCTCATATTCATCATGAAAAGCGCAGGAGGTCTGGCGCATGACGCTTACGTACGGCCTAGCTAGATCATCCAGAACAGCCGCAAGACAGCGGTGGCCAGAAAAATAGGACAATCTTCATGTTACAGATGGCTATGATTAAATGCCAAACAAAAAGCATGAAACGTTTTATCTTTGGTTACGATGAATACACGGAAAGATTCTGGGAAAATGCGACCAGTATCGCTGATCTGGTGCGGAAGCTTAACGAGCGGGGCATGGAGGCACCAGACTGGATAGATCCCTGCACCACACGTGCCGACAGTCTTCCCCGCTCGCACTGACCTTGATTTCCCGAGCTGTGGAACGAGGGATGAAGCTACTGGAACAAGTATTACCCAGCACCACAAAGGAAATTCTCGCTGCCGTAAAATCTAAGCCTCTATGCGTATAACCCCAGGTCCAAACTGTTCGGCGTCTCTGCTGTAAAGCTCCGTGATTTTCTCGCTGGCTGCGGCGAGGCCGAATGGGGAGCTGATGCAATTTTCAAGGTTCTTCATCCTCGCGCGGAGGCCGAGGTACTCCTGTAAGTCACGTTTCCCAAATGTCATCCAGGCTGGTCGGCCCTGGGATTTCTCATGTGGCAGAAACTGCCTATCAGCCAAACCTGGCTTCCGCCCTCGACGGCGTGGCAAAGGAGGAATGCGTTTACTTCGAATATGGACGGCATAAGATTTCTGCTGCCATCAACGTAAGCAGTATCGAGTACCTGATTCCGGATTACATGAAGACGGCCACAGAGGAACAAAAGGCGACCTTCATCGGCATGCTCCGGAAAAATACCCCGAAGCCACAAAAGCGATTGGCCCTCCGAGAATTTTTGCTTGCCGCGGCGCAACTTTCCTCTGGCGCAGATCGCGGAGCTGCTGCCACATAAAGGAGCAAGCTGGGGATACAGGACCAGGCGGGCAGGACCGTGCTCCAGGAGATAAGGATCTGCCGCAGTGACGCCAGCTTCGCCGACAGGATCGAAGAGCTGGCCAGGATACTGCAAAGTTCACCCAGCCAGCCTTCCCCCGAGGGAAGCTGAGGGTCGTCTGAGGCTATGGAAGAACCGTGCCGAACCACATGAAGAAGCCATTCGCAATCCTCTTTGGCGCCATCGCCAAAGGTTATCAGGCGTAACCGAGATCATGCACCCCAATGTGGCCCGCGAAATCGCGCAGCAGAAAGCCGAGGCCAAAGCCGCCCCGCTCAACTATAATTAGAAATATGTCAGACCCGAACGTCAACTTAGCCGCTCCGCAAACTCCGGCCACAGCCAGCTCTCCATCGGAAGAACCTGCAAGGGGATTTGTCCCGCCGCACTACGTCCGCGAGAAGGCGAAGGTAAACATCTACCTGGAAGTAACAGGACGCAATGCCCCCAGGTATATCATCAAAGGCGCGGCGGGTGGCAAATCAGTCCGTCAGCGGAGGAACACATTGGAAGAGGCCAAGGCAGCGGTGGACGGAGTCTTTGAGGAAATCCTGGCAGTGCGGGACAACTCCACCCGCGACTTTGTCCTCGCGGCGGAAAAAGAAGTGTTTGTGTCCAAAATCGAATGGGTCACGAGGGAAGAACTGGCGAAGTATTACAAGTGCAGCGTCCGGACGATAACCAACCTCATGGGAGAGACGCTTCCGTACGTGAAAATCAAGAATCTGGTCCGGTTTAACAAGGCTGAATGCGACCGGGCCATGGAAAACGTAAAAGTCGCAGCCAAGTTTCCGAATGCCAGGCTGGGGTTCGTCAAAATCGGGAGCACTCACTCGTTCACCACCCCCTCCCGAGAAACCCAATATCGAGTGATGTTGGCCCCTTTAGCAGTCAACCTGCGCCTTCATGGCGTTGGCCATCGACCCGAGATTCTAAAAAGGGGAAGTCACGTGGAAGTCTTGTTTCACCAAGACACTCCTCGCTTTCTTCAGTTGCCACATGGGCTTTGCATGACCTACACCGCGGATTTAGTCGAGCTTCCGCAGCAGAGTTCCGAAACTCCAACACCGTGAGGAAATTCTCATCAGCACCGGGGGTTGATTGGGGGGCCTCGACCCTGCGCTTCACTTTGTAAACTGTTCCTCCTCCTTTTGGATACGTCCAAAGGTCGACGGTGGTCTGGGCCCGTTCACCTTGAGCATTGACCCAGTCCCAAACCTCGGTCCAGGCCTCGGCATGGGCCGGAGCCACGATGCGCGTTTGCCGCAGACGGATCGAGGCTCCCAGTCCGCTGGCGGACGCTGCCACCGCAGCTACTTCAACGAAGAGCGTCGATGCCGTGCTTGAGTCCCCGCGGCCAGGCGGGACCACCGTAAGGAATTTGGCGCTGATTGGCATATAATTAAGAGATCACTTTCATTTCTCGATAGGCCAAAAGGTAACCCTCCCAGAATCGCCGGACCTCGCAGCTCCTGGTGTCATGGCCGCAATTGACGCACTTATAGTGCCCAGGCGGGTATACCTCTTCCCACCCGGTGTGGCGACACCGGGGGCAAGGCATGAATTTGATGATTCTCCGGTCGCCAATCGCGCGGTCAATCTCCGCCGGCGAAAGCTCCTTCACTGAAAATGGGTCAGCATCGGGCATCCTTGGATACTCTCGCCCAGCCGGAGCCTGTCAAGCCGGACCTGTGCGTCCCTCCGCCCGCGGTCGGCGCCTGGCCTTCCAGGTAATCACCCAAGGCCGTCATCCCGTAGCGGTAGGCCAAGCTGCCCCCGCCGCAGGGCTTCTCAGCGAGATGGAACGCTGGAAGGAGCCAGAGCCAAAGCCGGAGATCGACCAGATCATTGACAAGTTGAGGGGCTGCGGCATGCTTCGCGAAAACTCCAGCAGCGCCCAGCGCCAGCTCGTGCAGCGGGAGTACTGCCCTCTAAATCGCCGGAGACCCACCTTCTTCGCTTTGCACTATAATGGTTGAATGACTGAAGCTCGACGATGAAGTTTTATCAGAACTAAACATGAAACCCTTACCAAATCCTTCTTTTATCAATCGCCCAGTCAACCGAGGTCAGTGGACGCAAGAGGACGTCTTGGAGATACTGTGTGACCCATGTACTGTTGGTCCGGGGCCTTACCCTGCTGTCATCTCGGATGACGAATACGTGCAGGTCTCCCTCCGAATGATCAAAGAGCTGGGATCGGAGCAGTTCCTCGTTAACATGCAGTTCCTGGCCAAGCAGCACTGCCAGGCGATCGATACAATGCCAGAAGGACGGGATGTGGCGGTGTCGAATACGAACATCGTGGCTACGGGAATTGGGCCATATCCTCAGCTGATATCTGCCGAACAATGGATACGCTGGGCGGCCGAAGAAATCCGCAAAGGTGGTCCAGCCCGGTTCATGAAGAATTTCGTCAAAGAGTTCAAGGCGACTATGAAAGGTTGCACGACTTCACCGCAGATGGGCGCGCTCCTTTCCGCATTACAAAGGTCCGACTGAGACGCGATTTGAACTTCATCTCGACCGACTGGATATCAAGCCATACTAAAAACCATGAATGTAAATCCCATCTTCATCGCAGGTGCCGTGATCGACTCTGTCAAAGTGCTCCGCATGGCGGCCACCGTCGCCAAAACAAAGAAGCAACGCCAGGCCATCGAGCAAGCGAGCCAGGGACTTCTGGGTCTGGCCTTAAGCGTGCATGACCGCAAGTTCTACACAGCCCAACTCCAGAGGAGGGTCAGCGAGGCCGTGCAGGCCATCCAGGGCTTTCAGGTGGAATTCCCTACTCAGATCATGGAGAGGGACTATTTTGACCCGCGGGCGGCGGCCCATACCGCCAGGGCTTGCATTCAAACATGGGAAATGGCGGCGCGGGTGGCCAAGACGGCGGAGGAGAAGAAGACCATTGAAATGGGAGCCATGGGAATGTCAACGGTGGTCTCCATGCCGGTCAATTGCGGTTATTATTCCGACGAAGTACGTTGGACGTGCCGCCAGATCAGTCTGGAGTGCGAAGGGTTTGCGGGAAAAACCGAAGCTATCCGGGAAGCGAATTACACCAAGTTGCTACGGACGCTAGACTAAAACGCCACCCACACCAGCCGACACGATTCCTCGGAAAATTATCAGCCAGCACTTTCCACCGCTGGGCGAACTCCTGTAGGTCGCAGACGGAATTCTCGTCACCGCCGGCATCCTCTGGCTGACCCCCCGCGGCGGAAGCCGGCAGGTCCGGTCGCCAGTGCCCCGGCCAAAAAACTGCTGCCGTGAGGAAGCCAGAATTGAAGATCTGGTGGATTACCACGACCTGCAGTTCAGCAACGGCTCGCTCCACGACGAGATGCGTAGGCTGGCCGCTACCGCCCCTCGCAGGCAGCTGCCAACGCGGAAAAGGTATGGCTGAATCAAACATGACTGAATCTGAGTGCATTAAAAAATCGGCGTCTGTAGCGGAAGTGTTAATTGCGATCCGCGACAAGAATCTTTACCCGGCCCAATATGCGACGTTTGAGGATTACGTAAGAGATCGGTGGGGCGAAGAATATCTGAAGATTGATCTGAATTCTTGGACCTCTCAGCAACCGATCCGCTAGTGCAGCCGCAACCCGATGGGTAAGGTGTCGCCCAACGCTCGCGCCGCATCGGCGGTTTCGAGGGCACCAACTTCACTAAGCATCCGCAACCAGGCTTCCGGTGCCCCAGCGGACTTGAGCGCAGCCACCGCTCGCGCGCGAATCGCGTCGTCCAGATCGCGGGTTCGGTCGCCGGTCAGGCGCGCCAACTGCGCGGCGGCGAACGCCGTGCCGTCCATGCGCCGCAGCCCCGCGTCCAGCAGCAGTGAGAGCCACGCCGCCGCTTGCTCCGCGTCCACGGTCTTGTGACTGCTTCCGTAGAGTGGAACGCGCGCGCCCAGCCGGCCCAACGCCCAGGCCCACGGACCGGCCGCCGTCTCAGGGTTTTTCATCCGTTGCGTGATCCAGTGGCCAAGAACGACTTTGTCTGCCGGATCAAGGTGTTCCAGCGACGCCGCGACGCGCACCATTTCGTCAAGGCCTTCCGGCTGGATGCCCTTTGGCATTGCCCCGTCCTTCGGTGGTTCGGGCGGAATGCGGCGAGCCAGCTGCGGCTTGAGATAGTTCCACAACTCTTGGTGTTGAACCTCGGCC
>Ga0182014_10003819_pt1 | contig 17819 bp, 14 predicted proteins | sample 612S2DmetaG_FD_120489 | JGI IMG/M metagenome (GOLD analysis project Ga0182014, IMG submission 120489) | Permafrost microbial communities from Stordalen Mire, Sweden - 612S2D metaG | ecosystem: Environmental > Terrestrial > Soil > Wetlands > Permafrost | place: Sweden: Stordalen | collected... | reverse complement strand
TTGACGCCTTTGTTCAGCACTACAACCAGAAGTGCGCCCCCTTCACCTGGGTGGCCACCGCAGACTCGATCCTCGCAAAGCTCAAACGACTTTGTGAACAAATCTCAGGGACACAACACTAGAGGGTCAACCTCAATGCCGTATCGATTGTCTTCGCAAACCGAAACCGGAGCTTCCTGCGGATTTCTGGTGGCACCTGGGACAGGTCCTTGCGATTCTGATCCGGTAGCACGATGGTCTTGACGCCCGAGCGGGCGGCTGCCAGCACCTTCTCTTTGATGCCACCCACCGGCAATATCTTGCCGCGGAGCGTGATCTCACCCGTCATGGCCAGCGCGGGTCGGACCGGCTTGCGCATCAGCATCGAAGTCAGCGCGACAGCCATGGTCACACCGGCGGACGGGCCGTCTTTGGGAATCGCGCCCGCCGGCACGTGAATGTGAATGTCCGTTTTTTCGAAAGACCTGGGATCAATGCCCAATTGCTTGGCGCGGGAACGGAGGTAACTGAGCGCCGCTTGTGCGCTCTCCCGCATGACATCACCCAGCGAGCCGGTCAAAATCAAGCTCCCGCGGCCGGGCATTTGAGTGGCTTCGATGAAAAGAATGTCGCCGCCCGCAGGAGTCCACGCCAACCCGATGGCCACGCCGGGCTCGGTGGTGCGCTCGGCCACGTCATGGAAGAACTCGACGGGGCCGAGGAAATCCTTCAGGTTGCGCGCCGTGACGGACACCAACTTCGACTTGCGCTCCACAATGCGGCGCGCGGTGCTTCGACAAATCGCGGCAATCTGTCGCTCGAGATTGCGCACGCCCGCTTCGCGGGTGTGGTCGCGGATGATGGCGGCGAGCGCGTCTTTGCTCAAGACGAGTTGGGATCTTTTCAATCCGTGTTCGGCGAGTTGTCGCGGCACCAGATATTTCGTCGCGATGTGAATCTTCTCGTGCTCGGTGTAGCCGGGCAACTCGATAACTTCCATGCGGTCGCGCAAGGCCGGTGGGATTGGCTCGAGCAGATTCGCCGTGGTGATGAACATGACGTGTGACAAGTCGAACGGGACTTCGAGATAATGGTCCGAGAAGCTGTTGTTCTGTTGTGGGTCAAGCACTTCCAGCAAAGCTGAACTTGGGTCGCCGCGAAAATCCGTCCCCACCTTGTCAATTTCGTCGAGCATAAAAACTGGATTGTTGCTCTCGGCGCGGCGGAGTCCCTGGAGCACGCGGCCGGGCAATGCGCCGATGTACGTGCGGCGATGCCCGCGAATTTCCGCTTCGTCCCGCATGCCACCGAGTGAAATGCGGATGAACTTCCGACCGAGGGCGCGGGCGATGCTCCTGCCCAACGAAGTTTTACCGACGCCCGGTGGGCCGACGAAGCACAGGATGGGACCTTTGCCGACGGCGGCCGTCGACCCGTTGCTCCGGAGTTTCAACACGCTGAGGTATTCGAGAATGCGTTTCTTGACCGGCTCGAGATCGTAGTGGTCGTTGTCGAGAATGCGTTTGGCCTGGACGATATCCAGCTTGTCGTCCGTTGACTTGGACCAGGGCAACGCAATGAGCCAATCCAGGTAGGAACGCGCGACCGTATACTCCGCGGCGGCGGGCGTCATCATCGCGAGGCGATCGGCTTCTTTGATGGCGACCTTCTTCACCTCGGCGGGCATTTGCGCCTTGTCGATTTTGTCGCGTAATTCCTTGATCTCCGAGCCTTGTTCACCGCCGTCGCCGAGTTCTTTCTGAATGGCCTTGAGTTGCTCGCGGAGGAAATACTCGCGCTGGCTCTTGGTAAGGGCCGAATTTACCTTGCTTTGGATTTCGCTGCCGAGGTGGAGCACCTCGACTTCGCGGTTGAGCAGATTCGTCAGCAAGGTCAGCCGTGACTTGACACGTGCGGCTTCCAACAAGCGCTGTTTCTCGTGCAGTGGAATGTTCAGGTTGGCTGCGATGACATCCGCCAGTTTGCCGGGGTCATCAATGTTGACCAACGCCACCTTCAATTCATCCGGGAGCGACGGGGAGAGATTGATGATTTCCTGGAACTGGTTGGCGGCGTTACGCGCGAGCGCGGACAACTCCAGACTGGTTTCCTGTTCGTCGTCCACGGGGGCAATTTGTGCTTGCAGGTAGGGGGTTTCCGCCTCGACGCGGACAATGCGCATCCGTTTCAAACCCTGGATGAGCACGCGCACACTGTCGTCGGGGAATTTCAACATTCGCACGACGCGGGCGATACAGCCAAAGTGGTGCAGTTGATCGGGTCGCGGTTGGTCCACATCGGGATCCGTTTGCCAGGTGACCCCCAGCAATCGGTTGCCGGCAACCACGTCATCAATCAGGTGGGTTGATTGGATGCTGGACACCAGCAACGGCGCCACCATGTGGGGGAACACCACGACGTCGCTCATGGGCAGAATCGGCAACTGCGTGGGCAATTCCGGCAGGGGCGTCGCCGTCTTGACGACGTCCTGCGTCGGTTGGTTTTCCGTGGCCTCGGCCATCGTGTTTATTATGACGACTTTTTTGCCTGCGCGGTTGCGGGCGCTGTGGCGTCGTCCCCCCTGGGCGGACGGAAACCCGCAACTCGGTGCTACCCCGCCGAAAACGTCGCTGCCGTACAGCTAGCCTGCCTGTTCGATAATGACGATGACCGTCGCGTGTTGGGACTCCTGGGACTTCGGCAGTTCGATATGCAGGAAACCATTGTGGAACTGCGCCCGAACGCGGCCTCCATCAACCGAACGGGGGATGACGATACGCCGTTCAAAATGACCATAGTCAATTTCCATCTGGCGAAACGAACACCGCCGTTGGCGGCACGGGTCCTTGCGATGCCCGCGCACAAGCAACACGCGGTCGTTCAACGTGACATCGAGATCTTCCCTGCTGATTCCCGCAATTTCCATCTTCACCACGACGCTCTCGGGGGTTTCGTAAACATCCGTGTTTGGCGACCAGACACTGTGAGAGGACAAGGCGGGAAGGCTTAGGTAAGCAAGGCTTTCTTGTAAATGTTGATCGTACGTCTTGGCCATCGCATCGTCCTGATTTCCATCAGAATAGCCGTCCTTGCGTGAAAACGCAAGTTGCACTGTGGGAGCTCCTCCAGCCCTTTTGCGGTTGCCGCTGCCACCGCGAAGCCGTAGATTCTCCGGCGGAATGAAGATTGCACTGGCGCAAATGGATACCACCGTGGGTGATCTGCGGGGAAACGGCGCCAGAATTCTTGATTTCTACCGCCGCGGAGCTGCCGCGGGCGCTGACGTGGTCATGACTCCCGAGATGGCGGTCACGGGTTACCCGCCGCGCGATCTGCTCGCCAAACATCGCTTCGTGGAAGACAATCTGCGCGTTTTGGACGAGCTGGCTACGCAAATCGGCCCGACCGCGTTGGTCGTCGGGTATGTCGACTTTAGCGCTCGCCGCCCGGGCCGTGATTACCGGAATGCCGTGGCGCTCATCCACAATGGAAGAATCATCGCTCGCCGCCAGAAGATGCTGTTGCCCACCTACGATGTGTTTGATGAGGACCGCTATTTTCAACCCGCGGACTCGAATACCGCCATCGACTTCGGCGGTCGACGCCTTGGCCTGACGATTTGCGAGGATATTTGGACGCAGGAGTATTTGCCCGCGCAGTTGTACGAGCGCAGCCCGATCCACGATCTCCTGCGGGGCGAGTCACGCGCGCAAGTACTGCTGAATCTGTCGGCGTCGCCGTATCACCTCGGCAAGGAGCGTGTCCGTCACGACATGCTTCAGGCCGTCGCTCGGGAACAGGGTGTTCCCGTCGTGTACTGCAACCTCGTCGGCGGCAATGACGAGTTGATCTTTGACGGCAACAGCCTGGCGTTCGATGGTTCCGGCCATCTCCTTGCCCAAGGCGGTGCATTTATTGAAGACCTTGTGCTGGTTGATCTGGAAGGTCGCGCGCCTGCGCCGCCGCAACCGTCCTCTCCCCTGGAGTCAGCCGCGGCGTTGCACGACGCACTCGCTCTTGGTCTCCGCGACTACACGCGCAAGTGCGGTTTCAAGTCAGTCGTGCTCGGTCTCAGCGGCGGGATCGATTCGGCTGTCACCGCCTGCCTCGCGGTCGCGGCGCTCGGGCGCGAGAATGTCATGGGGGTTTCGATGCCCTCACAGTTTTCGTCGAAAGGCAGCATCGAAGACGCGCGCGACCTGGCCCGTAACCTCGGCATTCGTTGGGAGATGATCCCGATTCAGGAAGTCTTCGAGCAATTCAAGCGCGAGCTGCAACCCGTCTTCAAGGGGCTCCGCGAGGACACGACCGAGGAGAACATCCAGGCGCGCATTCGTGGCACGACGCTGATGGCGCTGTCGAACAAGCTCGGACACATGCTGCTGACCACGGGCAACAAGTCGGAAGTGGCGGTTGGTTATTGCACTCTCTACGGTGACATGAATGGCGGCCTGGGGGTCATTGCCGATGTGCCGAAGACGATGGTGTACGAACTCGCCCGCCAGATCAACGAGAGCGGAAGGCGGAAGGAGGGAAGGCAAGGATTTCCGATTCCCGATTCCTCGTTGACGAAACCGCCGTCCGCGGAACTCCGCCCCAACCAAACCGACCAGGACACGCTTCCGCCGTATGACATGCTGGACGCCATCATCAAGCGCTACATTGAGGAGGCGAAATCCGCCGCCGAAATCGTGAAGGAAACCGGTTACGACGAGAAACTGGTTCGCGAAGTTGTCCGCAAGATCGACCTCAACGAGTACAAGCGCAAACAAGCCCCGCCATGCCTCCGCGTCACCACCAAGGCTTTCGGCATCGGCCGCCGCGTCCCCATCGCGCAACGATATGTGGAACGGTAGGCCGGTTTGGCCGCCGAATCGATGTCGTTATTGGGCTACAGAGGAATCGGGCGGTTGTTTCGGCACAAGACCATTGTGAGTTAGCTCGGAACGCTGGGAGTTGTTTCAGAAATGCCCCTCCCACGAAGGAATTCGGCCACCGACCGATGTTTTGTTAGGCGCTCGAAAACGGGATTCTACTGCGTGCCGAGTTTGGCGAGCAGGCCTTTTTCGCGGGCGAGGCCGAACATGTAATTGAAGAAGAATCCGGCGGCGATGAGGTAGACGACGTTGAGACCGAACGCCCACATGAGGTAGTCGGCGGAGAGTCCTTCGCCGCGCAGCACCTGGCGCATTCCTTCGAACACGTACGTGGCCGGGATTCCGCGCGAGATTGGTTGGACCCACTGCGGCAGGACGCTGAGCGGGTAGAACACGGCCGCGACCGGTTGGATCAGGAAGGGGATGCCCCACGCCAGCGCTTCCGCGGATTGGCCCCAACGCATGATCAGCGCCGTGGTGACCAAACCGACCGCCCAACCCATGAGCAGCAGGTTGGCGAACAGCGGAATCAGCGGCAGGCCCATCTGAAAGAGGTTCCAATGATAGAACCACAGCGCCAGTCCCGCGAGGAGCGCCACGGTGATCAGGATTTTTACGAAGCCGACCACGTATGTTGCGACAATGAATTCGCTGACGCGGATGGGCGAGACGAAGATGTTCAACAGGTTGCGCGCCCAGACGTCTTCGAGGAACGAAATCGTCACCGCCTGTTGGGCGCGATACAGGATGTCCCAAAAAATCATCGAGCCGAGCAGGAAGGTGACCGCCGCCGGCACCTGGTGTTGGAGGCGTTGCAGGTACACGGTGATAAATCCCCAGACCAGCAGGTCCATGACGGGCCAGAAGAACATCTCGGCCACGCGCGGGACACTGCGCGTATAGAGAAACGTGTAGCGGAGCACGAGCGCGCGGACATGACCCCAGTTCACGTCGCCTCCTTTTCGCTCGCGGCCAGCACGTCGCCGCCACGCGCGACGCTGATAAACACGTCCTCCAACGACTTTTGGTTGAACCGGTCTTTCACCTGTTGCGGCGTGCCTTCGGCGATGATGCGGCCTTTGTGCATAAACAACACGCGGTCGCAGACTTCTTCCACATCGCGCATGTTATGCGAGGTGTACACCATGGTGATCTGCTGTTCGCTTTGGATGCGTCGCAGCAGCTTGCGCACTTTGTCGGCAATGTCCGGGTCGAGACTCGCGGTCGGTTCGTCGAGCATCAACAGCTCGGGATCGTTGAGCAGGGCTTTGCACAGGTTTACCCGTGTCGATTCGCCGGATGACAAGTGTCCGGTGATCTTGTTTCGAAGGTGCGCGATCTCGAACATTTCCAGCAGTTCGTTCGTCTTCTCGCGATGGTTTTTCACTCCATAAATCTTGGAGAAAATGAGCATGTTCTCCCAGACCTTCAAATTCGACGGAAGCCCCGTGTACGCGGAGGAGAAATTGGCCCGCTGGAGGATTTCGATGCGGTGATGCTCCAGGTCCTTGCCGAAGATTTTGACGTTGCCGCTCGTGGGCTTGATCAGTCCGAGCAAGATTTGGATGGTTGTCGTCTTGCCCGCGCCGTTGGCGCCGAGGACCCCGACGATTTCCCCGCGCTGCGCCGTGAACGACACATCGGCCACGGCCACGGTGCCGCCGAATTCTTTGCGAAGATGCTGAACGTCGACAAGTGTTTCGGCCATGCGCGCGTATCGCCCCGCTATGAGGATGCGGGAGCGGTCGAATTCGGTTCACCGCCCTCGGTGGCGGCTGGAGCAGGCTCGGGGGACGGCGTCGGTTCGGCGGCTGGCTCCGTTGAAGCTGGGGTTGCGGTCGCTGCCTCACTTGCGTTCTTGGTTGGCGCTTCCGCCGCGGTGGACGCCGGAGTCGGAGGTGGAAGTGGTTGAGGCGGTTTGTCGGCGAGCGCCCAGAGCCGGCCGTTGGAGAATTCCACGACGTAGCCATCCTGAATCAACCAATGCAAATCTGCCAGCACACGGTCTTCTTCCGACGGCACTGGTGGCGCTGAAATGATAGGAGTGCCCTGTTCCGGGGCGGGCGCGGACGCCACGGCCTGACCCTCCGCCTGAGCCGGCGCGGGATCAGGCGCTTGGGCTTCTGCCTGGACTGACGCAGGTGAAGGAGCGGCCGGATCGGGGACCGGTGCGGATGCCGGTGCCGCCGGAGCAGGACGGGGAACGAAATGCGCGATCAACTGCTTGCGCGTGCACCCAAAGTGTTCGCGAAGATAGACGATGATCTTCTGAATCTGGTCCGTGAGGTGCGCGATGGATTCAAACCGCTGGGGTTTGACGCGGCCGATGTAGGTGATGCCTTTCGGATCCTTGAAAAAGTGGAATCCTTCGTGGCGGAGCTTGCCGCGCATTTCGTTGGCCGTCTTCAGGGGGAATTTACGTTCCTGCTCCCATGCAAGCCGCACCGTTTCCAAGAGGGCGGGATTCTGAAGCTGGCGGCTGGCCGTTCCCGTGATGCGCACTTCGGGAACAGACGTGATGAATTGCGCCAGGTGGGTTTCGACGAAATGTTTTTCCAACTCGTCGCGGGTGGCGAACGCTTTCGGCTCGGCGTCGAGGATGCACTCATACTCCGACTTGACGCTCATGGATTCGAGCCACGCTTTGACGGCTTCGGGATCTTTCACCGTTTGGATGCGGGACTTGAACTCATCGAACGGAATGTGCCGCAAGCGTTGCTGATGGTGGCGCACCAATCGGCTTTGGTACTCATGATAGTTCGGGGGCCCGAGCCAGACGCCCGTCAAGCCGCACCGATTCACGAACGTGAAATTACCCTTTGGCGGATCGATGGGCGTCTTCTTCTCTCGGAAAACCATATCGGCATGATGACGCAGTGCGAATCGCACGGCCTCGTCCTGACGAAGAAAAACGCTCTCGCCCGGCGTCACCAGAAACAGCGGGGCTCGCGAGCCGTCGGCGGCCGGTTTGCCGGCAAACTTCACGAAATGTCGTTCGGGTTTGTTGAGGACGAGTTTGGCAATGTCGAACAGCGCGTAGGCCCGTTGCGTCTGCTTCATTGCTTCGATCATCGCGCCGAAGCCCTTTTCTTCGGGCTGGAATGTAACCTCAACGGGCAGGACGGCGGGCGCGGCAGGCTTGGACGGCCCGTGATCTCTATCGTGTCGTTGTGGGGGCCCACCACGACGGCCTTCGGGGCGTGGTCCGCGGCGATCTCCCGCTTCGGAGGACTTCGGTGGGCGCGGACGACGGTCTCGATCACGATCGCCGTCGCGGCTGCGGTTGGGACGGCGGCCTTCGTGTCTCGGTTCGCGCTCCGTACCCGCGTGATCGGCGTACGACTTGCCCGATGACTTGACCCACTCCGGGGTCAACTCCAGTTCTTCGAGAGGCAGAGCCTGATCCTCTGCGGGTGTCGGGTTCGTTGCCGGTGGTTCGCTGTTTGTCATGGAATTCGAAGGCTAGAAATCATAGCACAGGCGGCGGCACCAGGGCCATTGAATTAAGCTGTGACTTGAAGTGGTAAATCAGCTACCGTGTCGCTCCCGTGGTCATGATCCAAGAATATCTTTCGCAACATCGCGGTCAATTCATTGAGCAACTTAAGTGCCTGATGCGGTTCCCGAGCGTCTCGGCACAGCCGGCGCATCGGCGCGACATTTTGGCCTGTGCGGACTGGCTTGCCCACCATTTTGGCAGCTTCGGGCTGGATGTCAAACTGTACCCGACCAAGGGAAACCCGATTTTGGTGGCGCGCACACGGCGAGCGCCCCGCGCCAACACTCCGAGCGTGCTGGTCTACGGGCATTATGACGTGCAACCCCCGGAACCGTTGGATTTGTGGAAGATGCCACCGTTCGAGCCGGTCGAGCGCGGCGGGAAGCTTTTCGGCCGCGGCGCGTCCGATAACAAGGGCCAGTTCTTCGCCCACGTCAAAGCCGTCGAAGCCTATCTGAAGACGCGCACGCCGCTTCCCGTAAACGTCACATTTCTGATTGAAGGGGAAGAGGAGGTGGGCAGCACCAGTCTCATCGCATTCGTGAGACAACGCGCGAGACAGTTGCGCGCTGACTATATCGTGGTGTCGGACACCAGCATGTTCTCGAAAGACCATCCAACAATCACCTACGCCACGCGCGGCATCGCGGCGATGGGAGTGCGCGTGGACGGGCCGTCCCGCGACTTGCACTCGGGCGTGTTCGGCGGCAGCGTGGCGAATCCGGTCCTGGCTCTGGCACGGCTGCTGGCAGCCTGCGTGGATGCCCGGGGTCGCATTGCGGTGCCGGGCTTTTATGATGATGTGCGGCCATTGCAAAAATGGGAGCGCGCGCAGTTTCGTCGGCTGCCATTCGATGAGCGGGCATACGCCCATTTCCTTGGCGTCCATTCTCTGGAGGGTGAAAAGGGGTATACGACACTCGAACGGCGTTGGGGGCGGCCCACGTTCGAGATCAACGGCATCACCGGCGGATATCAAGGTCCGGGCACGAAAACCATTATACCCGCGTGGGGCGAGGCCAAGATTACGTGCCGACTTGTGCCCGACCAGAGTCCCGAGAAGATTGAGCGGCTGGTGTCGCAATACCTGCGACGAATCTGTCCGTCTTCCGTGAAACTGGGTCTGATCAGCCATGGCGGATATCGCGCTTTCCATGGATCGCCGAGCGGTCGCGGGGTGCGGGCGGCGGCGGTCGCGCTGAAAAGGACGTTCGGGCGCAAGCCGGTGTTTGTGCGTGAGGGCGGATCGCTCCCGATCCTCGACATTTTCAAGCGACATCTCGGCGGCGAAATCATTCTGGTGGGGCTCGGACTGCCCGACGACAACTGGCATTCGCCGAATGAGAAGATGGACCTCGCGAATTTCGACCGTGGCATGTTGATGAGCGCGACGCTGCTGCGGGAATTGGGCGCGTCTGCATAGAGAGTTTGTGCTTCCACAACGAAATCCGCCTCCGTATAACTCGGCGCCAACAGCATGAAAACACCAGGCTATTATCGATTTCCGGCCATTCACGACGACATGGTTGTGTACGCCCCGGACCAGTCGAGGATACGCTTGAACGGCGGCCAAACGAGCGTAAGGTGAATACATTGGAGAAAGCGCCATGAAGGCAGATGATCTGGCAAGGAAAGAATGCGAGCCGTGCCAAGGGGGCATTCCGCCGTTGAAGGGGAGGCCACTACAAAACCTGTTGGCGGCCGTCGACAACGGTTGGCAACTCGTGGGCGAACATCATCTCGAAAAGGAATACAAGTTCGGCGATTTCCGTGAGGCGCTGGACTTTACCAATCTGGTTGGCGAGATGGCGGAGCGGCAAGACCATCATCCCGACATCTATCTCGCATGGGGCAGGGTCAAGGTCACCATTTGGACCCACAAGATCGACGGACTAACCGAGAGCGATTTTGTTTTTGCCGCGAGGACAGACCTGCTGTTGAAGAAGGCATAACGGTCCACATGAAGATCCCCACGCCGGCTGACGAGCAACGCCATTCACTCTTGGAAATCGATCAGTACATCGAGCGGTTGTTTGTGCCGCGCGATTTTGTGTTCTTGCAAGCGCTGCGTGACGCGGCCGAGGCCGGCTTGCCGAAGATCAACGTCTCAGCGAACGAGGGCAAGTTGCTGTATCTGCTGGCGAGGATCGCGGGCGCGCGACGCGTGCTCGAAATCGGCTTGCTGGGCGGCTACAGCACCATGTGGTTGGCCCAAGCGATCGGCCCGCAGGGCCATTTGGTGACGCTGGAAGTGGATGAAAAATGTATTCGCATCGCCCGCAAGAACCTGGAGCGGGCCGGGTTGATGTCCCGCGTCGAGATTCGGCATGGTGATGCGCAGATCTTGCTGAAAAGGATGGTGGACGGAGAGGAACAGCCGTTTGATCTGGTGTTCATTGATGCCGACAAACCGAGCTATCCGGTGTATCTGGATTACGCGGTGAGGCTGACGCATCCGGGCAGCCTGATCCTTGCCGATAACGTGATTCGCGATGGGAAGGTCACGCAGATCGCCGAGAACGACAAACTGGTGCAGGGAATCCAGGAGTTCAACAAGAAACTGGCGGTGCACCCGAAGCTCGAAGCGATTGTGGTGACGGTGACGCGGGAGGGCATCGACGGCCTCGCCATCACGCGCGTGAAGGATTGACTCTCAGGTGCCGCCGCAAACGGTGTAGCCCTGTTCGCGCAAATCCTCGGCGAGATCTTTTTCCATCTGACAGGCGGCCTCGTAGGGCATGGGGTTGAGATACTCGTAGAGTTCCGGGAGCAGTCGCACACCGTATTTCTGAACGTAGTGTGATGATTTGTAGCCGTCCTTGTGGTTCTGAAATCGTTCGATGGGCGGGATGCCCGTCATGCCGACGTAGACGCACAACTTCTTCGGGTCGCGCTTGGGATTCAATGCCGTGACCTTGCGTTCTTCCAGCACTGTGTTGTCGAGGAGCACGACGTAGACGTGGTGGTGAAATCGTTCGGCCATGGGCGACAGCAGTATAAGCAGATCGGTCACGTCAACAAGACCGGGCATGTGCTAAACTCCTTGGCGTAATGACTGTGCGCAGTCTACCAATCTTGGAACTACGGGAGCCTCTGCTGTCGGCGTTGGCGAAACAGCGGCGGTTGATCCTGACCGCGCCGACGGGGTCGGGCAAGTCGACGCAGGTGCCGCAGATGTTGCTCGATGGTGGACTGCTGGGCGCTGGGCAGGTGGTGATTCTACAGCCGCGGCGGTTGCCGACGCGGCTGTTGGCGGCGTGGGTGGCGAAAGATCGCGGCGTGAAGCTCGGTGAGGAGGTCGGCTACCAAATTCGCCTCGATGACGTCACCTCGCGCGCGACGCGCATTCGGTACGTCACGGAAGGCGTGCTGCTGCGGCAGATGCTCTCCGACGAGAAACTGCGCGGCGTCAGCGCGATCATTTTTGACGAATTTCACGAGCGGCATCTGTACGGCGATATCACGCTGGCGCGGGCGTTGCAGATTCAGGAAACGGCGCGGCCGGATCTCATCATTGTCGTGATGTCGGCCACGCTGGATGTCGGCCCCTTGCGGAAGTATCTGGAACCTTGCGAGCTGCTCTCGTCGCAGGGCCGCACGTTTCCGGTTGAGATCGATTACCTGCCCAAACCCGTGGGCGATTGGCCCGTGTGGGAGGCGGCGGTCAAGGAATTGGAGCGGCTCGTGGCGCAACACGAGGGAGACGCACTGGTGTTCATGCCCGGCGGCTACGAAATCAGCCGGACGGTGCAAGCGGCGCAAGATGCGCTGGGCAGCCAGTTCATCGTCCTGCCGTTGCACGGCGATTTGCCGACCCACGATCAGGACGCAGCTGTCGCCCAATACGATCGCCGCAAGGTCGTCGTCTCCACCAATGTCGCCGAGACTTCGCTGACGATTGACGGCGTGCGGATCGTGATTGACAGCGGGCTGGCTCGCATTCCGCGTTACGACCCGTATCGCGGAATCAACACGTTGCTGGTCGAAAAAATCAGCCGCGCGTCGGCGGACCAGCGGGCGGGTCGCGCCGGCCGCACCGCACCGGGTGTCTGCCTGCGTTTGTGGACACAGCACGAGCACGAACAACGTCCCGCGCAGGAATTGCCCGAGGTAAAACGGCTGGATCTCTCGGAAGTTGTCCTGACGCTCAAGGCCAGCGGCGTGAGCGACGTGCACTCATTTCGCTGGTTGGAATCGCCCAGCCGTCAATCGCTGGAACGCGCGGAGCTGTTGTTGAAGGATTTGGGCGCGTTGGAAAACAAAGGCAACGCGATCACGGAACTTGGCCGGCGGATGCTGGCGTTTCCGTTGCATCCACGGTATTCGCGAATGCTGTTGGCGGCGCAGGAGTACGGTTGCGTGCGGCCCGTGGCATTGATCGCCGCGCTCACGCAGGGACGCGATTTGCTCGTGCGGCGACAAGGCCGGCAGGTCGAGGACGCGCGCGACGATTTGTTTGGCGGCGAAACGCAGTCGGATTTCTTTGTGCTGATGCGCGCGTGGCGTTATGCGGACCGCAACGGGTACAACATCGAGCGGTGTCGACGGCTGGGCATCCACGCACAGTCGGCGCGGCAAGTGGGGCCGTTGTTCGAGCAATTCCTCGACATCGGGAAACGCGAAGGGTTGGACGTAAGCGAAAAGCGCGCGGCCACGGATGCGATCCAGCGCTGCATACTGCTCGGATTCTCCGATCATGTGGGGCGACGCCTCGATGCGGGAACGTTGCGATGTGAATTGGTGCACGGCCGGCGCGGGGTCCTGGCTCGCGAGAGCGTGGCGCAGACTTCGCCGTTGCTGGTGGTGACCGAAGTGCACGAAATCCAGAGCGGGACGGGCAAGAACAAGGAGTTGAACGTATTGTTGACCATGGCGACGGCGATCCAGAAGGAATGGTTGCGGGACCTTTTCCCGGGCGATTTTACGGAGACGCAGGCCGTGGTGTATGACGCTACGCAGCGGCGAGTGTTTGCGGAGCGGCGGACGCAATTTCGCGATTTGGTGTTGGAGGCGGGACGCGCGGAGGATGTTTCACTGGATGATGCCGCGCGGATTTTCGCCGATGAGGTGCTTGCGGGCCGGTGCGTTTTGAAACATTGGGATGAGGCGGTAGAACAATGGATTCTACGGGTGAATTGGCTTCATGAGTGGATACCGGAATTGGAAATTCCCGCAATTGGCGACGACGACCGAAGGGCGCTTGTCGAACAGATTTGCCACGGTGCGACCAGTTACAAGGAGATCAAGGACAAAGCGGTTTGGCCCGTGGTAAAAGCATGGTTGCCGAGCCAGCAGCAGGCGTGGGTCGAGGAGTACGCGCCGGAGCGGATTGAATTGCCGGGCGGGCGAAAGGCGAAGGTAGTTTACTCGGCAGATGGCCCGCCGACGTTGGCGGCGCGCATTCAGGATTTGTACGGAGTGAAAGAGGGATTATGGATCGCGCAACGCCGAGTGCCGGTGCGAATTCAGGTGCTCGCACCGAACCAGCGGTCCGTGCAAGTGACGGACAATCTCGCCACGTTCTGGCGGGAGACATATCCGAAGTTGAAACAACAACTCCAGCGGAAGTATCCGAAACACGAGTGGCGATGAATGGCGGCGATGATCGGATTGGCCTAGCGTCGGCGGCGAAACCTGATAAATTTTCGCCAATATGACCCAGTCGCATGAGTATTCGGAAAAGCTCTGGAAGGAGGCCCTGCATTACCTTCCCGGCGGGGTGAATTCGCCTGTGCGCGCGTTTCGGGGAGTGGGAGGCACGCCATTTTTCACGCAACGCGCCAAGGGCTCGCACCTGTGGGATGTCGATGGCAACGAGTACATTGACTACGTATGCTCGTGGGGGCCGATGATTCTGGGGCACGCGCATCCGAAGGTGGTGCGGGCGGTGCAGGAAGCGGCGCGCGACGGAACCAGTTTTGGCACGCCCAATCCGCGCGAAGTGCGGCTCGCGCAGTTGGTGTGCGAAGCGTTCCCATCGATTCAGAAAGTCCGATTCGTCAACTCGGGGACGGAAGCGACCATGTCGGCCATTCGTCTGGCGCGCGGGTTTACGAAGCGGGACAAGATTGTCAAATTCGAAGGCTGCTATCACGGCCACGCGGACGCGCTGCTGGTCAAGGCGGGTTCGGGCGGCGCGACGTTTGATGTGCCGGACAGCGCAGGCGTGCCGGCAGATTTCGCGCGGAACACGGTCACATTGCCATTGAACGATTTCACGGCGGTCGACGCGGTGAACTGGCGCGAGATTGCCTGTGTCATCATCGAGCCGATTCCTGCGAACATGGGATTGATCCCACTGAAATCCGGCTTTCTCGAAAAGCTGCGCAAACTTACGCAAGAGAGCGGCGCGTTGCTGATTCTGGATGAAGTCATCAGCGGTTTTCGCATCGCGCGAGGGGGAGCGCAGGAATTGTATGGAATCCAAGCCGACCTCACCACGCTGGGCAAGATCATCGGCGGGGGGTTGCCTGTCGGCGCGTTTGGCGGCCGGGCGGATGTGATGGACATGCTTGCCCCCGTCGGCCCCGTGTACCAGGCCGGGACACTTTCCGGGAATCCGTTGGCAATGGCGGCGGGAATCGCGACGCTGGAGGAACTCTCACAGGCTGGTACGTACGAGAAGTTGGAACGACTGACGACCACGCTATGCGATGAATGGAAGAAGATCGTGAAAGGACATCACGTCCGCATCGGGTCATTATTCTGCACGTTCTTCACGGATCGTGACGTGGTGGATTATGCCAGCGCGAAAACGAGTGACACAAAACGGTATGGACGGTTCTTCCACGGGATGCTGGAACGCGGTGTGTATCTGGCGCCATCTCAGTTTGAAGTCGGGTTTGTCTCCCTGGCGCACACGGAAGCAGACATCGAACAGACATTGCGGGCGGCGACTGAGGCGGTGAGAGCGTTATGAAGATCGTTGTGGCGATGACGGGTGCCAGCGGCGCGATTTACACGCAGCGATTGTTGGACAACCTCGACTCGAAGGCGCATGAGATTCATTTCATCTCGACGAAGTACGCCCGCGAAGTCGGGCAACTGGAATTGCCGAAGGGCGAGTTGAGAATCGCGTCGTCGGTGATCCAATACGACGAGAACGGGTCGATGTTTGTCCCGTTCGTGAGTGGGTCGTCCAAATTCGACGCGATGGTGGTAATCCCGGCGTCGATGGGCACGATTGGGCGCGTGGCAAATGGCGTGTCCGACAGCACGGTTGCGCGCGCCGCGGACGTGTTCTTGAAGGAGCGGCGCAAACTGATTTTTGTTCCACGCGAATCGCCGTACAATCTGGTTCACTTGCGCAACATGGCGACGTTGACCGAGGCGGGCGCGACGATCATTCCCGCCAGCCCGTCCTTCTACAACAAGCCGAAGACAGTCACGGAAGTTGTGGACACGATTGTCGCGCGCGTGTTGGATCATCTTGGCATCGAACACAAACTCGTCAAGCGATGGCAAAGCGCCGAATAGCGGTTGCAACTTCGTGGCGCAGGGTTCCGTTTGCGTGGATGTGAGGTGATGCAGCAGCCCAACGCAACGCGGGCGGAAGGTGTGCGGCGGATGACCGGCTGAAAGCGCGAATGGCGGACAGGGAAGGGTTTGTGGTCGCATACCCGAATGGTTCCGGGCGGCTGAAGACCCGGTTGCTGACGTGGAATTCTGGCAACGGCGCTAAAGGAGCTTGAGCTTGAGAGGCTGGACGAACTCTACAGGGCGGCGACGCGATGATGAATGCAGCTTGCCTGAGAATTTCAGAAAGCCGCCGCAAGCTGCTGGGGCTGGATGCGCCGAACCGGATTGAGACAACGGGCGATCAGCCGGTTGTCGTGCTCAAGCTCAAGTGCGGGGCGAGCGACCCGCCGTGGAACAGGCTGTCGTCGCCGCCGCACGAGCAGTAAACCAACGCCGCCCGGGGGTCCCTTACGGAAGACGGAGATCGTCGCTCCTACGCCATCCTGGCGCGACGAATCAGGCGAACTTGTCGTTTTATGGCTTGCGAGCCAAGTATTCGACCATCGGCACCATCATCATCGAAGGCTCTGCGGGGCGTGTAGGCGCACCGTGGCTAAGTGCCTCCACCGCTACGCTCGCGGCATTTCGCCCATGCCGACCGACTGCGATTCAAGCGGCCAACGACAACCATCGCGAACCGTTCAACATGGCCCCCCGCTTTGAACGATTTGCGAGCGGTGCGGTTTGAACTTCCGAAGGCAGCCATTGCACCGTCGGCAAATCTTCGGCGCGTTTGCGACCTGGGCACGACGTGATCGCGTCTCGAGGACTCGGCTCCGTTGGACTCGGTTTACTGGCGAGCTTGCAGTCGCGCGAGCGCACTTCGCGCCTCGGCGAAATCCGGGCGGAGCTTCAGTGCCTGCTGGTAGTGCTCGACTGCTTCCGGCGTGCGGCCCAGCTTCTCCAGCGCAAACCTCAGATTGAAATGCGCATCAGCGTAATCGGGCTTGAACCGCAACGCCTGTTCATAATGGCCAATTGCATCGCTGACCTTCCCCTCCAGCAAGAAGGCACTTCCCAGATTGAAATGCGCATCAGCGTAATCGGGCTTGAACCGCAACGCCTGCTCGTAATGTGCGATGGCTTCCTCGATCTTACCCATTTGCGCCAAAGCGACCCCGAGGTTGTTGTGCGCCTCGGCGTAATCCGGCTTGATCCGTAGTGCCTGCTCCAAATGCCCGATCGCTTCTCCCACCCTGCCCGCCTGCCCCAGGGCGAGCCCTAGATTGTAGTGCGCCTCGGCATAATCGGGCTTGATCTGCAGGGCCCGCTGGTAGTGTTCAATGGCTTCTTCACGCTTGCCGGTCTGAGACAAAGCGATCCCGAGGTTGTAGTGCGCCCCGGCGTAATCCGGCTTGATCCGTAGCGCTTGCTCGAAGTGGGGGATCGCTTCCCCGATCTTACCCGTTCGCACCAGAGCATTTCCCAGATTGTTGTGCGCCTCGGCGTCATCCGGCTTGATCCGCAACGCCTGCTCGAAGTGGGGGATCGCTTCTTGAACTCTGCCGATCTTCGCCAAGGCCACTCCAAAATTATAATGCGCCTGCGCGGAATCGTTATTCATTCGCAGTGCTTGCTCTTGCTGTGCCATGGCCTCTTGTAGTCGGCCCAACCGACCCAGCACTTGCCCCAGCGTCATATGCGAGTAAGACTGCTCCGGCGCAATTTCGACAGCCCGTTGCGCGTATTCGAGTGCCTCGCTGGCCCTTCCTTGATCCAACAACGTCAGTGCGAGCATCCGATTGTCAAATTCCGAGTCCGGGAACCACGCCAATACGGCCCGCCGTAGCGTTTCTTCGCTGTGCCACTCCGGTATCAGGCTGCGAGCGCGTACCCCGAAGACGCACAGTTCGCACGCCAGCAAGCCGGCCAGGGCGACACGCGCGACCGTCGTCGAACGCCGCCACACCCATACTGCCGCTCCGCCTGCCAACAGTAGCAGCGGC
>Ga0182014_10003817_pt1 | contig 17828 bp, 19 predicted proteins | sample 612S2DmetaG_FD_120489 | JGI IMG/M metagenome (GOLD analysis project Ga0182014, IMG submission 120489) | Permafrost microbial communities from Stordalen Mire, Sweden - 612S2D metaG | ecosystem: Environmental > Terrestrial > Soil > Wetlands > Permafrost | place: Sweden: Stordalen | collected... | reverse complement strand
GACCCCGCCTCGCGACGGTAGCCCTTGCATCATCACTAGGCCTTCACCTCCATCAGGTTGGCCGGGGGGCTTTCACCCCCAAGCTACTGAGCATGCCCAGCACACAACGAAGCCGCCGGGCGGCAGAATGGCGAACGAGTGGCCGCCCTGACGGGCGTCCCCTCGTCCGCTGGCCGTCGTGCTCGGCTGCCTGACGGCAGCCTGCGCGCCGGCGTTGTCGTTCCAGCTCAATTCCCCTTCAGGTGCCTTCTCGATAGCCCCTTCCATCGGACCATTTTTGGTGGTGTGGTCAAGGACGAAAGGAGCTCTCGTTATGACCCCACTTCGAAAGCGAATGCTGGAAGATCTCCAGATTCGCAACTACGCACCCACCACTGTCGCCGCCTACATCCGCTGCGTCGCCGAATTTGCCAAACACTTGGGCAAATCGCCGGATCTGCTTGGCGCCGAGCAGATCCAGGAATATCAACTGTACCTGATCAAAGAGAAAAGCGTCTCGCCTTCGTCCTACATACAGGCCGTTTGCGCGCTCCGATTTCTATATTCCAACACGCTGCATCTTTCCGTCAGCGTGGATCGCATCCCCTTGCCCCGGTACGAGAAGAAACTGCCCGTGATTATGAGTCCGGCGGAAGTCAAGCTCTTGCTGGAGACACCGAAGAATCTTGCTCACCGGGCGATTCTGACCACCATGTACGCCGCCGGCCCCAGGATCTCAGAAGTAGCAAAACTGAAGTTGGCTGACATTGACAGCAGCCGTAACGCGATCTGGATACGGGGCGGCAAAGGCCGTAAGGACCGGCAATCGTTGTTGCCACCAAGACTGCTGCAGTTGCTGCGTGCCTACTTCCGCTGGAGACACCCCAAGGAGTGGCTCTTCCCGGTCAAAAACCTGGCCAGCCGATCTCCTGCGAGTCCATCTTCCGCGCCTGTCAGAAGGCTGCGCGAAAGGCCGGTATCACCAAGGCTATTCATCCGCACTCGCTGAGACACGCCTTCGCCACTCACCTGCTGGATGCGGGCGTAAATCTCCGCACCATTCAGATCCTGCTCGGCCACGCAAAATTGGAGACTACCGCCCGCTATCTGCACGTCACCGATACGGCGGTGCGCTCGACCACCAGTCCATTGGAGCTCCTGGACCCCCTCGACATTGTTCAGGCTGCCAGCACATTTCACCGGACCGATGAGTGAACATCGGCTCGAACTGGCCGATGTTTTCCGCATACACGAAGAGGATTTTCTGGCGCGGTGGGGACAGGTGCTGTCGCGCGAGCAGAGAAAAGCCTTCGAGGATATTCGCGACTGCCGAATAGCGGTCCTGGGCGGCCATGTGGAGCAGTACGACTGCGGGCATCGCGTCCCCGTGTACAACTCGTGTACCAATCGGAGCTGTCCGAAGTGCCAGGCTGCCGCTCGCGCTAAGTGGCTCGCGGAAAGGGAAACGGAACTGCTGCCCGTGGACACGTACTTCCACGTGGTGTTTACACTGCCGCAAGAGATCGCCCACCTGGCATTGCAAAATGCCAGAGTAATCTAACCGCATCCTTTTTCGCGCAGCCTCCGAGACCTTGATGACAATCGCGGCGGACCCCCAGCATTTGGGCGCCGAGCTTGGCTTCCTGGCCGTGCTTCACACTTGGGGCCAGAATCTCCACATTCACCCGCACATTCACTGCGTGGTGCCTGGCGGGGGCATCAGCCAAGACGGTTCCCGTTGGATTGCCCCGCGAAAGAACTCCTTCTTTTTGCCCGTCAAGGTTCTCAGTTGCCTGTTCCGGAAAAAGTTCCTGTCGTTGAAACGGCGCGACCGCTGTTTGGGGTCCGTGAGAGCGGATTGCTGGTGCGAGGAGCGAGCGACTTGCTACCCCGGCTTCGTCAAGGTTGCCACTGACGGGACGCGAGTAGGTGCGTCCACCGCACGACCGGTCTTACGCAGTGCGCCCGATGAGAGCATGCCATCGGAACAGGAAAAAGCGGCGGCCGCAAAGAGAGCAGTGTGGGGTTGCAGAAGCCATTGGAAAGCCATCTCCAGGGTATTGCGGGCGCCTACGCTCGTGAAATCGATGGATCGACAATGCGGGCAGCGTGTGGAGAAGAGCCCTACAGCGGCGCGGATCATGGGCCCGTTCTCACCGCACCGGTTGCGTCAGGACCGGGGCGGTTTGGGGAAGGCGTCGAATAGGGTGCGCGGGGGTCGGCTCGCCGGCTGGCCACAGCGCGGCTCGCTTCGCGCGCCGCCGTTAGTTGTTCCGGTGTCCTCAGGTCAGGCTCCGACAGGCTGGCCCGCTCTTTCGCTCGCGGAACCTGACGCTTGTGTCGCTTCAGTAATCTTTTGTCCATTCGTGTCCTCTATCTATCGCCACATCCGCGAGGATGCCTCGAACTCTAGCGATAGACCCAGTGCCTGGAGTTTGCAAGGCTGATCGAAAGGCATGAGTACGTCGGGGCAATGCGCCGTCACACGGGCGCCGCGTCCCGTTCACAAAGGGTGGCTGCGGGCCTATAACTTGCGGCACGCAAAGGGGCTTTTGATCGCCTTCCCCAGGCCGAAGAGCCCAAGTTCCAGGGCGGCGCGTAATGTCGAGATGACAACTTAGATCCCGTAGGGTACAATTGTGCAAATCTTTACGCCCCAGGGACGAGAACCATCGGGCCAACAACGCCAACCCCGGGCACTCGGAGACAAACACATTTATGAAGCGTTCGCGCGGATTCGAATTCAGCAGAGCTGTGGAAGTGAAATGGATATGCTTGTTCCTGGCGGTTGCCGGCGCGGGATTCGGGGATACCCCACCCAAGCCAACGTCCGTGGTGAAACAAAAGGCCATGGTGGGACAAAAGGGCAAGGCTGAACTCCTGAGCCTTCCCTTGAGCTTTGAGGCCAACCGGGGCCAGACGGACCGAGCGGTGAAGTTCCTTTCGCGCGGCAGTGGGTACGCGCTGTTCCTGACCGCGGACAGCGCCGTGTTCAAGCTCCGCTCGTCACGCAAGGGCTCGTCAGCCGCCGTGGTGCGAATGAAGCTAGCGGGAGCCAATTCCGGCGCCGAAATCGACGGCGCGGAGGCCCTCCCCGGGACAGTGAACTATTTCATGGGCAACGATCCCAACAGGTGGACCACGGGAATCCCGACCTTCGGCAAGGTGAACTACCGGCAAGTTTACCGGGGAATCGACCTGGTGTATTACGGAACCGGGCGCCAGCTCGAATACGATTTCATCGTGGCGCCGGGCTCGGATCCCAAGCAGATTGCACTGGAGTTTGCGGGAGCCAGGCCCACGCTCGGCGCGGATGGCGATTTGCTGCTCACGCTCGATGGCGCGTCGCTCATCTTGCGCAAGCCGGTGGTCTATCAAGTGAATGAAGCGGGCAAGAAAGATGCTGTGGCAGGCAGCTACAAGCAGACCGGAGACCGCGTGCAATTCACTCTGGGCAAGTACGACCATAGCCGGGCCTTGACGATCGATCCGGTGCTGGTCTATATGACCTACCTGGGTGGGAGTAAGACTAACATAATCGGTTTGACTACTTATGGCGGGAATACGACGCAGGGTGTGGTTGCCGATCAAGCGGGAAACGTGTATGTGACGGGTTCCACCCAGTCCACCGATTTTCCGCTGCAGGGCCCTATCCAAGGGGTAAATACCGAGGGCTCGTACACGGGCTTTGTAGCCAAGTTGAACCCGGCGGGTTCGCAACTGGTCTACTCCACTTATATTGGCGGGGGTGTTTTCAACGACGACACGACGACTCGACCTTACGCCATTGCCGTCGACGGCTCCGGGAGCGCCTACATCACTGGATCCACGACCGCACCCCAATTCCCGGTTACCGCGGGAGCGTACCAAACGGTTTGCGGAATCTCAATCAACAACAAAAGTAACTGCCCAGCCGCCCAGAGCGCGTTCCTGACCAAACTCAGTCCGAACGGTGGCAGCCTGGTGTATTCGACCTTCCTCGGGCCTAGCAACGAAACGGCCGTTGCGGTCGCAGTCGATTCTCACGGCCAAGCCTATGTCGCGGGAAACACGGGCGACCAATGCTTCGCCAACGGTCCACCTAGCTGCTTCCCGACGACAGCCAACGCGGTGCTGCCGGGATCGACTTTTAACACCACCCTCAACCCGGGCAACTTCAATCAGGGCTCTGTCTTTATCGCGGTGTTCGATGCGGCCGGCGCCAACCTGCTCTACTCGAGTTTGTTCGGCGGCAACGGCTCGTCAGCGGGCAACGAACACCCCACCTTCGGCTCCGGTGCGGCAGCGGATTCTTCCGGATACTTCTATTTGGCCGGAACCACCCAAAGCAATCAACTGCCGGTGACTCCGGGTGCGTTTCAGACTACCTATTACGGCAATCCCAATGCCGGTTTCGGGACGTCCACTCGCGGGTTCGTCGCGAAATTCAAACCGGTGAGTTCCGGCGCCTCGCTGGTCTATACCACTTACCTCGGCGGGCACGATACGACCGTGGGCAGCTATCAGGACGTCATTTCAGGGATTGCAGCCGACGCCGCAGGCAACGCGTATGTCAGCGGCAACGCGTCCTACGACTTTCCGGCTACGGCGGGGGCGAACAACTCGACTCCCTGCCCTTCTATCGACAGCTGCGAAAACCGCGGTTTTCTGGCCAAGCTCAATCCCGCGGGAAGCGCGTTGGTCTGGGCCACCTTTGTCGGGACTGGAACGCCAGGTCCGACGCTCAGTTCCGCCAATTACATCACCCCCCCGCGTCTCGACTCGCAGGGCAATGTGTATGTGAGCGGGATTGCGGGCGATAACACCGAATATCCGCTGGTGAACCCGTTGCAACCGGCGAATGGGTTCGGTGGCGTGTACGTGACGGAGTACGACCCGACCGGAAGCACGATGATGTTTTCAACCGTCATCTACGACCCGGCAGCTAACGGCGGTGTATTCAATAGCGGCGTGGATGTCGATTCGCAAGGCAACATGTATGTGGCGGGTTACACATCCCAACCCGGCCTGCCGACCACCGCCGGCGCTTTCCAAACCGCATTCAATGGGACTGTGAACTATGACGGGTTCATCGCCAAGATCCAGCCGTCCGGGTCCGTGCCGGCAATCACCGCGAGCGGCGGTGTGGGCAGCGGCGCCAGTTTTCAGGCGGGAATCGTCCCGAATTCCTGGATCAGCATCGTCGGGAGCAATCTCTCGTCGCAGACCGACAGCTGGACTAACGCCGTAGTCAATGGAGCGCTGCCGGAGTCTCTCGACGGGGTCAAGGTCAGCGTAGGCGGACTGCCCGCCTACATCGCTTACATCAGCCCGGGACTGATCAACGTGCTGGCTCCCAACGTGGGGACCGGCAACGTATCGGTCACGGTAACCAATTCGTCGGGAGTGAGTTCACCGGTCACGGCCGTTGTGCAGGCGTTCCAGCCGGCCTTCTTCCAATGGGGCAGCTACGCCGTCGCGACCAGAGCGGACTACAGCCTGGCCGTCAAGAACGGCACTTTCCCCGGTGCGACCACCGTGCCGGCCAAGCCCGGCGATACCATCATCCTTTGGGGAACCGGCTTCGGCCCGACGACTCCCGCCACACCGGTAGGTGTCGCGGTGCCTTCCGGAACCACTTACAACACGGCGAACCAGGTGACCGTCACAGTGGGAGGCGCGACGGCTACCGTCTGGGGCGCTGCCTTGGCACCCGGGTCCGCCGGGCTGTATCAGGTAGCGATCGCAATTCCTACTTCGCTGGCGAACGGAGACTACCCCGTCGTGGCGACCGTCGGGGGCGCGCAGTCACCTTCGAGCACTCTCATCACGGTGCAGCAATAAGTCCGGAGACACAATAAGTCCGGAAACACGCGCCATTCGCGCGTTGGCCGCAAAGACCTGACCGGGGCAGTCGGCGCCAATCTTACGCCAGGTTGCCCATCGACGTGTTGCCGTACTTGATCACGTACTCCTTGTTGATGGCGTACTCGTCGAAGTATTTCTCGTACATTCCCACCACTATGGCATCGGTCGACTTGATGTTGCCCATCAGGTATTTGAACTGCGCCTCGACGGTATCCTGGCGCTGGGGCAAACATGGCGGGTAGCCAGTTTCAGATTATGCGCTTATGGTCAACCGGTGATTCGGGTCGATCGGCATGGCCGTTATGGAATCTCTAATGATCTCTCTACGACTTCTTCACGCCGCATCGCCGCGTCAGCTTCTCGCAGTTAGGCAAGATGTTCGCGTTGCGAGAGAATCCCCGTGTGTCCAACCGACTACGGGAGGCGCAAGCCCCCGCATTCCCATTGCGAACCCCCCTTCGGTTCACCAGACGCCCCAAAAGTCGCGTTGGGGGAAGTTGACGACACACCGAATGGTTTCGGGCGGATCACTGCATACTCAAGGAAATGCTCCCAGATGGGGCCGCGAGGTAGTGGACGGCGTTATGTATCAATATCGGTAGCTATTACAGGGATGTTGCGAGCAGGGAATTCGGTCCTAAGACGTCCCAATGACCGGGTCGGTGACGTCGCCCGCATTCACCCGAGGATCTCGATGCACCGGTCCTGACCTAAAGGGTCAGGCGGCGTTCGACCCTCGACACCACGATGAGAATCGGCGGCTTGCTGTCCACGGTCACAAACTGCCCCTCAAGCTTGGCGATCCGCCTGACAACGGTGTTCATGACCAAACCCTCAGACCCAGAGCCGCCCTCAGCGTTTGGCGGTGAAGTTCAAACTGGGGTCCGCGCTCCACTGGCTGATATTCTCCCCTCTCCTCCGCCTCTTTCCGGCGCCGCTCCGCTGCGTCGAGACGCGCCATCAGCCACCGGTCGTGTTCTGTTTCCACCGCGGGCCCCAACCGGTCCTCCAGGCTGCGCACCCGCCTTTCAATAGTCTTCATCGCAGTCGTCTCAGCTCCGGGAGGACTTGGCCATCTCCGCGGCGTGCTCCAATGCCGCGACGCGTACAAGCACATCTTCCAGTTCCAATGCCTTGTTGCCGCGGTCCAGGAGACCCAGAATGAGGTGCGCTTTGACGGAGGCCGGCGTCGCGGGGTCCGCTACCAGCTTAAAACCCAAGGAAGCCAGGGCGCCGGAGTTGTGCTGGATGCGAGCGTTGGTCTGACTGATGGCGTCCCGGCGGGCCTGCAAGAACTCGGCTTGGAACTCCGGCAACCGCAGCCAGCGCTTGAGTGTGCTGGGGTCAACGCCCGCGACGCGGGCAGCCTCCGCGTGGTTCTTTGCCGTGAACAAGGCCGCCACGGCCGCCGCCTTCTTTCGCCCGAATTTGTTTCCATGCCCTTTCATTTAGGGTGCATCTGGGGTGCATCTGGGGTGCATCTGCGCGCACAGCCACCGGAGACCGCCAGCCCTTGGCCAACGTCGATTTATTGAAGAATCGCCTTGCTTTTCAAGCACTTCGGAGTGATCCATGTCATGACCGCGCAGAGCGTAGCCCCAAGGAGCACGATTATGGCGACTTTTACCATCAACGAACAGAATGAAATTGTGGCGTTTGCGACCCCGGAAGAGGCCGCCACCACCACCGCAACCCCTTTCGACGTTTTCAGTAGCCAGCAGGAGCTGGCGGATTTGGCCGCGTCCTGGCCGGCGGAGCGCCTGGTAGCGATTCTGAATTGCTTGGCTGGCGAGAAGCCGGTGAAGAAGCTGAAGGACGCGAAGACAGCGATCGTCCGGATCTGGGAGCGCATCCAGAGCTTGGGCGATCCCGCCAAACCCGAGGTTGAGCCCGCGAAGCCGAAGGCCGACAAGAAGCGCAAAGCTGAATCGAGTTCGATTCCATAAGGCGGGTCGGTGACCATCAGGATCGGCTCGCGCTCACCGAGCAGGCGTGTCACATTCTCCGCGCTGGTGGCATCCCCGCAGAGCACGCGATGCTTGCCGCAGATCCACAGGTCGCCCCGGCGCGACACCGGGTTCTCGGGAACCGGCGGGACGGCATTCGCTTGATCGTCGTCCTCCGGGAGGAGGAGCAGATCGTCGATTTCCTTGGGGTCGAAGCCCGTCAACGATAGGTCGAAGTCCGCCTCGTTCAGTTCCTGCAGCTCCAGGGCCAAGAGCTCGTCGTCCCAGTCGGCCCAGGTCACGGAACGATTCACCATCAGCCTGAACGCCTTGACTTGGGCCTCGGTCCACTCTTCGCACAGGATCACGGGGATGCAAGTCGTATCGCCGCCGGGCCACGAGCCCAACTTGCGCGCGGCCTTGATTTTGAGGTGACCGTCCACCAGGGTTCCATCACTTCGGGCCAGACATGGAATTTTGAAGCCGAACTCGCGGATCGAGGCGCACATGCGATCCACTGCGGCGTCATTCTTCCGCGGGTTCCGAGCGTAAAAAATGAAGCGGTCGATGGGCCAGAATACGATTACCAGCAATTGCGGAGACTTAATCATTCTGCCCCCTAAATAGCAGTTGCGGATTTCAGTCGTCAACAGACGATCGCGATGAAGGAGGCAGCCAGGGGGTTCGGGACACCTTACCTGCGCCGGCGAGCAGGGTGCCAGGGAGGATAGAAAATGCTTGAGGGCGGCGGGAGCGCCCGATTACGCCTTTAGCAGGAATTCTTCCTTTATCGTCATGCCCAGACCCGGCTCCTGGGGCAGGTTGAAATATCCATCCTTATCCAGCGTGGGCGGATTCTCAAGAATCGCGAACGGATGCTCGTAGTTGCCGATGGGCACATCGTTGAAGATTTCGAGGTACGGCGCGTTTGGCCACGACGCAACCAGATGAAGATCGCAAACCGTGCCCAGCCGGCTATCGCCCACGTGCGGAATGCACATCTTATTCATAGATTCGGCGATCACCGCGATCTTGCGAAGATGCGTCGGCCCTTCCAGCATCACCTCCGGCTGCACAATGTCGAAGCAGCCTCTTTCAAGCAGCGATCGAAACTCGTGAATGCCGCGGTTGCCCTCGCCGCCCGCTAGTTTCATGTCAATGAGACGGTTCAGCTCAGCGAGACCGTCAAAATCGTAACGGGGTAGCGGTTCTTCGAGCCAGTACACATTCATCCGCTGGTATTCCCTCGCAGTCTCGACCGCGCGGGTAAAGTTCCACGGCACGCCTTTCTGCGATGCATAGTTCAGGGTGGCCTTGTTGCCGTCGCACATGATTCCAAAGTCGTCGCCGACGGCCTTCCGCGCCAGCTCCACGAGCCGGATATCCTCTTTCATGGTGGGGAAAGAACTGCGATATTTGATCGCCTTCCAGCCCTGGGCTTTCAATTTGACTGCGATGTCGGCGCGTTCTTCCGGTGTGGAGAGCCGCAGCATACTGGCATAGGGCGCTACACGGTCTCTACCTCCTCCCCAAAGCTTATAGAGGGGCTGATTCGCGGCCTTGCCCATCAGGTCCCAAAGGGCAATCTCCACGCTGGCGGTGCCGCGATAGCCCGCTCCGCCTTGTATTTCATAGAGACGAGCGGAGTGAAGATCCACATCGAACGGGTCCGCGCCGGTCAGCAAGGATTGCACCCTCGGGAGCAGGGCGGCGTCCATATCCGGGCCAATGCCGGTGATGCCCTGATCGGTATGCACTTCCACAATGGCGCCGCCGCCAATGCGAATCGGGCGGGGATTTCCAAGCCAATCCGGGTAAGACCCGAGATCCTGAATCACCCGCAAAGGAACGATCCGGACATCGGTGATCTTGGTTCGCGCCCCAAGCAATCGGCGAACTGCCGCCAATGCGGGCAGCGCTTTCAGAAACTGTCTACGATATAAACCGCTTCCTGGCATCTGCACTCCTTTGCCCGGCGTTCCTGCCGCAACGTCAAAAGATCTTCTCGTGTACTCGCGGAAGCAGGGCGGCCCGGCTATTTCGGGGCGTTGTGCCCCCGTGTCCCACTCAAGCTCGTTCTTATGCCACGCTTCCGTGATGGCTCGTTTCGTAGTGCGCCTTCAACAGGTCGCCGCCGAAATCGTTGCGTAGATCGCGCCACACCGAATGGATATGGTTGGCGTTGTCCTGCGTATCGTCCAGCTCGATGAGAAACGACGAGGCCTGGATACGGTAATAGTGCAGGTCTCCCGGGTTGGTGCCGCCGGCCCAGGCGAACCAGGCGTTGCGCCCGCCCTGCTCGATCTGCTCCATGCGGCGCTGCGCCAACTCGTCCGGCAGATTGCGCGCGTACAGCTCCGCCAGCGCGCGCAGTGCATCGAATTGGTTCGCGGTCATCTTCGCGGCGGAAAGTCCGGAAGGCTGTCCTGCGAGCGCTGCTTTTCGATTGGCCGCGGTCAGGATATCGGCATAAGCCTTGGCATCGACAATTGCCGCCTGGCGCCGCGGCTCGTCGAGGGTGCGGATCAGCTCGAAGCCCAAATCGTCCTCGGCCGAGAGCACACGCAGCCCTTTGCGCGGCCCCTGCCGCACTTCGGCTGGATTCGACCCGAAAAAGCTGGGCCCGTCTACCACCTGCCCGTTCGCCACCGTGAAGTTCTGGCTGAGATGATGGCCTTCCACCCGCCAGCCCCACGTTCCCGCATCCGAAGGCGTTCCGAAAATAGTGAAGTGATACTTCCCGGGATTGCGCCTTTCGCCGCTGTCATTCTCCATAATCTTGAGCACGTCTTCGAGGCTCATGATCGTGACCGCCTTGATGTATGCGGTCTGGCTGAGCCCGGAAGCCAGCAGGGCGGTAGCCAGGTGCTGCTGGTAAGGCGCCATTTCGCGAAGCGTCAGCCCCTTGCGCTCTTTCGGAATGTAATGCCAATCCATGCGCTCGTCGTCAGCCAAGCCGAAGGTCGCCTTGGCCCGCTGCTCCGGGCTGAGCGCCGCCAGGAACCGGTTGGCGGTTTCCGTCATCAGCGAGACAGCGTGCGCGTAATGGCGAACGCCCCCGGCGGACTCCTTGCCATGATTCTGGCCGTGGGCCGCGTGAGCCGTAATAAGGCCGCCGCCCATCAGCGCGCCCGATGAGCCCAGAAACGAGCGTCTGTTGATCTGAGACATAAGCATCCCCTCCCGCGTCAATCATACTCCCGGTAGGGCGTTCCTTAGCTTTCCCATACCCTGCGGAAAGCCATAACTACGCATCGTGACGATTGAGAAAAGCGTGTTGACGTTTAGCCCTTCCGGCTGGCAAATGATGGCCTCCAGTATATCCGTCGTGCCGCTGCAGCGCCTTCCTACCTGTGCGTACGCTCGGTCAACGGAAGAGTTTGGAGGAACCGTCGAATTTCGCGCAGCCATCAGAGGGGCCGCGCGGGCAATTGTGAGTATTCTGAGTAGCCAGGTGCCGTTTTGGCCGAATCGCCCAGCGATTTTGCGCCCATGCACTGAGAAATCTATGGGTTAGGCGATGGGCCAAGGCGTGAGTAGCCAGAAGGCGGTGGGCCTCTACGCTACTTGCGCTCACGTCGAGACGATCCGCTCGGACCTGGGATCGATCTTCTACCAGTGCCTGCTCTCAGCCCGTAATCCGCACTTTCCCAAGGTATCCGCCGCTTCCTGTGCTCGCCTGTCCAGGCTACGCAAACGCTCCCGAAACGGAAGAACGGGAGCGCGCCTGAAATGCGATGCGTCTTAGAAGACTTGGGATTGGGGTTTGCCCCCGTTTTTGGCGTAGAGCCTGTTTTGGTGGACCTGGTGAGATTCGAACTCACGACCTCTTCCATGCCATTTAATAAATATCAATCACTTACAGACATTTCCACCAGAAACAAAAGACTTAGCACGAGGCCGCGTGGACTCCGGTGGACGCCAACGGGAGTTCACACCGGAAACGGCCCGAAGCATGCTTTCACGCGCGCGGTTGCAAGCCGTCGTGATTGTTGTCTGCTCAAGCAGACAACAAATGATTTCTCTATAAGGATTATGCCCACGTGGAGCGGCGACCCCCTTCGCGGCTTCGCAAAGCAAACTTGCGCTTTCGCAATATTGCGAATAGACTGGGATCGAGTGCCCAAGACCAGAGTCGCCCTCTGCCGGGAGGAAGACGGATCATGCCCGTTCATCGAGTGGTTCGACAAGTTACCGGCGAAAGTGCAGGACAAGTGCTACCTCCGGTTGGAGCGCCTGCGCGAGATAGGCCACGAACTGCGTCGGCCCGAAGCGGACTTACTGCGAGACGGCATCTACGAACTGCGCGCCAGCCTGGGAGGAGTTCACCACCGGATCCTATACTTCTTTCACGGTGCAGTGGCGGCCGTGGTCTCTCGCGGTCTTGCGAAAGAGCGGGTGGTCCCGCCGAAACAGATCGACCGTGCAGTCGAGCGCAAGAAGCGGTTTGAGGCGAATCCGGCGAAGCACACTTACGAGGAGGCTTGACCATGCCAGACAAAAAAGCCAAGACACTGAAATCGACCAGCGATGCGGTGGAGATCCTTCACCGCCGGTTCTACGAAGGCAAGCCGTCCCGGCTGAAGAACCTGGAAGAGGCGCGCGCGAACGAAGAGATCGCCCGCAAAATCCAGGAACTGAGGGCAGCGGCGGCCCTTACCCAGACTCAACTTGCCAAGCTCATCGGCACCACTGCATCGGTCATCTGCCGCCTTGAGGACGCCGAGTACGAGGGTCACTCCCTGGCGGTGTTGCGCAGGATAGCGGGTGCGTTGAATCAGCGGATCGAGATCCGTTTTGTACCGACCCGGCGTTCGGCATAGGCCACGGCATGAGCGGCAGTTGGCAACGCCCGACGGAACCTTCAAATTGTGTCCAGACACGGGTGCGGCCGCGGCGGGGTGCGCGCGTATTGGCCCGGGAGAGCGGGCCGACTGCTCATTCGGTTCGCATTCATTCAGCGCCGCCGCTGCGAACGTCCTCGCACAAGGAGCCGCGTTAATCTGGCGCGACGTTCCGCCCGACTTGTTAGTACTTTCCCCTAATGAGGGAAACATAGCGTCCTGAAATCACCCTTGTGTCGCTGCCGTCGATCAAGGTGCCTTCGTCGAAACGCACTAGAAACCGGCTCAAGGTAATCGCTGCCTGTATGGCCTCATCGTCGGTCTCTGCTGGAAGCTCGGGAGCCGGATAGACAGACAAGAATGTGAACCCAACCTCGCCCCCATACCGAATCTTGAGAAGGTCCTGTTTCCCGGTGAGAGCATTCAAGCGGGACAGCGTTCCGATAGGATGACTGTGTGGCGCTTTGTCGAGGTTCATATCGCCCGCGTCTGCACAGGCCGTCAGCGGTGCTGGGCAGCCGTCCACTGCGAGTTTGGCTGCGTCGCACACCCGCCAGTCGGACACAATTCCGGCCCGCTGGAAGGCCTGACGGGCCATTTCGACGGCGGGCGTCATCACCGCGATGGGTAGCCCGGTGTAATCGTAGACCACCACCCTGAGCCGGTCCTCCGCATGCACACACACACTCGCCGCTGCCATACAAAGCGCTGCAATCGTCATTCTGCGGGTTCTCATGTCGCTGCTCCCGGGCAAGACGCGGGAGGAACCGGAGAAAACCGCCAAACGACAATCGAGGGTGTAGAATCGAACGGTCAGAGAGAAGGCTTGTTTTAATGGCTGATGCCCCCGGCGAGGTGTCCTTGTTGCTGGCCGAGATGAGATCCGGCCGGAAAGACGCGCTCACGAAGTTGGCGCCCCTGGTCTACAACGAACTTCGCCGCCTTAAGAGGGCGCGAGAAAAACTGGGGTTCAAACTGCCCAATGAGTAATCCATCTAAAACTGCGACGCCCGCTGATAGCGCCATCGCCCGCCGAGATTACATAGGAGGGATTCAGCATCCGGGAATGTCGCACGCTGCCCGGCGGATCAGATTATGTGAATCGCCCTGGCAGCGTCACTGAATTCCCATTCCTTTGATTGGCGGTTTCAGATCTGCTCCTCCTGCAAAGTCGATGAAAAACTCCAGCGGTTCCCCGCTCGTTGGATGAGACGAGACCGAAACACCGCCGGCAGGGTGGTCTGGCATCGCCGGGAGCTCTGTGGACGCCGCCAGCCATGCCGGGCTGAGCTGGATCTGATACCTCTCACCCGTTGCGGGCGCCGCGTCGGCGGACCGCCACAGATCCAAATCGCCTTTCGCTACCTTGAAGTAGATACGGAGGGGTTCAGAGGCCTTCTTATATAGCGTCGAGAATGGCAGCTGGATCGGCCCGGAAGCAGTGTCGGCAATCCCCGAAGCGCCGATGATCATGGACAACTCTGCGTTCGGCTCAACGATGCCGCCTTCTCTCCCGCTGAACGACCACGACACGTCAAGAACAAGGAACGCGTCAGCCAGCTTCGCGCCGGCTGCCCCGCGAACCAGGAGACGAATGCGACCGCACCCCGGACGGCCGCCCGCACTCTCCGCGTCGGCTAGAGCCTTCTGGTTGAGTGGATCGGCATAACCCAGGCGGCCACTGATCTCGAAACCATTGGTGAAGTCAGCGGCGGCTCCGCAAAAGTCGCCTATGCTCCGCCTCGCCGAGCCACGATCGTAGTAGACATGAATCAATGTTTCCCGCTTGGCCAACTTGATCGATTTACTGTAGTCCCTGATCGCCTCTTCATATTCACCTTTATCAACCAGCAATTTGGCCCGGCTGCGGTAGTCCGCTCCCTCCAAGTGGGCCGGATCGAGCTGTATGGCTTTGCTGAAGTCCGCGATCGCATTGTCAAGGTCGCGTTGGTCGTGTGTAGCGGAATTGTGGTATTTCCTTCCGATGGCGTGGCCGCGGCCCCGGTATGCCTCGGCATAGTCCGGTTTGAGCCGCAGGGCTTTGTTGAAATCCTCGATGGCAGCGGCAATGCCGTCGTCAATAGCCTTCAATACGGACGCGTTTGCCGGTTGGACCTTTGGAGGACTTCCCACCAAACGCTGGTTTGAAGGCAATCCCTTCACTCGCGCAGAGCCCCGGCCATAGTAAGCCTCCGCAAAGTCCGGGCGCAACTCGATGGCCCTCGTGAAGTCAGCGACTGCGTGGCGGCAGTTCGCGTCGGCCGACACGCACTTGGAATCGTTCGTGCGGCCGCTCGCTAAGTACTCATCGGCTTTATCGCCAAGCGCCGGGCCGGCCATGGCCAAACAGATCGTCGCGAACGCAGACGCCCTACTGCGCAAATTGAGTGTCAATGAAGCACGTCCTGAAGGCTCTGTTGGGTAAATCCCACAGCTTTATTGTTTCGTCATAGCCCGCCGATACTAAAAGCTTCCCATCGGCACTGATTTCAACAGACCGGGCAATGTCCTTAGGGCCCGGGTCGTCATCAAGGGTCTTGACAAGGGCTCCGTCCGGCAGCCTCCATAGTGCGATCGTTCCGTGGCCGAATACGTTGGCGCCCGCCGAGGCCAGCAGTTTCCCGTCCCGGCTAATTGCAACAGAATGGACAGCGCCAGAGTGCCCCTTGAAGGTTTTGAGAGCGGCGCCGTCCGGCAAACCCCAGAGCGCGATTATTCCGCCATCGCCCGCCGACACCAAAAGGGTACTGTCCGGGCTGATTGCTACGGAACGGACAATGTCTGCTGGCGGACCCTTGAGAGTTTTGAGAAGAGCTCCGTCGGGCAAGCTCCACAACTCGATCATGTCGATAAAGCTTCCCGAAACCAGCAGCTTCCCATCCGAGCTGATCGCCAGAGAGTTGACGAAGGTTGTGTGTAAATTGAGAGTTTTGAGAAGGGTTCCGTCCGGCAGACTCCACAGTTCTATCGTGGCCTTCCCATCGGGGTAATCGGCGGTTCCAGCGGCCAAGGCCTTCCCATCCGGGCTGATTGCCAGAGAAACGGCTCTGCTAGAGTGCCCGGTGAAAGTCTTGAGAAGGGCCCCGCCCGGCAAACTCCACAGCTCGATCGAGTAACCCTTGCCATCATTGCTTCCCGAAACGAGGAACTCTCCGCCCGGACTGAATACCAAAGAGAAGAAATTCGTTCGGGGGGGGCCCCCCTTGAGGGTATCGAGAAGTGTTCCGTCGGGCAGATGCCACAGCTTGATTGTGTCGTCGTTTCCTGTCGAAGCCAACAGCCTCCCGTCCGGACTGATGGCCAAAATCGAGACAGCCGAATCAGGTCGGGGAGTCCTACCGCAATTCGGGGTAAAGGTGTGCTCCATGAGACCGACCGGGCTGGAGAGGGGGACGGATTTGTCAACCCTCCGCACGCCCCACAGCACCTCGCCGTGAACGCTGGGCCCGAAGTCGCAATCGTAAAAAGTCAGAATCCGGTCGACAGAATTTCCCTGCCGATCCGACCCATGGAATGCCATGTCTGGCCACCGCACCCTGACTACGCCTCCCGCGTAACGCATCTCAGCATACGGCGCGCCTAGCTTACGTTCCACCTCATCACGCGTGGTCTTGCCGACTTTGAAACTACTCGCGGCGAATCCGGGGAAAACGCAGCAAATCAGTAGGGTCACAGTCCAGAGAACACGCTTGCTGATTAGGGTTGACGTCACGTGCACAGTAAGGATTATAAACCAATTTGGCAGGTTTAGGTCCAGCGAGAGTTGATCCAATTTCGTCCAACAGCGACCAACGCCCGCTTCCCGTGCCAGGAAACCATCAAATGTTGCAGAGCCGCTCTGAATCTTGGTAAATCCACGCTCCCGAAATTCCTGTTCAAGGCTCGCCGTTGCTTTACCACAACAGATCGACAACCGGACGGCGTTGTTCGCAGATCCCAGAAGCATTGCGCGTGCCCGCTCATCGGCGATTGGCAAGCTGTACCCGATTATGGCCAATTCGTCAGCGTTCGCGATGGCACGCTCCGCCCGCCACCACAGGGCATCCCAGAACTCTTTCCACTCTGCCCATAAGTCGTCGCGAAATGAAATGTTTTCGGGAGCGCGGGCATTATCATTGCGGGCAAACTGGCAGCACTGTCGAGGCGGACACAGCGCGGGTCAACGAAGTCAGTGTATCCGAGGTATTCGAGATCGGGCCGGAAAAATAGGACAGGCCGGTTACCTAATGAATTCCCGCCTCCGGCGAAAAACCCGGTCCTGCCGCCGAACAAGAGGGCACGCCAGTTCGTGCTCCCATGGAGCTTCAGCACCCCGACCGGCGACGGCTGTTCCGCAGCTTCAATCGAAAAGCCGTATCCTGTCCTGATGTCCCACAGTCCAGCCGCACGCAGTGCACGCTCGACGCCCAAATCGTAGTTGAATGTGATTACCACGTCGCCCTGGCGCAGGACGCGGGCGAGCAGGTCGTAAAGCGGCGCGGGTGCCGAACGGATCGAATCAAAATGATCGCGAAGAGCCTCCTTAAGATCGCTCAGGAGGTAAGGCCGCGCTGCTCCCAGACTCGCGGCACGCGAACCGGGCGCAGCCGTCATGAGGTCGGCGAGGATGCTTTCGAAGTTCTCAAGCCCGCCGTACAATTCGGCGATTTGCTCCAGGCAAGAGCGGTACTGATGCTCAGGCGGAAGCGTGTTGATCCACGCTGCGAGGAAATTTCCCATCTGAGCGGCAAGAGGGTATCCAGCGTGGAGGGATGCACCAGCCCCGAGGACGAAAACTCTCATACCTGCCTTCAGTATAGGGCGCGGCGATGGTTTCAAACCAGCCCGCGCGGCGCGTTCCTGAATCCCTTTTGACGCAGCAAACCCAGTCGCGACCCAGGCGATGCTTTTCATCACTCCCCAGAGCAGCATAAATCCGGCCAATGGGAAGAGCAACGGTACGACAAACAACCGCAGGAAGGACGGGGATTGAGGCCGCTCGATTTTTTCGGCGGTCCCGGCCAAGACATCCGAAACCGCCAGGCTGGAGTCCAAATTTTGGCGAGTTTGGACTCCAAATGGACTCCGCGCGACCTCTTCCGCGACATGGAAGCGCGCAAGCATTTTCGTAAGTCTATGTTTTGTTGGGCTTTGTTTTGGTGGACCTGGTGAGATTCGAACTCACGACCTCTTCCATGCCATTTAAGAAATATCAATCACTTACGGACGTTTT